>Ga0163180_10000291_pt1 | contig 28618 bp, 33 predicted proteins | sample AtlANTMetagenome_2_FD_109647 | JGI IMG/M metagenome (GOLD analysis project Ga0163180, IMG submission 109647) | Marine eukaryotic phytoplankton communities from the Atlantic Ocean - Atlantic ANT 4 Metagenome | ecosystem: Environmental > Aquatic > Marine > Oceanic | place: North Atlantic Ocean...
GATGAAAAAGTTCTAAAAATATTAAATTTGATTGATTCGATGCCCGAAAACAATAAACAAAAAAAATTAAGCCTAATCCTTCAAATATTAGACTCCTGATTGGATCTATTACGCTCAACGCTTATAACCTCGCATAACCTCCCCCATCTTATGCGCCCCCCGACCAAATCATAAATCGTTAAGCGTAATACAGCCAACCACTTATACCTATAAACCAAAATCTTAATCTACCGCCTATCAAAAAACTCCCCTTTTTTGATAATCTAAATGACATTGAACAGGATATATTCTAAGTGGTATGATGTTGACCATTAAAGTCATCAAATTTTTAAAACTTTTTTATTTTAACGATATGATCTATAATGGCGGTTGAATTCAATGATTAGGAGTCAGGTCATGGTATGGGGAGTGCTAGTAGACAGATTGCTTTACGAGGCAAATATAAATTATAGTGAGTTAGGCAGGCAGTTAGGTTGCGATAGAGCCTATATACACAAGATCATCAAAGGTCAAAAGAAGCCGCCTTCTTTAGAGAAGTTGAACAAGATATACTCAATAATTTCTAAAAAAATTGAAATTTCTTCTAATATGGAAATTGACTATTATAATACGGCTATGATCGAGAAATATGAAAAATCAGAGGCCATGGCTTTATTTCTTTACTGCAATAGTTTAAAATCGTCTGCGTGACAGTCGTTCTTTATTGTAGGTATAGTAGTACCAAACAAAGTGAGGGCTTTAGTATATCCGCTCAACTGAGTGCCTGTCGCGAATATTGTCAAAAAAATAATTTAATTATTCTTAAGGAATATGTCGATGAAGCCATTTCAGGCAGATCTTGTGATAGACCTCAATTTAATTTAATGCTCGAAGATTCTAAATCTAAAGAATTTACTCAAATTATAGTCCATAAATTTGATCGTTTTAGTCGTGACAGAACTGATAGCGTAGTAATAAAGTCACAACTTAAAAAAAATAATGTTGATGTCATATCCGTTTCCGAGCCGATCGACAACTCAAATGCTTATGGTGTGGTCATGGAGTCTCTATATGAGTCACTATCCCATGCCTATTCACAAAATCTCGCCAGAGAGTCGCTTAAAGGCATGATTGAGGCGGTTAAAGCGGGTTTTCATGTTGTCGGGAAGCCACCTTTTGGATACCAACTTAAAAAAGTTAAATATAAAAATAAAATGAGGTCAAAATTGATTATTAATGAAGAAGAGGGGAAGATCGTCAAATTGATTTATTGTAAGTATTTAAATGAAAACTTAGGCATTAAATGTATTACTAAATTTTTAAATGAAAATGGATATAGAACGCGATCAGGTACGTTTTTTTCGTCTTCGGGCGTATGTAAAATATTAAAATCCAAAACCTTAACAGGTACCATTGATTATAATAAATCTGAAAAATTTGGATACCCACATATTCAAATCCCTAAAAATCATGCTCCCTTAATTTCTGAAGACGAATATCAGAAAGTGCAAAATATAATGAAGCAGCGATACACAACCAAAGTTAAATTAAAATCTGATTTTATCTTATCAGGGATCCTAAAATGTTCTTGTGGTAGCAGCATGTCTGGGATATCAGGGACATCGAAAAATGGGCAAAAACATCATTACTATTCTTGTATAAACAAAATTAAAAAAGGAATATGCAAACAAAGCAATATACGTAGGGACTGGTTAGATGACTTAATTATTAATGCGTTCAGAACAGAAATTATAAATAAAAAAACAATTAGAACAATTACACAACAAACGGTTGAATCAATTTCAAATAAGAATAAAAAAATTCATGATGAAATTAAACGATTAAAAAACCAATTTCAAACCATAAAAAATAAATACGACAAATTGTTAAATTTAGTTGAGACTCAAGACGATATTGATTACAGTGACGTTGGCCCCAGAATCAAAGAGCATAAATTGGCTATGGATAATATTAATATTCAAATCCAAAACAAGAACATTGAAACGACTCAAAATACCTCAATAAAACTAAATACAAATCAAATAAAAACTCAAGTAATCAGCCTAATTGACACCATAAATTTTAATAAAAAGACAATCAGAGACCATATCCGGCATATAAAGATCGAGCAAGATTATATGATAATTAATTGGTGTTTGCTCAATGAGTCGACTGGTAGCCCTTTCGATCCTATTAAAGAACATTTTACATTTTATTATCAACTAAAAATTGCCTAAAAAATGATATAATAATAGGAGAGCTTATCTCGCTCATTATGCAGCAGCCTACCACCCCCCTTTGTGGTGGGCTGCCATTACTTGGCCACGCAAGAAGATCGACTCATCCTATCAAATAATAATTTGTTTTGAGTCGTGGTAAATGACAAGTATTTTGTTGTACTACTAATATTACGATGCCCTAATAAATTTTGAACGGCATAAATCGGAACGTCGGCATCAAGTAAGTGTACTGCGATACTATGTCGAAATGCATGAGGACTTAATAACCTGATTTTTGATTGAGCTGTATATTTTTTTGTTAATTTGAAAATTAAATCGCGGGACACCGCCATATCTTGTCTGCTAATAAATAAAGGCTCGTATGATAATGCATCTGGTCGTGTTTTGAGGTATTTTCGTAATATCCTCTCTCTGGTCGCGTCCAACCGTATCGTATTGTTAATGCCACCTTTTAGTCGGCTACATTGAATCGTGTGCGATTGGGTGCTATAGCTCTCCACTCTCAATAATTGAAGCTCACTAACCCTCAGCCCACAAAAATATAATATATTAAAAATGGCCTGATCCCGTACCGGCTGTATTTTGAGGTGTTTAAAAAATTTTGTTAATTCATGTTTTTCAAAGTATTTCATTTTTTTATTCCTTGTTTATTAAGTTATATATACTACAACATAATGAATTATACATTACAACTATAATGTATAACTAAGAATTTGGCAAATATTTATTGAAAATGAACTCAAATGTTATTGTTTTTAAAATAAAATTAATATCTAAATATAAGTTAGTTATACATTACTTATCTTAAAACACTAAAAATTGATATATATTTAGAGATTAATTCTGGGTCAATAATTATTATTCTTGAATAGGCTAATATGAAAAGCGTCACAACTCCACTAAACGTATATTTATATATGATCATATCTTTTTCAATTTTTTTAACCCTTTTAGAAATTCGATCAATACCAATCCTATAGTTATCCTCAATAGCGATCAGTCTAATATTGGTTTCTTCTAAACGATCGTGAATATCTGAAACGGTTTTTAATTTCTCTGATATATTTAATTTTTTAAGTTCGTTCCACTCCGTAACACTTTTTTTCGCTTGGGGTACTACGACCTCATTCAGGATTGTTTCTAGACGCGCAACCTGTATAAGTAAGGCTTGTACCTCATTGACACTCATAACATTGACCTAAAAGAAACGCCTCACATTTCGCTATAAATCCTTTGGGAAATATGTTAGTAGTTCTAAGTCTGGAATTTTGACTAAGGTATAAACTGAAATATAAATCGGTAAGCTCTGAACAATACCAACGATCCCTCGACTCACATTTTCCCAATCCCCAAAACCCAAAAATAGATGCCATATAATCAAAGCCTTTACCCACACAATTATTCAAATACATAATTAATTGTTTACCTTTAATCGAATTGGGATCAAATGGAAGCTTAATACTAAAGTAAGGCCTTTTATGGTGTTTTTGGGTAAGCGTGACACCAGAAAAACACCGACTTTGAAAAATGCCATAATCCGGAACTTCAATAGACACATGATCGATTTTTGAGTTGCTTTTTGCCCGAATTAAAAATGTAAACGGAAGCCATGTGCTTCTATATGCATGTACTAATATAAAGTCTTTTTTATTATCCGGCATCGTTGTCAATCTTCACCCAATTTAATTGGGTTTCTAGTGTTTTTTCGTCCAAATCATAGACGATATGATTGCCCCCAAATTTTAAGTTAACTTTATTCGAGTTTTTATTAACAATAACGGTTTTTAACACACTTTTATTATCTGTATTTATGCGATTTATAGTTAATGTAATATCATCTGCAGCAGCAACCTCCGTAACTGCCTGCTTTGCGATTTCAAGCACATTTTTATTATTAATCACATAGCCTTTAATAATTTTTTTTAGTTGTTTGCTTACTGCAAATTTGATGAAAATCTTCATAATTTTTTTGCCTATTTTTAAAATTGATTTAAACATTTTTTTACTCCTTAATAAAATGGTCTAAAGCCATTTTGGTCCTTTATCAAAAACTCGTTCTTAAAACTTTTCCCGAAACTGGGCAAGTTTATGGATAGATGTATAAAGTTTTGATCCCAATAATATATACACTGCCTGATCGGTAATTTTTCATTAAAAATCCATTTGTACACCTCTAACATATCCCTCTCACATAAAAAATCAATAGCACCTCCCGAGAAATGATCTGTGTTTGGACTACCCCCCACACTAAAATTAAGACACATCGACCGAACCCAAGACAGAGGTTTAACTGTGCCAAACCGTAAACGGATGCAATTAAGACAGGATTCGACCAATAATTTCGCATTTAATTTCTGCCGTATTGAAACCCGTATCGACTTTGCTATTAAGGGATAGTCCTTGCTGACGGTTAATTCGTCAATATAAAAATATGGGCTGTTTTCTGAAATTAAGTTTAAAATAATACCCCCCCCACACTAAAATTTAATTAAGCCTCTAAGGCTTCTAATCTATTTTTTATAGCCTCAAGGTCAGTCTCTAAGGTTTGAACTCTATTCATTGATTCTTGAAGCGCACCAATCGCCTTCATGTAAAGCACACTGTACTTCACACTTTTTGTTCCGTTGACTTCAGTTACAAGGCCATTCATACCTGCCTCTTCTAGCTCTTGAGCAATAACTCCAATTTGTTGAATCGCAACATAATCCTCCTCTTCAGTCTCAATTTCGACATCCGATTTAAATTTATATTTTCGTATTTTGAGTGCCAAAATATCGTCCCATTGTGAGGAAGCATCAATAATATCTGTTTTGAGTTTAATATCTGATACAGAGCCGTAAGAATTATCTTTGTTGACGACATCACCGTCGCCATAAATCATGAACAATGCGCTCCCATTCGCAAGAGTATTACCATAGTTAATGTCTTCGCAAATCATATGATAGGTATTTCTGTTTAACTTACAATAGTGCATACGAGAATGGAATCCGACCTCAAGATTTCCGGTATAGAAGGCGTTATTGTAATACTGAAATCCAATGGCCGAGTTTGAGGTGTTCATAATAGAGCTGTTCATGATTATACAATCCGAAATACCCGTCCCCGCGTTCTGGTTCTGAACGTTATGCCAAGCACCAATCATAGTCTGCCCCGCCGAAATAGAAGTGTCCTTTACGACAAATCGAGTATTAGTAGCGGGGATACTCCCAATCCCCACATTGCCTGAAGCTCCATCAATTTTTAATTTAATACTAGGAGATGAGCCAGTGACAAAAGCAATATCCCTGTTTAAATTTGATCTCGATTGAAGGACTAGCGTGCCAGCTGGAAAATCACCCGAAGAACCACTCCCACTAAAAATATAACAACCACTTTCTCCTGTGACGGCTGACGTTCTCCCATCCATATTGAAATTAAGATAAGTCCCTCCAGTGCCATTGGCCATAAAAGAAAAGCTATCCGACTGTGACTCGGCTGTACCTCCTATATGGACATTGCCTGAATCATCAATCCGTAACGCCTCACTCCCATTTGTTGCTATAGCGACTGTATCTGCCGCGGGAAAGAACATTCCTGTATTGACATCATCATATTTTGAAAAGGCCGGCAAAGCGGCTGTAGTACCCGACCCAAATAATTGAGTCCCATCCGTTTTAGACAGCGCATACCAGTTGTTATTATCTTCTGAGCGTATTTTCAAACAATTATTAGTTGTATCTAACCACCACATTCCACCCGTCGTCGTGGACGGTGAGCTTGCACCTAAATTATTTGAAAATAAAGCAGCTAAATTGTCATTAATATCGGCTCGAACGCTCGGAAATGTTGCATTAGCTATTGTCTGATCGGCTTGTGCCATTTATTGCCCCCATTTTTTAATAATTTTTACACACCCAAGCCACCGTTTTAGATATATTTGTGTCCGTGCTATTTTTAACCTGTAAGTCAAAGCTAGATGCCGTAATATTATCAATTATAACATAATCCCCGCTTGTTCCATTAACGATAGTCGTTGCGATAGTTGGATTTGGATTGAAATAATCTACATTAAAACTAACGGTTTTAGATCCTGTCGTTAATGTTACGGTACTACCTGAATCAACGACATCAGGCATATCAACCGTCACCCCTAACTCTGATATATAAGCATTAAAATTATTGTTTTTACTGTTAAGCTCAATTTTGAACTTAAAGGCTCTTGAGTTGTAATCCCCAATAAAAAACTTTTGGTAATTAGACCAAACAACATTACTTGATGTGGGGTCATCATTTGTGGTTGAGATATAAGGCAGAAGTGTAATAACATCTTCATTGCCTTCTAGCCCATCAAAATCACCAGTCTTTTCATCAAAAAGACCGCCTTCATCGTCAAAAAATAAACTTATTTGTTCTAATGTATATGAATTATTAATTGTAATTCTGGATGATACCGTTTTACCTAGGTCGACATAATTATTAAATTCGTAGATCCCATGTGTTAGTGTATTACTTTGGGAATCCCCACCATTATCAAATGTACCTGACTGCGAATCAAATAAACCGGATGTATTATCGAATAGAACACCACCATCGAGTCTTAATGTGTTGTCTATTACAACAAGTCCCGTTTTGTTACCTGAAAAAGAGGAGCCTTCATTTTGAGATGTCACAACATTTAGATTATTTAAATCCGGTACGCTAACATCTAATAATGAATAATCGGTAGATTGATTCCCTGTCGAGTCGACCGATTTTATTAAATATACGCCTGTTAGCAGTGGGGCTATGACTGAGCTATTGGCTCCGGGTACATTCGGTATTATTGGATTAGAATTTGCCCAACTATAATCAGATGTATTTGTGTTGTGTTTGATTATGTAATGACCACCTACCAACACATCTAATTCCTGCGATACATCCCAATTCAAATTCGCGTTATTATTGATAATTTGTATACTAAAATTTTGTACGGTACTCGGCGGTTTTCGTAAGCCCAATACCTCGAACGTTGCTGTCGAATAATCAGAGCTAACGCCGTACACATTAATTGCTTTGACTCTAAATTCATAAACCCCGATCTCGACATCTAAAATTTCAAATTTTGTATCCTGAAAACGACCGGCAATAATATGGCCCACATGCTCTACTTTTTTGTATTCGACTTGATATTCCTGAACAAAAGCGTCTTTATTGCCATCAAAAAAACCATTAACCTTAACTTTAATACCTGAACCCTCTTGCGTTGAGTATAATGCTTCACTGAGGGTCATTTCGGAGGGTACGGGTACTGTATTATAGTCAGGGATAGCCAACATCGATATATTTTGGGGTATCGTGGCCTCACCGGATGTCCATGTGTATACGTCTGCCGTCTCATGTCTGAGTGTAATATCAAAGCCGTTCCCGTCCTCTGACATTGCCCAACTCGTAACCCTATACGTTTTATTGGTGTAACCTAAAATCTCATTGGAAAAATTAATGGTATCCATAATCGATAATTGAAGCGCTTTATAGTTACAATTCATAATAATCGTTTCACTATAACGATGTTTTTGTAGATATATTTTGGCTAATCTTTGCGCCCGTTCTATACCCTCAGTACCCAATAAATTTAAATCAGAGATTAGCTCTTCATTATTATCTTGAGATTTGTATATTGTACTTGTGACTTTAGGAAATTCATCATAATCCTCACTATCCGTATCCGTATTTAAATAAGTGCCTTTTACGGCATTATACAAATCTCGTTTACTTTCGTTCGGGACAACTTGGATTCCTCCATTTAACCACGATTCGTCAATACTATGCGTTGGGTTCGACCAAGCACCCGCATATACTTTGAATTTCCCTTCACAGTAAACTAAAACTCCGACAAACGTTGATAGTATTTGGTTTATGTTCGATCGGTGATCTTGATCTGCCGTTAAGACTAGATTACTTGTGTATCGCTTCTCGGTACCACCTGTCGAAATACTTACGTTCTCGTCACAAATATTAGCGGCGGCACTAAACGAGGCTGTATGAATTAAATTAGGGTCTATTTTTACTCCGTAATTCGTGTCAGTCAAATAATCATATAAATGTAATACTGGATTTGTTGTGTATGCGGTTGTACTTGTCCGCGGATCATAACATTTTTTTCCCTCAAATTTAGATTGAAATGTAGGGATTCCAATATTCCTATAAATATCTGGATGGTAGCGACACGTTGTGTGGATATAGGCATTACCCGCACAAAACAATTCATTTTCATTTAGGTTATAATTACCACTCGACTTAAAGGCGTTTGTTAGCGTTTGGTCTGACGCTGTTTGGTTGCTTGTGCCAAGCTTCGTTGATATGCGTATGGACTTTGTATAAGACACATTGTTTTCAAAAAATACCCGTGGTGACACCCGATATTGTGAATTGGGTGTAAACATCCAATTTTGGCTCGCCGGATAAGATCCACTACTCCCCCAAGAATTGTCGATGTAGTTGCTAGCTGCCCACGACTGGTTATGATGTGGGTTTCTATATTCATAACTTTCACTGGCAGGCAACTTCCAATGGATTCGTAAGGGTAGGGGTTGATGTGATATAGGAACCTCACCTTGTCCTGATGCATTAGTCGAAAATGCACCAACAACAGTAAAATCAAATAATTTTTGTGTGGGATTAGTGATTTTTGAATATCCAATATCTGACGGTCTTACAATTTGCCTAGTAGCAGTTATGTAGCCCCCGTAAAAATTATGTGATGCACGAAATACAAAATTTATTTTAATCGCATCGTCGATATCAGCGTTGTAATCATGCTCGGTATATCCCTCAATTTGCAGTTTTTGGTTGGTAAAATTATAGGTCGTGTTAGGTTCTAACCCACCTACATATATTTTCCCTGCATTCGCTGCAAAATGGTTCGTACCGTTACTTTGTAACCAAAAAGGCATATTTAAATTTGTGCCAGACCACGTCGTTTCGGTTGGACTAGAAACCCACTGCTGATTATATAATAATCGTGAGGCCCACCGCTTAAATAAATAACCTTTCTTTGAGTAATCATCAACAATCGATGTAGATTTATCTTTACCATTTATTACTATTGGCGCGCGGTACTTATTATCATTGACCATTCCCCCTGAATCGAGTGTAACAGGCCCATTATTAATAAAATGTTGTTGAACACTATGACATTCATGCCCTACAAGGGAAATACATTGATGCAAGTATTCATTTAATTGGTCTGACTCAAAACTTTCATAGCCCACAGTCGACGTAGTCGTACGATGAAAAATAGTACCGCCGACCGTTCGTTTACCATAAATAATATTATGAGGTCTGAGGTTATCAATCTGATTGGCTTTCATACCCTCAAATTGTTTGCGTAGTGGATCAATACCGAGCGTAGGGATATCTGGTTTAAATATTTTTGATAATGCTGCTGCTGCTATAATACCTCCCACAGGGCCTAGAAACGATTGAGCTGCGACAATTCCTGCAGTTTGTACAATAGAACTTAAAATCGCACTATTAGAAATTTCGTCAATAACGCTACTCATAAACTCCAAGCCCCATCACATTGATGTGTTTCTATATGATTAAAAACATAATTCGGGTCGTCCTCGGATAAGAAAATAGAATATGAACCATCACACAACCCTAGCGACTCATCTTTATATAGAACAAGATCGCCTCGACTAGCTAAATGAATAGAATGTTTTTTAATAAATTCAGAATCCATAATATCTTTTAAATTTTTATATCCCTTTTTTTTAATTAGTGACTTCCACCCTTTTCTTGTTTTGTATTTACCTTTAAATTCAGTTTCAAAAAAAGATTTGTTGTACCTTTTTTTGTAGTAGTCTGAAACAAAAACAAAGCAATCAAAAACACCCAATTTAAATTCATTTTTTGAAACTGAATTTAAATAAATATAAAATTCATCTTGATCAAAATTACCTAATCGTCTTTTTTTGTCTGAGCTAGACATTACGTGTACCCCCCCATATTAAAGTCTGTTCATGTAAATCCTTTTGGTATATAAATGCGTTGTCGCTAGGGTGTTCAGCGTTTTGGTCATTATGATTCCAACGGCGATTACTAGCTTTATCAAATCGTACTAATTCGTCAATAACATTAACTGTAATACTGGCCGTGGAACCAATCGACAGATCAAGCGTATCAATAAAGCCCCCAAATACTGTAGGTGTATCAATAATTTGGTGTGTTGTTGGATTCACTAAGCCAATCTCGATATAACATTTTTTACCTTGATAGTCGGTTGAAATGGCAGTAGAAATTAAATGACTAGGTATGCCACTCAATTTTAAATCAATAAAATTCGCGGCTATTTTAGAACTTTCAGGTATGGCCGACACGCTACCTAGCGACCCTACGCCCACGTAATTAACTGGTGCATTTAAATGCGGTGGCTGATGCGATATTGTACCGACATCATTATGAACATAAACCGGTGAATCAAATTCTAAAGCGACTAAAAATATACTATAAACTTTATTTGATGTGAGTTCATTAATTCCAGAGGCATTAATTGAGCGAGGCACTAGATTACCTCACGCGCGTTAAATGTTAAAGGCTCAGATATGCCGGACGGATCAATTCTAAAATTAATATTGTTAATGTTTAACCTCATTTCGCATTTACAATCTTCTGTTATTACACTTGCATTGTCTAATGGCGTGACCCGTATTTTAGGAACAAAATTAATAGTCGCATTACCTCCCCCATCCGATGTCACGTCCTGTGTAACCCGTTTAAGTTCTGACTCTATTGAAATATAATCACCGGCCTTCAGGACGAGCGTTGAGGCTGTCCATCCATCAGTAATAATACTGGTTCCAGTTTGTGATGCACCGTTCACCAATGGCGTACCTGTTGATGTCCCTAATGTGTTTTTATTATCGGCACATATGGCGTTAAATGTGTTCGCCTTTCCGTTTAAGCGATCAAAAAACGATGTCCAAATTTGCCAATTAGTGCGTGCCATCGCAGGTAATGAATACTCGGCCTCCCATAGCGAGCCTGATAAAATTCGTGTTTGTTGTGTTCCTGATAAGGCACTATCGAACGTTTGAACACGATTTTGTAAATATAGTCTGGCGTGTGTGAATGCTGGTGTTAGTGGTAATTCTATCGGCATCTAAGCCCCCCAAATTAATTATTTATTATATTATATTATATCACTGATTAGGCTTGCCCATTATATTGACGCTGCTGCATTCCCGCTATGGCGCTTTGTTGAATTAATGGGGCTGCATTGGCTATTTCTGCGCGTACGGTTGAGGTTACATTTGGATTGAAATTGTTGATTATTGACATTGACATAGCACCCGCCGGCTTTGCTGTAGGTGTTTTAGCTTTGCTGAAATTTGATTTAATTCCACCTTGGATCCCTGAAATAAGGGGATCGACTACGAGTCCTTGTAAAAAACTGTGTTGTACTGTTTTTGCCAAACCTTCAAACATATTTTGGCCTTGTAAGATGGCGTTGGTCAAAGTATTTGACCAATTGTTAGTTGAATTTATCATCGCCTCTTCAATTTGATGTGCAGTTGATACACCCTTCTTAGCTAAACCACCTTTACCTGATTTGGAGCCTTTAGATGCATCTAATTCTTTTGCTTTATTTAGTTTTTCTTGGATGCTCAAAAATTCTTCAAGCTTTTGCTTCTTGTTTATTAATTCTGACTCCTCCTCCTTAGTGGATCTCCCTGTCAATTTATCCCATAGTGACTGACCTTTTGATGACCCCTTTTGAATCTCTTTAAGCCTCGCATTAATAAGCTCTAACTCTAGCCTTGCCCCTTTTAATTTAGAATCATCAATTTTTTTAAAAATTTTGTTCGATGTTTTAGCCATAGACGAAAGAAGAGGTATAACATGTTTTTGAATGTTGGCTTTTAAAATATTTAAATTATCATTAAATTCTACAATTCGGTCTGCATCTTTTTGAGTAATTACATTTGGTGTTTCTCTTGCTAAATTTCGCATAGCGACAGCACCTTTATCCATAATCTGAGCTAAGGCCACACCTTCAGAATCAAATAATTTCATAGAAAGACGGGTTCTATCCGAGGTATTTTCAACCTCTTCCATCGCTTCCGTAACCCTCTGAAACTGTTCGGTCACCGTAAGTTTATTTAAATTTTCTGCGTTAAGCCCCAATTCTTTTAGTGCATCTTTAGCCTCGCCCGTTCCTTTCGCTGCCTCCGCAACTCTACGTTGCATTCGCTGAAAAGCCATGGCCATCGTCTCAAAACTAATACCATTTTGTTCTGCAACGAATTTGAACCGTGATAAATTCTCTGTACTCTCACCTAATCGGACGCCTAATTTCTGAATCTTATCAACTTGGGTTAAAGTAGATTTACCCATCAACATAATACCTACGGTCGCTGCCATTGCAGCAATACGAACTCTGGCAAAGCCGGCAGCAAGTATTTTACTTTGTTCGTTTATTTTTTGAGTTGATTTTTTAGTGACTCTAACCGCATTATTCATATTAGATTTAAGATCCTTAATATCTGCTCGTACCTCAACTAATAATTTGTCTACTGTTGTCATAATTCACCCCATCTTTTAACATCGTCGGCGCTCGGTAAGTTTGGGTTATTTTTCTTATTAAATGCTTTAATTGCAATTTGCATATCAAATGCTGTTGCTTTCCTGCATTCGCTAGGTGTCCATTTTAGCTCTAACATTGCAAACTCAAACCAGTTCTCATATATATCATAAATCTCTCGATCTAGTTTTTTTTTACTTGCTCTTCTTGTTTCTGAGGTAAAACTAAAAACATGATTAATTCGGATATTTGTTTATTCGCTTCAACCCGATTCATTGCAATATACTCTTTTATTTTATTTTCACCTAATTCACTACAAGCTAACAAGCTATATATATCATAAAGTTCAGACACACTAAAACCAGTATCAATTTTATTAGCTAGTAAAGAATACAAAGTCACCCCTAGCTTTTCCTCTAATTTGAAATGCAATTCAAACGTAGGAATAATGCTATACTTGTTATCGTATATATTTAGATCAAGACTAGGCGTTAGCATTAGCTACCTGCGGTGCTAGTTACGGCTCCCGACACCTGTAGAGTTGCAGAAAATGTAAGTACGCCTTCCACTTCTCCTGTTAATTCAAAATCGCTTACATAGCCACTAAAAGCGTCTGTACGCTTATTGGTGTGCGAGCCTTCCAACGGATATTCTAAATAATAATCGTCTAATGTTTTGGCATTGTGCTTTGTCTCTATCAACTCTTGGCTTGCATCGCCCACAAATATACCTGAAAAAGAAACTGACTTTGTTGTTGTGCCTCCGGCTAACATCTCTCGGTTTCCACCCGAATCTTTATTAGTAATTTCAATAGGCGAATTAGATGAACTAAAACCGAGCGTAGTTCCTTTGGCAATTAGTGTTCCCGAACCAACAGTACCTGAATATAACTTAAAATCTTTACCTTGCATGGATAACCCCCATATAATTTGTATTTTTTAAGATTAATAAGTATTTAACCTCAATCTTATTATAGCATTAAATCCGTTTGAGGTATCTTGATCGTCGATTAAAACTTCAGAAAAATCGATTTTACTATAACAATAATTTAAATTGGTAACATTTAAATGCTTTTTATGTAGAGAATTATTTAGCTCTTTTAATATAGACTGTGCTTGTAGCTTGTTTCCTGTTTGGGTGTAAGCACCCAATGTAATAAATATAATATTACCATCAGACGACGTTGTATCGTCGGCCTCAATGGTCATGCCTACAAAACTTATATAAGGATAATTAAGCCCTAGGTTAGTTGGGTTGTCGACGACACTATCCGACCCATCACTCAAAATATTCATAAGCGTTGTGTTTAGTGTTATCGCTGCCCTTATACTTTTCTGAATCTCTGATAATTCTAAGCTCATATTGAAGCTCGCTTTAATCCTTTTTTGATATTTTTTTGAAGGTTTTTAATAATAGGATTTACGTTTTTTCTAAACGATGGAAATAGCCATGGCCTTGACTCCATTTGACTTGATCCGAACTCTAAATACATTGCATATTTTGCTTTACGTAGATTGGCTCCAACGTGATAAGCTAATTTATTTGTACCTGAAACAGAATTTATAAATATGCTTCGTGCAAGATTACCTGTATCGGATTTAGGGTACTCGCCCGACTTTGATCTTCTACCTACTTTCCCACCTCGAGTATATAATACGCCTGACCGAGACCCTCGATTAATTCCATCAACGGCCGTTTTTTGGATAGATAATGCGCCATCCATTACGGCGTGTTGGATTGGAAACAATAATTTCTTAGGCAAATTTGCCAATTTTCTTTCTAAACTAGACAACCCTTTAACTTTTATTTTTGTTTTCATTTTTGGATTGCTCGACGTCCGGTAATTGTAATATGGAATTAAAAATAGTTTCAAAATATTTGTACGGTACTGGCTGTTCTTTAGCCCATGCCATCATTGCGCTCAATTCCTTATCTGTTATATTTTTTGTGAATGTTTGTTGATCGTTCATTCTATCCCCCTAATTTAATTTAATATATATTATAACATATAAAATCGTTGAAAAAAAAGTCTCCTAGAATATGAAAACAAGAAATTAAGGGTTTGACCTATCGCCCATAGACTGAGAGTTGATTTTAACTTAAATCCAAAAAATTTAGTCGCTATAACAACTAAAATTAAATTACACAAATTGTCATGAATCAGAGTCACTAAAGTTTCATAAAAAACAATTTTTTTATGAGACTGTGACTTCTTCATTTTCTGATTGAATTGCTTTTATTTTTATAATATCATCCCCGAACTCAAGTTCTGAAAATCCATCAACTCTCATGTATTCGTATGTATTCTCGCTGATCAAGAGCCTTAATTTCGATGTAATTTTAAGGTGATCGTTTTGCCGTATAAAAACATGATAAAGTTTTTCATTGGTCTTTAGGTTTCCATCTATCGAATAAGTAGGTATTTTGCTCTTAACGTGGCACCAAACGGCCTCACCTCCGGCCACAGACCAGGTTTCTACTGATTGCCCCATGTCACCTATACTCACCGTCTTGTTTAGAATTTCTATTCTGTTATTCAAGTCACCTATCCTGAGAGATGATTTTATCATAATATAACCTCTCGATAGGAATTAAGCAAATACTGAACCTGTCGCGGCATGCTGCTATCTTCTCGGTTACAATATCGATAGGCAACAATTATTTTTATAGCTTGTTTAAGTGCCTCCGGAACGTCTGACGCTGATCCGTACCCAGCAATAAACTTTATTTCTACCCCATCTGCATTTCGGGTGAAGCTTGGCCATAACTTACCATCACGAAGTGTAATTTTACCTTTCTTCGGATTGGGTGCATTGTACGTCGTGACTTGATAATCGTTTGTTGAAATTATAGTCGCGACATCGTCATCTGAGTACGTTTTTATGTGTGTAATAGATTGTAATGGGCGTTTAGGTATTTCAATTTCGGATGCTTTGGTATTTAAGTTTATAGGAGCCTGAATTATACCGTCAAACCAGTGATTATTATCTATGTTTGGGAATCTATCAAGATAACCCGTCCAAGTTTGATTGATTATGGCTAGTCCCGTATATTCCTCGACCTCTTGACGACTCGATGTTATGAGTGATGTGATATATGTATTATCTGAATTATTTTGTACTCTTAAATGGTCTTTGGCTTCGCCCAAAGTAATCGGCTCTGTAGTGGGTTTATCATTTAATTTTAATTTCATTTTTTAAGAACCTCCAATTTTTGTACTTTCTCATTTAATTCTTTAATCGACTCAATTAGGAGAGGAATCAAGCCACTATATCTCACCCTCAAATGTCCATCATCCCCATAATCAACAACCTCGGGGCAAACCTCCAGAAGCTCTTGCGCCATTATACCCCAAGATTTTTCTTTAATTTGTGCTTTAAGGTTTTCAATTCGTTCGTCATATTCTTTTTGATATTCCTCATCACTGACCGACCCCACGGTAAATTCATTGCCATTGTCGTCAAATTGAGTATGTAATCGATCATGCTGTTCGCCGGGTACAGCAATATCATCAATTCGTTTTTTTATTTCGTTTTGTTCATGCTCCGATGACCAATGAAACGTGTACCCATTAATTTGATCTAATTTATCTAAGGCGTTATCGATTACCTTTAGATCTTTTTTCAAATCGATGTCAGAGTAAGTCGAAAAATAATGATTATAAAAACTTAAATCTGTATTTCCGTATCGTAATTTGGTGACCTTAACTGTGCCATTTACTGATAATGTTGTTGCTATTGAACTGCCAGTATAGCCAATACCGATTTTTCCGTCTGATTTTATTTCCAATTTCGTGGCGTTGCCAATCCGCAACGCCATCGCTTGACCCGCTTTTGCATTAACCAAAGTACGACCATCGGCCTTTTGCATTATTGCATATGCCCCAGACGTATTCCGACATTCTTCGTGACATATCCCCGCCCAATCGTCATACGTCGACATTTCGCCTATTGCTAGTCTTTGTGAATAATTAGCATCCGAACTGCCTATTTTACAATCAACTTCAATGTCAAAAACAGTCTCTTTTAACGTCATTTTTTTAATGAGGTCAGCCCCACCGCTCGTTCCTGATGGCGCTACATAAAAGTCCAACCGTCCGCCCCATGCCGCACCGTCATCAGCCCCGGCTATACCGGCTAAATTATACTCGCCACTGTTGGGATTAGACCCGCTATTGTGTTGGTTAGTCCATCGTATAAACGCCCCTGAGTTTGATGAGGCAAAATCGCCCTGAATACGCAACGCCTCGCACGTTTCGTTGGGCGGTGCGCCTGATGGCACATATATATGTAATGGTGCTTGTGCGTTTCCCAGTGTATTTATGCCTACATTTGTCGAAAATTTAAAATGATTCGATGTGATTCTCGCTTTTTCATTTTGGCTACCACCTACGTAAAATCGTACTGATTGATTGCCCTTCGAGTTAATACGGGTCATACCGTTACCATCTTGAGCTACGGCATAATCAGTGGCGGAATTAAAATCCGAATGAGATATGCCTGCAACGCCAGTAAGAGACGTTATCTTCCCGATATGACAATCGCCGAAGGAGGAACTATCGGCTGTTGTTTGTATAGCAAATGAACCACTTAAATTCCCACTCGAATTGAAATTAGCTAACTGCTTCCAAGCGCCGTCCAACCGCGCATCAATGGTTTTAGTTGTATCGTTATACAGAATAGCCCCGGCATAGCTAACCCCGTTCCGTCCTGAAGTAGTATATAAACCCAACCCCAGATACCCTTTTATATGTAAGGCCCCTGTATCAGATGCTAATGACATCAGGCACTGGTCATATGAACTGGGAACATCCCGTTCCCATAAAAACCCACGTGTCGAAGAACCCGACGCACGCATCCGAATGTGCCATCCCGTGCGCCCATCTAATGAACTACAAGCGGCTCCACCCGCCATGGACCGTGTACCGCTAGCTTGAGCAAGGTAGGTACCCCATCCATCGTTATTATACGAATAATATCGCAGCCCAACAGTGGTTCCACCGTCCACGCCACCTTGAAGCCCAATAAGACCCGAGTACATCGTGCAATGACCTTGAAACGTGGTTGTTCCAAGAACAGTGTTATTAGTACTTAAATCGAAAGCATTGGTCGGAAACGAAACCAACGACCCATTCTTTCTCAAGTCACCCGTATAGTTGATATCCCCGTCACAATCAATTTCGTAGGTTGGCGATCCAGTGGACACCCCCACTTGTATTTTATTTGGAAATATCCAGTTACCTGAAGTGATGCGACCGTCCACGGCATCCATACCACCATCATTATTAATATCTCTTTGAAACAAGAAGTCTGATCCATTAGCGCCTAAAACATACGAGGATGTTTGGTCACTATCATTAAACTCAATACCGGGCTTGTCTGAACGTAATTTGATTGTTTTATAATCCACGTCATTAAAAAATGAGGTGATGCCAGATGAACTGATTGAGATACGGTTATTCGTTCCTAAACTATCCGAGTTGGAAATTCTAAAAACATCGTTAGAATCCGACCCCACAGACCAGTAATTATTTTGAAAACTAAAGTAGATGCTTTTGTCTTTTGATGTAGAGGTGCTTTCAACTTCAATGCGAGCATGATCACTTGATTTAATATGTAACATTTCGCCTGGTGTTTGAGCACCAATACCGACTTTCCCTGCATTATATATACCCCCGGTGACGGTAGACCATAATGAGGAACCGCCCCCAGAATTAGCATCAACGTAGGCTTTGATTGATTGTTGTGAGGCTGCTTTAGTTGCTGAGTTTGATGCCATATTGTCTTCATCTAATAAGTCACTACTAATTGAATAATTATTTGCACTTGAATCGATATTATCTAGCTTGCTTTTTAAAGCATTAGTAAAGTTATTTTGGCTTAATTGGCCATCCTGCACAGAATAGGTAGTATTAGTGTAATTACTGGCATGAATCGTCCCAGCATTACTTCCTGTCCAGTCGATTATTTGGTTTCCGCTAGGAATTGTAGGTTTATTTTCAATAAAAGCTAAGGAATTGCTGTCTGTCTCATTCCAATCGCTTTGAACTCCACCCGTTCCTGTTGATGCTGCTGTAATTCGTCCCTTTGCGTCGACTGTGACGTTCGCCGTTGTGTAACTTCCTGCCGTTACGCCACTGTCAGGCAAACAATTATCATCAATAGTATTGCCTGAACCGCCTGCGATTCTTTTGGCGTCAACCATGTCAAAATCGCCGTAGGGAACTATTTTATCTGATAGGGAGATTCCAGTCATAATTAATTCGACCTCACTGTTATTGTTGTATTTGAGCCTAATTGCTGATTAGTTGCATACACATAATAGTTTTGTGTTACGCCGTATATATTGGTCACACTTACTGTTTCTGGGCTACCTGCACTCATGCCTATACCAAACCCAGTGCCTACATCGGTGAATGTTAATGAACCTGCCCCGCTTAGGTTCGTAGGTAGAGCAATCGAAAAATATTGGTGTGTTGCTGAAGTTTGTACGGCATTCCAAGTTTGGGTTGCATCACTCGTTAGTACACCATTATCTAAACCTTCTATATCAGCTTCAGTAAAAGAACTATTTTTATTACATTTTCCGTAATAGACCTTTAATGCCCCACTATGTGCAGACGTACTTGTAACGAGGCTATGAGTGCCTGTAACTAAAGCGTCTGAACGGTAGGTCTCATATGCTTCTGTATATCCGTTTGGGTTCTGAACATTAATCGTTCCATTCTGTTTTGTAAAAGCCATTAATTCACCGTTATACTTCCAACCTGATGAATTATAATCAGTTAATCGTGATGGGACGACAACGTAAATGTACTCGTTACTTACACCAGAATACGAAAATGTACGTGTATGATCATTATTAATTATATTTGAATCCAACCCTTTAATTGATGCTTGATCTGCTAGTGACGTTGAGCTACTAGCACCATAATAGATTTGATTTTTGTATGATAATGCGGAGGTTGATGTCTGTAATGTAGCGTTAGCCATGCCTGCTATCGTGCTACGGTACACCTTATAATCCTCAGTAAAACCGGCACTATTGGTAACTGAAACGGTTGTTGGTGCCTCAAAACCGGATAAGTAGGAATTATAATAAAACCCTCTACTTGAATGTAGTGTTGTGTAGGATGATGGGTGTGCGAAAATAATATAGGTGTTAGTTGTCGTACCTGTGATTGCCTCGCTTCTGGTATGATCTGAGGATAAATCCGTTCCACTTAGACCAACGATATCTGAACTTGTATATCCACTGGCCTTAGTTGTTCGACCATGTTTTATGTTGTTTTGAAATGTAATTAATGATTCTGTTGATGTCTCATTATCGGCCGTTAATTTAAATCGCACAGTCCCACCTCGACTTGAAGGATAAGGGACTGCAACCGTATTAGTAAATGATGAACCGGTATTAGAAGCGACCTGTAAATCGGGGTTGGCTGATATTTCGGTAACTATAGCACTGGTTGGAGGCCCATTATTATAAGCACAAGAAAACGTTATCGCACCTGTAGCCTTCCATGTGCCAGACCCAATTAAAACGGTGGTTAAAGAAATATTATCGCTAAATGAAGCGATACTAAATGTCAGGTCAATATAGTTATCATATTCTGAAAACCAAATTTTATTCGTACCCATCCAAAATAACCGGCCATTGTTTTCATTCAAAAGAAAAGACGAAGAACTAAAATCATTTGCATTCGTCGGATCAGAGGTTATTATGGATAGATGCTTATTAATTGAACCCTCATCAATATCATCCAAATTATCGTGGTCACGCGACAAATATTCCCACGAGGACCCATTCGATTTATAAAAGCCGGCTTGATTGTCACCAACCGTCGCCAAAACTAAATAAATCTGATTGTTGTTTTCGGATGAAGCCGTGGGAAGGTTGGCGTAATTAGACGACTCACCATCATAACTTTTTGATGCATCTACTGCCCCCCCACCTGATGAAGATAAAGATGTCAAAAAAGAGTGTAACATTATAACGCCCTCGATATAACATAAATTGTACAATCCTGGCCTGATTGAGTTTCATCAGATTGCACTTTGATTTTTTGGATAGGCAATAAATCGGACGGTGAAAAACTGTAATAGCGCGTCCCACTTTCTGTGCTTTTCGTCAATTCAAAGTCAGCCCCTAAGGTATTACACACAATAATATAATTACTTGGATCGGCTTTCCTGGCAGCTAAAATCTTAAGTTTGGAACCTGTTAATGTGTCGGGTATCACAAAACCCACTACCGTTTGCCCGTGTGTGTTGAGTTCGGTGGATAATGATAAGCCTGTGGGTATTGTAAGATGTTGGTCATCAACTAAATTTGGTAACCACTCAGCCGCATTGTTACCCATATTTGACCTCAATTATTTTACTAATATTATAAAATCCCATTGCTATTTTATTTCGTAATTTTTGAAATACTGACAAGGGTTGATCCACCCATATCAGATTATTAGTATTAGGGATTACTTTAACTGTTTTTTGCTTAAATTCTTTTAATGTATCTTTTGATTCACTTTTAAACTCTTGTATTATTTTATCTGTTAAAGTTTTAATTTCTTCTTGCGAATGCAACTTGAATTCGTCTAATTTTTTTCTAAAATCGTTTACTAATTCCTCTGATAGGCTGACACCTTTTTCGAGTGATGGAATCTCCGTAAAATTCTCTATCAGTTGAATATCCTCCCACGCTTTCCCATCATCTATAAAACTTTGTGCCAAATTTGTTGGAACGTTGTAAACGCATCCCCCTTTGAATTCAAAGATATCAATGCCGTTTGGTGACCCCTTTATATCTTTACAATTTTTATCAAATTTAATAAGCATTTTATTGTGTTTTTTTGGATATTTTTTTTTTAAATTTAACTGATAATTTTTTATTTTCTAAAACTAAATTCGCAACATCACGCTCAATTAAATGATCTGCAACCTCAGCCGGAACATCATATATACCTATGTTATAAATTAATGGCTCAGCCTGTGACTTAGAATTATCTGAAATGTTGTCAAACAAAACTTTGATTTTTTTTGTTCCCATTTTTGAAAAACCTCCTATTCATTATTAGAGAGGGGGGTGGTACCCCCCTACTCAATCAAACCACTTATGTCGTAGGTGCTGATAAAGGATGACCCAGAATAGCCACCGCGCCCAAAGTTCCTCCACTTGAAGTCGAAGCTGACACAATGTTACATTTTACATATCGTTTAGACCCAACATAGCCTATAGATTTTGATGTGTTATCATCAGCTGCTACAAACGCGCTAGATGCCTCCGTATTAGTCAAATCTGCATCACCAACACTAGCAGCATCGGACAATCCGCTGTCGTCGCCCTCTTGGACGAGTGGTGTAAACGTTCCGTCAGTCACCGTACCCGATTGAATCACAAATAATACAGACTCGTACCCTGCTGTATCAATGATCACTCCGTTAGTTGTTGTGTCACTTGAAATTGATTGTGTGTTCAACGCAACCAAGCTTTTAGTTGTGCTTTTTAGTTCTTTTTTAGCCATTTTTTAAAACCTCCTTTTTAATTATTATGATGCTATTTTCTGAATTTTGATTGCATCAAAATCAGTAACAGCGCCGCCCGTTCTTTTAGTCACTCGGTATTTAATTTGTCCCGGAGTGGTATAAGGATCGCGTAGAATGGCTGTTCCGGCTTTGTCTACAATCGTGTACCCTGCTCTAAAATCACCGTAAGCGATAGCTAATGCGTTACTTGCGATGGCAGGAATATCCGAAGCAAATACAACTGGTTTACCTAATAATGAAATTGGGCTACCTGCTCCTTGTTGGTTTCCACCAAAGAAATATACATCTGTACCTTTTAATTTCATTAACGATCCAAATGTTGAACGTGCCATCATAAATACTGCATTACCTTGATAAACCTCAAATAAACTATTCTGTAAGTCGATCAAACCATCAACGGTTACTGCTGAAGCTGACCCAGAATTAACTTGCTCAAGACTATCAAAAGCGTACGAGGATGAACCGGCAGTGTAACTTAAAATACCCTTGGGTTGGCCAGATCCGGAACCTGTAATAAACGCTGTATTTTCTTCGCGCGTTAGCGTTCCTTGAGCTTCATTTAATAACTCCGTCTCGACTGAATTTACATCTGCTAAAAACTCCTCAGAAACAGGAGGCATGGCGTAGTGCTTATGAGCAAAAATACTAATTTTACTGTATTTCCCGGTATCCGTATTTGCATTAGATGCAAGCTCCCCTGTCCATCCCCCACTAGAAACTAAACCACTGCGAACATATTTGTCTAATTGATTGGCATTGGTTAAAGTTTTAGTCGTTGCTAATTGACGCAAAGGCGACGTTTCAATAAATCTTTTACCGATTTCGGAATCAATTTCGGGGGAAACTAAAAAGCCACCGTCAGTATCAATTCTGGTTTGAAGCGCTTTTGATTCTAATGCTGTTCGGTCATTTTTCAGTATATAGTTTTTCACAGCGGTATTATAAGCATCAGATTTAGTATCTATTTCTTTTACGCCTTGATTAGCTACTGCACTTAATTTTTGTACCTTTTCAGCTAGGCAGCTAACTTCACTTGTGATCCGATCTGCTTTTTCCTCAAGTTCGCCTTGTGCTTTACCTTGTTTTTCAATTTGTTCAAAACGTTGCTCGTTTGTTTCTTTAAGCTGATGAACTGCTGATTTAATTTGGTCAACAATTTCATTTTTTTTATCTTCTGACATTATTTTGCTCCTTCAAAAATATTAAGTATTTGTTTTAATTCTTCTTCTTCACTTGCGGATTTTTGATCAGCGTCTCGCCGATTGAGTTCAGTAATCCCCCCTGAAAGAAGCCGTTTAGCTTCATTCCTAGAAAGTCCGGCGTCACGCAGGATATGTTCTAAGTCTCTAACACTAATTATAGCATCGTTTCTACAAAGCTTTTTAATCTGCACCAGAGTCGCTTGAGGGTTAGCAGGAAACGTGACAAATGAGATTTCTGGAAGCGTTGAGATTTCTTTAATTGTGCGTAAATTTGTTTTCTTGTTGATCTCATACTCGCCAATAGTGAAACCAATTGACATTGAGTCGATTGCCCCTTCCTTAGTCTCTGTGTAGGCATCTCTGCCTTTAGTTGTGTCAATAAAACGCCCATTTACTAATAACCCCCTTTCATCTTCATTTAAGTTTTCAATTACACCAACAACCTCTTTATAATTGTGTTGGTATAATAATTTCGGATACTTCTTATTAATTTCTGCTTTTTCGATAACGCCTTTATAAGCTCCTTTTTCGATACGATCATTAACAAGATCAACATCAAAAGTACTACCATAAGCGACAAAGGACATATCTTTTTCTGATAATTCTTTAACCTCCATTCCAAAATTTAATATTTCTTTATTCATAAAATGCCTCCTTTTTTTTGTTTTCTACGGTACGTTTCCGTACACCTACAATTAATTACATTACGCCCAGACGCGCTCGAATCATGTGGCCTCATCATTGCCTCGCCACCAACAATATACGCCTCATCCATATCACGTCTTTGTCCGTTTACGGCTGCATGCCAAGGTCGAGTTCGTGCATCTTCTACACTGGCCCAGAACTTTTGTAATGGAAGCTCAATATCTTCAGACATAAATTTAGTGCTTGCTTGTTTTGCAAAACTCAACGCTGCAAACGATTCTGTATTGGCTATCATCATTGCCCGAGGTTTAGATATATTAGATGCTCGATCTTCTATGATCTTAGCTATCTCTCTAGTAGATAAATTCTCTTCCTGACCCCGTTTTATAACTTGTTTAATCATTTTTTCTGTTGTTTGTGAAATATTTTTAGCTTTTTTAGATGCTTCGGCAATGATCCAATCTAATGCAAAAAACTGGAACCGTTCTTGAGCATCGTTTTTAATACTGTATTCTGTTTCAAAGTTTTTTTTTATATTCTGAAATTGACGCTTAGCGCTTGCATCAACGGCATTTGAATACAATTGGAGTATCAATGCTCTTAATTCTTTATGGTGGTCTTGTATGTCGATATTAAGGCCTTGTCTGTGGTTTTTAGCTTGCTTGATCATCGCTCTGTATAATTTCATGGCAAATTTGGGTCGGTATTTGGATGCGATAAGATCAGCTAACCGATTGAATTTAACTTTTTCTCGTTCAGCCTCCCTCCTGTTATTCGCTATCATAAACAAGCTCTGCCTGGACTCTAGCTGATTTTTGGTCATAGCCTTTTTGAATTAGTTGTTTTTCGTAGTCTTTTTCTGAATCAGGTAACTCATCGTCAAAGTTCATACCCATACCGACTTGATCGAGTGGTATTTTAGACATTTCAGTTAAAAGCGTATCTGCTCCTTCTAGTGGCTCTAAACCCATTGCCTCACGTTTTTCATTAATCGTCATAAATGTGGACGACTCGAGGGATTGTCGTTTTCGATCTCTTTTAGTGCTTATAGCTTCCACAGAATCCTCGTCATAATGAAGTTTATATCGATCGTTATATCTTGGCGTCAGCCACCGATTCAGTTCAGTCAACAAATGTGATAAATGGGGCTTAACTGCGTTATCCCACAACTGTTCTTTGGCTTTGTCTAAATTTTCGTAGGTAGCTTGCCCCATCAACAAATCTACAGGAACCCCAAATGTAAACGCGATTGTTTTTGATGCTTGCTCAATGCCAGATTGGAAATTTAAATCGGTTGGTGTTAGCCCAGTTTTGTTGAATTTTAAGCCCCTTGGGAGGGTCATCATAGAGAGAGACCGGCTCCCCTTATATTGTTGCATCGATAGTTTTAAATCTTCGACTTGGTTTGGGCTTAAACTCACTTCTCGATCAATTTCAATAACTGCGGATACGTTTCCTGAATTTTGGAGTACGTTGTTATTCCACTCATTGCTTAAATTAATTTGATTGATTTGATCTTCTAAAGCTTGGATCGTACTAATTCCCAACCCATCATTAGAAAATGCTTTTAAATGTAAAATGTTCGATGAACCGTCTAAAAAAATGGGGTATTTAATTGCATCAACGCCCGTACCATATTCATAATAATTATCTTTGATTTTTATTAATAATGGATCCAAACAATCTAAAATTATCGGTATTTTATTATTTTGAGGGTCTGTATTTTCTTCTTTCGTTTCGTAGTTCGCTCTAATATAGCTATTCCCGTATATCAAATAATTAACCATAACAGAATTAAAAAACTCTATCTTAGACTGAGACAAATTCGGATTATTTAAAAGCCTTAATAAATCATCATTTAAATTATCAACTTGTTCATTTTTTTCGTTAAGTAGGATAAATGGGATTTTTGATACTTCACTTGATATCAGATTAACGCAACGATTAACGACTGCATTACGTTTGTAGCCTTCCCTCATCCAATTATGCATATCTGATGATCGCGAATACGTACCCCCATTGGCACAAAAAGACTGTGAGTTATTTTTATTTATTAATAGACGTGTGAGCTTCGAGATCATGGAACCCCCTAATTAAAATAAGATACATTCATATTATACATTAATTTATGCTAACCATCATAATTTTGTGCTAAACCATGATAATTGGAATTTCAGTTGATTTATTCATGGCTAACTCGGTCAAAGCCCACACAAGTGCATCCAGTCGATCAGGACTCTCTTCGCCTTGAGTGCCGGTGTAGCTTGTCATCTGTTCCTCTAGTTCGGGGAAACGCTGTAAATGGGTGACCTTCCCCTGCTCGTATAAGGCACTAATCGGCTCTGCTCTTAATATCTTTCCTCTCGTTGCTCGTACTTGTTTGAAATTAACATTAGGCTCTAAATTACGGATATTTTGCTCTATAAGATCACCACCGTTATTTATCTCGCCAATGATACAATCAGCGTTATTTTTATGGTAAAGATTAATAGCTACATTACCCCATTCTGTAGGTGAATAAACACCGCTTTTATCCTCAATTATTATATAGCGACCATTTGTCATTAGAGCAGCTACAACAATACCTGTTTCACTGCTATTTTTATTTGATGAAACAGCGGGGTCAATAGCAACGACAATGCGTTGGTAATCAGCTATTTTATCCAAACTACGTGCCTCCTCCAACATAGCATAATTCCATAATGCCCCTGCAATGTCATCAAGCCAATCACCCATAAAGATATTGTTATACTTCCTTGGGTTTATTGCCTTGATTTCTTCGGCTCGTGAAATAAAAGACTTATCAAGATTATTGATGTTGTCTAAATAAGTCGTTTTTAAATACAGTGTGTCTTTACGTTCTTTTAGTTTAAATCGCTTGTATATCCAGTGAGACTTATCAACCGGATTTAACACTAACAAAACTAAGTTTTTAATTCCTTTCGTACGAATTGAAAAATCAACTCTATCAAATAACGCTTCATCGGCGCACTCTTGAGCCTCTTCTAGTACAAGTACATTTACATTATTAACGGATTTTAGTGCTGAATTAGCTGTATTTGAACTTGGTTTTAATCCTCGATATATAATGTTACAACCAGAACCAATATTGTTTACCTCTGTCTTCTTAAAAATAAATGAATCATCATTACAAAGCGTTTCACACATTCCCCGGAACTCAGGAATAATACTAGTTTCTGCTGAAACCATTGTGTATCTAGTAAACAATATCTTGTTGTTTTTTAAAAAACTAATATAGTTAAGAAAACAACTTAATACAAATGATTTACCGCTGCCACGCCCACCTTCTATCAATACATATCTGATACCCTTGGTATCCGTATCCATTACTTTAAAGAGCGGTTTATACTTATTGGAAAGCTTAACCCGACTATACATCATTCTATCATTTTGCTGACCTCGGCATAACGATACCTTTGAATATCTGATACGCCACCTGTGGTACTATTGAATTACCTAATGACTTAAGTCTGTCCACCCGATTGGGTATCCCATTAGCCACTCGACCCACGTTGGGTTCAGACTCCCACCAGTTTCTGTTTGGCTCTTCATGGCAACTCTTTCCTCTAAATTCCCCTTGTCCCTTCCTCGACTTTTTATCGTCGATGTTTTCTCTGCCATCGCTGATGATGCTCTCGAAGTTGGCCACATCTTCGCTTCCCTCATGTCTGTTATCGGATAACCGTACTTCACTTGTTCCGCTAGACTTCCTGGCGGTACTGTTTTCCTTCCGCTCTTGTTCCTCATTTTCTCCCTCTTCTTCAAACCCTCCTCCGATCTCTCGGTTATGTTCGTTGCGCTTGGAGTCAACCACATCCCTTGATCGTTGAGCATATTTACCTGCATTTCTAAGCTGTTCGGTTTTTTTTTGTTTTTGTTTTTTGGGTTTGAAGATGCTCTCATTCGCTTGATGTAGGTCTCGTAACTTTCGTTCACTTGAATTGTTTTGGGAGTAAGCCACAATCCAAACCCTGTCTCTCCTGTGGGGAGCGCCGACACCGCAAGCTGGTATAATAAATGGTTGCACTTCGTAGCCTTCACTTTCCAAGTCAATTTTCGTGCGCTGGAATGCCATATTGACGAAGTTAGCAACGTTTTCACCAATGACCCAAGTGGGCTTGAACTCTTTAACAACTCTAAACATTTCCGGCCAGAGGTCACGATTATCTTGCGTTCCTTTTTTTCGTCCTGCGATACTAAAGGGCTGACAGGGGAATCCTCCTGTAATAACGTCAACTGTTCCATCTATATCACCTCTTTTTAATTTGCAGATATCCGGAAAAACCGGAATACTGGGAAAATTCTTTTTTAATACTTTTTCACAGAATGGATCGGACTCACAAAATGCAACCGTTTTAATCTCTGCCCAATGGGCCGCTAAACTAAAACCCCCAATCCCACTAAATAAATCCAATAACATTTAACTAACCCTCTCTACATACAAAA
>Ga0163180_10000292_pt1 | contig 28585 bp, 14 predicted proteins | sample AtlANTMetagenome_2_FD_109647 | JGI IMG/M metagenome (GOLD analysis project Ga0163180, IMG submission 109647) | Marine eukaryotic phytoplankton communities from the Atlantic Ocean - Atlantic ANT 4 Metagenome | ecosystem: Environmental > Aquatic > Marine > Oceanic | place: North Atlantic Ocean...
AGCAGAAACTTATCCACGAACTCGCTCTTCAGCTCCAGCGCGATGTGTAAACACCACGCGCCCTGTTTCGGCATTCCTCCTTCCCTCTGATGTATACGAGTAGTAGTATTACTAAATGCGTCCTTGGCACAAACAAACGCTTATGTACAAACGCCCCCCTTTCTTTTCTTTTTGTTTTGTTTTTTTTTTTTTGGCGGGAAACGAATAATAAAAACAAATGACAGAAGAGGAGGAGGGGGGAGGAAAAATGTTCAAAAAAAGGTCTCTCTCTCTCTCTCTTTCAAACCCTAAATAGTAGTCCCTTTAAAAAGGGTCCTTGCACAAGTTGAAAAAGTGACGTGGACGAGTCGTGTGCACAGGAGTACGAGCTCCGCTTTTTTTTTGGATATTTCCAATCAACTGTGAGACCGGTACGCGCAAAAGCACGACACGCCAAACAACGCGCGCGCACACACTCGAAGAAGAAAAGAGAAGATGAGTTTTACTGCCGCCGCCGCCTCGAAAACGACGTTCCTCGCGCCGTCGCTGTCTGCGACGACGAAGAGGACGACGACGCGCTCCACCTCGAGAGGAGGTGTTGGGCAATCCGCATCGAAGGGACGACGATGTGTGCAAGTTCGAGCCGGGGAGGACGTCGTCGTCTCCATCGACGAATTGACCGAAACCACTCGAAAAGCGATCAAAACGTACGGGTACGACGATAAGGCGACCGAGTGCATCTTGGATATCTTGATGTACGCGCAGTTGAGAGGGAACAATCAAGGTGCGTGCCGGCGACGCGGAGACATTCGTTGCTCATAAATTTTTTCGCTGTCCTCTTCTCCCTTTCCACACGTTTTGTATCTTTTCGTCCTGTGTGTGTGTGTTTTGTGTGTGTGTTGCGTGTGACTAAAACTCTTCGTACCTAAACTCTTTTGTACGAAAAAAAATACAGGCATCATCAAAGTGACCACGAACGGCATCGCCCGAGACCCGGACGCGACTCCGGTGAAAATCACGGAACCAGTCCCATTATCTGCTGCTATCGACGGCGGTAACAATCACGGCATGATTGTGTTGGACAAAGCGACGGAGATTGCCATCGACAAGTGCAAGAAGCACGGCGTCGGGGTCGTCGGGACGAACCACACGTTTACGAGTACCGGCGCGTTGGGGTATTACGCGAAGAAGATTGGCGACCAAGGTATGGTTGGGGTTGTCTTGGCGCAATCGCCGGAGTTTGTGGCGCCGGCTGGATCGAAGCAAGCGATTTTGGGGACCAACCCGATTGGATGCTCCATTCCGAGAAAAGGCGGTGAGCCGATGACTTTGGATATGGCGACGTCGGCGTACGCATTCTTTGGGTTGTTGGAAGCCAAGACGAGTGGTAAGCCATTGCCGCCGAACGTCGCGCAAGACAAGGATGGGAACATGACCACCGATGCGAACGCCGCGTTGGATGGTGGTGCGATCATGACCTTCGATTGCGGGTACAAGTCGAGCAACTTGTCCTTATGTATCGAGTTGTTGGCCGGTCCGTTAGTCGGTGCCGCGTACAACGATAAGAAGGCGGCGAAGAATTGGGGTAACTTGGTGTTCGCGATCGACCCAAAGATTTTGGGCAACGACGGTTTCTTAGAACAAAGCGCGTTCGTGATGGACCGCGTGAAGAACGCCGAGAAGAAGGAGGGTGTGAGCTCGATCAACTTACCCGGCGAAAGAGGCGACGTGTTGGCCGCCGAAAACAAAAAGAAAGGGACAATCGGCGTCGAGCCAAACTTGTGGAAGGGGTTGCAAGAATACGCGGCGAAGTACGACCCGAAGGCTGAAGTGTTCCCGATCGAATGGGCGTAAAAAGTTTAATATTCGCCGAGCTTTATTCTAATAATCACTCCTCATTACGTATCTAATCAACGAATTAATAAATCAATCGTAGGCCCAACTTTGCGAAGTGTTTCGATAAAATTTCTCCTCGCTGTTCGCGACTGGAAAATCAAGCATTTGAACCAAAAATCCGCGCATGTTGAAATAAAAACCACCTGGAGCTAAATCCAGATCCTCAGTGGTACATTGAAACGTGTATATGGACCCATCGCGTTCGTCCACTCGCGGGCACAAATACCGGTGAAATTGACCGCCGACCAAGTAGGTGGTGATTTTATGGACAAGCATGACACCCACCCATATGAACACGTAAAATGCGTACGGGGGCTGTTCGAGAAACCCACGAACGCCCCCGAACCATTGCTTCTTTCCTTCCTTTTCTTTCTTTGAACTCTTTTTTTGTTTCTTCTTAATTTTCGGAAACATGCTTTTATGTCGCATGCCGTGGAACCGCTGTTGGACGTACACAGTCAAAAACGACAATGCGATTTCAATCGCAATCAAGTTGACCGCTTGAACCCCGTAAGACTTTAGAGAAACGATAGATTCGTTCCCAGCTTTGGCCATTCTAAAGACGTACAAGTATACAGAGATGACGATAATAGCTGCTATTTCCGCAAACGCGGAAATTATGGAGTTCATCGCTAAAATGTCGTGTTGCTTTTGCGTTGTCAGCAACGCCTCCGCGGTTTGTTTGCCTAGAAACGCTCGAGCTATATATTTGTCGCGATCTTTCGTCGTCAACGCAATCATGAGTTCGTGCAAGGAAAGAATCGTTTGCACGGTAGTCATCGATTTTACAGTTCCATCCGCGGCTAAAAGGAACATCACGTACCTTGAAAAAAACGCCTGTTGCAACGCAAAGGAGAGGTAATACGGAATTTGTAAACATGGCCCGGGCGATGGATTTAAACGCGCAAAATGCCTTTCTGCTCCTCTCACGAGCTCCCAGAAAATTGGGTCTAACCCAAACCGAATGAAAAGTTTCATCGTCGGAGAAACGGATTGGTCGCTCATGACAATTAAGAAAAACTCAACCACATTTTTCCCTATAATCGACATCAAGTAAATATACACGAACCCGTAGGAAATGCCTTTAGTGGACCAAAAATCTGACGCGGACAATCCACTCCACATGAGAACGAGAAAGAGGTAAGTACACGTTAAGTGCGTATATTTATGACTAAACCCAAGAATAGCCATCATTCCTAAATACGTCAAATTATACAAACCGAACGAATACATGCAAATCTTCGTTCGCCAATTTCGAAACCGCGAGACGTGCCACCCAGCCATTTGGTGAAACACGACCTCGCCAAATTGCGTGATCATGCATAAACGAACGAATAAAACAGCGAAATCGTCCCATCTCCATGGTTTGTACGATTTTCCAATCTCTCTGGCGTACGTGCACGTCAGCCATGTCTTCACCAACTCCTCTCTCCCTTTGTCTTTTTGTAAATCTAAGGAGATGTTTTTCGTGCACCTCGACCACGCGGCCAGGGAGAGGTATATGAAGAATACGCTCACCATGACTAACGCGACCGAGGCGAACGTTGCGATGTACTTCCAATCGGAGAACGACTGATACAAACGAGCAGTTGGTAAAGCGGACGCATCCAGTTTTTGCGCTTGAAGTTTCTTTCTTTTTCTGTTATTTCTACTCGAAAACGAAGAAGTTAAACTTCGTTCAACTTTAGTCTTATGAGCGCCAATACTGTTTGAGTATTGAAGCGTCGTCGTCGTCGGCGGCGGCGTAGCACTAGAGTCGAGTACATTCTCTTCTCCTTCTTCTTTCATATCTTTTTATACCGGAGCGCGCGTTCAAACCTCAAGAAAAAACTCTCAAATTCTCTCGGTCAAACTTCTTGCATATTAGTTTATTTTTGACTCTCGCCAGCAGGCGCGTATTTTCGCACAACTCTTCGAGACTCTCACATCCAACAGTTTGTTGAGGAAGTACAACAAAATCACCGCGCAAGTGCACAGAAAATCAATTGGACGGAATGACGTTGAAAAAATGGTACACGTTTTCTTCGTCGATAATCGCCACCGTCTCCTCGCACGCTTCACACACGACTTTTCGTCCTTTAAACGAACTACGTTTGTCTTTTAAAACTTCCGAAGTGGAAATTTTGGTACCAAAACTCTCTATCGCTCGATATTGTAGATCGAACGTCAAGTGTTGCTGGCATTGCGTGCAGACGGTAGAAAAACACGCTGGACAGGAGAGAATCGCGTCGGTGTTGTTCCTTTTTCGGATAAACTTTTCATCTTTGTCGTCTAAATTGGAATCGTAAAAGAGCTCTTCTTCTTTTTCTTTTTCCGCGGTGTTTGCTCTCTCGTCGTCGTCGTCGTCCGAGGAGGAGGATGCGAAACGCTCTTTGTCGTCTGAATCGTCTTCCGATGAAGCATCGCCAGAGGACGACGACGACGACGACGACGCGCTCATGCCTGCCTTCCAATCGCTCGTTCAAAAGAGGATGGTGGAGACGTTTTGTCCGGGGAAAGGAAAAACAGTTGGAAACTTTACTCTCTTTTTTGGCGGCACAAAAGGGAAGGAAAAAGCGCGACGCGCGGAGCATGTTCTCGCGCGCAAAATTTCTCGTCTCTTGTCCTTCCTCGGCCGCGTCGGCGGTATCGTTAAAGAAAAATACTACGAGTTGCTGCTGTTCCTCTCCGACGCCCGTCCGCAATATTTCTTCTTCGTCTTCGTCGACATCAATGCGCGTCGAAGGCGTGGTATCGACGGAAGAAGATTTGACAAATCCTTCCGCTTTCCACAACGCGCGATCGATGGATTTTCGCGACTGGCTTTCCGTGGAACGATTCGTGTTGGCGATTGTACGAGACGAGAGGAAGTTGTCTTCGTTTGGCATAAAAGACGCGGAACCAGATTTGCCTTTTAACTTTTCCGTGGAGAAGACTTTAGAGAACGTAAGAGACGTGAAGAAGAGAAGCCATCAAAAACAGACGGAGAGGTATGTGTGGTATGCGCGCGCATCAATGTTTCCTCTTTGCACAGTCTCGAGTGCCTCCCTCGTTTTGGATGTACTCTACTGACCCTTTGTTATGCCTTTATTCAAACTAAAAACAGCAAACGCGCAAAATATTGCGTTCGATTGAAGTATTTCGGCAACGCGTTTGCCTCGTTCGCGTGGGATAAAAACATGGACGACACGAGTAAACATTCCAACGAGAGATTTTATGGGGATCAATGGACGCCTGGAAATGCAAGCGTGGTGGCGACGATACGAGAAAGTTTAGGCGAACATTGCAAAGGGTTCGATAAGGAAAAGCATCCGATCGTTTACCAAAGCGGAAGGACAGATCGAAACGTCTCCGGCGCCGGGCAAATTGTACAAATTTTTAGAGACGCGAAGGATCATTTGGAGAGGAGGTACATAGATGAGAGAGAGGAGGAGGAAAAGTGCGAATTGATTCGGAGAGCAATTAATGAGTCTACAGAAGTTGGTAAGAGAGGGTATTTGAGGGCATTGGAGTGTTTTCGAGTCAACGCGGAATGGCACGCGTCGTTTTCGGCGACATGGAGAAGGTACGTGTATATAGTGCCAAAGAGGGCGTTGGACGTCGACGAAGTGAAGGAAGAGATGAGAAGAGTAGCCAAAAGAAAAAAGCAAGACGATGAAGATTTAGATGTATTTACTCAATATGGCAATGACACGATTGATTGCGAGTTGCTCGATAGAATGTTGCGCAAGTTTGAAAACAAAACCATCGACATGTACGCGTATGCCAGAGATACGGCGCAAGGTAAAGCGACGGAGTGCAAAATGCTCTATGCGCGCGCTAAAACCATATCGATTCCAAAGTTTCAAATGAAAGCAACGAATTCGTACGGAAAAAGATACCGCGACCGAAGATATAAAGAAACGTCCTTACTTTTCGAAGCATCCAATAATATGAGTGCCGCAACAAAAGAAGAAGAAGAAGAAGAAGAAGAAGAAGAAGCTCTCGAATGCATCGCCATCGAGCTCGTCGCCGATAGGTTTCTTCGCAAAATGGTCCGTTGCATAGTCTCCACCGCATGTAGAGAAGCCTTGCTCTCAAATACTAATCAAACAGAAGCGTTCAACGAAGACGTTCTTCTCGAACTCGCTCGAAATGGAGATCGAATGGCTTTGGCGCCACCGGCGCCGCCGTATGGTTTGCTGTTTTGCGGTGTTGGGTACGGTAACTCACACGAATTTTTCGTCACGGAAGAATGATCATTTTCGAACGGATTACTATGTGTGAATGATATAACTTAGATGATAGAGCGCCTCTGCATGTGCGCGTAGTAAACACGCTAAGTAAGGTAGGTACATAGGTGTAGTTATTTTTATCAAATATAATTAAAGTACTACCAGTAACCATGGTACCGGTGTCAAAAGTTCTTGTCTTGTCTCTTCTTCTGTCTTCTTCTTTTTCTTCTTCTTCTTCATTTTTTGCACGACCGCAACGAGGAGAGTTTGTAAAATAATGTCCTCCTCTTCCTCTTCTCTCTCCGACGACTCGTCCACCGCGGTCAACTTTTCTCTCTCGTCGTCGTTTTCTGCGTCTTTATCAGAGGAGAAGAGAGACGGCGATTCAAACGCGTCGCCGACGACGACTTTATCGTCTTGGGCGCTTCAAAATACGAGAGAAAAAGAAGAAGAAGAAGAAGAAAAGACGCAAAAAGACGCAAAACCTAACAGTCCTCCTCCTAATCCTCAAAAGAAGATGACATCAACGATCTCAGAGCGACTGAAAGAACTCGAAATGGCATTGCTCGCTCAACAGAAAGAAAACGCGTCTCTCAGAGAGCGAGTCGCGCGCTTGGAAAAAGGAGGAGATGAGACCACAAATAAAGAGAAAAGAGACCTGCTCGAACTCTTCTCGACGAGACTTTCGAACGTCAAAGACACTTTACGAGAGGAGACGAAACGAGCGATGGATGCGGCACAGGGCGCAAATATAAAACTTTTAAAGTTGATGGAGACGTTGGAGGCGTGCGAGACCGAGGAAGGGGTGGTTTTGTACCGGAATATTGCTTCAAGCGACGACGAGATTGACCGAGGAGAAGAGGACGAAGGGGAAAGGAAAAAGAAGAGGTTTGAGTACGTGAAAGCTGCGTTGGATCAGATTGCAAAGGAAGTTGGGTACGAAGACGCGTTGGTTTTGGCCGCGCGTGGAGAAAGTGAGAAAAGGTTCGCGGCAACAGACTCTGCCTTCTGCACCCCGAAGAGGAAACAATATCGCCAATGGGCGAAACTACTATTCGCGATATGCGTAAGGATGGTTCAATTTTGGATATTCGGTTGGATTGTAATCATCGCAGCGGTTCTCGCGGACGACATGACGCTCAGGCAGAGCGTGAGTGAGGACTTTTGGGCAAAAGTTCCCTGGGTATCAAAAGGACTCGTAAAATTTGTCGGTCTCGCTTCCCTTTGACTTTTTCTTTGATCTCGCAACTGGCGTCGCGGATACCTAGCGATGATGTATTTTTACTCTTTATATACGCTGATACGAAACTACAACTGATGAAATACATACACAATTTCTATTGCTTTTGTTACATGCTAACTTCTATTCTCTATCCTTCGAATATAGCTTTCAATCGCTCGACTGGATCCACCGCTAACTTTTGTTTCTTCTTCAACTCCTCCTTCTTTTTCAACTTTTTCTCCTTCTTCGTCATCATGGCGTCGAGCGAGCGCTTACCGGACGCGTCTCGGCCTTGTGCATCTCTGTATTTTGGATCAGAATGTGCCATTTTCTTTTGCAAATCTTTATCAACGTTTACTAAAGGGATGGCTCCTAAGCCTAATGAAACAGTGGTCGTCGCCAAGGACGATTTCGTCGGTAACTTAGACAACCCCTCCCGTTCGATTTTCGCTCCGAGATCTTCTTCTTCCTCCTCGTTTGCTACTCTATTTTTTGTACTAATGGTACTTTCTCCTTGTATTGCAGCAGGAATGAAAGAAGATGAAGATGTAACGAGGAGCGGAGCCCACGCTTTGTCCCATTCGCGAATGTCGTTCCCAGACTCAAACGCTCGGACTCGAGGTACGACATCTTTGAATCGACTTTTCGTGTTGTTTTCTTCGTATTCCTCTTTGTCATTTTTCCCTTTCTTTTCGCTCTCCCATTCGACAACCAACTCCTCTTTAAACGCGCTCGTTTTCGGTGTCGCTTTCTCCACCTCAAAGGAACAAGACGAAGACGATGGCATACACCCTCCCAAACCAGCGAGCACGTTGTGCAACTCCGCGCACTCAGCGCACCATTGAAACACCAGAACTTGTACCCTTGCGATTGAACTCAACACCACCGTGGCAAATGGCACGAAAAACGACCTCGAGATCTCAGTTGTCGCGTGTATCCCACACGTCGCAATCTTCTCTCGAATACCCCTACCGCTGATACCAAACGCCGTCGCTCTCAACGCGTTCACACATACCGCCAACTGCTCTCTCGACGGCACCATAATCTCTTCTTTCTCTCTACTCCTATCTTTTTTCTCTTCCTCAAAATGTTCTCTCAAATTCTTCTCCAGTTTCCCCATCGCCTCGTACGCGTTCACCGTTTTCAGCAAAAATGTGCACTCTTTCACCACCCTTCGTAAACTTTGAAACAATTTCGACCGTCGGTGTTGACTCTTGGAATTTTTGCACAGCTTTTCGAGCAACGCGATTTCGTCCCGCAATTTCGTCGCCCGGACGTTCGCTTTGCTGGATTTCAAGACGGAGAGTAAGCGCTTTCGGTTCTCGCGTTGGCGATGGACGTGTTCTCGAGCGGATGCGTCGCGTTCCAATTCGCCGCCACCAATGCGTCTCGCTCCAATTGGTTTCAGCGTTTGGTTCGGGTAAGAGGTCAGCACGGAAGACCCAGTTCGCTCGCTCATCCTCGCTTCAAACTCTTCTTTTTTTTTTCTTCTTCTTCTTCTCGCCTCTCTCTTCCTCTCTCTCTTTCTCTTTCTCTTTCTCTTTCTCTTTCGTCAGCGCGTCATGCTTTCGTCTTTGTCTCTCAGGAATGAATGCTTTCGAGCATCGAGAAGAAAGGAGAAAAACACGAAAGGAGAAAAACACGACTGATACCCCAAACACAAAAATCAAGGGGTATTTTTTGAACTCTTCTCAAAAATACGAGACAAAAATAGCAGCGCGTCGAGAAGTTTGACTTTCTCTCTCTCTCTCTTCCGCTGCGCGTCTCCATTCTCTTCCGCGCGTCGACCTCCCTCGGAGAAGAGAGACGGAGAGGAGGGGAGACGAGATGTTGGTCGACGCGACGAGCCTTTCGTCGCTCGACCACGAGCACCACAGACGGAGGAGAATGAGAAGCGCGGTCTGGCGGAACGACGTGAGGAACCTGGCGACGAGTTTTGACTTCTCGACGAGAGGAGGGAAGAAGCTGAAAAGAGGAGACGGAGAGGAGGTGGAGAAAGACGGCGACGAGAGCGACGAGAAGAAAACGGACGAAGAGATTATTTTGTATTACTTGACGTGCGCAGATCGAGGCGAACGACCGCAGAAAGAGTTTTTCATGTGCGAACGGAAGAAGTCGTACGAAAAGAGCGTTGTGTCGCGTGGGAAAGAACCCTACGAAGCGTACTCTTTGATTGAAATTGATGTGAAGGAAAGAAAGAGAAGAGAACGGGAAGAAAGGAGTGGATGTTTGATTACGTTTAAAGAGGATTTGTTCATCGTTTCTGCGACGGCGGTGGTGCATCATCCCGCGGATGGGTCGCCGAGCAAGTGCTACTCGTTGTCGGAGTGGATGCGAGAAAAGCATTTGGTGCGCGCGATGCGGTGTTTCTCGACGTACGCGAGGTATAGGGAGAGGAAGGCGATACGGATTTGGAGAGCAGAGGTGAGGAGAAGATTATTTGAGAAGACAAGGATTCAAATTGAGAGGAGAGCGTTTGTGGCCTCCGAAATGTTTGCGCCGGCGATGCAAAAATTGTTTGCGATTGCGAGCGCGATTGATGACACGTCATTCGTGCCGAAACGGGATGGATTTACGTATACCGTGGAGGCGTTTAGGACGCACTGCGATACGCACATAGTAAAAGTCGTGCAGCCGATAATCGATGTGAAAGTAGAAGAGGCGACGAGAGTGGCGAATAGAGTGAACACGTCAATCATGAGAAGCTGCGCTATGTTAGGTGGCATTGAAACAGATTCCATCGGAATGGAGGGAGACGAAGATGGAGAGAAACCGGATAGGATGGAAGCGGAGAATGGTAATGATAATGATAATCAAGAAGATTATATATCAGCATCACTAATGGTGCCAGCGCCGTCATTGTCTTCCTCCATTTCGCTCGCCAAGGAAGCTTCGAAAATGAGAATGCGCGAGAAAACGCGAAAAATACTCGAAAGGGAGAAGAATCGATTGGGTCATTTTACAAGATTTTGCGATTTAGTCGTAACGTCTCAACTCGCGGAGAATGTCATTAAAGTATCGGAAACGGTGTTCAATGAAATAAATGCAGTACAATCGCAAGAAGATAACAATGACGGAGTGTGTGTTGTAGAAGCTTTGTTTCCAGCAACTGCCGGCGTCACCACCACTTTGACACCAGAGCTTGATGTATTGCTGGAGAATATTGAGACGTCTTCACGCTCGCATTCGTTGCAGGTTGTGAATGCTATGCCTAGAATTTTGAGCGCTGCCGCAACTTCGCTTCCAGCGGATGCAGACGTGCCATTTCTCGCACAAACGTTTTCGGCGTCGAAGATAGCTAAAGAGAGCGAACGAGCGTTGGAAGCGTTGGAAAAGACGCGATCTAAACTTCACGAAGATTTCTATAAAGCCGTGGAGTATTGCAAAAGGACAGAATTCGTAAATGCTCGCGCAATATACGATTTTGGCGAAACGAATCCGACTCGAGAACTCGTGAAAGTGGAAGGCAAGAGTAAGCAACCGTCGACGGAGGACTTTACTTCGGCGCTTTCGATTGTCACTGGATGGGCTACTGATATCGCTTCTATCGAGAAATCACACCAAATAGGAGCACTACGCGTCGACACTTCTAGGATTAAGAAGATTGTAACGCCAATCTGTACCGAAGCCGCGGTTAAAGTGAAAGAGAGATTAGTTACGACAGCAAAAGCAAAAACCGTAGCCTTACTTGGCACATTGGAAGCATCCACGGAGGTGTTGCGCAACTATCCCAAGACGAGACGAGAAGAAATTGACGGCGAAAAAGTGAACAGAGACGGCGTAAATTATGGGGGTGGAAGTGATCAGGTTGGTATGGACATGGAAGATGTCATAATGGACACTAGCAATGACGAAGGAGCAAAAGTGGCGTCAGAGGAGCTCGACGAGAGTGTTCGCTATAAACGAACTGTGATGAAAGCAGTAGAAACGTTCCCTTCGTTCGAGATGGAGTCTACGTCTATTGAAACGATGTACTCGCTAGCAATGACGCACTTGGTGAAGATTCCAGCGCACGACCAGGTTAAACTTGACGATTTGCGCGTCGCCATAGAGCAACACGGCAAGGCGTTGGAAGACGCGAAAACTTACTTGGATATACATGACGAAGCAAGCATCGCGATTTTAAAGTCAGAATCCGAAAGTTTAGAGAAAAGCAGCGAGGAAATGTTTGAACAACTACCAGGAGGACCAACCTGTAAAGAAATTATGGATGAGAGCGTTCTTCCCTCTGAGGTTATCGAATCGTTGAAAGAAACGAGAATGCGACTAGACGCTATGCGAGACCGCGCCGCTGCACTAAAGTCGTATGCCGAAACGTACTCATTATCTTCCATTGACGTGGATACAAGAGAGGGTGAAGAGAAGCAGAATAGTTCATTGGATATATCGACTTCTTTTACTTTCCGGGCGCTCGATGATGCGAATCGTGAGTTGACAATAAGAGAAAACGCGTGGGAACAGTTGGATACTTTCCAATCCATTTCCACGGAATGGATGCATTCTGCCATTGTAGACGTCGACGTAGATTCCGTTCTCGAAAAGATAGAAAAGACAAAGGCACGATTGGTAAAGTTGAAACGCATGCGAAAAGAACAACGTGATGAAGTAGTTTTGCGTTTGGATAAGTGCGTTGAAAACTTCGAGGCGACATTACCGGCATTGGAAACATTATCGAGTGATGCATTCTTCCGAACAGTAGCGATGATGGTTCCTGATTACGCCTTAATTTCGGAGATTTTACTCTACTCTGATGGGTATCTTAACGCACGAGGGTGCGCACGAAAGATTGTAGCGACATATCGTTTATGTTCTGAACAGCTTTCTTCTCAGGATCATTACGATTATGGCATGCGGGCGGTTATTGCCGTGCTCAGGGCCGCTGGTAATTTGAAACGAAAGCATCCGAACGAGTGTGAATTTGTGTTGACCTTGCGTGCCATCATCGATGTGAACTTATGCAAATTTCTTGCACATGATGTTCCCTTGTTTTACGGCATCGTTGGCGATTTATTCCCCGGGGTCGTTCTACCGAAAACGGATTACGAAAATTTGCATGCGGCTGTGATTGATCAGTGCACGGCGAGAAACTTACAGCCTACGGAGTACTTTTTGACGAAGATTACCCAATTATACGAGATGATAGTAGTTCGACACGGTTTGATGTTAGTCGGCGAAACGATGAGTGGTAAATCATCCGCTTTGGCTGTATTAGCTGGTGCCCTCACAGATTTACACGAAAAAGGACTAAACGATGAGAAAAAGGTTATTGCGACCTATTTGAACCCAAAAGCAGTTACGATGGGACAGCTTTACGGCGAAACAGATAGCGTCACACAAGAGTGGAGAGAAGGGGTATTGGGTTTACACTTCCGTAAACTAGCGAATATGCGTGAAACACACATCAGAAAATGGCTCGTTATGGATGGTCCCGTCGATGCGATTTGGATCGAGAACATGAATACAGTTTTAGATGATAACAAAAAATTATGTTTGCCAAACTCTGAGATTATTGCAATGACGGGGTTAATGAACCTAATTTTTGAGGTTGCTGATTTGGCCGTGGCGAGTCCAGCGACAGTATCTCGATGCGGTATGGTCTATATGGAACCCGCTGAAGTCGGATGGAAGCCACAATTCAAATCTTGGGTATCTGAAGCACGTAAAATGTACGGAGACGAAGCGCACGCTCGCTTATCGATGTTATTTGAAACGTATCTTCCGGCGTCGGTGGAGAAAGTCAGCGAGTTGAAGAAGATCTCCCCGGCGGGTGAAGGAAACCTCACGGCATCGCTTACGCGCATATTTGACGCGACGCTGAAAGATTTGATAACAGGATATGTCAATAGTTCTGAGAAGAATAAATATGATGCGCATGCGACCGAAATATCGGATGACGGAACTGAGTTTGGCATCACATCTCGATTTCTCAACCCTCCAATTATTGCGATTGATGCCTCATTCTTATTCGCCTTAGTGTGGTCTGTTGGCGGGTGCGTTGATACGAAGAGCAGAGCCGTATTTGATACGTTCTTAAAATCTACGATATCATCCAAAAATAGCTCTCTGTCATGTCCGGAAACACTTTGGTGTGACGAAAGTGCCACAGTCTACGATTTCAAGATATGCGCTCCAGAAGGAGCAGGGGTTGATCGTTTGCACGGAATCGCGTGGCAAAAATGGATCGATTCCATTCCTGCACAAGCTCGAATTATTCCAAAAGACCTTTCGTTCGATGCAACTATTGTCCCAACGAAAGAAACTGCCACGTGCGATCATTTGCTCGATTGCGCTTTGCGCCACGGGTATCCGATACTCTTCTGTGGACCCACTGGTACTGGTAAATCAACGATTGTACAGCGCAGATTGCGCTCCTTAGATAAGAGCACTTGGCAACCGACAACAATAGGATTCTCTGCGAGAACATCTGCGAACGCTACGCAAGCGCAGGTAGACGGACGTCTCGATAAAAGGCGAAAAGGTGTATATGGACCAATTCCAGGTGCGAAGGGCGTATTCTTTATCGATGACGTTAACATGCCACAACGCGAATCGTACGGTGCGCAACCTCCCATTGAAATCCTTCGACAATTCCACGATTATGGAGGGTGGTACGGTAGAGACAACGCGTTTAGAACTCTTCAAGACATTCAGTTCGTCGCAGCGATGGGTCCAACCGGTGGCGGTAGAAATCCAGTGACGGAGCGATACTTACGCCACTTTTCGCTCGTTTCAGTTCCGGAAGTCGACGATTCGGCTTTGAAAGGAATTTACAATGCGATTTTGTCGCAACACTTTCAGAACTCTGGGTTTGATAATTCTATCGTCAACATGGCTCCAGACGCCGTCTGTGCTACGCTGGTCGTATACCAAACATGCCTTGAAAAGTTACTTCCTACACCGGAGAAATCGCACTATTCGTTCAATTTGCGAGATGTTTCACGAGTCGCGCAAGGGTTGACCATGCTACCGCTCTCACAAGTGGAGAATGAGAGCGATTTTGGCCGTCTTCGAATCACAAGATTGTGGACACATGAAATATTAAGGGTCTTTGGAGATCGTTTAGTTGACGTAGCGGATGAAAAAATACTGTTCGAGTCCATGCGAGTTGCTGTATCAGCACATTTCCAAGAAAACTTCGATGCCTTGTTTTCGCACCTGAATATGAAAGATACGAAGCTTTTGGCGTTCGGTAAATATGCGAAACCGCCGAAAATACGCGATGAATTCGACGATGAAGACGACGATTCGAACGAGCTCGATGTACAATTACCTCCAACCTACGAAGAGCTTTGTGGTGATGCTCACAAATGGGTTTCGATCATGGACGAACATTTGAACTATTACAATCACTATTCCAAACAACCAATGAATATTACCATGTTTGTTTATGCCGCGGAGCATATTTCACGAATTTGCCGCATTTTAGCCCAACCTGGTGGACATGCTCTCCTTGTTGGTGTCGGTGGTTCGGGACGTAAATCGCTCGCAAGACTCGCTGCGCACGCGAGTGGAGAAATGCTTGTGAAAGAAATTGAAATGACAAAGACGTATGGTATGCTCGAATGGAGGGAAGATTTGAAGAATATGTTGCGATTGTCTGGCGGCGAAAATAGGGATGTCGTCTTCTTGTTCAGTGATGCGCAAATTAAAGACGAGGCGTTCATCGAAGATATCAACAACTTACTCAACGCTGGTGAAATTCCCAACGCGTTCCCTATGGATGAGAAGGCCCAAGTTTTAGAAATGGTACGGAAAGATGCTACGAAAGAAATTGGAGAGGATGCTACACAATCGGAGCTATGGTCATACTTTGTATCCAGGTGTCGCCGTAAGCTTCACGTCGTGTTGTGCCTATCTCCGGCCGGTGAAGCCTTCCGAGAACGTTTACGTCAATTTCCCTCCTTAGTCAACTGCTGTACCATTGATTGGTTCAAAGCGTGGCCAGAAGATGCCTTACAAGCGGTCGCGGGTAAAATTCTTTTGGAATCCGTGGATGATATTTCTCCTGAAGTCGCGAGTGCACTCACGAGCATATGTGGTATCATGCACTCCTCCGTGGCAGAATTATCTGAACGGTACTACGCGAGAACTGGGCGGAAGAATTATGTTACACCAACGAGTTACCTCGAGCTTTTGAGCACTTTTGCAAGTTTAGTAGATAAGCGAAGAGAGGAAACTATGCGATTGAAGAGACGATATGAAGTTGGTCTAGAAAAGCTTGCATCTTCGGCCGTGCAAGTTGCAGGTATGCAAAGTGAGCTCGAAGCTCTGCAACCGAAGCTGAAAGAGTCTGCAATTGAAGTCGCCGAAATGATGAAAGAAATTCAAAACGAGAAAGAAACAGTAGTCGAGCCAAAACGTAAAATTGTTGAAGCTGATGAAGCCGTCGCCGCAGAAAAAGCCAGAGAAGCGAACGGAGTGAAAGAAGAATGCGAGAACATATTAGCAGAAGCCATGCCTATTCTCAATGATGCCATTGCTGCTTTGGATACGTTGAAACCAGCGGATATTAATTATGTGAAACAATTAAAAAATCCACCGGCAATTATTAAACTCGTCCTCGAAGCCGTCTGCGTCATTTTGGAAGTCAAACCAGCTCGCGCAAAAGATCCGGACACGGGTCGCACGATTGATGATTACTGGAAACCATCATGCGGATTACTAAACGACAAAGAGTTCCTGGAAACATTGAAATCGTACGATAAAGATAACATACCGTTAAAAGTCATTCAGAAAATTCGTTCGGTATACATTGCTAATCCCTTGTTTACACCGGAAAAAGCCGCGAATGCGTCGAGTGCTGCTGAAGGCTTGTGTAAATGGGTTTGTGCAATGGATAAGTATGATAAAGTTGCGAAAATCGTCGCCCCGAAGCAAGAAGCGTTGAAAGAAGCTGAAGCCGCATATGATGAAGTTATGGTGGGATTAAATGCAACCAGAGCGGATTTGAAGACGATTTTAGATAAACTCGAAGCCATGGAGACAGAATTAAAGAAGCAGAACGATAAAAAAGCTAACCTCGAAGCAGAAGCGAATTTATGTGCTGTAAAGTTACAACGCGCAGAAAATTTAATTTCTGGTTTAGGCGGCGAGCGCGCTCGTTGGAAGAAAAAAGCCGAAGATCTCGGTCAACAGTACGAAAATATCGTTGGCGACGCGATCCTCTCTGCCGGTACTATCGCATACTTGGGTGCATTTCCAATGTCTTGTAGACAAGAAATGCACAATATGTGGATGAACGAGCTCAGAAAAGCAAACATAATATGTTCAACTAAGTGTGAGTTGACTGACATTCTCGGCGACGCTGTCAGAATTAGGGAATGGCAAGTTGCGGCGTTACCGAACGATCAGTTTTCGATTGAAAACGCAATCATAATCGAGAATGCACGACGATGGCCTCTTATGATTGATCCACAGGGGCAAGCTAACGCGTGGATTAAAAATATGGAGAAACAAAATAATCTCAGAGTCGTGAAACTGTCCGAAGATGGATCGCATATGCGGGAACTCGAGAATGCCATTCAGTTTGGTACGCCGGTACTGTTAGAAAACGTCGGAGAAGAACTCGATCCAAGCTTAGAGCCTCTACTTTTAAAGCAAACATTTAAAAGCGGCGGTGTCACTTGTATGCGGTTGGGAGACGCAACAGTTGAGTATTCGGAAGACTTTAGACTTTACATCACGACGAAACTTCGAAACCCGCATTATTTACCAGAGACGGCGGTGAAAGTGACGCTGCTCGATTTCGCAATCACACGAGAAGGTTTGAGCGACCAGCTTCTCGCATTGGTTGTTGCAAAAGAACGACCAGATTTGGAAAAGCAGAAAGATGAACTTGTCACGCAATCTGCGAAGAATGCGCGAGAGTTGAAACAGCTGGAGGATCAGATTCTCGAGGTTTTATCAAACTCCGACGGTAACATCCTCGATGACGAACGCGCGATTAAGATTATTACAGACTCCAAGTCCGTCTCGGAATCCGTCACGCAGGCACAGGCTGAGGCAGAAGAGACTGAGAAAGACATAAACGCTGCAAGATCTGCGTATTCAAGTTCTGGGTCTTACGCAGCTTTACTCTTTTTCTGCATATCAGATTTGGCGTCAATTGAATCCATGTATCAGTACTCGTTGCAATGGTTCTCGCGATTATTCATCGCCTCTGTCGTAAACTCCAAATTTGAAAAAGCTAAATCAATAGTGGTTGATGAGAACTGTGCTGAAGAATCGGTCGAAACTCGATTACAAGATATTCAAACGCACTTCACGAAAAGTCTCTATGTCAACGTCTGCCGTTCGCTGTTTGAATGCGACAAACTTTTGTTCTCATTCTTGTTGTGCTCGCGCGTTTCTCGAGACAGTGGGATGCTTGACGGACAAGAGTGGAACTTTTTACTCACAGGTGTTCGTATGGGAGTAAAAGTTGATAAGAATCTCGTAGAAAAACTCGTACAAACTGTGGACTGGATCGATGAAAAGCGCGCGAATGATTTTACTAATTTATCCTTTCTTCCAAGATTTTCTGATATTTGTGACAGTCTTTTGGATACAAGCAACGTCGAATCACAAGAGCTTTGGAGAGCTGCGTACGATAGCCCAACACCGCAGACGGCTGCATTCCCGAAACCATATGACACGCTTTCTGAATTCAGTCGTTTGTGTGTTATTCGGTGTTTGCGTCCAGACAAGCTTATCCCGGCTGCTCGTAAATACGTCGGTGTGACACTTGGCGAACAGTTCATAACGCCTCCACCTTTCGATTTGGAGAAATGTTATGCGGATGCAGGACCACGGGCACCGCTAGTCTTTGTCTTATCCGCTGGTTCAGATCCAATGGCAAAACTTTTACAATTTGCAGCATCGAAAGGCGAGGCCGATGAGGTGAAATCGATATCGCTCGGTCAAGGCCAAGGGCCTAAAGCGAAAAAGCTCATCGACGAAGCTCGCGTAAAAGGTGGTTGGGTTGTATTGCAGAATTGTCATCTCGCCCCTTCATGGATGAAATCTCTGGAGAAGATATGCGAAGATTTAGTCGCTGGTGAAGGCGAAGCGCATAATAGGTTCAGATTATGGATGACGTCTTACCCGTCGAAAGACTTTCCGATGACTATTTTACAGAATGCGGTGAAAATGACGAACGAGCCGCCGAGAGGGATCCAAGCGAACATAAAACGCGCGTTAAGTGTTCAGCCCCTTTGTGATGACGACTTCTTCGATAAATGCGCAAAGCCCAACGAGTTCAAGCGATTGCTTTTTTCGTTATGTTTTTTTCACGCCAACGTTCAAGAACGACGCGCATTTGGGCCCATCGGATGGAATGTTCCGTACGGGTTCGACGATGGCGATTTATCAATATCTGCACGACAACTTAAAATGTTCCTCGATGAGAAAGACGATGATGATGACGTTAATGGTAGTATCGAAGGCGAACTTACTAATAGCACCACGGGCGACAACGAAAAAACGCTCGTTTCGAAAGTGGTCTCCAAGTTACCTCTCGAAGCTTTACGTTATTTAGCCGGTGAATGTAACTATGGGGGCAAAGTAACAGATGCTAACGACCGCGTTCTGCTTGCAACTATTCTCGAAAAGTGCTATTCAGAAGAAGTCGCGTTGTCAAACAACTTTGCATTATCTGCCTCGGGAAAATATGCAACTCCATCCATCACAAATCCAAGCCGAGCACAGCTTCTGGAACATGTAGACGCGTTACCTGCTTTACCAGATCCGGAAGTCTTTTGCTTACACGCGAACGCGGACGTCTCTAAAGATCGTGCAGACGCAGAGGCGATGTGTCGGGATTTACTCAAAATGTCTGCCGATGGTGCTAGCGAGGAAACGAATGTGAATCTCCAGACTGAAAGTGGTGAAAGTTCAACAGAAGGAGAAGTTAGCGAGGAAGATTCCTCAAATACCACAAATGAGTCAGATAAAAACACTGCGATTAAACAGATCATCAACGACGCAATGGCTCGTCTTCCGTCCAATTTCAACGTGGAAAAGACACGAGAAAAGCTCCCGGACGCCTATGCCGACTCTCTCGGTACAACTTTGTGTCAAGAAATGTCGCGATATAACAAACTTTTGCTCAACATCCGAAGGTCCTTACACGAAATTGAAGCTGCACTTGCTGGCCGCGCTGCTTTCTCGGCCGAGTCCGAAGCGTCGAAGAAAGCAATCGAGCGCAATGCCGTCCCGGAAGCCTGGAAAAAAGTGAGTTATCCGTCCCTCAAGCCTTTCTCCTCGTACTTTGACGACCTGCTGGAGCGATGTAACATGCTCGACACTTGGGATAGAAACGGAAAACCACCCGCTGTGTTTTGGATATCTGGTTTCTTCTTCGCGCAGTCGTTCTTAACCGCTGCGTTACAGAACTACAGCCGCAAACACAAACTCCCGGTGGACGAAATAGCGTTCGATTTTGAGCCAATCGAAGGCGATGCCAGTGACATTACCGAACCTCCCGAAGATGGAGTGTACGTCTCCGGTCTCTTCTTAGAAGGGTGCGGATGGGACAAAGAGAAAATGCAACTCGTGGAATCGGAGAAAAACGTCTTGCACTCAAAAGCGCCAACGTTTTGGTTCAAGCCAAGAAAAGCGGATGAGATCGAGCAAAATGCGAGGTATGATTGCCCTTGCTATCGAACGGCGGAAAGAAGAGGTACGCTTGCCACGACTGGACACTCGACAAACTTTATTATGCACGTGAAGATACCCACGAAAGAACCCGCCGAGCACTGGATTAAAAGAGGTGTAGCGCTTTTAACGCAACTCAGTGAGTAAAACTTAGTCTATACGCCTTTATTTAATTGCACATCATAAACGTTTAATTATATAATATAGGGACATGTATTCAAATGTATTCACTTATTTTTAAAGTCCTTCAATTGGCACTTGCAAAAACTTCGCCAACTCCGCCGCTTGCCTCTCCACTTCCGCTAACGTCAACGGTTGCCCAATTCGCGTCAACGGAATATCGCCTTTACCTTTGCACTTCACGTACACAACCCGCCTCGGGTTAATCCCGTCCGCAATCTCCACTCTCACCGCCGTCACATCTTTCAAATCCGTCAACAAGTTCACGCGTCTATTCTTTCCTGGAAAACCATATCTAAAAACTCGAAAAATGCCTTCCTCTTTGTTAAACTCATTATATCCGGCGCCGACGTTCCAGTTGATTGTCAACCACAAATACGTCGCCAACAACAAACCCGCGATACCGTAGAAACTCATCACTAACCCTTGCGGAAAGAACTCAATGTCAGAGGCGTCCAAGAAAAACACCAAATTGTGCTTGAAATACGCGCTCGCGCCGGTGATTAAAAATCCGCTCGCGCCAGCAGTCACGACCGATGCCCAAAAGTAATTCGAGAATCGCTTCGCGCCGACGACTGGGTCCACGTAGACGACATCGTTGACGATCTTTTTGAACTCATCTTCAGAATCACCGGAGCCCTTATTCTCGCCGCCAAATATCGCGTTCACTTTCACGGACGTTCTTTTCTTCGCGACGGTCGAAGACGACGTCGAACGCATCGAGATCGTCCTCGACGACGACGACGACGATGATTTCATCACCATCGCGTCACCCGTGAACGCGCTCTTGCTCTCGCCCCGACCGCGCCTCGTCCTGCTGTTCCTCGCCGCGACGGAAGTCAAAACCGCGACGCGCGCGGAGGAAGACACGCCCAGCGCTGACATGATCGTGCTTTTCTTCGCGGGGTCTACCGTGCGCACTTTGAGATGCTGTTCTGAGGCGGGGAGCTTTAGATATCTTTTTTATCCAAGAGATATATTAGGGTTTAAAGTTTCATTAAATCAAATCTCTCTCTCTCTCTCTCTCTCTCTCTCTCTCTCTCTTTCTCTTTAAAAAAAAACGCGCAATTACAAATGCAACTCCTCTGGTTGATGTGCCGGTTTCTTCGCGGGTTGTGGCTTCGTGGCAATCTTTCTCGCGGCAGCTCTCGGGACGAAGGATGGTTTCGCTTTGGTCGCTTCGACGGGTTTGGATGGAAGAGGTGGAGGCGATTCGTCTTTCGTCTTTTGCCGCGCGGGCGCGGATTTTTGCGCTGGTTTGCCGGACATGACGTTGACGGGTTGGACGGATTCGACTGGAGACCAACCAGTTTTCTTTGGCCTTTGATGTTGTTCTTGAGGTTTGGATGGTGGATGTATCAACTTTATCGGTGGCGGTGTTGAAGGAATAGACGCCACGGAGGATTGTAACAACTTGGCCTCGAGCGCTTGTAACGAAGTGCCGCCGCCGGTTGAAGGCGGAGCTTGAGATATCGATTGCTGCGTGAGCTTTGCCTCTAACGCAGCCAAAGAAGACGGTGCAGCAGAGGTAGTGGCAGCAACTGACTCATTTTGTTGCTGTTGTGTTTGTTGTGCTAGCTTCGCCTCGATATCGGCTAACGAAGACACGGCGACAGGCGTCACCGGTTTCTTCTTCTTCGCTTTTGCTTTTTCGTCTTTTTCTTCCGGTTTCGGCGGCGGCGGCGTCTTCTTCATTAAGTCTTTCAACGATCCAATGATACCTTTCTTCTTCGCCGGAGGCGGAGGTTTCGTTTTTTGTAGTTGTAGTTGTTGCTGTTCTGCTAACGCTTTTTGCTCGAGCAATTTGATTTGTTCCATGGCGCCAAGCGGTTTGCCAGGTGCCGCTGAGTTCGACGCAACTAATACGCCTCTACCGCGACCGGCGGATTTTGCAAATCCTTTCTCGCTGGGTAAAGTCGGTTGTCGGTTAGTAACTGCGGCGGCCAGAACCGGTTTCGGCTTGTCTGCTTGCTTCTTGACATTGTCCGATCCGCCTTTCCAGTTCAAGTTCATCACGTCCTCTAAACATATGTTCTCAACTTTCTTGACGACGTCCGGCGCCGCTTTGCCTAAACTCGGCATAGCCGGCGGGTGCGATAAGTTCACAACCGAAGACACCGCAATCATTGCACCTCTGCAATCTGGCAAAGCGCCTCTTAAATCACTTCCACCGACGAAAGTACCGTCAAACATTATCTCCACGTGTTCAGCGACCATGTGCGTGGTGTGCGCGTCAGTATACCCGTGGATAGCGATCACGGTGCCTCGCGAGCAAAATGGTGGCGTCCCAGATTCGCCAACGTACGCCACGCGATCGCCCAATTCAAAATCGCCCCCGGCGTATAAATCCATCACTTCACCTGGAATGACTGGTTTCATGAGCAACAAAGGACTGACACCTTCCAAAGCAACCGGCATAGGTTGCTTGTAATTCGCAGACTGATCACCAATCGTCGCCGCCAACGCTCTCACCGCTTCCTCAGCTGCGACGACGGAATCCGAAGGCACTAACGGTCGTCTCGACGCCGGTTGCGACTTGAGCCACTTCTTCGCCTCAGCGACTAAATGTTTATTCGTATCTAAATCGTGCGTTTCAAAGAGTTCGGACATGGTAATCACGCCTCCGCTATCGCTTCCAGCTTCATTCTTCAAAGCTTCAAACACCCATTGGTGATGTTTTTTGTAATCCGAAATTAATCTCTCAGCGTCCGCGGAGTACTCCCACCCTTTCTCGCCTTTGCGAGAAAAACCTGCGACGCACAAGTCTTCAGAGGATTTACGCAAGTTCAAACCAACATCTACGCGCTCGTTTTTGCCGGCATCTCTCGTTAATCGCGTCCAAACGGCGGATGTGATTTGACCCATGACTCTCGGATCGATGCCGAGCTTTCGGGCGATTTGTCCGGCGGATTCGAAGCGAGAGGCAAATCCTTGCAGAATTCTTCTCCCGACACCGGTGTCTAATTTCATGGGTTCAACGTCGACAGTCAAATTCCCAGATTTTGGATCTTTCGAAACTACTTTGGCGTAGGAACCGAAGTGCGAGCGACCTAAAAATAAAGCCTCGTCGCCTTCACGCCAGGTGACTTTCATGTCATCTCCTTCCGAGACTCCTAAATCTTTCGCTGCTTCTGCTTCGCTCTTATCTCTCGGATGCGCGGCGAGGCACAACTGCATCGGGACCAAAACTTCGGTTTTCGCGAACCGTTTTTGTAACGTCCCATCTGGGTGCCTCACTAATCCTTCGCATGCTCGAACGTGTAAAGCAATTTTCGTGTTTGCGCAATCCACACCTTGCGTTCGCATCAACTCGTTGGTGCCGTTTGTCACGTCTGCGTGCCATTGAGCGCTGTCGTGTGGTTTCGCGATGGTGGTTTGGCCCGGACCGACAACATATTTACACTTTTGGTCTGAAACACCAACGCATAAAGACTCTTTCAAATACGGCCATTTCACGTAGGTGCGTTCGTTGAGGTACGTCTTTGCGACGGCTTCCGCAGTGAGACCACCAACGGACTTATCCTGCACTTTCGGCAATGCCTTCTGAATAAAATCTTCCGAACCTTTCCCGATTTTCACAATTAAAGATTCTTTCCTCGTCGCGGATTGAAACACGACGCATTTCGCGTGTTTTAAGTCACCACGAACAATTTCTATTGTTTTGAATGTTGGATACCCTCGAGGGTAATCCGCGATGGTTTCGATTTTCAAGCTCGGCAACAATGGATTCGCACCTCCTAAACACTTAGCATCGTCTGGGAACTCCCCGGGCGGATGTTCGTACGTCATCTTCGATTTAGCTGGGAATAAACCGGCGAAAGTTTTCGGAATGGTCGAGTTTACAGCCTCGGTGCAGTTTTCATCACGTTCGAAAATGATGCACTCTCCCGGCGCGTTGCGTTTATTTTGCGCGTCCGTGAGCTTGTCTTGTGGAACGGAAGCGATGGCATCTTTCAATATCTTTTCGTTTAAGAATGGAAGTAAAACGACTCCTTCCCAACTGTTTCTTTTACCTTCGAAATCAATCTTAATCTCATCCGGGAAAAACGGTTTCAACGGCGATGATTCTTCCGTCATGAAGTGTCGGAATTGTTCTGGGAGCAAATGGCTCGAAGCTGGCGGTTGGACAGCCATGAGCTGCTCAAACGGATAAAACGGTCGTCCGTAATCAAACTTAACGCTCAATTGACCTAACCCTTCGCACAAATCACTCGCCATGGGCGCGTAATGGTACGGATAATACCACGTCCAGCTGGCGACGCCTCGGTAATAGTATCTCAAGACCCAATTCAAACCTTCAAAGTACGCCTGGCGTAACTCATCGACCGGCGCCTTTTCGCCAATTTTCAACTCGAGTTTCTCTCTGTAATACATTTCTTTGTACTGCTGAAGACCTTCGGCGCCGCCTTCAAGGATCGCGCTTCTTTTTGCCACGGACATCATCGTCGGTTCCGGTTTCCCTTCCTCTTTCGCCTTGAGCAATTCAGCCTCGAACTGTTCCATGGCAGTCAAGTCGGTAAAGGATTCAGAATCCGAAGGATGGATCTTTTTACCATTCTTTTTATTTCGTTTGGCTTGTTTCTCGTCGTATTCTTGAACATCCATAGCTCTTTGTTCCAACACGTCGCGCTCATAACCCGCCATGCGCGTTAAAATCTTTTCCAAGCGAGGCGCATTGAACGTACCGCCTCCTTTGTCGCCGGAAATGTATCCGCCCAAAGACGGAAGCATATCTCGGTAAGTATCAAAAAGCGTATTCAAAGCTCCCTCGGCAATATCCAACGTTGGCAATGGCGGTAAGAAATCGTTCCCGACCAACATACACAAAAATACGATATCGTCGATAACTCTCTCTACGTCGTACGCAAACCCGCACGATCCTTTCAGCGATCGTTGAAACTCAAAATCCAAATACTCTCTCAACAAACCAACCTGTAACATCAAGAATCCATCATCGCTCGGTCGTTCTAAAATTTCCCTCGATGGTTGTCCTTTCTCCCCTCCGCCAAATTTCACAACCTCTCTCAACAAACAAAAATGCGGTTCATGCGTCACCAAAGCCAACATGATCAAATCGGCATCCAAACCGTACAAACAATGCGACATGTTTGCGTCATAATCCGGTTTCAGTCGCTCCCAACGAATATATTCCATAATTTTGTGCTCGCCTTCCCCTCTGACCTCATGCCCGCTCAAAATCACTTTCACGTCTCTCCAAGCAACATCCTCCGTTTGCTTCTTCCTCACGTAAAACTTCAAGTGTTCCGTCAATCTCGCCATAAACTCCGTCCCGGGTGTAATGCAGTTACTATCAAACGCTTCTCCCTGAGCTTCCGGTTCGCCTTTCGCCAACGCCTCCGCCTTCGCCTCCTCTGCTTCCTTTGCCGACCGAAACCGTCTCGACCGCTGTTGGTTCATCTTCGCTCGCGGCGCGACACCATCAATGGCCATGTACAATAACTTTTTCGGTCGTACCATTCGATAAATATGATCCAAATACGCGAAAACTTTCGCCATGATCTCTTCTTCCGTCATGCGCGTGTTCGTATCCGTCCCTGCGCCGTGGGAACAGTTGTGAATGACCCCGTTCATGTCCAAGTACTGTTTTTTACACACAGGAGAAGAATTGTTAAAATTAGTTACGAGTAACAAGAATTATTATTGGTCCGTCCCGATGAGAAATATTGCAGGAAGCGAGAAGCGAGAGCCCTGATTTCTCTCGAGCGCTCGCAGAAAACGAGAGCGAGCGAACGCTCGATGTTCTCCTTCGTCCCCATTTATGCGCTCTTTCATCCCAACATCAATCGCAGAAGAGAGAAAAACGAGTGGAAAATTGAGCGCGATCACGAGCAAAAATCCTCCCGCGTAAAAATTCCCGACGTACCAAATTATCAATGTCTGGCACGCCCGCCGCGTTGACTTGCTGGTTCAACATCGGGTACCGCTCGCTGAGCCATCGGTAGAATTTAGGTACTCCCATGTCGACGAGGTTTTATTCGTATAATCGCTTTATAAGTGGTATTATTCGCACGTGAAGTGCGATTTGTGCTGCCGTTTGTTTCGAGGAAAGAAGAAGAGCAAATTTTTTCAGACGAAAAGAACGAGAAAAATGGAGCAAAAAATGAAAAGCACAACTTCTCTGCCCCCGCGATGCAAAGAACTCGATCGAGTGTACCGCTCTCTCTACGGATCTGCGCAATAGTAGGTGTAGTACGCCTACACGTATATTTTTATGTGTGTAGCAGTAATGTTAGTGTTGTTATTATCATACGGTTCTTTTCTTCTTATCTAAAAAGTTCAACACGTCCGTCGCTTGGTCGACGCCGTATTCGACGCACCGGCCAAACGCGACGCCGGCGACGTAGTTTCCACCCAAAAATAAGCCGTCCGCTTCGCCGCACTTTTCTTTTTTCAAAGCTTCTTTGGCTTCGTCTAAGAGTTTCCAGTGACCAATGTTGAATTGAGGGATAGCTTTGGACCACATGCGAACGCCGACTTTTTTTGGCAACGGCGTGCCTGGTTTTAAGATGGTTTTCAAAGCGTCGTTGTGGACGGCTTGGAGGAGTTCGTCTTCATTGAGTTTTTCAATTTCCACGTCTCGGGCGCCGCCGATATAGTTGAGGATCATGAATTCGTCCTTCGGGCATCGTCCGTCGTCGGCCCATAAGTAGGAGGAGTAGATGGTACCCAACGTGCGAACTTTTTGCGTTCGCGGGTGGAGTTGACCAAAACCGGTCAAGCCACCCTCGGGTAAGGCTGAGCGACCTTCTAATCTGAAGGCGTCCCGTTTGTATGCGACAGTGACAGACGCAACGGGTGGGTAGTAAAACTTCTCGAACGATTTCGCAGATTCCGGAGCGATATCTCTCACCGTATCCGCGACGACGTACGCAGGTTGCGTGAACACGACGGATTTCGCCCTCAATTTCTTCTCTCCTTCTGGCGTTTCGTACGTCAAAGAGAAAAGATCATCCTCGCTTTTCTCCAATTTGACTAACTTCCATTGCAACTTCACGACTTCTTCCCCTAATTGCTTCGCCAATCCTTCCGGTAACGTCTGCAATCCACCTTTAAAACTTCCCACCGTTTGTCCCTCAATCACTGGCAATCTCGGATCTCTCGGATTCTCCTTCATCTTCTTCGCGCCTTCGTATTGCGCTTTCAACGCGCCTGGAAACAAACCCGGCCACGGACCTTTATTCTCTAAAACCGAAACTCTTCCCGTCGCGGCTTCCGCGCTCAACATCGCCGGATCCCCGGCGTATACGCCCGAGCAAAACGGTTCGATCAATCTCTGAAACGCCTCCTCGCCTAAATTTCTAGACACAAACTCCTTAACCGTTTCCTCCTTGCCTTCTTCTTTCGGCATGCGAATACCAATCGCCCCTAAGCCGGCTCTGATCTTCCCTGGCCAGGTCAAAAAATCCCCGAGCACCGCCGTTGGTATATCTTTCGGCAGCGCTCTCAACTCGCCGTCCCACAACACGTACCTATCCGAATCCGGGTTCGCGAGAACAATATCGTCCTTCATCCCGGCATCGCAGGCTAATTTCAACACCGCATCTCCCGGTTGGTATGAATTCGGTCCTTCCTCCCATATGTATGTTCCATCGTTCATCGAGGTCACGTTTCCTCCCACGCGGTCTCGGATTTCCGTCACCACGACATCGCACGACGCGTTTTTCGATTTCATCGTAAACGCTGTGGACAAGCCAGAGACGCCACCACCGACGATGATCGTATCTTTCACCGTCTCCTCTGCCGACGCGTGCACTTCGCACGCCTTCCTTCTGGCAGCGCGCGTTCTTCTCGACGTCAAAGCGGCGTTCTTTCTTCCAAGCGCAACAGCAGAAGAGGAGGATCGCACGTGCCTCATCGCCTTCGTTGGGGACGACATGGTCGTCGTCGTCATCATCATCTTCGGTGTGCGGCGGGAAAAAGGTTACAACGTGCGCCTTCTTTTATCGCGAATCGTCGTCGTCGTCGTCGTCGTCGTCGTCCGGCTGCTTTTTGTCTTTTGGATATAATGGATGGAGAGAGATTAATAAATATCTTTCTTTTGTGGAAGAAAGACCTTCCTCTATACCACTCTTTTTAGTTAGAAGAGGATCGATTATTTGGACCCAACACAAACAAACAAAAAAAGAGAGATTTTTCCCACAACGTTTCACTTTTAGGGTTTCATAAGAGACGAAGAAGAAAAAAAAAATTTTGAAAAAAAAGAGGTTTTGTCTCTCGAACGAAAGAGAAAAACTTAAACAAAAAAATACACGTTGTTGGGAAAAGAAATATGGAAACGCGCGTGCATGTCGAAGAGACGGAGACCACGCCCCTCTGAGAAGAAGGAAGACGACGAAGAAGAAGACCACCCGCTCGACGGCTTGAAGCGATGGACGACGCTCGCGCCGGAGAGATTTTCGTACGCGTGGGCGCGTGGGGGGAAGGAGGAGGAGGAGGTGAGGAGACTGACGGCGAGAGATAT
>Ga0163180_10000293_pt1 | contig 28547 bp, 19 predicted proteins | sample AtlANTMetagenome_2_FD_109647 | JGI IMG/M metagenome (GOLD analysis project Ga0163180, IMG submission 109647) | Marine eukaryotic phytoplankton communities from the Atlantic Ocean - Atlantic ANT 4 Metagenome | ecosystem: Environmental > Aquatic > Marine > Oceanic | place: North Atlantic Ocean...
CAAATACTAATAATGTCCTCCTTTCTTCGCTTTTTTTTTCTTCTTTCTTTATTTTGAAAAATTCAAAAAAAAAAAAAAAAAAAAGAGGAGAAAAAAGAGTGGTTCCGAGACGAAAGAAGAAGACACCACAATTTTAAGACGTGTTTTTTGAACGCGCGCATCGAGAGGAAGACGCCTCTTTTTATAGCGACCAAAATGTCGACGACTTTTGGGCAAAAGTCGACGAAGAAGCGCGTCGTCGTCGCCAAAAAAGCTCCCGGGTGTTCGAAGTGTCGCTACGCCGCGCGCGGATGTAGAAAATGCGTAGAAAATTTCGTCACGTGGAGCGAAGAGAAGAGAGCGAAAACGTTAGCGCTCGCGAACAAAGAAGACTTTGGGAAAAGGAAGAACGGCAGCGCGAAGAAGAAAAACACCGCCAAGGCGGTCAAAGTCGGCGCGTCCACGTCGGCGGCGGCGGCGGCCGCGTTGAAGAAAGCGTCCTTGGAGGTGAAAAAGAAGAAGAAAAGCGCTTCGACGAAGACACCGGTCTCACAGAAGAAGACAATTGGTATTGTGCCCAAGAAAGAGCCGAAGAAGAAGAAGAAGAAACCGATACAAACACAGACAGAAAATATTACTAGCAAAGAAGAAGAAGAAGAAGAAGAAAGAAGGACGACGGGGACGCCGCCGGTAGAAATGCACTCGCCGAACGGACGACACGAATACATAGGCGACAACGAAGAAGAAAAAGGAGAAGAAGACGAACCGCCGTCGACGTTGAAGAGAGCGTTGCAGAAATCGCTTTTCTTCTTCGACGAGGAGGAGGCTACGGGAGAAGTCGACGTCGGCGTCGCGCGAACGCCGTTGAAACCGGTGCAACCTTCTTCGCTAGTAAAACTCACGGAGAGAAAAGAACCGGCCGTGTCTCCTCTAACGCTACGGACCGCAAACGAAAGCGTTTGGGAGACAGAAAAAGGCCCGGAACAGATGAAAAATAGACTTCGTCAAGAGGCTTTGCGACAAGAAGAGACTGAGGAGAGCCGAGGCGCTCGAGAAAAGTGTAGAAAAGCGGAAGAGTTTGAAACGACAAAATCAAAATTATCCTTCGATACGGAAGATCCGATGTCTGGCTGCGATTTCTTATCCACGGTCCCGGAGTACAACCAGGACCCCGACCCGTTTCAAACCGTATTGACGCGTTTGCAAGACACGTCGCCATCGAAACAATTCGTCGCGAAAGAGGAGATGAAAAAAATAGATTTGCTTTTCCAGCACCGCCAACGGCTTCGTTCGATGCCAACGACGTCCAAACAAAACACAATTAGCAGAGAACAAACCACGTCGCGGCGACAGTTCACGGCACAGAGAGAGGATTTAGACGCAGCAGCAGCGACGGCAACAACGACGATGACGACAGCGTTGTACTATTAGCGAGGAGAACCATTTTTTATTTAAAAAAAGAGAGACTGAACTACACTTCTGTGGCGGTTCCGGTTCCGCCCTGTTTGTTTGCTTGCTCGTATGTATGTGTGGATTTTTTGCTGTTTTGTTTTTCCGGTTCATCGAGCTTTTCTCCTTGACACACAAATTCTTCGTTTCTCGAAAGAGGCACAAAACCCAAAAAAAAAAGAGGGGCGACGGATTTCTCCTCACTTAAATCGCGTGTGTTCCAGAGATACCACTTTTGAAAAATGGCACCGACGAAGAAAGGTGCGCTTCTTTTACGACGAGACGATAGATTCGGAAACCCGCCGAACGGCGCGTTGGTCGCGACGCGCTTCGCGGACGATGACGCGATTTATTTTATTTTTTCTCCGGCCTTTCGCCGCGTAAATTGGGACTTCTCCACAGCCCGAAAAAGGCCCCGAGCGCGCGATGTGAGCTCCGAAAAGCCTCGCGCGACCGTTCAATGAGACCAAGGACTGACGGATATCCTTTTACTATTATTCAATCGACAGACGAAAAAGTGAGCAAAGCCTCCAAAGCGGCCAAGTACGTGAAGAAGGGCGCGAAAGGGAAGCTTCTCAAGAAGCGATTTTCGCCAACTTTTCACCGACCGAAAACGTTGAAAAATGCGCGCGCGCCAAAGTACCCGAGAGTTTCGGTGCCGCCGCCGCAAAGGCTCGATCAGTTCCAGGTATGTAATAGTGTTTTTATCGTATGATAACTTTAGAATTGGAAAGGAGGAATCGCGTTGGGGTGAACTATACTAGTTTCCGTCGCATTTTTCGATGGGGCTTTTGCACTTTGTGTGAAGCTCTCGTCACTTCGCCCAGCCGGTCCGCTCGCTTTCGATCTCTGTTATTCCACGCGACGAGAATGCGTACTGACCCGCATCTTTTCTCTCACGTAGGTGTTGAAGTTCCCGTTGACGACTGAATCCGCGAACCAAAAAATCGAAGAGAACAATACATTGGTCTTCATCGTCGACGTCAGAGCGACGAAGAAACAAATCAAGGCGGCTGTGAACAGAATGTATGACATCCAGTGTGAGAAAGTGAACACGTTGATCCGTCCGGACGGCCAAAAGAAGGCTTACGTTCGCTTGACTGCGGACTACGACGCTTTGGACGTTGCGAACAAGATTGGCATCATCTAATCATCTCTTTTGATGTGAATAATTTTTAGTCGGCGGGTGGGTGAAGAAAGAGTTTTACGTATAGAAACCTATATAAATAGTAGCTTTGTGAAAGCGCGTCAACAAGAGACGACCGCGCTTAAATTAGTCTGAGGAGGTCTTGTTCGATTTATACTTATCGCTGTGTAATATTGATATAATGTAATCGAAAAAGTAACAAAATAACAACGGGGGCAGGTGCCCTTTTTCGTTTGCTTGTTTTTTTCCTTTTGCCTCGAGAGAGTTTTTAAAATCTCGAAACCAAACTTGATATTTTCTCATATTTTCGATACGCGAAAGAAACGCGTTTCATTACAGACGAACCTCATGCACACCACCGTCCTTCTCGCGAAGTAATCATCCTCCTTCGCGTCCAACGCATTTCGTGGTAAATGTCACGGCAGCAGCGTCCTCAGCATTCGCGCGCTGCAACTGTTGGGCAAAAAGGACGACGAAGTTATCCGTTTTCGATACAACGAGAAGACGAAAAAGAAAACTTCGTCGCTCTTCGAAGCGTGGTTGCGACCAGCATGGATGAAGTCGACGATGAAAACGAAAACGAGGACTTTTTGCGCGCATGCACGACTAATAAGTGTAATGATAACGAAGACGACGACGACGACGACGACGAGAACAGATGCGTCGCATCGCTTGGATACTTGGAGGAGGAATACGAGGCAGGAGGAGAAAAAGACTCGTCCCTGTTGCAGTTTTTGAAAACGAGTGGCTTTGGAAATGTCAGTCCAATTGCCCCTCGAAATAACATGAACAAGAACAACAACGACACGACTATGCACACGTGGTCATCGGAATCGAACGACGAATTTGGGTTTCATTCGCTGGCCGTGCCAGCGGCGTTAGCGAGAGAAAATTCAACAAACGATTTTTTGCATCTGTTTGGGGACTACGAAAAGACGCACAAAGACGTACTCGATGCTATCGAAAATGAACGAAGCGTAATAGACCAAATGCAACTGATTTTGACGCAATCGGAACCGCCGCCACAAACAACAACAGAGCAAACGAATGACGGAGTATTGGCGCCACCAGCGATGTCGCAGATGGAAAATGTTGTCACGAAAAGAAGACCAGGTCGGCCGAGGAAAATACGTCCTCTTGTAGACGAAGACAATAAGAATAAAAGCACGCGAAAGAAAAGAAAGAAAGGTAGTGAGGACAACGACAACGATGAACTTCTCGTTGAAACTCGAAAGGGAAACCTTTCGCCGGATTTGGATATGCAACTTCTGCATAATAGTGGATCTTCGTTGAATGCTGCCGATATCAACAAAAACAACAAAAACAAAAGCATTTCGAGGGAATTAAAAAAGTCAGCTCGTTCTACGAGCAGGTTTCGAGGTGTAACACATCACTGTAGGACCGGGAGATGGGAGGCTCACATCTGGCAAGATGGTAAGCAGATATATCTAGGGGGATTTGATGGCGAAGAGCAAGCCGCTTTGGCCTACGATATTGCAGCCGTGAAATGTCGCGGAGTAAGCGCGATTACGAACTTCAACAGATCAGGTTATTCTCGAGAATTTGCAAATTTACAGCAAGTTGATGAAAAGGAACTCATACTTTCTCTTCGACGCCAATCGAAAGGCGGCGTGATGAAAAAGTCCTCATCCAAGTTTCGCGGCGTTACGAAGCACCAAAAAGGAAAATGGGAAGCTCGAATCGGTCAATTAGTTGGAAAGAAATACAAATATCTCGGTCTACACGATACTGAGGATGCTGCTGCCATTGCGTACGACCAGGAGGCAGTACGTTTAAAAGGCTTTGATGCTATAACAAATTTCGATATTAGCGAATACGCAGACGTGTTGGCTGAGCACCACGCGAGTAAGATGAGAGACGCTGTCGCTTTGAAAGAGAAGTATCTAGAAATGTCTACCGCAAACTTAACCATGGGGTCGCTGAACCCTTCTTCTCTCGTAACTGCTAACACCACAGAGCGAAGAATGACTACGAGATCATCCGCAGCTGACACGAATAACGCGCAAAAACGAGAGACTACCACTACTACTGCGAGTACCAAGAAACAAAGAAAACCCGTACCGCACATGTTGGGTCCTGCGGCGGCTGCGACACCAAGTTCCGACGCCTTGAACGCAGTGAAAGCCTTGTTCAACAATAAACCACAAGCACAAGAAGAAGAACAAGAAGAAGATAATGATGATGATGATGATGATGGTGATAAGAAATGTGATCAAGACGAACATGAAGATGCGAACGAATATGGAATGGATTTGATGCGTCAATCAAGGGATATGTGATTATGTTATATCAATATAATAAATACTTAAATACGTCGCGCAAGCGAACTCTTTTACTCCTCTTTTACACCTTCCTTCGCTCTTTTCGCGCTCCATAATATATCTCTCCCCCCTCCTTTCATCTCGCTCTCGCTTCTTTCTCTTTCTAATATAATATACCATCAACTTTGTCTCTCACTCTCTCTCTCTCTTTCTCTCTCTCTCTCTCTCTCTTTCTCTCTCACTCAATCTCTCTCTCTCTCTCTCTCTTTCTTTCACGCGCGTGTTATATATATAAGCTTTTTAGTTACCTGCCTTTTGCTTAGCTAATCTCGCAAGAGTCCTGAAAGACTCGGCTTGGACCAAAAACAACGGAGAGAACAACACCAAGCACGTGCCAAGCAAATTAGTGCCGGTGGCTTCCTTGGCAACCTTCGGGGCCTTCTTCGCTTTCTTGGCCGGCGCGGCCTTCTGCTTACCAGAGCCAACAGACGGCAAAGAGATGGACGGCAAAGAGACGGACGGCAAGGAGAACCCGCCGCCTCCCTTCTTCGCCTTCTTACTGGCTAAACTCTTCGTCTTTGGCGCTTGTTGGACGATCGCTCTCTTGCTGGCGTAATCAGCCAGTAAAGCATCCGCGGCAGCCTTGGAACCACTATCGGCGAATTGGGCGATTTCAGACGCCGCAAAAACCGGCTGCGCGAGCATAGACATGGACAAGACAGTCGCGACCGCGGCTTGTTGCAAGGAAGAAGATCTCTCTTCCTTTTGGGCGTTGCATCGGACGATGGAGGACGATTTCACGTTGGAAGACTTCTTCGCGTTGACGACAACTTTCGTGCCAACGATAGAAGATTGCGCGACAGAAAACATTGTTATTGTTTTGCTTAGATTTGTGCGTGCGTGATGCTCTTGTATTCGAACGAGTCGATGCTGCTTTTATGAAGAACGGATGAGTTTAAAGCCCCCAACCAAGAGACGGGTCTATCTTGGATAACCTTTGGGCGAATCCAAAAATATGTGAAATTAGGGTTTAGGGTTTTTAGAGATTTTGAAAAAAAAATTCTCCCTTGTGTGCGTGTGAAATATACGCGTACTCGTATCACGTTATCAAAAGTGCTGCACTATGCGCGCGTTCTCTGTCTATTGTTTCCTTCGTGGAACTGGCTGCTTGATGGGAGGCGTCCCGTTGTTCCCATCGAAGTGTTCGTTCTGCATGGCCTCTAAGCTGGCGACGATATCCACAAACTTTGGTCGTTCTTTGCCGTTTTCTTTCCAACAGTTCTTCATCAATGTTTCCCAACCGTCGCACGGGGGGTCGACATCGACCGCGACTTGCCCGGCATCTTTAGTCGCCGCGCGGTATGGTCCAGTTCGAGGAGATAGCGCGTCATCACCAGGGATTTTTGGACGAAGTTGATGCATCATTAATCCACCGTACAACGCGTATTCGTCTAAACCGTAATGTGGCAATTGTGAGGTCCAGAGCTCCCACATGACGATGGCGAATGAATACACGTCTGCGCTTTCTGTCACTTTATCTGGACTGCGTAAGACTTCTGGCGCGGTCCACGGTAAAGTACCTCGTCGAGAATTTACTCCTGACACGAAAGAAGCTTGCGAGCGACGTCGCTTAGATAAACCGAAATCGCACACTTTGCACACTAAGCGTCGACCTCTCACCGCGGCTAATACGTTGTCAGATTTTAAATCGAAATGGACGAACCGTTTCGCGTGCAAGTATTCCATTCCTCTCGCAACGTCTAGGCAGAGCTGTAAACGCGTTTTAGCGTCTAGGCGAGGACGAATGGCAGTTGATGCAGCAACTTTCGCGAGTAACTCGGCTTGTAAAGCCACGTTGCCGTTTGCTTTCTCAATGGCGTCTTGCCTCGCTGCCTCACGATCTTTCGCGCGTTCGCGTTCTTTTGCCAGGACTCTTTGTAACGATCCTCCACTTAAAAATTCTTCGACAATACCTGGACGATCGCCATCGGTCACAACACCGAAAATAGACACGACGTTTGGATGGCTTAAAGTCGCTAACGTCTCTGCCTCGCGCAAAAATTGTTCGTTCTGTACCTCTTTTTCTCTTCTTTTCTCCTCTTTGTGCATGTTGTTCATATCTTCTATGTTATTCTTCATGTTATTTCCGCGGTTGTTATCACCAACAACACCGTCGTCAACGTCATCACTATTACTATCGCTAATATACACTTCGTCTTCGTAGATGTTCTCTAACTCGCCGCGACTGAGACGTTTTGGAGAACCAGGTGGCGAAAACACAAACTCGCGATTGATAAATTTCACTGCAACTTCCGCACCTCGCCACACGGCAACGTAGACTTCACCAAAAGCACCGCCACCTAAACGCGCGCCTAACATAAGGTCTGATCTCGGGATGATTTGTAACCCTCCGTGACTTCCAGTAGATTTTGAAGGTTCGACTCTAATAGACGGCGAACCATTTCTTATTCGCGTTTCATCGATTGCGCCGTTACTGGCATCTTCAAACGGTGTCATCGCATTATTGCTCTCTCCTACGTGTTGTTGTTGTTGCTGTTGTTGTTGTTGCTGCTGCTGCTGCTGTTTATGCTCTTTCTTATTCGTGTCCCCTTCCACCGCAGTACGATTATTCGGCCCGTACATATTCGTCACCTTCTCAACGACGTATATTTTCAACTTCTTTCTCGTATCTACCGCGTGTACCGTTTCCCACTCCTCCATCATCGTCTCCACGTCGTCGTCACTCTTCACCGATATGACGTGATTGCCATCCTGATACATAATTTGTACGTTACTTCTCTTCGTCGGTTCTTCTCCTTCGACAATCTTCGTCTGCAACTCAGCGAACGTCGCGTCTCGCGGTATCGAAACAATCCTCGTCTCGCCGCCTAAATACTCTTTCCCGGTACCTCGATCGACCAAGAAACCACCGCTAAAAACCATCGCTTTCACTTTTGTTGTCGCATCATTCCTCTTCTTCTCCGTGCTCGTCACGACGTCTGCTTCCGTGTCCGACGTGCTGCCAACTCCACTCTCCACCGTGCTGTGTTGAACTTGTTGAACAGAATTCAACTGTTCCGAGGAACTCGTTCCGTGTAACTCTCCTCCCGAACCTCTTCTTCCCACGAGAGCTAAACTTCTCAACGCGTGACTGGCGTCCAATATCTTATCGTCCAAATCGACATCGTAAGACAGGTTCTCGCTCTCTCGAGAATTCGTCCGTCGATGTTTGCCCCTCGAGCGAAACGAATCTTCCGTTAAGTTTGTTCTCCGGTCGTGCGGAAGTTTTCCTTTGATGCCATCTAACGGGTTTGGAACTTTACCGCTCTTGCCGTTATCTTTCTGATTTACGCCGGGAGATGAGCTCATCGAAGGAGGAGGTGGCGGCGGTGCAAAGGAAGAGAGAGAAAGAGAAAGAAAGAAAGAGAGAAAGAGAGAGACGCGCGCGCGTTTAGTATGGGTTCATTTTAATTATCCGCGCGTCTTTTTCCAAAAAAAAAAAAGGGCGTGTGCCAGCGAGAAAAAAAAGGAGCCTCAGAGAGAAAGGAAGAGAGCGCACGAGAGAGAACTTTTGTTCGTAAATCGAAGAAAGAGAGAGAGAGAGAGAGACTACATATGTCACGTGCGTAAAAGATTTCAAAAAAACAAAATAAATACACGCGCACGCGCGTTAGTTCCCTCACACACACACACACCTTTATACATCACTTTTTACCTGCCGTTCGAGGTGAGAGAAGATACGCTCCTGGTAATCTTCTGCAAGTAATCTTCGGTCATACTCACTCGCGCCTCGACTAACGCTAAGGTTTGGGTCAACACATCGAGCTGGCCGACGGCGCGTCTCAAGGTTTGGGCGAGGTCCCCAGCGTCTTCCGCAGACGAAGAGAAAGGTTGGATTTTTTTCTCCATCGACAAAGTGCTCGTATTGGAATGTGGTGGTGTGGACGTGGATGGGATTTTGGTATTTGTCGATAATGGGCGTCCCGAGGAGTATGACGACGTCGATGTCACGGCGGTGTTCCTGGCCTTTTTACTTCTAAAAGTGTTCTCTTCTTCTTCGTCGTGCCTCTGTTTTTCCGCGAGTATGACGTTTTCGAACGAGCGGTTAAACCCGCTTTTCCAAAGCGTAACGATGCCATCGTTACCACCGCACGCAAACATACTTCCATCTGCGGTAAATGCCGCGCAATTCACGGAACCTTCGTGCGCTTTGAGCGTCCATGCGCACCGTTGGTCTCGAAAATCCCAAATTTTCGTCGAGCCATCAGCGGAGGTGGTGGCCAGAAAGTCTCCAGCCGGGTGCCATTGCACGTCCGTTATCGCCTCTCGGTGTGAATAGACGTACGAATCGCTCGTAGATTCGAATATTTTACGTCGTGAACGCGTGTCGTATACTCTCAAACCACCTTTCGAGTCGCCGATGGCAATGGAAGTACCAGCCGGTGGCCGCAGAGCGACGCACCGCAGCGTCGAAGAAGAGTCGTGATGTTTGTGATCATCCTCCTCTCCTCTTCTTCGATCAATTTCAACGCCTCCAGAGCAAACGTCCCACAATCTCCACGTCTTATCGTCCGAGACTGAACACGCGATCGTTCCATCGCTCGTAATCACCGCTTTCCGAATCCAATTGTGATGTCCTTTCAAAGAGAGTTTGAACTTTGGCGAAACCGACGGATTTGACACGTCCCACAGTTTGCACAGTTTATCGTCCGACGCTGACAACAGAAGCCGGTCGTTATCGCTGTATTGTAACGATCGAATTGTTCCCGAGTGTGCCGACTTCAACACCACCGATTTTCCTTCCCTGTCGTTCAGAGGTGACCACGATGTGAGCGCACGCGCGCAGAGAAAGAGAGAGGGGCGAGACGGAGAGAAAAAGTCAACACAAACACGAAAGTAAAAAACAAAACACTCACGCCGTCGCTTTCCACACTCGCACCGATCTATCTAAACCGCCACTCGCTACTCTCCCTCCCTCGCCTTCTCTCTGCGTGTGCGCTAACGTCAGAACGTCCTTCTCGTGTCCGAGAAATCGCACCGGTCTTTTTCTGTTCTTCGACGACGACGAGGCATTTCCGCCCACGTGCCAAAACATGATCGACCCGTCCCCGGTTGAACTGGAAAAGATGTATTTCCTCGAATTTGGCGCGAACGCGAGCGAAGTGATGCCGTTGTTTCGGTGTCCACCTTTCAGCGATTGGAGCACGTGCGGGTCGTCCCCTCCTCTTTCTCCCGAAGAAGACATTTTTTCTTCCTCGTCGTCGTCGTCGTCGTCGTCTCTCGCGCGCGCGCTTTCTCCGAACGACAAAGCGTTTTCTTTTCTTTTTTCTTTTCTCTTTTTTTTTTTCGCGCGTATTTTTTGACTTTTCCTCCTCCTCCTCCCTCCCTCCTCAAAAACGTCTCCTCCTCCTTCAAAAGCATCTTTCAAAAAGACGTGGTGGTCTTCTTCCAAAAAAAAAAAGAGAGGGGGAGGGAGGAGGGAAAAAAAATTCAAAAAAAGAAAAAAGGGAAGAAGAAGAAGACCTCACCACATCATCATCATCATCATCATCATCATCATCATTAAAGTGAGGAGTCTCGTCTCACGCGTCGTTGGAAAAGCGCGAGAGAAGGAGAGAGAGAGAGAGAGAGAGATCCGTATTTATTTTTTAGCGCAAAACGCTCTCGTCGTCGAAGAAGAAATCGGATGATGTTTTCGTCGAAGAGAGGCCAACCGTCGTCGGAGGATGTGCTCCGAACGCAAATTCGCGCGCAAGCCCGGGAAATAGCATCGTTGCAGCGAGGTTTAGTCGAACTGAGAAGGGAAAACGCAAAATTATCCGACATGGATAAGAGACCGTTGATGGAGAAATTCAAAGATAACTTGAAACAATTGGGAAGAGACACCGAGTGGTTCAAATTGACGAAAATCGACGAGGAAATCACCGTGAACACGTATCGATCAAAAACGGACGCGAAATTTAACTTGATTAAGCAACCCGCGACGATATCTGCGACGTTTCCGGAATTACAAAACGCAAAGATTACGATAGAAACGTCCTCGGCACTGCCAATTCGACTGGAGATGAATTCGCAACCGTTCAGAAAGGAGATTTTATCGGTGAAGGCGAAATTTGATTTACAACGACTGTTCGGTTTGAACAACGGTCCGACGTTGGTCGTGCAACCGACGCCGTCGGCGTTTCAATTGAATCGAGAAACAAAATGGAATCCGACGTTAGAAAAAGAAATGGACATTGACAACGTGCACGTTGTTGGGAAGTATAATATTGTGAACGATTCGGTGTCGTTAGATCACGTGGACTTTGAGGCGACGACGACGCATAAAGATTACGGACAGTTTCGGTTAAAAAAAGTGTCTCACCACACAATGATGGAAGAGACGAAAGATGTGGACGCGGATGGATATTGGCAGTTGAAATGGAAACTAATGGCGAAACATGGAATCACGTTGACGGGAGATGCGACGACGAAGGATGGTGGAGAAGTTGAAGCGAGAATGAAGAAGCATTTTTCTAAGAAAATCCACGCTTCGGTGGGAGGAAGAGCCCTGGCGCAAGAGGTAGATGCAACGATCGGGTACCAGTTTATCGACGAATTAGCGGGTTGGGAGGTTATCGCTAAGAGCGTAGCGACGAGAGACGGCGTGCAGAACCCAGAGTTTATATTAAACCACGCCTGGGAGTTCAAGACGGAAAATGTTTGATAAATTTTTCGCGTACCGCGTATTCTTATATTTTTTAGTTTTGAAATGAAGCAAGCACTCTATGATTAATTTGTGAATCTACTATAAGTATATGATGAAATTCTCTTTCCTTGTTGTTGTTGCTGTTGGTTTTACAGGAAAACAGCGCGCCAACACGATTTCTCATGCTTATTGCTGTCGTTGTTGTTCCTTCTCCTCGTTTCTTTCTTCTCAATCCAATACGATTGCTTCCTGGCTATTGCTTTGTTTCGCGGCACGTTTCTTTTTTGCGTTGTTTTCATTTGCAGGCGACGCGGTGCGCTTTCTATTCGCGGAGGATGGTTTCGCTTGGAATAAAGGCACTCGTTGCGGTGGCGGCGGCGATTGTTGTGATTCCAACATATCTAAATCAATCACGTTATTTTTCGTCGCAACTTCTAGCTTTCTCTTAGCTTCTGCCGCTTCGCATTCTCTCTTTGCTCGCCTTTCTGCTTTTATCTTACCAGCGTTCGGATTCGGTTTCTCCGCCGATGATGCTAAATCAATAACGATTGGTTCACCTGGTTTTTCGTTATTTTTCTTGTTGTTGTTTTTATTATTCATCATCTGTCGTTGTGGCAGTTTCTTGCGAAAATCTTCCAATGATGCTTTTATCGCCGCGTCTTTATCCCGCTGGTATTTGGCTTCCAAATCGCGAACTTTAGCTATCCTATCAAACTCGTCTTTAATTCTGCCGCGCCTTTCCACAGATTCTTTCAATTGCTTTTGTCGTTGCTCTTGTAGTGCTTCCCGTCTGCGCGCTTCTTCTCTTTGTCGTTGCATAATACGCCCCTGTGCCATCATATGTGCCTCATCCATCATGTCACGTATCACGTGACCAATAGCAACTCCTACAGGAACTACAGGAACGTGCGCTCTACCACCTACATTGCTTTTCTTTACTGGTTTGCTTCTGTTTTTCTTCAAGGTAGTGATCTCTTTTTTAACATCCTTCTTTAAAATCTTCAAATCTTTCAACTCCTTCTCCAATGCATCCAACACTTGCATCGTGAACTTTTCCTCCTTGTTCTCGAAATAACACGCCAAATCTCTCAGTCTTCTCTGTCGCTGCGACTCTTCAAACGTCGCGGGACTCCCAAACGTCCCCGGTGGATGGCCTCTGGCGTTTACCGTCGTCTTGTTCTTTTGTGCCCACTTTGTCACTCGCTTCCCTAACTCGCACCCGCCGATGTGTGCGTGCGCGTCCCTCCCGCAATCCGCTAAACAGTACGCGCAAAAGCCCGCCTGACACCTCCCGCACCGCAACGCAAAACATCCATCAAAATCCACGAACGCTTGTTCGCACCTCGGGCAACTCAGCGTCAAAATTTTCTCAACCACATGTTCCTTCGCCAACCGTAACTTCTCCTCCGCCGAACTCGTCTCCATCGCCCTCTGTTTCTCCCTCGTCAATCGCTCCTCGAAGTCTTTCTCCACTTGCTCAACGATTTGTTTCTCTCTCAGTGCTAATTTTTGCCTATTGTATTCGTTAAAGGTTTCCGCCTCGCAGAATCGAGCGACGTCGCGATCGTCGAATGCTTTTGCCGGGCACCGTTGCTCTTTTGGCACCGCCTCGGAGAACATCGGACACATGATGTTTCCGTTTCGTTTTTCTCGTTCCCTGTTAAATATCATACACAAATACAGAACGAGAAGGCGAGGGATGTTAGCATGAGAGATCGAGTAACGATACTGACATGCGCGGGTAAAAAATAAAACAGACAGAGAGAGAGAGAGAGAGAAGAGTTCATAAATGTGAACACGACGTGCAAAAATAAATAACTTTTGAACATCGGAGAACAGAGGAATGAAAAGACTGTGACAAAATTTTCAAACGCCCTCTTTCATGACCCGTCTCTCTTTCTCTCTTTCTCAGACGCAAAAAGAAAAACTAACGTACCCTGCTGCTTTCGCGGTTTCAACTTTCACGTGCTCGTTGAAGCAGTCCGCGCAAGTGGCGTGTCCACTCGCGCATTCGATGAATTCGCAAGAAAGCTCCTCCTTTTCAGAATAGCAAATGCAGCACCGCATTTTTGTAAAACTATTCTCCTCTCTCAAACGCGCCGCAGGCGCCCCTCTCACTCTTAGTCGCTCTCAATCTTTCCCTCTTCCTCTGTGTGTAATTACGCGTGCATACCCTTCGGCAGAAACAGGAACGACAGTAAAAGAGAGGAGAAACGAAATAAAAGTAAAAGGGGATTTTTGTAGGGGGTAACGAGGGGAAGAAAATTAGAAAAAACAAAAGAGGCACCCAACCGAGAAATAATACCGACTACAAGAGATGATACTCACACATTAAATATGCTCTCTACTAGTCTTCAAAAGTGACTCTGTCTGCAACTACAACTACAACTACAACTACAAGCGAATTTTGGGACCTCTCGGATCTCCTCCTCCTCCTCTCTTTCCTCCTTTTTTCTTCTTGTCTTTGGAAATGGGAACCGCCGGGCCCTCGCCCGGAATCCACTCGCCGCCCATAACGAACTTTTGTTCCTTTTGTCGAGCTTTTTTATTGTACTTTTTACCGCCAACGCCACTGTTGTTTACGTCACCGTCTTGTTCTAGTTCTTCTAATTCCATGGCTTGCTGTAACGCCGCCGCTTTTTCTCTTTTATTTCGTCGAGACACGTCGGCGTCAGGTAACGCGTATTGGAAGGCTTCGGAGAAGAGCGCAGTGCACCCGGCGCCAGTACTCGCGCTGACCAACTTCAAAACGTTACTTGAACGCTTAATAAATTTCAACTCTCGTTCGAGCAAGAACATTCTTTTGCAGAGTTCTTCGGTGCGAACCATATCGGTTTTGTTCAAAACAACGTGAACCGGGACTTTACCGTATTTGGAGAGGTAGGAAAGCATCTCACGATCGGATTTTTTGGGTCCATGTCGAGAATCGATTACGACGAATATGCATCTCAAATTTGGTCTCGTGGTTAAATACTCGTCCATCAAACGGTTCCAGGTTTCTACCATGCTTTCATCCGCAAAGGCAAAGCCGTATCCGGGTAAATCTACCACTCGTAAACGCGAATCGATGTCGTAAAAGTTTAAGCTTCTCGTCTTTCCGGGTGTATCGCTCGACCTCGCCGCGGCGGATAAAGTAATAGCGTTAATCAAACTAGACTTACCGACATTCGAGCGTCCGCAAAAAGCCACTTCGGGTATTTCCATCGTCACGTCCGTACCATTTTCGTCTTTCCTCTTTACTTCCGTGCTCGGCATTTCTTCGATGCTCTTCGAAGCAGCGGCGATGAATTTCGTATTCCGCTTCTTTGTCCTTCCGAGTAAATCTTTATGCGCCTCTGGAACGACGCCATACAAAACGTACTTTCTCAACGTCGGGTTCACGTTCAACTCTGCCGCCGCTTCCGCCTGCTCACCTTCCGAAGCCGCTTTACTCGCTCTATTTCTCAATATCCTCGCCCTCTTCCCTGCCTCCGATAACGATACGCACGCCTCCAACTCTTCAATCTGTTTCCGATGCATATTCGTCACAGGTAACGCTCTAAACTTCTTTCTGTTGCTCATTTCATTGTTCTTGTTATCCACGATTTCATCGATTAACCGCTCCATTTTTTGTAAATCCGTCTGCGATATCGTGCTTCGCAAGGGAACCCCGGAGTATTCGTCTTCTCCTTTGTCTTCTCGACCAATTGGAGGGCAAGTTGATGTTATTCTCGTTGCAGCGCGGTCGGACACGTCGTTGTCATCGCTCGTATCTTCAGGGTCGAAGAGCTCGCTCTTTCTTCCATCATATTTCCCGCTCAAATCGCCTCCGTCCTCCTCGTTCGTCTGGTCAAAGAATCCCCTCGCCGCCACCAACTGCCCTCTTCGATTCTGACGGCGAGCAGAAGCAGAAGCAGTCGTCGTGCTCCTACTCGTCGTCGTGAGTCGAGCGAAACATCTCCGCAGCGCGACTATTCTAGAATAAGACGTCGAAGACGAAGACGAAGACGAAGACGACGTGGAGGCGAAGCCGCTCGCGGCCACGCGTCGTGCGAACATGAATTTTTTAATGGAGCAAAAACACTTTGGGAAATTACCTCACAAGGTTTTGTCACGCGTCGCGATTGGTTATTTTGTATACGAGAGACATGTTTGCAACGAGGACGACGACGACGACGACGACGACAAGTGCACGCCAACACGAAGGGGTTGACGACGCGCGTCGTCGTCGTCAAAACGGTCGTCGACGACACGTTGGAGGACGTCGCGCGACGAGGAAAGCGAGGAGCGTCATAATCAGAAACAGCAGCAACGAGGACAACGAAGACGACGATGGAATAGGAAACGAGGAAGAACGAAGATACGCGCTCGAAATTAAGTCTCGAGCCAGCAGACTGAGAGCTAAAAGCATCAAACAATATCTCGGCGCGATGGGACAAAAATCAAACGATTGTTTCGATAAGGAAGATCTAGTTGAACGATTAACGCAATCGTGGTTAGAAAGAAGTCAAGAATCTGTCCGGGTGCCCTTGCGAAGAGTCGCGGGCGTTCCCGGGAACCCACGAGCCGGGTATTGCGTGGTGACATTAAGCATAAACACGGAAGACGATAACGGCGAACAGTTTTGCGATTTTTTGATCGATACCGGCGCGACCGTTGCATTGGTGTCGCCAGAGTTAAGAAAGATGATGGGGAAGTTCGCTGAGGATGGAGCGGCGTTGAAAGGTTTAGGGGCGATGGGTGAGACGATTCGACAGAAAGTAGTAATTAAGAATCCTTCGTTAGGGCCAGTTGAAATACCAGAACTGGATGCGGTGGTGACAGATTTGCAAGCGACAGGGTTACCGCCCGTCGTCGGCGGGCTTTTAGGTTTAGACTTTTTGCAACGTTTTGAAGTGGAGTTCGATTTCGATAAGGAGATCATTTCGTTCCATCCGAAAGGAAGTGCGATAACGGGCGTGTGCGACGTGTCCGACTTGATTAAGATTCCATTGAAAACGCACCCGACGGGGTTACAGTCTGCGCCTATATCGTTGAATAACTGTGAACCGATTGATGCGATTATCGATATGGGTTCTTTGTTTTCAGTGATTAACTGGAAAGCGTCGGAAAAAGCTGGCGTGACGAAAGATTCGCCGGATTTAGACTCGAGTGGAGTGATGTCGAACGATGTGACAGGAGCACAAATGGGTCTGGCGATAGGTAAATTCGATTTGAAAGTTCTCGGGGAAGGAGGTAACTCTGATGGAAGCTTATCGCACGATTTAGAATCGACGTATAAAGGCGCCGCGTGCGTTGGAGATTTACCCGCATTCGAAACGCTCGGTGAGAAGAACGAACCATTTGCGACGATAGGTATGGATGTGATTGGAAGGAAAAGGCTCGTATTAGACATGTACAATCACAGAATGTATTTGAGTCCAGGCGAATAAGTACCGTAGAAAGAATAGACGTGTAGTAAATAATCATTATTAAAGTGAAAACCCTTCGCCTTTTTGCGGGATACCAGGTGCGTCTGCTTCGAGGCCGGAAAACAGTTCGTCCCAAGTTTCGCCGCGTTGTCCTCTAGGGCCCATTTGACGTTCCTCATCAGTTTCGTTATTCGCGTTTGACGCAAACACCTCCGTCATCGGTTTACCGGTGTCTCGGTAAAACAATTCAAACGTCGCGTTCTTCGCGTCGTCTCTTTTCAAACACTCGACGCAAACCGCCGCGACGTCTTCTCTCGACACTCGCCCACTCGTGTCGTCGCCTTGGTTCAACTCGCATGCCGAAACTCCTCTCGCCGGATCCTCTGTCAAACCGCCCGGTCTGACAATCGTGTAAAAATCGTCCGGTCGCTCGTAATACAACGCTCGCACCGCATCTTCGCCTTCGATTTTTGCTCGCATGATGCCTCCGAACAAATTTAAGAAAAGATACACCTTAGAGTACGGCTTACTGACGGCGCCCGAAGTGACAACGACGTATCGCTTCACAGATTTCGAACTCAAGCATGCCCTCGCGACTTTAATGCATCCATCTCTATCGATTTCCTGAGGCGTCCCACCATCTTTGCTCGAACTCGCGGCAAAGATTACCGAATCGGCATCGGTTAATACGTTTTGAATCTCTGCCGCAGAGGACGTCACCGAGCACTGCTTTACCGACACTCGTTCTCTCGCCTCTTCTTTGATATCCGTATCATCGAAACTCCCATTTCGAGTGGCTGCGATGACGTCCCACCCGTTTTCTGCCGCGTATTTCACGCATCTTTTGCCCGTCTTACCATTTGCCCCAATCACAACGACCGTGCCTTCACCCGAGGCGCGCGTCGTTCCCCGCGACGACGATGACGACGACATTCTTCTTCTGCTTTGGTGTTGACGACCACGAAGTGCCCCGACGTCATTCTTGCGAAGCGCGGAAGACGAGTGTCTCCTCGTGGCAGCACCACCACCTCCACCACCAAAAACAACAACAGAAGAAGACGACGACGACGACGACGACGACGCGAAAGATGACGCAAACATCGCGATGATATCGTAGGTCCTTCGCGCGTGCGTGTTGCGTGTGCGCGCTACCAAAAGAGGATAAAAAGTGGGGATATTTTCTGTATCTTTTTCTCTCAAAAGACAAAAGAAATCCAGAAAACGCCTTAAAAGCGCGCGCGCGTTCTCAGAAAGAGAGAAAGAGAGAAAGAAAGAAAGAAAGAAAGAGATGACGGCGACGACGACGACGACGACGATGAAAAGTATCCCCCGCGCGAGGATCGCTCCAAGCGGGACGCGCAGACGACGCTCCTCGACCGCGTCGGCGACGATGGAGAAAGATTACGAAACGTCATCGAAGACGTTTGATAGAAACTCGCCGATGAACGTCTTCGTCGACGCCGCCGTTCGCTCTGGACGACGAAGCAGCGACGAAGAGGACGCGAAGAAAGTGAGTTTAGAAGAGATTTTGAGTGTTTACAGTGGTGGACCCCCTCGGTTCTTCAGTCCAATCGTAGAAGAAGAAGAATCTGAACCGTCGACGTCGGCATCGGAGCGGCAAAACAAAATGCAGAAACCATTGATGATTTACTTACCGGGATTAGACGGGACTGGATTCAGCGCTTCGTCGCAATTTGCCTCCTTATCGAAAGAGTTTGAAGTAGTGTGCCTGAACATTCCATCGAGCGATCGATCGGACGTGTACGAAATCGTCGACATCGTGTGCGCTTTAATCGAAACGGTGAAAGAAGAACATCCGGACAGGGAAGTGCAATTGATCGGTGAGAGTATGGGAGGGGCGATGTCTTTGTTCTTGTGCTTGAAACATCCAGAGTTGGTGACTAGGGCGACGGTGGTAAATCCGGCGTCGTCATTTGATAGGAGCGTGTGGCCGTCCGTCGGCCCTTTGTTGCCTCAGATTCCGCAAATTTTGTATGGCGCATTACCGTTTGCACTTTCGCCGATTCTAGTTGACCCCATTCGATTAGCGACGGAAACTGTGGAACTTGGAAATGTGAGCGACACTTTAGAGAAAATGACGGCGATGCTTCCTGCGTTGGGGTCGCTGGCGACCATCATTCCCAGAGACACGTTGAAACATCGCTTAAAAATCTTAGCAGACGCGTGCGCTTACATTAACAAAAACAACGGCGAACAGTTGAAGAACATGCGGGTGCCGGTTTTAGTCGTGGCTAGTACGAATGATTTGCTCATTCCTTCGAACGAAGAAGCGTCCCGATTGCAAAAGGTTATTGGCGCGAAAAAATGTAAAGTAGAAATATTGGAAGGCGCGTCGCATGCGGCGTTGCAAGAAAAAGGCATCGATATAGTCAAGTTGATGAAAAGACACGATTGGATCTCGCGGCCGTTGGATGACGAGAAACGATTATCGAGAGACCCCACGTTTACGCCTCCAAGCGCTTCGCAAATTGAGAAAGCACGCGATGGATTACAGTTTTTAAGATCCGTGCACTCGCCGGTGTTCTTTTCAACAAGACGCGACGATGGAGTCATCAATGGATTAGACGCCGTGCCAACGTGGAGAGGCACGAGGAATCGTCCTGTCTTATTAGTTGGTAACCACCAAACGTTTGCACCTGATTTAGGTTTTCTTGTAGATGAGTTTTTGAGAGAAAAAGACGTTTGCATACGAGGATTGGCGCATCCAGTCGTCTCACGAGATAACGGGAACACCATGGGTGCCATGCAAGACGACGAGGAAGAAAATCCGTTGGAGAAGCAACTCCGAGAGGCGACGAAAGATACGCCTTTTGCGCAATTCATGCCCGAATCGAAAGAAGAAAGGCGTCGCCAGCGTCGAGCGGGTGTCCCAAACGCTGGTCCGTTCGGTGGCGGTAATTTTTCGGATTTCGGTGCTGTGACTGTTTCTGGGAAGAACTTTTACAATCTTTTGAAAGCGAACGAGACAGTTTTACTCTTCCCTGGTGGTGTCCGAGAAGCATTTAAGCGTAAAAATGAAAAGTATCAGTTATTTTGGCCGTCGAAACCAGAGTTTGTTAAAATGGCGATTCGATTCAATGCTATTATCGTCCCGTTTGCGGCAATTGGTGCGGAAGATTCGTTCGATATCGTCATGGACGCGGAAGATTTGTTAACTAATCCAATTCTCGGAAACCGCGTTAAAATGCAAATGGAAAAAGTACCAAAAGCGAGGCAGTTTGATTCTCGAGAAACTGAAGATGACATGAAACCAGAGTGGTTCGTGCAACCAGTGCTCGCACCGACTACTCCGCAAAGGTTCTACTTTCGGTTTATGAAACCGATCGACACAAATGGGATGGATCGATACGATGAGGAAGCAGTGAAAACAATTTATTCCAAGACGAGGAGGAGCGTAGAAGACGGCATCGAGTACCTCAAAGAAAGACGAGAGAGTGATCCATTCAAAGACGTTGCGCCGAGAGTCTTGTACGAATCAGCCACAAAAAAGCAAGCACCTACGTTTGTGCCCTATTAAATTGATTTAGAGATCCAGATTCTGAACTTCTTTTAGATACTCTAGTGTATAAATAGCTCATGCGACAATTCACAACTCAACTACTACAAACGAAGATCGTTTTTATTTTCCTTTTCTTTTACTTTTTACTCGCGTCGACGGCGAACGCTTTGGTTTTGTTCGCGTGCTCTTGGATCTTAAACTGCGTCATCGTTTTCAGCATTTCCGGCGTGGCAGCTCCGTCGTCGCTACCGTGCGCGGCAGATTGTACCGATGCCATCAACTTTGAAATTTCACGCCCGCTAAAGCCAAGCGTTTTCTTCGCCACGTCTCTTAAATGCTCATCCGTGACGCCGTTGACTGGAACAGGGCGATCCGGGATTTTACCAAACCCTAACGTTTTCATAATACCTCCCAAAAACGTTCTCGACGGCTGCTCGTCACCTGGATCTGCCCCGCGAACGATGAGTTTATCGAAGTATTGCTTTACCAAACGAAAGCGAGTTTCTTCGTCCGGTAATGCGAATTCCATCGTCTCGTCCACGCGATCTAAAACGGCCAAGTCCAAATCCTCCGGTCGATTCGTCGCCATTACTAGAGTCACGTCTCTGCTCATTTCCCCAGTTCTATACAATAACGCGTTCAACGCCGATCTGGTTTCCTGCGAAGCGACGTTCCCACCTCTTTTCGCTAAAAACGCATCCGCTTCGTCGATGAACAACAACAGACCTTTTCGTGAAGTGCCGGCCCAATCGAACATCTCGTGAATTTTCGTCACGGCAGATGCTCCCAACGGTGCCACGTCCCCGCCAGTCATCAAAGCGTAATCCAGACCGGAGTGTCTCGCTAATCGCTTCGCTGCCATCGTTTTCCCGGTCCCTGGTGGTCCGTACAATAAGATGTTCCTGAACGGCGCCTTTCTCGCTCTCGTGTTTGCCGTCGCCGTTGCCAGTTGTTTCACTCGCGTTTCCATCGATTTTTCCAACTGCACGTCGCCTAAAATATTTGCCCCAGCCGATTGCGGCTTCCAAAACGCCCCTCTTGACGTCTCTCGAATCAAACTCGGTTGTCCCAAATACTTTTCCAGCTGCTTGAACCCAAACTTTGCGCCTTCTCTTGACGAATATACCCCAGCCGCTAACAGGGACAAACCGCCAACCAACATCGTCATCTGTTGCGGATTCGAAAGCAACTCCGTCGCGCCTCTCCCAAAGTACACCATACCTTCTTGCACAACTTTGATCGCTTTCGTCGTTTCCGCTTCCACTTTCGCTATCATCTGCCTTCGAATCACGTCTTCGTTCTGACGATTTTCCAAAGTCCTCCCTTCTGCCTCTGCGATAGCCTTTGCTCGCGTATTCTCCTGTTCCAATTTCGCTTTAAACTCCTCCGTCGCCCTTTTTTCCATTTGAATTTTCTTCTCTGTATCTCTTCTCAATGCCTCCGCTCGTTCCGCCGCTTGCTCTTGCATTTTCACTAACTCCGCGTTTCTCGCCCGTGCCGCTTCGTTTTCCGCCTGTTGCCGTTTCCTTGCCAATTCGTCTTCGTACTGTTTCAACTGTGCATTCTGTTCCGCTCTTTGCGTTTCTAGCTTTCTCTGTTGTTCCCACATGACTTTCTCTCTCTCCGTCGCGTGTTGAGCTGCCACCGCGTTCATCCTCGCTTCTTCTGCTCTCGCTTCCGTTTGTTTCGTCACCTCTTGCTTCCCAGACAAATCGATCACGTTCTTCGCGTACGGAGACTTGTTGATTTCCCTCAGCGCTTTCGCACCTCGCTCTAACGCTTCCGGATCAAAAGCCGCATTCTGAGATTTATTCGCGACGGATTTACCCGCACCATCGGAAGACGACGACGACGACGACGTGCCTCTGCCTCCCAAAAAAGACATACGTCCTCCCAACCCACCGGACGACGACGACGACGACGACGACGACGACGACGACGAATCTTTTCCTCCCCCAAAATTGTTCGACGGCGCGCATTCGGCCACAGAAAACACGCGCATCTCCACCGCGCGTCTCGCGAACTCTCTCATCCACCCCGCGTTGCTGCTGCTGTCGCCGCCGCCACCACCACCACCACCACCACCGCTCGAACGAGAAGAAGACGACGACGTCTCCTTCGTCGCCGCGTCGTTTGGCCGGGGTTTCGTTGTTTGTGTGGGGTGTTTTGTGCGTTCACTCGAAAATTTCATCGGGAGGCGGATTTTGGAGGAACAAAAAGTGACGACGACGACGACGACAAAAAAACGGACAAAAAAAACACCTCATTTTTACTCACTCCCACACATTTATTTTAACACCACCTTTGACTCTGAACTCTCCAAACAAACAACGCAAGAAGACTTCATCGACGAATAATGACGGAAGAAGAAGAAGAAGAAGAAAAAGTCGACGACGACACAAACAAAAACAAAAACAACGGCCAAGAAGAAGAAGAAGAAGAGTGGATCTCCGGGGACGAACTGGAACTCTTCGAAAGAGCGACGGCGTGGGAAGACGCGTCGAAAAATGGGAGTCTCTCGAAGCTGCTCTCGGCGGCGGAATTCGGGAACGCGCAAGCCGCGACGGAGGCATTGAGAGAGATTGAAGATGAATTTGTCAACGCGAAAGGGGAGGATGGAGATACGAGCTTACACTTGGCGTGTTTGTATGGACACGTAGACGTGGTGAAGGCGTTGTTGGCGGATGTGAGAGTGGATGTGAACGCGACCGATGACGATGGCGGGTCGAGTTTAGCCGATGCGTCAGCGAGCGGGTTCGATGAGATTGTGGAACTGCTCCTCTCAAAGAAAGGAATAGAAGTGAATTTGAAAGACTCGGACGGGGAAACCGCGTTGGATTGCGCGATACGAGGAGAGCACGAAAAGTGCGCGGAGTTATTAAAAGCAGCCGGAGGGAAGGAAGGGGAGTTGTGAGATGGCGTTGTACATATTTAGTAGTAGTAATAGTAGTGAGCCGCGAAACTATGTATTAGATAAAATTAAACGACATCGATGACATCTTCAATCGACTTCTCGTTCACATCATCCTCGCGAATGTTTTCCTCTTCTTCGCCCACGTTAGTGTCGTTATTGTCGTCAACACTATTACTATCTTCTCCGTCTCCGCCTTTCGGCGCGTCCATGGAGATTTCTAAAACTTCCTCTTTCGCCTTCTCCACCACCCCAGGTAACTCAACGACGGCGAGCTTAATGCCCGATTGCGTCACCGCGCGTCGCCCACCGTGTCGAGTGACTGAATACGCGACGAGTAATCGACACCCATCTTGAGCGATTGTTGGGTAATTGAAGTGTAAACCAGGGCTAGAGTTTTCTAAGAGTTGTAACTTTGACCACTTATGGCCGTCCGAGGAAAGCGCGACGGAGAGTTTTCTTCGCACGCCATACATGGCATCGTTGTACGCGAGCGCGAGAGATCCCCCCAAATTCGTCGGTGCGCCTTTTGAACTTTCCAATCGAATGAGATTCACCTTCGAGTTCGGATTCGGAACGCTCGTTCGCTCGGCATTCGTCCATGATTTACCTCCGTCTTTTGAAATTTGTTTGTATAAATATTTCTCTCCGGAACGATGGAGCAACAACAAATCTTTCGTATTGCCAACCTCGGCAATGGTGCCTTCGATGAGCCAACGTACTCCTCTCGCCCTGTACGAACCAACGACTGACCACGATTTGCCTTGATCTTTTGAGAGTAAAACTCCCGCAGACGTTCTCGTTCCTTTCGACACGCTCGGTTTACACGTGGTGGAATGCGGCGTCTCTCGCCACATCGGCAGTACCCAGTGCCCGGTAGGTTCGTGCACCGCGAGTTGGTTGGCAACCAGTTTCGGCAGGTGATTGGATTCTGCCGCTTGCGTCAAGATTGTTTTTGGTGCGCTCCACTGGATACCGTCTAAAGATTTGATGACTTGAATGTCCCCGCCCGGCGCATATTTCACCTTACGGAGACCGGCACTTTTCCTGCAACTCGTCGACGCAGCGTAAAACAACCACGCGACACCAGTGTTTGGATCTTTGTGCCAAACGGGACCCCAAACGGCCGCTGTGGATGGCGTCACAGGAATTGGAATCACCATCGGTGGCGTCCACGTACCAGTCGGGTCGTCGGCGAAGGAAATAACAATCTTCTGCCCAAACGCTCCTTCGAAGGAATTGGACGCTTGCCACGTCGCCGCCCATTTCCACGGCGAATTCTTCGGTGCCTCACCAATCATTACCATGTGCCCATACTTAAAACTCCCCCCATTTCTAAATAAAAACGATTGTTTCAACACGATGTTCTTCTTTGCCTCCTTCGAGCCACATCCTTTCTTATATCCGCCTCTAGCAATATACGCTTCGGAGACGCCGATAGGCTCCGGTATCTCTTTCGAGTGTCCGTCGACATACACCTTACCTTTGAAGTGTTTGATTAATGCTTTTTGCGTTTTCACTCGATCGTCGTCGACGATCAAATCGTCTAGTATAACTTTTATCGGCGCATTAGACAAAGAAGAGGAGGATATCGCGTCGCTAATAGTGCTATTACCAAACCCCCCTTCTTCCTGGTTATGATACTTCGTGTCCAGTATCTCGTTCGATTTACCATCTCCCTCTTCCTTGTGATTATCATCCTCGTCGTCGTCCCCTGGTTCGTCCTCGTCGTCGTGATGGAATCCTAAAATAGTCTCCGCGTAGTGGTGTCCAGGAATGTGTTCCCAGACGTCGTGCACCACGTGTCCAAACGCACTCATCATGCCCACGTTATTAGTATCATCATCATCGATATTAGTAGTAGTAGTAGTAGTAGTAGTAGTAGTATCATCATCACCATCATTACTCTCTAATTCTATTTCGTTTCCTTTTGGTTTTCTGTGCGTCTCTTCCATGTTTGCAACTTCTTCGTTCGACAAAGAAGACGATGATGATGATGGATTAACTTTCTTTCGTGGGGTGTGTTTGTGCAGACCGTGTGCTCGACTGTTTCGGGACTCGAGAAACTCATTGTTGTTCAATGGAGCGTGATGGGTGGAATACACGCGAGTAGAAGCGACGGTTAAGAGGTATAAGAAAACGAGCAAGATGAAGAAGGTGGCGAAAGCGCGGCGTCGCGCACTTTTTTTACCCGCCCCAGTTGTTGCCATTTTTATGTGGGAATCAAAAGAGAGACTTGTTGTAGGTACAAAGTACTTCTCGTACTTCTGGCTAAACTATAATGCTATCGTGCTTCTACGCATTCAAACAAATCTTCTCTATCTCTCATTTTTCAACGAGAAATTAACAGATGCGCCATAATTATTTTCTTGAGCGCTTGGTAGCAGCGCTCGCTGCCTTGTTTGGCGCAGCTCGCTTTTTTGTCGCTGCTGTCGTCGGCACCGGTTTCTTCTTGTTCTCCGTTGGCGTTTTCTCCTTCTTCGGCATTGAAGTGGATGCTTTTTTATCCACAGGTGCATTCTCGTTGACATCCACGAAGGCGTCAACGTTTGCATCGTCGTCATCTGCAAACGCACCGTCTTCTCCGCCAACGACGTCTGCTTTATTTGCTCTTTCAAAGACGAGATCATCTTTGAAACCGTACTTGGCATAACCGTCAGTTTCCGCCGCGCGATCGATGGTTAGTTTTTCCGGGGAGATATCTTTGTCCGTATCTTCAAAGGCGTAATCGTCCTCGTACAATATCGATTTTAGCGAGCTGGCATCGTCCGTGTCATCTTCGGACCCACTCAAATCGCTATCGTGATATTGAGCGTGATCAGAGAAGAAGGAACGAAAGTGCGTCCGATGAGGAATGGTGAACATGCAGTCTCGTTTTCGAGCACTTTCAACAAGCGCACCCCAATTTGGATCCGTTTTCATAGCCTTGGCGTTCCCCAAAACAAACATGGAGCATTTAGCGCGCGTTAAAGCAACGTTTATTCGACGCTCGTCGGCGACGAAGCCTAATAAGTTCCGTCGTCTTTTGTTATTAGCATTCGAGGCGCTCGCTTTTTTCGGTATATGAAACATATCGTTTAACGGCGCGCGCACAAGCGAGAAGATGACGACATCTTTCTCGCAGCCTTGTGAATTATCGATGGATAATACCTCGACGGTCTGACCGTAGTTGTGCATTCCCCCAAATTTTTTCTCCAGCTTGCGGCGAATCACCGACACTTGCGCCCGATAAGGAGAAATAATGGCAACTTTTGGACCTCCTCTTTTCAATACTGGATTCGCTTTCAACAGCTGATGCGCAAGCTCGATAGCAAAAGCTGCTTCTTCTTCGTTTATCCACGAAAATCCACTTGACGAGGATTCTTCTTTACCATGTTGCACGTCGTAAAATACAAAAGGCTTGTACAATTTACACTCGTGCCATTCGCGATAGTTTTGCTTCAAAACTCCTGGACCGTCACGTAACTCGCCGCCATAGAATTGATCCGAGGGAAACTCTCGAATTTCCGGAAGCATTCTGTATTGTGTAGACAACTTGTGCACCGGAAATCCTGAATCCATGAGTCTTTTAAACAAAGACTGATCGTAGTTGTTCTTGGCGCACTCTCGAGAAAGTACTGTCGCCGGTAACTGCGCCGGATCGCCGACCAAGAAGGCTTGTTTCGTCTTAATTTCTGTCAATGGAATCAGTGTCGATGGTTCTACCGCTTGCGCGGCTTCATCTATAATGGTGACGTCAAACTTCGTCTTCATCCTACGAAAAATTTCAGACCCGACAGAGGATAACGTGGTGCACACGATTTTGGCCTCGTCTAATATTGTTCGTCTAAAACGTCTGTTATCCTGAAAGGAACCGAATTGTTTGAGACCTTTCTCATCTTTACCTCCACCGCTGAAATATTCTCTCCCGTAGTCTTGTTTTATGCGCTCTTCGATGAGCCTTTCCAAACTTACGTGTGCCACGTCTCTTTGGAAATTGCCGCCGACACGCACGATGCTAGGCTTATACGGCTTCCCGTGTTCATCGAGTAACTCCTTACGCAAAAGTCTGCGAACAATTTCATCAACTGCTGAATTTGAGGGCGCACAAACCAGAATTTTCGATCGTTTGGATGTGCTAGGACCCATGAGTTCGATTGGAATAGTGCTTGATGGAACCATGTGACCACTTCTTTGGTTTTCAATGTTGGCGTTGTTGTTTCCATTGTTTCCATTGTTTTCTTCGTCATCGTCCGAAGTGTCGCCTAAATCAATGTTCGGCAAGCAATCTCTCGGATTTGCCATTCCATACAACCACGGTTGTGCCTTTGCTTTCATCGCGAACTTTTCTTCCTCAGAAACTGTACTTTTCTTTTTGCTAAAATCATCTCCCTGGTTCGCGGCGTGATTTCGATTTATCGGTTGCGCTGCTAAAATCACCGATATAAGCGAAATAATCGTGGTCGTCTTACCTGTTCCAGGTGGTCCTTGAATTAGTACGAGCGGATTTTCTTTCGTGAGCGTCGTAGTTGTCGCAATTTTGAGCTGCGATTGGTCTGACTTTCCTTTCAATTTCATTGCATCCGATAAATCTTTTGGGATTTCCCAGCTAGGTTGATATTGCCGATTTTGCCGCTCTTTCTTCTGCTTTTTTGCTGTAGTCGTGTTACTAGTAGTTATATCGTTGTTATTTCTTGCATCCAAGACCAAATCTGCGAACGGAATAGAAGAAACTTCTTGTACAGCCATCCACTCGCGCCGCACCGTGCTCATATTGCACACGCGAGTCAAGTGCCACGACTGACCATTACTCCATAACTTAGCTCGAACATTCAAGAGTCTCTCTTTGTCATTGTTTGACGCACCATAGTTATTGTTGATTTGTTGTTGTTGTTGTTGTTGTTGTTGTTGTTGTTGCCCAGATTTTTTCTTCTGTCCATTCGCCGTCGTCGTCCCAGTTGTTTTCCCCGAAGGTGGTTGTGGTGAGTCCCCATCAACACTTCCCATCGTCAGCGGCGAGAATAAGCGCACTTTCACTTCCGTATCGCTCACTTTCCCTTCGCAAAACGCGAAGCAATAGTCCGCGCCTTTTTCAATCTTCTCGTCTTCTGAGATTGCGTTTAACTTGGAGAGAAAGAGTACGTCGTTCTCGCTAAACTGTTCACATTGCTGTTGCGTGCGGAACGAAGCGACGGCGGTGTA
>Ga0163180_10000296_pt1 | contig 28465 bp, 21 predicted proteins | sample AtlANTMetagenome_2_FD_109647 | JGI IMG/M metagenome (GOLD analysis project Ga0163180, IMG submission 109647) | Marine eukaryotic phytoplankton communities from the Atlantic Ocean - Atlantic ANT 4 Metagenome | ecosystem: Environmental > Aquatic > Marine > Oceanic | place: North Atlantic Ocean...
ATCTGCGTCTGCGTCGGCATCGGCATCGGCATCGGCGTCTGCATCGGCATCGGCATCGGCGTCGGCATCGGCGTCGGCATCGGCATCGGCATCGGCATCTGCGTCGGCGTCGGCGTCTGCATCGGCGTCTGCATCGGCATCGGCGTCTGCATCGGTGTCTGCGTCGGCATCGGCGTCTGCGTCGGCATCGGCGTCTGCGTCTGCGTCGGCGTCGGCATCGGCTTCACCTTCTCTACAGCCACCAGCGGCTTCGAATTGGTTGAGGTATTGCTGACATACTGCATCACTCTCGCCATCGACTTCGACTGTTTCCGCCCATGCCAGAGCTCTGTCGTAGTCAGCCAAAGTACCGAGGGGGTTGGATTCGCCGTCACAGAAGCAAAGCTCCAAGGCGAGTTCTCCACAGGCGTTGTCATATTCGGATTCACATTCTTCCGACACGGTTTTGTCGGGAGTGCCACATGCCATGGCCAGAATGGAGATTGTTGCGAGTAATCGGTTCATTATGTGCTCCTCAAACTAATGAGGCCACCCAATAGCATCTCGTGGGCCGATCCGCCTGTCCAATTTGTGTGACTATCGTGCTACAAATAGTGAGATGACGCGTTTTTTGCGCTTGTAGCCTACCAGTGAGTCGATTTTTGATTCTAGGCTCGGCTAAGTTGTCGGTAGCTCTTCATAAAATAAAGTGGATCGTGCGCACAAAAAAACAACTTCTTCGAGATTCTGCGATGTACTTGTCGCGCAGATTCAACCGTTCTCTGGCTCCTCCGGACCGGGTCAGTCTGAACGTCACTTTGCGATGCAATCTGACCTGCACGATGTGCACAACCTGCTACGACGCCCCTGAACTGACCCTGACCGAAATCAAAGGCATCATTGATCAAACCGCAGATTGGGGTGTAGAGGTGTTCAACCCGCTCGGTGGCGAACCTTTTATGAGGGCGGACATTGAAGAGATACTCGCCTACGCCGTTCAACGGGGCTTTTATGTCACCGTGACCACCAATGGCACGTTGATCACCGAGAAGCGGGCTGCTCAGATTGCTCAGATTCCATCGGACCGGCTTCATTTCAATATTTCTTTGGATGGCGATGAGGCCGCTAACGATGAAATTCGGTCCAAAGGGATGTGGTCGCGTGCCATTCAAGGCTTGGAACGGATTCGTTCCGCAGATGAGGCCGCCGGAAATGCACGACGCAAGATTCTCGCGAACACCATTCTTCATGCGCGAAACGCGGATCGCTTTCATGCCATTCTGGATGAACAAGAGGCCTTGGGTTTTGATGGAGTTCAGATCTTGAACTTGTTTCGGCAAACGGATGATGTTCCAGCCGAAGCATCGGCCTTGTGGTTCCATCCAGAAAAGCTGTCTGACCTCCAAGCTCTGACAGAGTCCCTGGCTATCCGGGCTGAAAAGCAAGGCGTGGTGGGCTTCCGGATTCAGAATTCACCCTCCAGTATTCGCCGTATCCCCGACTATTATTCGTCTTCACTTAAACCCCTCAATGCGCCGTGTTGGGCGGGATGGAAAGAGCTGTACATCAATGCCGATGGGCAAGCCATCATGTGCGATGGCCATCTGGATTTTTTAAGAGGTGGCTTTGGAAGTGTGCGCGAACAAACTCTGAAGCAATTGTGGTCATCGCCCGTTTTACGTCAACGGCGATCGGTGGTCCGTGAGTGTACGACTCCCTGTGTTCAGGACTGCTATTTGCGCCAGGAGAGTGATTCGGCTTCGAAATTGGCCAAGGATGCGACGCGGATGGCGGGCCATGCGCTGATGGGTCGGGCGAACCAAATCATCCCCAGGGCGTCTCAACAGTTTGAAAGCAATCTCCGGCTTGAACTGAGTGATGTGTGCCCCTGCGATTGGGAGGCATGCGACACACCGACTTCGCGTTGGAGTCGATTGATCGCAGCGGTGCCGGGAGAATTCAAGGCGGAAGATTGGGCTCGATACCGAGATTCAGGCATCACAGATTTTGGTCGAGGGTTTATGGGCTTCGATGTGGTGCGCCGGGTGGTGGAGGACCTCCAGTACAGCCGACTGCGATTTGCCGATCTCGCCGTGAAATGGCGTGGAGAGCCGCTGCTACATCCCGAAGCGCTTCCTATTCTTCATTTCTTGCTGGACGCCATCGCCTCGGGCACGGTGGCTCAGCGCTTAATGATCGAGACGGATGGGCGCTTTCTGACCGATGATTTGGCCTCTTTGAGTGCATTGCCTAGCCCACAGATCTGGTTGCTGGACGGCGACCGGTCCGAACAGGGCGTTCTCGATGAAGCACGTCGTCGCTTGGTTCAACACCGACACAGAGGGGTACAAGTGATCACGACGTACACGGCGCGAGAGGATTTGGATCCGACCGCATTTACCCACTCCACATTACCGGTTCGAGTCGGTGAACTCCCCGCCGATCGGGATGCCATATGGATTCGTCGTGGGAGTCATGATCATTACCGAGCAGACCAGGCTGCGACTCGGTCGCTCCAACACATCGCGAAGCGCTTGAGGCTGCCGGTGCCCCGGGTGACGGATAATCGCCCCACTTCCGTATCCACCTCGCTTTTGGCACCGACCATCAGTTGGGATGGCAAGGTCACACTCAATCCATCCGACCGGTTGCTTAATCGCCCAGTGGGAGACGTGGTTCATGGCTCGTTGTCTGAAGCTTGGGCAGCCTACAACTAAGGCCTGTACAAACCGGGGGGTTGAGTCTTAAGCCACGAAGCCCAACGCAAAGCACCGATCGCAAACACCTCTCGGCGAGTGGCGACGTGCTTCAGTTCCAATCGTTCGCCTGGACCCGATAGCCAGATCGTGTGTTCGCCGATCGTGTCGCCAGCGCGAATGGCGTGGGCGGGTGGGTCCGCTGGGCCTCCGGCATCTGCGACCGCGCGAAGCATGCGTTTTGCGGTTCCAGAGGGGGCGTCTTTCTTCTGATCGTGGTGCGCTTCAATAATTTCCACTGCCCACTCATCGGGCATTTCACGGACTGCCTTTTGGATGAGCTGAAGCAATAGCGGTACGCCGGCCGAAAAATTCGGGATGATGGCTACCGCTGCGGATGCGCTGTAGGCCGTCAAGGCCTCCATGGGCAGTGCGCCCGTGGTGCCGATCAGCAACGGCTGCCCTTTCAACCTCTCCAGGAGCTGCGTCAGACCCTCAGGACTGGTCACGTCGATCACGACATCCGATTCAGGAAGGCCACCGGATGGTAAAACCGCCCCAGCATAGTCCGTACCCGCCTCTACAGCGATGAGCTTACCCAGGCGTCCCTCGGCTCCATGAATGGCGACTCGTGTGCCCATAGCGCCCTAGAAGTTAATCGTTCCGACGATGCGCGTACCCACGGCCGTGCTGTTGAATCCACCACCGAATTCTTCATGTTGATAGGCGGTGAAGTACCGTCCTGGGAAGAACACCCCTAAGGTACTGCTGAGTTCAAAGTGATCGAAGGGTCGGTAGTCAATCGTCAGGTCCAATTCTGACCCGTACCCGGACTGGCCCGAGCTGGCGTCAGACACCTTCGCTGCCTGGGCTGCAAACCAAGCCAACTCGGTATCCAGGCCGTCCATGATGGTCCATTGCACGACGGGTCGCATGTACCAGGCATTGCTGATGCCTTCTCCCAACTGGACAGCGCCGTACTCTCGACCATTGTTCGAGGGTTGGGGATTATTGTGCATCAATACGGGCATCGCCTCTTCGAACAGCATCAAAGCCATATTGAAGTCTGGATCGAAGTGGAATGTGCTGTACTCGTTGTCGTACGGATCCTTGTCGCCTGTAGCGACACCTCCGGCGATTCCGAATCGGAAGACATCTTTGCCAAATAGGGCGGAAATATGGGTTCCTACGCCTGTCACTCGGACATCGTTGATACTTTCGGAGAAGTCTCCTCCACCCATCTGGAAGGCCAGCTCCCATTCAAGGTGAGTCCCGCCGAGTTGCGCTTCGGCCCAGATATCTCCGGTAAATACACTGAACTCGGCTTCATCTGAGATTTTCTGCCATCGATAGGTATTGTATGTTCCGAGTCCGGCCCTCTCTCCAAGGAATGCCACAGCACCGGTAATGGTCTTCAAGTCATCGCCGGTATTCACGAAGTTTTCGGCGTTGGTTTCGAATGCGCCGATCACGTGCACCTTGCCGATCGGAGCCGTCACTTGGACTCGGTCAGCGGTGTCGCCATATTCTGATAATGGGCCATTTCCGGCGTTGTAAACCATTCCTGATCCCCAATGGACAGGCATGCGGCCGAAGCGGACTTTGGCATATTTGGTCGTCAATTCACCAAATACACGGCGGATATTGATGTTTTGCTGAGCATCTGCACCTTCAGGCGTGCTGGGCGCAGAGACCGAGTGTGAGTACACGCTGGGCCGAGGTTCTTGAGTCAACGGGTCTACCAGGCCGACTGGGCTTTCTCCCCACGGCACAAAGGGAAGAACATCGACTTCTGTGAATAGGCTGACATGCTCTGAAAATTTAAATCCTGGAGCCAACCGCAATCGGTGGTCTGCCCACCAGGATCCCTCTTCGGAATTGATGTTGGCATCCTTGTCCGCGAGAGACAGGGAGTCAAAAGTCCGAATGCGAGTGCGATAATGGCCATCCCACGAGACTTCGACGGCGTTTGCAGTCAATGGCGTGGCAAGAGCGAGAGCTGTGAGGGTTCCGAACACGGCGGTGTCCTCCGAAAGACCCGGGGACGTATCGCGTGGAAAGACCGTGCGCCATTGGATGGAGTTGACGGACCATTCCACACAAGGCACGGTGGTGTGTAGAGGAACGGTATGCTTCACATGATGAAAGCGCTGTGGCGGCGATGGAAAGGCCTCGCACACGGTATTATTCGCGCTCAGAATTGGCTCATTATGGCCGTTGCTTATCTGGTCGCTATGGGGCCTGTTGCTGCACTGATGAGGCTCAAGTCCAACGATTTGATCGATCGTGGTTTAGGCGATCCCGATGCCGGTACCTACTGGATCGAACTCACCGAACCCAATCAAGATATCCGACGTTCACAACGTCCTTGGTGATCGGGCGCTGCTTAGATCACGGTGTAAATAAACGGCAGAACCGGGCTGGATTCAGCGAATAGAATAAATCCGACCATGAGTGCGAGGACGATGATGATGGGCGTCATCCACCACAGTTTGTTGTGAATTATGAAATCCACGAATTCACGGGCAATACTTTGGCGCTCTACGGGGATCGGGGGGGGCTGTTCATCAGTCATGGTGTCAGCCTATCACGGATGCTCATATGAACAGAATCTTCCCATATGGGGATGGTCCCTTCGGTCGGCCCCACACGGATAATGAAATCATGGGTCTTATTCTCATCGGTGTGGACATCTCTTTCTTGTCCTGACCGCCGTAAATACGGGCTGAGGTGGGTCGACCAATTGTGGGTGGTTTGGATCGCACACGGAATCTCGTAGTCCTGTTCAACAAAAATCGCGCCGTTTGGTTGGCTCGATAAGGTTTGCTGAACAGTGGAAAGCCCGTGGTCATCTTGAGCGGGTGGCCGAAGCCAGATTTGTGGGCAGCCCAAATCGACGGTTTTTTCGGGTAGGAAGTGGGGATTTGTCGACACCGATGCCCAGATCACACTGAGTATGGCGCCTATACCCAAACCCGACAAGGCCATCCTGCGACCGCCCGCACGTGCCCAAGCCATGGCAATCCAAATACCGATAGCGGGGGTGAGCGGTGCGATGAGTCGTGGGTATTTCTTTGGGATCAGAGTCAAGATGATCAGACCGCCGATCAACCACATCAGCCCAAATATCCACCCCCGCTGATCGGACTGTTTACGCAGGCTCTGACCGGCGAATACGGACGATAGAGCCAGAGCAGGACCCAGGCCAAGCACCAAGAGCACATGGGGATAGTAAACGAGATGCGCCCATACGCCACCCGCGGCTGAATTCGAGAGAGAGTTGGCGCCGTAGCTCAGTTGGTCAGCGGCGTTTAATGCCCACCACGGGCCTGAGATCACAGATGCTGCCACCACGGATAGCGCCAGCATCGCAACGGACTGTCGACCGAGTCTGCGCAGAACCCAAAGCAATGGTACCGCCACCAGAAAGGCAAAGGTTTGTTTGGTGAGAAACCCGAGACCCAGGACCACCCCAAGCTGTAATGCCCGAGAAACCGAAGGCCTTTCGACCAAACGGTGTGCCCAGAGCAGGGCGATGGCTACGGCGGCCATCAGCGCACCTTCGGGCATAAAGTGTCGGGTCAGACCGTTACCCAGTGGCAGAGACAGCACTGTGATGTAGGCGATGAGTTCGCCCGCGTCCTTGGATTCATTCGGCACATACCGTCGGGCGATGCGGGCGGTCGCGAAGGCAGTGACCAGCAAAGAAAGGAGGCAGATGACCCGGACGGCCGTCGCACTTGGCAAGCCGCCATCCCAGGCCCACCACCACGCGCCCACACCTGCGGCGAATGCTTGCGGGTACTCTCCCATGGGACCGATCCACAAGCGCTCCAGAAAACTGAGCCAACTTCCCGTATTCAGGTCGCCGAGAAACAACTCAGCAGCGCCCACATGGCCTTCTTCATCGCCATCGCGGATGAGCTTATCGGCGTCGACCCAGGCGACGGAGAGCCCCAGCCAAATCACCGTTGTGATTTTGATCAGGCTGCTGTGCCGTGATGCTTCAGTCATCGTTGAGGATTCCATCCAGGCTGACCACCATGTCTTCGATGGGTTGGATGCCGACATCCCCTATAAACAGAAAGATGGCCAATCCGGTCAAACAGACCACCGGAAGCCCGCGTCTCAGAACGGTATGTTCGGTTGCCGCAGCAGCACAGGCCAGCGCCACTCCGGTCATGGCAATCAAGGGGAGAAAGTAGTGGGTCGGATGATGGTCGATCGTGGCCAGCATCAAGCTGTACACACCGATGGCGCTCAAAAGCCACCGCAGGTTTCGCCTGGCCGTCGACGGTTGGGTCAGAAAAGCCGCCCCGGCGGCCAAGACTAGCCCACCTCCCGTATAGGCTGTCCAAAGCGCGTAGAAGCCCGGAACCCGGGGGAGCAATCGGGTGGGACTGTACTCTCCGTGCCAATGTTCAGGGAAGGTCTCAAAGTACAAGATGAACAGCAGGTCTTGAAGCACCCCTGTGGCCACGCCAATGGCTGCGATGATCGCGCCCATACCGACCCATATCCAGAGCTTGGCCAGCACCTTGGCCTGTCTTTGGCCCGTCGCTTTCCACCACAACACCACGAAAATCGTACTCACAATGACCCCGGGCCACCTCAGCAGTCCGGCTGCGATTCCCAGTCCGACAATCCATCCTGTTCGACCCTCAGCAATCGCCGCAGCCACGGCGATAAGCGCGGCTGCATACAAGCTGTCGGGAAAGTTTTGAGAGCCGGGTTCCAGCATCAAAAGACCGTGGGCTAAAACCATGCCGGATGGCAGGATGAAGGCTACCGTGGGCGCATGGGGCGCCAAGATGGAAATCAGCCGTATGGCGCTCAAACCCAGGAGTACGAGCACCCAAAGAAATAAGACGCCGGCTGCGGGCAGATCGGTTTCCAGTAGGACGGTGGCCGTCGACAGAATCGGGCTCCAGCCTGGTGGTTGATTGAGGGTCGCCCAACGGTCGATCAGCATGTCTTGTGCCCAGACTTGGTTTTCGACTTGGTTGAGGATTTGGTAGTAATGCACGTACCGGAGGGTTCCCTCGGCATGGAGTGCCCAGACGGCATCGGCTCCCGTCAGCAGATAGATCCTTTCCCCTTTGGCGTGGAGGGGAATGCTGTCGCCGGACTGAAGGTCTACCGACACCTGGACAGCCGCGACCCCATCGTCGAGGTATCGTCGAACCAGGCCTTCGCTCTCCTCTCCGACCATTGAACTCTGGACTTGGGCCGTCTGGCCAGCTGCAGCCACATAGCTGCCGACAGGACCTTGTATCGCGACAGTCATCGTTCCCTTTGAAGGGCCGATGGCTTGCAGGTGGGTGGTCGTCTTGGGGGCTTCAAAAGAAAATGCCCCCGAACCGGGTCCGCCATGCTCTTGGATTTCGCGGACGCTTGAGGTGGGGCGGATCGGTAAGGGTTCGTGTTCCCATGTATCGGCACCATTCAGGTGCCAATAGCCATGTAGCGGTCGTGCGATGTCTCCGGCTTTCCAGATGCCCAGCAGCATGATCGCTGCGATTAAAGCCAATAATCCCAACCGTTCAGGCCCTGGAAGTGCGGGACGCGGCCCCTGGGTCTTGGGAAGCTGATGCCCACCGATAGCCCAGAGAAGGGCTGCGATGATGATGGCGGCTTGGTGATTCGCCTCGGGTACACCCAATTCTCGAATCACTGCGATGTTGAGCCAGGTGATGGCGAGCCCTATCCAAGTGGCATCCAGCCAGACTGCGAGTTTGGGGCGCTCTTCTCCGCGGCCCCAGTATTGTGCAAAGCCATAGCCCGGCAGGACAAGAACAAGAGGTAAGGCCCAAACCATCCACCCCATGCCCCAGAATAGGTTGGAGTCAATCATGTGGCATCACCATGGGCCTTTTGTATCCAAAGCAGGGATTGCTTCAGGGTGTCGTCCAAGCTCGGTTGGGGTACCGACCCCCAGATTGCTTGTGCGCTTTGATGATGACCAGCCAAAAGGGGCACTTCTCCGGAGCGTTGTTTGCGGGCGCCGCGTTTGATGAGGTCTTTGGGTGATCCTGCGAGCCTGAACAGGGTCTCGACCACACCATACACGCTGCGTGTTTCTCCACCGCCAATGTTGATGACTTGACCCTGGGCTTCTCGGTGAACCGCTGCGGCAATGATGCCCTGAGCGATGGCTTGGGCGTGGTTCCATTCTCGGACTTGACTGCCTTCGGTCATTTCGAAGGCCTCTTTATTCAGTGCGGCGATCGCAGCTGCGGCGACGACGCTTTTGTGGTCGCCGGGTCCGATGGCCCGAAAAGGGCGGACGACCGTGCCTCCTGATGCCAAAACGTGTTGGGTTGCCTCCCATTTGAGTGCGCCGTAGAGGGAATGGGGTTGGGGCGTTTGGCTTTCGCTGTAGGGCGCCTCGCAGTCGCCATATTCGGCGCAGGTTCCGGCATGGATCAACTGAGCGTTCACGCGCTGGGCCGCTTCAATCATCGCTGTCGTGGCGTCCACAATGCCCGAACGCAGTTCCGTATGTAGGTCTGTCGTGGCGCCAGGGTTCACGGGCCCGGCCAAGTGGAACACCCGTTCCGGTTGCACGTCATCGAGGAGTCGTGTCGCATGATCAGGAAAAGAAGCCTGATGGAAGACGGAGCCCCAGCGAGGGCGATGTTTGTGACCCACGCTGTGCACTTCGGCTCCGGCATCGACCAGAATTTTGCAGATCCAACCCCCCAGAAAGCCCGATCCTCCGGTGACGACTACGCGACGACCGCGCCACAAATCGGCAGAAAGCCAGTTCACTGGTGTACGATACACCCGATTGGAGGGCGCGCGTGCGGTTGGGCTTTGTCATAATGATGGTTGGGTGCAAGTTCAGTGCATCGTCGAAAGTTGATGGCACCGATACGGCTGTAGTCCCGGGACCCACGAGCTCAGACGATACCGGTGTTGAAGACACGGGAAGCGATTCCGAGACGGATACCGGCGAGGATATCGATCCGGAAGATTGGGACAACGATGACGATGGCTATACGGAAGCCGAGGGCGATTGTGACGATGACGATGCCTCCATCCGCCCAGGACTTCCCGATCATTGCGATGGAATCGATAACAACTGCGACGGCGCAATCGACGAAGATGCTGAGCAAGAGGACTCCTACGAACCCAACGACTCCATTCCCTGGGATCTGGGGCTAGTGGAAGAGGGTGATCCTACCGAAGTTGAGGGTTTCCTTTTCGATGAAGATGATATCGATGTGTTCACCTTTTATTTTGAAGATGATTGGTCACCGGGTGACTCACTCACCGTGTCGCTCGGCAGTTTGTCGCCCGACATTACGTACAAGATGAGAATCATCAATCTTGATGATGACGATGAAGAGGTTTTTAATGAATTCAGCACCACTGTGGACGAATCGCTCATTTACGATCACGACATCAGCCTGATTCCAGGGATTGATGATGGTGCCGAACTACAGGTGACAATATCGTCGTTGGGTGGAGCAGGGTGCACGACGCCCTATCGACTGACTATTACCCACGACACCTGGTTTTAATCAGAAGTTTGGCCTAGAACGCTGCGGACTGGCTCGCCGATAAGAGCAAACGCGCGGCGCGCAGTCGAGCCATTGCACTCATCCACCGAATGAGTTGTTCCGCGCCGGTATCGGACCCGCCCAGTTCGTCATTGATCTGCTTTCGAGCCGTTTCGTCACCGCTGGCCCGCAGAGCCCATGAACGCAGTAAAAAGCGCGCACATTGAGCGTCGAGTCCTTGTGTTTGGCTGTAGATGATGGGCAAGAATCGACCTTCAGATGCGTCAGCTGCGGCCCCGCCACGGACCACCTCTCCATCGCTTTCGACGATGACGATCACCCCATCCGAACCGGACTTAAGGCAGAACTTGCCTGGGGGTGGAGAAACCAGCGCCCCCAATTTCCGCACGGCTCGGCTGAGTCGACTGCTCCGATCAAGACGGTTTGCGGACCGGCCAGCCACACACAGCCGGTGACGCTCTGCTAATAAAATCCCGCTCAAACATCGAGTCAGCAATTGCAGCCCATCCGCGGCCGTTGGCGGCGGTGAGTGAGCCCATTCTTCGGCCAGTTGGCCGACTGGATCCGCATTCAGTGGGTCGAGTGCACAGATCGTGTCCGCGAGCTGTTTGATGTCATCCGATGCCGACCCATTGGGGTTGAAGGCATCCATATGGATCAGACGTAAGCCTTGCCGACCTTCCACCAAGAATAGGGCCAAAGGGCCTCCGTGGAACGTGCCTTTGCTGTGCAGTTGGTCCAATGCATGCAAGCCTTGCCCCAGCAGTCGGGCCAATAGAGCCGTAGCGGGGACATCCTCGACCGGAAAGCGGTCAACAATGGGCGCGCCGTTGGCCATCACCCGCAGGTGAGGCCAGTCTCCGTCGGGATGCCATGAACAATCCGAGTTGGCTCCACGGCTCATTCTGCGTAGCATCACAGGATCGGCTTTCCATCTTGGGCGCAGGCACCGTATAAAGGCCCGTTGACCGCCGATGACATCCCAGCCTTCCCATGTGGTTGAAATGGAATCCGTTGTGAGGAGTCTCGACCGTCGAACCCCGTCTATGTTGGGAGGCAGGGCGAGATGAGCGATTTCCAACTCGCGCAGTGTGAGAATTTGTTCGTCACAACCGCTTTCTTCCGCCACGATGCGTGCTTCGGTGATGGCGTTCAGGTCGGGGGGGAGCGGTATCACTACTCTGACGTACTTCTGTCAGCGGAATTTCGCCACTCAATCATTCGGAGTCCTTACAAGTCCAGTTCCCTATACGAGTCATGGACAATTGACCCGGTGACTCGTTGAGTCGGTATACAGCCACTGTGTCGTCACTGAATACGGCGAACTCTCGGTGGCCGTCGCCGTCGTAATCGAAAGCACCCAGGACGCGTAAGGGGGCGCACGTGTCATTTAGCCTGTCATAGGCGAGAGTTTTTTCAGCTTTGAGATCGGTGAATATAACGGCGCCATGGCAGCTTCTGACCCCCGTCGCGATCAAGAATGGAGGCGCACCATAGCGTCGTGTTTTGGTGACGCTTCCGACATCAATCCCCCGCTGCTTAGAGGGTGATTTGGATTCGATTTTCGATGCAAATCGACCCCGAGCCGGTAGAATCTCGTCCAATCGCCACGCCGCACGTTCAACCCGATGAGCCTGAATGGCACTCGGTTTCTGCGGGGTGGGAACAGCCGAGTTTTCCGGTAGAGCGATGGCTCCGTTTTTTGGGGCGCCTTTGGTCGCCACACCTCCACAGACCAAGGGTTCACCGCTCGTCCGAACGTCGCTGGCTTCTCGTGGGCCCACGACCACGCTTCCGCCACCCACCTTCCAGGCCGTCGCCTTCCGCCAGAACACAGCCCCCCACGCATCCTCAGGACGGACGTCGGCTTTTTTTGCGTTCTTCGCAGCCGGTGCAGATATCCCTCGGGGCGCTTTAGGCGCGATGGCCTTGCCTTGGATTCCGCTGTTGGGCTCACCGCCTCCGCAGGCGAACAGCATGACGATGGTCAACATGAACATGTCTGGCATCATACACGGAGGACGTCATGGAACATGGACCCAGCGCCATAGCTCTGGGTCAAAGTACCAAAAAAAGGATCATTCGGGCGTGAAGGTCGACACTTGGTGCGGTGCAAGCCGGTCTCAAAACGGATGAAGGCCGGGTCTACTACCGCCGACGAACGTTGGGGGGAACGCATTCGACGAAACAGCAGGCGGCCCGGCCTTCAGTCCACGAAAAAAACCTCCGCAGACATTCATTGTCGTAACGGAGGTATTTTTTCATGTCAACGAAATGTTGGCGTTACTCGCCCTTATTCTGGAGCTGATGCACCATCACAAAAGGTCGTTCCGTTAGCTTCACGCTTTGCGTCTTCGAGGATTTCATAGCCCCACTCGTCCATCTCAAGTTCGGTAATTTCGAACTCGCCTCGAACGAGAAGACGCGATCCTGCTTCAGTGCCTTCGTAGAAGATCTGATAGTCGCCTTTGACTTTTTCACCCGGAGCCACTTTTTGGCCAGTTTGGAGTCGGACCCAAGAGGAGTGGACTTCCATCCATCCGTCGAGGCCGGAAACTGTGTTGTCGAGAGGACGCCAGATGTTGGATTCGATCTTGTGCTCGAAGCGAGACTCACCGTCGTCCATGGTGCCGTTGGCGTTGTCATCACGCACCGCACCCAGAATCAACGAGATCTCCTCTTCCCACGAAATATTATCTCCACCGGTAAAGGTTTCGCAGCGTCGACCCAGTGCCGTGTTGCAGAGCACATCCAGATTGTTCACGTACTGCTCGTACCAATCTGTCTCGTCAGCGGGGTCGTAGAATGAATCGGGTCCCTGATCTTCCACTTCACCGGCTTCACCCGCATGGCCTTCAACGGTCATTCCGAGGAATCCTCCAGCCAGTCCGCCACCCCATGGCAGTGGACTTCCGTTGAGATCGTAATGGCCGTATTCTGTGGGGTGAGAGCTGAACTCTTCCGAACCAAACTTAGCGAAACTGTAGCCGGAAAGCATGTCGTTAGAGAGGTACCAGCTCTTTTCAGAGTCGCTGGGGTCCACCTGATAGGCACCGGTGTTGAGGTAGTAGATGAGGTTGCCCTCTTCGTCCTCTGACCACTCGTTCAGCCAATCTGAGCCGTCCACGTAGTCTCGGTACAGGTCGCCATTCTCGTCTTCCAAGCAGTCGTTGGGAGAGAAGTCAGGATCGATCGACCAGGCAAAACGGAAGTCCTCGCCTTCGCCGATGTCCACGTGGATCGTCAGTTGGAGATCGCCTTCAGAATTGATGAGCGCTTCGGAACGCCAGGAGTCAATCTCACCGCTCAGCGCGTAGTATCCGTCATCTCTGATCCAGGTGTTCTTCTCGATATTGTTGACCTTCTCACATTCAAGGGCGAATGCTTCGAGGTCTTCTTCATTGCATGCGTCGGTGAAATCTCCGTCGCACTTGCCCTCTTCAGGGTTGAAGTTGGGGTTTTCCGCTCTGTTGGTACGTGCGCAGTCTCCCCCAATGATGTTGTCGATCTCACTGTGTCCAGTGGTTGGACCAATGTATCCAGGATCGAACATACAAGTGTCGGGGTCCCAACCTCGACCCGAGCACTCGAAAACGGTGGCTGCATCGAGGCTCAACTTTTCGTCGAGTACGGTGGGAGAAGAGCTGGCAGCGAGCCACGCAAACCAATCTCCGCTGACATTAGCGTGGTCAGGTTTACAGCCGACAAGGGTGGCAAGAAGCAAAAAGTTCATCATGACTCCGAGGGCGCGAGCACACGCGCGAATCTATATGAAGCAGAAGGTGTCTATACGTCGCCGTTGGGCTCCGGTCAAGCGACGGAATGGTCGTGATGACAGTGTGGTCAGGATTGGGTTTGTTGAGGGCGATGTGTCCCCATGCTGCTTTACTGCTGATCTCGGCCCATTCCAGGTCCAAAAAATGCGCCCAATTCTGGCACGATCGGCGCCATATTTTTTTCTGACAATGACTTGAGCCGCGGCGGTCCTTCCGACGATCGTTGAGGATCCGAGAACTCTCGGGGATGGTGTCTCTCAGGCAGGCGAATGAGATTTTTAGTCACTCGTGCGAGTATGGATCAATTTACCGTCTGCATCCGAGGTCAAGAAGTCCAGGTTTCCATCTTGATCGATATCTCTCAAAACTCCGGCGCCGGCGGTACGTCGTTCTGTTCGGATGGATACACCGGGAGCGATCCCATTCAACATGCCTTGATGGATGGACATCGTGCCGGTTGTCTCATCATACAGTACGAGATCCAACCATCCATCATCATTGATATCGTCGATATCGATGTGCCCACCCGCAGGAAGATACTGAGTCGATCCGTCTGGCGACGCGACGGATGTGGCGAGTGAACTGGTCACAATTTCGTCGCGTCCGTCCCCGTTAAAGTCGGCGGCTGCCATATTGCATTCGAAAACATCGCAGTTGTGAACCTCGTCGATTCCATCTCCATCGGTGTCGGCCATCACGATGCCCGCCGTGGGGCCGTTGTTTCCGGACGCGACCTCGGACTTGTCGTTCGAATAGACTGTCCAATCTCCCGACCCGTTGGAAGCGGCGACTCCAAAACTACTGCCTGTCGCGGCTCCGCAGGCCAAGAAGTCGGCGTCGATTGAAATGGGTACGGGCCACTTGTCTTCCAGATCGAAGTTTCCGTCTGTATTGTTGATACGAATCCGGTGGATTGCCGGTCCCTCCGCGCCCATGATCAAGGCGTAGACATTGTTTCCACAATGGGCAAAGTCAAGGAAAAGGCCCGGCTGTGTGGCAATGCTCGCTGCGCGTTGAAGAGAAGGCCCATCCTCCTCTTGAACAAACCACCATCCGGTGATGGTGGGAGTGCCCTCATCATCGGTGACGCCGATGACATCGAGTTTCCCATTGCCCACAAAGTCTCCTGTGGTCACTGGACCTGAAAGGCCGAGGTCGTAGCTTCGAAAGGGGTAGGACTCGACAGACCATCCTCCGCTGTCGGGTTCGATACCTGTTCGAAGGGTGACACCGTTTCTGAGGATCGCCAGGTCTGCACGTCCATCATCCGTAAAATCGCGAGCGGCTACCGGCCCGGAGTCGCCCATGCCGATGGTGGCCTGCGATATGAACCGATCTTCCTCTGCATCAAAACGAATGGCGTTGACCACGTCCTGCTCAAGAGCGATCAAATCTTGGGCTCCATCCCCATCGAGATCTGCGAAGGTGGCCTCAAAGGGACTGAAGCTTAAAGGGTATTTTATGGGGGGCTCACCGAGAACGTAAAAGACCATCTCTTGAGCGTCTGCTTCCGACGGTCCGATGACTGCGATTTCGGGTGATCCTTCATCATTCAAATCGATGGGGGGCAATAAAAGAGATCCCGGCTCGGCTTTATACTGGGCGATCTCCGGAGGAGTTCCGGCGACCCATCCCTCATCGGTGACCGTGTAGCGACGAAGCACGCCGGAAGCACCCGACAGTACAGTGATGTCAGGATCGCCATTCCGATCGTCGTCCGCTGCGGATAATCCTTCGATGGGGTAGCTCAGCAGAAGAGGTTCAGTGGGTTTGAAAGACCATTGCCCATCGCCGAGCAAGACTTCTACAGAGCTGTCTTCGTCGGTAGAGATTCCGACCACGAGGTCGGCAATTCGATCACCATTTACGTCTGTAGCGGTGACGCCGGAGATTTCGCGGTCTCCTGCACTCCAAGCGCCACCCCATCCGTAGCCGCCCTCAGAACGGCCGCGTAAAATCAACAGTTGACTGTCTGCCCACATGGCCAGATCCAGGACGCCATCCCGGTCCACATGCGTGCCCCACATACCGTCGATAAGGAAGGGGAGGTTTGCCACCGAGTGAGCCGGTTGCCCGGCATCCATGGGAACCCACCAAACACGGTCTGCGGCAGAGACGGCCACACCACCGGTACCGGGTGCAATGAAGTCATAGTCTTCGACTTCGGGATCGACGACTTGAGTGAGAGCCAACGGCATGTCTGGCAGTGAATTGCTCAGTCCATAGGCCTTGGCAGAAGATCCGATTTTATCGGTGAGAGTGGCGGACTGAACTTGTACTTCGGCGATTCGACCCTCTGGGACGTCGACGAAGGCGGTCGCGTAGCCGGTGGCATCAAAGGTCAACTCACTGCCCGCAATCGTGCCTCCGCCTCTCACAGCGATGGACACGCCGCCTCCGGTAATCGCGATTCCGTATGTGTTGGTTTGCCGTATCGGTACCGCTACCGTTCCGTAGCCCACTGCATCGTGAAGCTGGATGGCGACGGGTGTATCGGCTTGTATGGGCACCAGTCGGCCGACTTCGGTGGTCTCAGAACCGCACCCCAGGAGCACGAGCGTTGCAATGATAGATGTTGGACGCATGACGGTCCTCCTCGAGGCCTGAGTGTACCGATAGCCGAGCGCTTTTGGGGATCAATTCCTTCTGCGGATGGCTGCCATGGGTATCCAGCAGAGCACAATCAACAGCGGCGTACCCTGGCCACAGCCAGTGTGGGATTCCTGCAAAGATGGAAGGTAGGCTTTCCCAGCGCCAAGAGCGGGGTCGGGCGGACTCCATGCTGGTTTCATAGAGATGGCGCTTGATTGAAGGCGCAGGGCCGCCTCTCTTGGAGTGAGTTCTGGGTTCTTCGACATGACGAGCGCTAATGCTCCAGCCACAGCTGGAGTCGCCGCCGATGTTCCGAAAAAACCCCGTTCGCCATATGCCCACGTGGTGAGCCCATCTGGCCCCGAAATGTCGGGCTTCAGGGCGCCTGACTCCGTGGGTCCCTGGGAACTGAAACTCTCGACCTCGTTCAGTCGATACCCATCCTCATGCACGGCTCCCACCGTAAATACGTGTGGATGGCTACCGGGATCGGTCACCGAGCCTTCGGTGACGGGCTCAGATACGCGACCTTTGCGGGTCAACACCTTGTACTGAACGTTGCCTTTACCCGCTTTTTTGTAGATCAGAAGGTAGTGCCATCCATCTTCGGAGGCTTTGACTTTAAGGGTTTCTACGGGCGTGCAGTTTTCATCATCTGCTTTTTGAACTCGGGTGCTGCGATCCCGGAGGTGGCCATCTTCGTCGTAGATATAAGCGTCGAAATCAGTCGATCCACACCGACGGTAATCATCCCAAGTCAACGAAATCTTGGTTTCACCATCGGGCAGGTAGATGGGGAGATATTCGCTGCCCCACGGGAAATCGTTGTGCCCGTTCCGGTTGGCGTCTTCGAACCACCCTGTCCAATGTTGTTGGGCATAATTGCCGGCGCTATTGACCAATAGAATTCCAGCGTCGACCAGCTTGTCCACGGCTTTATTGATGGACCCGGTGCCGTCGTAGAAGGATTCGCTGAAGAAAGACATCGACATACTGATGAGATCGATGTCTTCACGAATGGCCCATTCTATGGCGTTTTCGAGAGCCGTGAGGCCATTGACGCGGACCAGTCGAATATCCGCGCCCGGGGCGATGGCCTGTACCACCTCCGCGCAGGCCGGCCCGTGGCTTCCGGTTTCGAACGCAAACTGGGGATGAAGCGTGTCGATAGGAAGTGCGCATGAGCGGTGGCCAAAGCAGTCATGCGATGGCAGTTCACTCAGCGTAGGATGCTGTTCAAGTTGAAACCATTGAATGTCAAAAATAGCGATCTTCACGCCGGAGCCATCGAAGCCGTAGTCGTGCCAAGACTGGACGCCCATCGCGTCGATGGCTTCTACGGCTGCCCACCCTTCGTGGTTCACCGCAGTGACCTCGGGTATGGGCGCGTCTCGCCAAGGCACCCCATCCGTGGGCGGTTCGAGCAACGTTGAACCATACTGGCTCGTCGCGATGGCTTGGGGATGGTTGGGGACATCCACCCGAATCAATGGGGTTGCGAGTAAGGGTTGTATGGCCAATAAGAAAAGCACGGTTAAGCCTACCCCGAGATTGGCTCGACTGGAGGATCAGTGTCCGACTATTCGAATAAGCAAGCCGCGTCGGGATTGATGACGAGCTTTGATCCGGGTGCCCTAAACCCTCCTCCGCACACATTGGAGCGGCTGGTTGCTTTGGAGCGAGACCATGGGGCTCCGAACCATCCGGTGCTACCCGTGGTTGTCGCCCGTGGTCGAGGCTCATGGGTTCAGGACACAGACGGTGTACGCTATCTGGATTTTTTATCGAGCCATTTTGCTCTCAATCAGGGCCATAGGCATCCACACATCATCGCGGCGCTCAAGGCCCAGGTGGATAGACTGACGCTCACGGCTCAGGCGGTTCATCACGATCAACTCGGACCGTTCCTAGCCAAACTGACGGAATTGACCGGCTTGGGTGCCGTATTGCCTCAGAGTACCGGTTCTGAAGCTGTGGCTTTGGGCCTGAGGACGGTGCGGCAATGGGCTTTTCAGGCCAAGGGTGTCCGGATCGATGAATCGGAGATTGTCGTGGCGAGTGGTGGCTGTCATGGGCGGATGATGGCGATGGGTATGTTGGATTCTGGTGACCCAGAACAGACGGACCTGCCCCCGTCCACTTCGGGTTTCCGCATGATTCCATACGGTGATAGCGCGGCCTTAGAGGCGGCCATCACACCGAATACAGCAGCGTTTTTATTGGAGCCTATTCAGACCGAGGGCGCGATAGTCCTGCCGCCAGATGGCTACCTGGCTCGTGTTCGGGAAATATGTGATGCGCATAAAGTCCTTCTTTTTGTCGATGAACTGCAGTCGGGTCTTGGACGCACGGGAACGATGTTTGCCTATGAGCACGCGGGAATTCGACCCGATTGCATGACGATAGGCCAATCTCTTGGCGGGGGTGTTTACCCGGTCAGTGCTTTTTTGGCGGACCGCCCCATCATGGACGTACTCGAACCGGGGGCTCAGGCCACGACCTATGGTGGTAATCCATTGGCTGGTGCTGTCGGAATTGCGGCCATTGAAGTGATTGAGAATGAGGATTTAGTCGGAAAGTCACGCGATCTGGGAGAAAAGTTGGCGACTGCAATTCGAGAGATGGATTCGCCACACGTGGTCGATGTCAGAGGATCGGGACTGCTCGTGGGCATAGAAATTGAGACCCGTTCGGGGCCAGCGCAGACCTTTTGTGACGCCCTATTGAAACGCCACGTGTTGACTCAAGCTACCCATGAACAGGTCATTCGCTTGGCGCCACCTCTGAACATTGAGGACATTGATTTGGAGTGGGCGATATCGAATATTGGAGAGGTTCTATCGTGAGTGATTTTCAGTGGAACCTGCGTCTTACCCATGAAGGAAGGTCCGGCATCGCCATAGAGCGTCAAGGTCGACGGATTCGATTTGATCCGGTGGGTCCGCTTATGCCAGACGATATCGTGGTTTTGACGGGCGCCGATCCCTTCGCCCCTGAGCGCACCATTGGCTTTCATACGATTGTCCGTGCCCATGGCCAAGGGGAAGTAAAGACTGAAATTGACGGCGTGAGGTTTGAAGGCGTTCCCTATACCCCTGTCGATAGAGACCCTTATGTCCGACGGCTGAGTTCCGTGATTCGGCAGCCCGGTGAGGCCACTCGCCGTTGGCTCGCACGCCGAAGACCCGATGTGTCCACAGTTTGGCGATTGACTTTTCCGGATGGAAATCAGCTGGTTCACCTTGGATTATCGATGCATGAGAGTACTGATGTGGGCTGGGCAGCCGATATGGTGACTCGCTTCGGTGGGCCTCGGTGGCTGATCGCGGGTGTACCCTATGGTCATGATGACGCGATTTGTGCTCGCATTCCCGCCATGGGTGCTCAGCACGTCATGGTGGCCGACCTTGAAGGCGATCTGCGCCGTGAAGCCGGAAAGCCCGTTGGCGTGGTGACACCATTGGCCGATCGGCTGGAGTCTCTGGAACAGCCGGTGATCGTTTTTGTTCCCGCCAGCAGCGTAAGGTTCGAATGAAATAGCATACGGCAGTTTTGCGTAATCAAATCATGAATATCGCAGGAGGGTAGAAGGCATGGGTATTTTCGACAAACTTAAAGGCCAGGTCGGCGCGCAGTTTCTTGATGTCATCGAGTGGACTTCCGATGATTCGGATGTGATTGCCTGGAGATTTCCCGTCTTCAACAAAGCCATTCAGGATGGGGGTCAACTGGTAGTACGAGAAGGACAGCGTGCTGTCTTTGTACAAGAAGGAAAGCTGTCCGATGTGTTTGAGCCGGGCACGTATGAGCTGTCGACCAATACACCGGCCATTACCGGTTTTTTCGACTCCATTGCGTACCAATTTAATTACCCCTACAAGGGCGATGTCTACTTTTTCAACACAAAAAAGTTCGCCGAAAATGGTTGGGGCACCAAAAATCCCATCATCTACGACGCAGAAGGGTTTGGTGCCTTAGAAGTCCGCGCTTTTGGTCACTACGATTTTAAAGTCACAGATGTCGCCGTTTTTCTGCGCGAAGTGGTGTCTACAGAAGGCGAGGTGAGTCTCGATCAACTCGTGGGTAAGCTGCGCAGTAAGCTCGCGAGCGCATTCGGCGACATGCTGAACGAGTCCCAGTTGGGCTTGGCAAAGATCTACGGGCAGTTGGATGAATTGGGTGCCGCGATGATGGAGACTCGAGCGGACTCTTTTGCCGAGGGCTTTGGCGTCACACTCACCGATTTCGTCGTTGAAAGCGTCACCCTTCCCGACGAGGTTCAAGCCTCATTCCGCGAAGCTCAGAGCATGAAAATGGTGGGCGCCGGAAATTACACCGAATTTCAAGCGGCCAAGGCCATTCGCGATTCCGCTGACGGCAGTGGAGGCGGTGGAAACTCCATGATGGATGCGGGTATCGGCATGGCGATGGGACAGATGCTGGCAGGGCAGATGGCTGGGAGCGGGAACACACCGCCTCCAGCGCCTTCTGCAGCCGTGCCGCCTCCAGCTCCGAGTGCTGCCACATTCCACTACGATGGCGTGGCGGGTTCAGGGCAGTTCACCGCGGAACATATTGCCAGCCTTGTCGCTGCCAATCGCGGCGGTGCGCACAATGTATGGTCGGCGGGCTGGCCGGAGTGGAAGGCTTGGTCGGATGTTCCCGAAGTCGCTGGATTGGTTCCGCCTCCTCCTCCTGGAGACACACCGCCGCCACCACCGCCTATCGATTCTGAAGATGGCGCATGAGTAGTCACCCGTGTTCGGGGTGTAAGGCTGATCTCAAGTGGTCTCCGGGGTCCGGTACCTTGGAGTGTCCCTACTGTGGGACGCGGACTGAGGTTGAAGGGTCTGCCGACATCCCTGTGCCCGAACACATTGTCGAGTACGATCTGGACGCGGCTCTGGCCTCCGTTCCTCGAGGGTGGGGAGCTCAGGTGGCTGAGTTTCGCTGCAGTCAATGTGGGGCCTATTCTGCCGTTGAACCGCATGTGACGGTGACGACGTGTGCGTTTTGTGGAACGAGTCAGATGGAGGTGCAGCCGGTTGATACAGACGTGATTCGACCCGAGAGCCTCCTTCCTTTTTCGTTTGAGGAGAAGCGAGCTCGCCAGGGTTTTTCGGGTTGGGTCAAGGGGCTTTGGTTTCGACCTAATGATCTCAAGAGACTCGCAAAGTTGGATGGCTTGAAGGGCATTTATGTGCCGGTGTTTACCTTCGATATGAAATCGAGCACCGATTGGAATGCCCAAGCGGGGTTCCATTACTACGTCACTGTTTCCGATGGAAAGGGTGGCACTCGGCAGGAACGTCGGACTCGATGGGAGTGGCGTTCCGGAAATGTTCGAAGGCGCTTTGATGATTGGATGGTCGTCGCGTCTGTGGGAATGACACAGGATTTGTTCAATGGTTTGCTCCCCTACGACACCGCTGCACTGGTTCCCTACGACAACCGGTATTTGTCTGGCTTTGTCGCGGAGCGCTATCAGCGTGATCTTCAGGAGTCCTGGACCATCGGTCGTGCGGAAATGGAGAATGTCATCGATGCCGCGGTTCGGCGAGACATCCCCGGCGATACGTATCGCATGCTGACTCAAAGCACGCAGACGTGGGATGAAACCTTCAAGCATTGCCTCGTGCCCGTATGGATCAGCGCCTATCGTTACAAGGAAAAAACCTTCCACTATGTGGTCAATGGGGTGACCGGGAAGATGAATGGTACGGCCCCGTACAGTTGGATCAAGATCAGTCTGGCGATCTTGACGGTGCTTGGATTGCTCGGTGCGCTGTATTGGTATGAGACCCAGTCATAGAGGGTTGGGTGGCATGCTTACTCGGCTGAAGAGTGATGAAAAGTCACTTGCAAGCCCGATAGAGTCAAAGCCTGATCTTTCCGTGTCGCGAGTGCTATAGTGGCCGCCTGACTTGATGAGGCGCTGTGGGGGCGCCCGCTTGAAGTTGGTCGAGCACCTATCCACACAGAGGATTTCGCATGGCTTTGGTCGATGTAGTCCAATGGAACGCGCCCAGAGGCGTATACGCAGTCAAACACCCTCAAAAAGACTTGGGCACATGGACGCAGTTGATCGTCCAAGAAACCCAGGAAGCGATGCTCATGAAGGAGGGGCGGTATTTCGGCCCGTTCCCGCCGGGTCGGCATACCCTGGATACTAAGAACTTTCCGTTGCTCGAAAAGTTTATGCGGATTCCTTTTGGAGGAAAAACACCGTTTACAGCTGAAGTTTGGTTTGTGAACAAGGCCACAGCTCTCGACGTGAAGTGGGGTACCGCGACCCCCATGCAGCTCAAGGACCCTACCTACAACATCATGTTGCCCGTTCGGTCCTTTGGTCAGTTCGGAATCAAGGTTGGTGACACCAAGAAATTTTTAGAGAAGCTGGTCGGAACTCTTCCCGCCTTTACCGAAGACAGTCTCGTGTCCTACTTCAGAGGGGTTGTGCTGGCTCGAGCCAAGGACCTGATCGCTGAACACATCTTGCATCAGAAAATCTCGATTCTCGAGATTTCTGCCTATTTGTCGGATGTGTCCGATCTTCTCGAAGGACACTTGGGTCAAGAGTTTGAGGAATACGGCCTGGAACTACAGAAGTTCAGGGTGATATCGATCTCTACACCCGAAGATGACCCGGCTGTGGTGCGGCTCAAGGATGCCCTGGCGAAGAAAGCTGAAATGGACATCATTGGATTCAACTACCAACAAGAACGGTCCTTTGAGGTCATGCAGGCAGCAGCGGCAAACGAAGGCGCGAGCAGTGGAGTGATGGGTGCAGGAATGGGTGCAGGAATGGGCATCGGAATGGGCGCCGCCATGGGTGGCCAGATGGGTGGGATGATGGGCCAAATGAATACGTCCACGCCTCCGGCGGCCCCTGGAAGCACGCCCTTCGGTGGCGAAGCATCCGCCTTTTTCGTCCATCTGAACGGCCAACAGATGGGCCCGTATCCAATGGCGACGCTCAAAGAGGGTGCACAGTCGGGGCAGTTTACGGCGCAAACGCCGGTATGGAAGCAGGGGATGGCAGAGTGGCAGCCTGCTGGTCAGATTCCAGAGCTTCAGGCACTGTTTCAATCGGCGACACCTCCCCCGTTTGGTGGATCTTCTGGCGGTGAACCGCCACCTTTCCCCGGCACCCGTAGTGATTCTGGAGAAAGCCCTCCGGTGGCGCCTCCAGCGGCGCCTCCAGATGGGGATTCAGACACCGAGTAGGAGTGAGTCATGACTGAGACGGGCAAACGGACGGCGATCTGGGTTCAGGTGGCCATTATGATGGCCTCGATCGCGGTATTTCTGGGAGGTGTCTCTCTGGTCGGAGGTGGGTTCTCGGACCGAGGAGCTCGGTTTTGGGCGACCATCGTGAGCATCGTGTTCGCCAATATCGTTTGGTTTAATGTGCCGGTTTGGTTGGTGGTGTCGGATGCTCGGAACAAGGGATCGTTCCCGTTCCAGTTCACGGCCATGACCTTCTGTACGCTGTACGCCGCGGGTGTCTTTTGTATGGCCTTGCTCGTCATGGCCACTCCGGTGGCCTCGGGCTGGGTGTTTGTGGGCCACATGGTTTTACTGTTCTTTTTGGCGACGAGTTTGGGTGTTTATACGATGGCAAACCGAGCGGTTGAGGCCATGGATGTGGCCGACCACATCGCCAAAGCCGGAGCTGAGCAGTTGAACTTCCAACTGAAGTCTGTGGCGGACCGGGCGGCCCTGTGTGAGCAAGAGGGTGTTGAAGAAGCCAAAACAGCTCTCGACGATCTCGTTGAGAGTTTGCATTATGCGACCGGTGAGTCCTTACCGGGATCCGAAGGCGTTGACGCTGAAATTAGAGCGCACTTTGATGCCATCGATAAGGCATGGGTCGCCATGGATGATGCAGCGGACGAGGCTGCCGTCGCGGAGGGCGTCCAACAGATTTGCCGTGAAGTGAAAGCGGCCAAACTCGCCATCAGCCGACGAGAAGACTTGATGAAGACACTCCGGTAATTCTGCATGTCTTTTTGAAACGGCTGATCTATGATGGCCCTCCACCCCCATACGGAGCCCATAAATCCCATGAGAACTTGTGAGTTTTGCTCGGCCTTAGTGGATGGCGCATCGAATAAATGCACGGGTTGTGGTGCGACTCAGAGCACTGTCGCCCCTTCTGCGCCGGTGGCAAGTATGGGCGGCACTGTCACGCCCACGTCTGGGGCCGTGGCACAGACAAAACCAAAGGGCAGTTGGGGGTGTTTAATCGCTCTATTGATTGTGTTTTGGCCCGCGGCGATTGTCTATTATCTGACCAAGAGTTGGAAGTAAGAAATAGAGAGAAGCGGCACGTTTGGCATGTTGCATTCAAAAGGGAAGGAGCGAGCCTGAGTCGGCGGTCGATCGGCCTTGTAACATACCGTGACATTCTTCTGGCCATGAAGAGGCGAGATTGAGTTTGAGGCTGGTAATCATGCCGGTTTCGACCTTTTGAAACTCGATCGATGACAGGAGATTTCGTCATGAGACTCACGCCTTTTCTTTTCGCCTCACAATTCATCATGGGCTGCAGCAACAACCTTCCCAAAGATGTCGATAAACCCAGCATTGAGGAGTCGTGTGACCACTCGTCTGACTCGATGGAGACCTGTGAACCCAAGGACACCAGCGAGCCTGTCGATACCGTGGAAGACACGGGTGAACCCAGCGAAGGTACTGAGGACACCGGCGAGCCTGTCGATACCGTGGAAGACAGTGGTGAGCCTGATCCCCCGGACACAGGAGACCCTCCATCTGAAGAGGACACGGCGGAGGAATCCGATGACGATTTGGATGGGGTGAGTGTAGAAGCAGGAGACTGTGACGATTCGAATCCCGCGATGCATCCAGGAGCCATAGAAATCTGTGACGGTGTCGACAACAACTGCGACGGGAGCATCGATGATGATGCGACCGATCAGTCTACATTTTACCGTGACCGTGATGGCGACGGCTTCGGTGATGCCGCCACATCACTGACCGCATGTGAAGCACCTTCAGGCTTCATCGACGATTCGACAGACTGTGATGATTCCAACAGTCTCATCCACCCAGCTGCTGTAGAAGTCTGTGATGAGCTCAATCGGGATGAAGACTGCGATGGAGCGGCGGATGATGACGACTCCAGTGCGGATTGGTCATCCATGACTCCGTTTTACCCAGATGCGGATGGGGATGGTTTTGGCGACTCGTTTGCTGATGCCATGTTTTGTGATCTTCAACCTGGATTCACGCTGGATTTTGGGGACTGCGATGATGCCGATGGCGCCATTCACCCTGGAGCGGAGGAAATCTGCGATGGCTTCGATAACGATTGCGACGGTGAGGGCGATGTGCCGGGCAGTATGACCCTTGTGTATACGCCGAGTTCCGGCAGCCCGATCACGGTTCATCGAGACGCTGAAGACATGGCAGAACACTCGGAATCGGACCCATTTGACTCGTTTGAGCATTTTGGATCGGGGGAACATATTTGGACGTTCTGCGAAGGTGACTTTGCCGTCGAAGGCACGCTTACCGAGGACAGCACCATCCGAAGTGTGTCCGGAGACCCGACGGACGTATCGCTGTCGGGCAGCCTTTCAGGAACTGTACTGAAGGTGTTCGGGGACGACATTCAGTTGCGGATTGAGGGTGTGACTATCGAAGATGGTTTGGCCGATGAACTCGCAGCAGATGGTTCGCTTCCCTTCGATTTGGGTTCGGGTGGAGGGGTGTTTTGCCGGTCCCACGTGGGCACCACTCAGATCATTGTCGAAGACAGCAGGTTTGTGTCGAATCAGACACCGGAGGATGGAGGAATGGGAGGAGCCATCTACACCGACGGATGCACGCTCGATCTCCGTCACAGTGTGTTTGAACAGAATCAAGCCGGCTTCGCCGGTGGTGGCATTTACCTTCAAGATGCAGACCTCTTGATGGACAATGTGGAACTTCGGGACAACCAGGGCTCGTATACCAGCGCAGTCTTGGTGACGGGTCAGGAGCGGGATGTTCAGGTGGACGTGTCATCGTCATTGTTTGAAGGCAATGAAAATGGCTCGTTTGGATACACCTTCTTCTTGAGTGGCGATGTCGAGCACGTCATTGAAGCCGTCGTCAGTGATACGTCCTTTGTCGCCAACCACGGTGGAATCTCGGCTGTCTATACCGCAGCTAGCACCATTCATTTAGCGAACACAGACCTGCTTCTTGAGAATGTGGGTGGCCTCGAACCGGGAGTCACGGAAAATGAACAGCCCGGAATCCGATTGCACCCCAACGGAGCAGGGTCGTATCTGGATGTGAGCGGTATGGACTTTGGTGATGGTGGGGATGGGAGAGATAATCTTCCATATGATGTCGCGATCGGGACCTCGGATATCACCTACGAGCGGTACAACAGCGGGAACGACGCGCACTTTATATGTGAGGCGCGTCCTGGAACTGACAATTCCGCCTGCAGTAATGACCGTCGTCATCCTGATGGGGACCCGACCAATGATCAGTACGACTGTCACTATGGAGGAGTGGGCAGCGTATACAGTCAGAGTTCGGCCATGATCGCCAATTCAGTGATGGCCGATCGAAACTCTACGTTGAAGTCTTTTTCGTTCTACCTGGACGTCAGTCCCACGTGTGAACTGGACTTCTATTTGATGGAACGCGCGGATGATGACGCATGGGTGGTGCTCCGCCGTCGCCTCAATGTGGAAGTGGAGTCCCCATCGGTGGGTTGGCAGAACTCTGGGGACTTTGTGGACCATCTTCTGGAAGAAGGGGTCGAATATGCGATGGCCGTGGGGTGGCATTGCCCAACGGGTGATGTCAGGTATTGGCGAGGAGCCTCCGGAGGGACGGGACCCGGATTTGGTGACCCCTCGGGTCACTTTGAGATCGATGATCACCGATCCAGTACCTCGTATGGAATCGGTCATGAGGTCGAGGTGGACTACACCGGATCATCGGTATTTCGAGCCAACCTTTCCTTGACGGACCTGGATTCAGATTCATCAACAAGTTGTGTGGATTGATGGCGTAGCTGCCATGCTGCAGGCCTCCGGCGTGGTGTCGGAGGCCTGTTTTTTTGTGGGGCTCAATCCTCGTTTGTGTTCTTGACGAACAACTCCTCGAGTTGCGCCTTGTCTACGAGGTTGGGAGCCCCCGCCATGAGGTCTTGAGCGGTGGTTGTCTTCGGGAATGCGATGACGTCGCGAATATTTTCAGTACCGCACAACAGCATAGCCCAGCGGTCGAAGCCCATGGCGAGACCACCATGTGGGGGCGCGCCATATTGGAGCGCACTCATCAAGAAGCCAAATTTGTCTTGTGCTTCATCGTCCGACAGACCCAAAGCTTCGAAGACTTTGGCTTGTACTTCTGAATTGTGAATACGAATCGAGCCGCCGCCGATTTCGTATCCGTTGCATACCAGGTCATACGCGTCGGAGAGAATGTCTCCCATTTTGTCGGTACCCAGCCAGTCGATGTGCTCATCAAGAGGCTTGGTAAAGGGGTGGTGCATGGATGCCCACCTGTCGTTCTCTTCGTCGTGCTCGAAGGCGGGAAAGTCCACGACCCAGACAAAGGCGAAGGTGTTCGCAGGGATGATGTCGCGCTCGCGTGCGATCTGCTCGCGGAGCTTGCCGAGTCCGGCATGAACGTGTGCGGCTGGACCCGCAGCCACCAGCACCACATCGCCGACCTCGACATCGGGAATCATGCTTCGATACTGCTCTTCGACCTTAGACAGCGGACCGGTCCAGCCGTCGGCGGTCACTTTGCCCCACAACAGGCCGCCCAGTCGGTAGCGTTTGACGAACTCAGTCCAGCCATCCAGCACTTTTCGGCTGGTGTTTTCGAGCGCACCCTTCACCACCATGGCTTTCACGATACC
>Ga0163180_10000297_pt1 | contig 28458 bp, 25 predicted proteins | sample AtlANTMetagenome_2_FD_109647 | JGI IMG/M metagenome (GOLD analysis project Ga0163180, IMG submission 109647) | Marine eukaryotic phytoplankton communities from the Atlantic Ocean - Atlantic ANT 4 Metagenome | ecosystem: Environmental > Aquatic > Marine > Oceanic | place: North Atlantic Ocean...
ATCGATGGAATGAAGGCCGCTATTCGACATTTCGATAAACGCGTACCCGGTTTTGCGGGTCCGGAAGGCGTCATCATCGCCCCAGAAACACGGACCACAGCGCCACTGCGATTCTTAAGAGACGAACGGATGACCTCGACGACTGTGTCTGATCTGCTCCCAATTGGGGAGGGCGCAGGCTACGCGGGCGGCATTATATCGGCCGCTTTAGAGGGTTTTCGTGCGGCTGAAGTACTGGTTGAACGCTATTGTCCCGAGGTGGACTAGCGGAACAAAGCGTTTTCAATTCCTGCTTTGCCGACAGTGACTTCTGCTCGGGTCTCCGAGCCCTTGTCACGCCCCACGCAGGATGTGTTGGTCAGGGTCCATGAGATGGTGGCTACAGTCGAACTGCGGGCTTCTTCCACGGACCATGTTCCTGACTCTGAACATTCCATCTTTTCGTCCATCGCCTCCACGTAGCCATCTGCGGACCAGGTGCCATCTCCGGCGAATTGGAGGCGTGTGTATTCAAATACGGCGCCATCGGAATCGGTAGGGCTAAAATTCGAGGTGGATGTCTCGATCAGTTGGGCCACAAATGGTTTGGCTCCATCAGGGACGGTCATGCTGATTTTAGGGGCTCCCGCTGCTGCCGGTGTAACGGCCGAGGGACTTTTTTCCCCACAGGCGGTGAGGAGGGAAACGATAGTGAATGTGGCGGTGAACATGGCCTCTCCTTCAGTTCAAGAGTCCTATCGTGGTCGACCGACATGCTCCACCGGCGTTAGTGGCAAACCCATGCAAAAACGAGTGGTGACAGCGCTGGTCTATCTGTCCATGGCAGTTTTACTGACGTGGCCGGCAGCAATCGAGCTTAGTCATGCGGTCCCGGGAGCCCAGCGGACCGATACGTGGAACAGCTTATGGTCGTTGCATCATTGGTCGATGACGCTCTGGTCCGGAGAGGCTCCATGGTCGGTTGACGCGCTTAATTTTCCAAAGGGCGGAACTCTGCTCGTAGCGGATCCCTTAGGGGCAACCCTATTCAGCCCATTTGTTCTTCTCTTTGGCGCGCCTGTGGCGTTTACTCTGTTGATTTGGTTCCAGTTGGCGATGGCAGGCTGTGCCATGCACTTCTTCGCTGCCGAATATCTCACTTGGAGACGAGGGAGTGGGGGAGAAGGTTTAGGCCCGTGGGTCAGTGGAATCAGCTTTATGGTGGCTCCCATATTGATGAGTCATGTGCACAATGGCGCGAGCGAGGCTTGGTCTGCAGGATGGACTGTTCTGGCCATATGGTGTGTCTGGAGGGCGGCGATTCAACCCTCTCGAAAGCGCATGGTTACCGGTATCGTGGGGCTATTTTTGGCGAGTTTTGCCCATTGGTACGGTGGGATTGTCGCGTTTGTTTTTGCAACAGCGATCGCTGTCTTCGGTGTGGGCGGCCTGCATCAGTCCGACAGGCTTCGCCGGTGGATGGTCTGGGGAGGAGGCCTCCTTTTGACCGGTCTTCTCGCTTGGGGAAACGGGTCTCTCAACCGCGCGGAAGACAGTATTGTACAGATCAAAGATAAGGCATCCGTACAGTTCACCACCCGTACCACGGGAGCTGCGGATCCCCTGACGTACATTGTGCCCGGCGATTTCAGATCCCCCGATTTTCGCCGGGCGTCTGCCAATAATGAGCAGTTTATGCATGTCCATTATGTCGGCTGGGCGGTGCTGGGCTTGGGTCTTTGGGGAGCGGTTCGAAGACGCCGGCATACCGGATTTTTGGTATGGGGAGGGGCCGCATGTTTTCTGCTCTCGTTGGGGCCCGTCCTCGTTCATAATGCGCGGGCTGCAATATTTTTTGGTGACTTAGCTGTGCCGCTCCCGTTTTATCTCTTGGAGCCCCTTCCAGGCTTTTCTGCCTTGTCTCTCCCGTGGAAGTTTGCCCTAGGTCCCATAATTTCGGCATCGTTGCTGGCTGGCTTAGCGTTGGACCTACGAGGCCGTAGGCTATCGTTAGTGGCGCTCGCTTTGATTTGCATTGAGTCTCGGGTACTTTCGCCCGCATCGGAGATTCCGGCGATGGTCGATGTCGTCGATGATGCTGTTTTTGTTGGCCTTCGCGATGCGCCGGACGGCGCGGTCATCAACTACCCTCTTCCTCCTGGACGCCAATATTTGGCTGAGCAGATCATTCATGGAAAGCCAATCGCAGGAACGCTGAATCATGTGGCTAATCGACAGGCTATGCGCTTGTGGGGAAGAATCCGGACCGAGAGCCAGCGCGACCCAGATACTTTTCATCGTGCGGTTTCATCGACGGCCGAACGGCTTGGGATACGCTATTTGGTGATCCACACCGATCCTAATGCGGAGCCAGACGTGTATTCATCAGCAGTGTATGAACTCGAGCGTCTCTTTGGAGTCCCCAGTTGGGGCAAGGGACAAACCCGGGTGGTGGCACTGTGGTAAGTAACCGTCGAAAAGGGGTCGTTGGTGCTCGGTTTCAAGGGGGTCCGACACCCGAAGGGTTGAGTGTTCCCGTCACATCCCGTACCTGGCTAGGTCGGTCGATGGGCGAACGGGTCGAATGGGCATTCCTCGAGGCCGGTATTTTGTTTGTGGGTGATGAGGAGCCAGACGAATCGCTGGGTCGATTCATGGTGCGCGAGGATGTTGTGGTCACGCGCGATGCGATCACAGCTTTTGCAGAACAAGCAGATACCGAGGATATTCGTTTCGAACTGGATGGCCGGCTCGGCAATTTTGTGCATGACTTGGCCTTCGGTGACGATGGACCTTGGCTGGTGTACCTGGCACCCGGAGGTGCAGTCACGGCCGACCGGATCGCCAACGCTAAACCGGTGACGATCGATCCAAAGGAGCGCTTGTTGGAGTTTCCGTTGTCGGAAATGCATCATGGGGCATCCGTCATTGAATTGCCCATTTCGGATCGGCTGGTCATGCCCACTTGGCATTGGCTTCAGGTCATGTGGGCTAATCTGCTGGGTCTCGGTCCCTTTCTTTGGCGCGCACTCATGGGCCGAAACATCATTGAAGTATTCTTTAGAGGATTTTTCGCCGTGCTTCGTGCGGGCTCGTTTAGGCCCCATCGTGTGGGAGCCAAATTGGGCCGCGTGGGGAAGGGATGTCGTATTCACCCGTCAGCAGTGGTTGAGGGATGCTGGCTGGGCGATGGGGTTGAGATCGGCGCCAATGCCGTGGTGCGAGGGTCTGTGCTGGGCAACGGCGCTTTGGTCGAGGATTTGGCCATGGTGGAATTTTCGGTTTTGGATGCCGGTGCGCGAGTTCAGCGGCAGGCCATGGTGAAGTTTTCCACCTTGGGTGCTGGAAGTGCGGCTGGTGGGCTGATGCAACTGGGTGTCTTGGATAAACATGCGGCGCTTAAGCGGACCGGTGTGCTGATGGATGTTTCGTTTGGGCAGGGCGTGTCTGTCCTTGCAGGAGGGCAACGGTATTCAGCCCCTTTATCGATGGCCGGCTGCTGCGTAGGGAAAGGTTCGACTGTAGGCGCAGGGGTTCACGTCGCTGCGGGCCGTTGTATTCCGCCCGGGTTGGCCGTTGTGCCGGGTCTGTCGAGCACCTTAATTAAGATACCGGAGGGACTTGAAGGCCTGGCGATGGTTGTGGATGGAACGTTGGAGCCAAGATGATGGGAGCTGAGGTGACGGGGCTTCCCACATTGTTTCTCAGTGGCTATCTCGGTCTTCTTACCGTGGTTTGGCTATTGCTTTTGTTGGGTACCCGCAGTTGGGGAAAACAGTGGTCCCTGCAACGTCCTGCACTCGGTGATGCACCTATTCAAGACGCGATGCTGGTGACTATCTGCATTCCTGCCCGAGATGAGGCGGACAATATTGGTGCATGTGTGACCGCTGCCCTGGCCAGCAGTTGGCCTCATTTGGAGGTCGTTGTCGTCGATGATCGCTCGAGTGATGGCACGTCGAAGATCGCTTTAGAGGCAGGAAAAGGCGATGACCGTCTTCACGTTTTTGAAGGGGTAGAACCCCCCGCGGGATGGGCGGGTAAGCCATGGGCATGTGCGCGGGCTGCGGGAGAAGCTCGGGGTCGCGTCTTGTGTTTTGTGGACGCAGATGTCTGTTTAGCCCCGGATACTGTCACAGCGATGGTCCACGAGATGTTGGCGAAAGATCTTCGATTGATCAGTGCCTATGGTTCTTGGGAATTGAACAGTTTTTGGGAGCGGGTACTGATCCCGGCGGTGGGGTGGCTCATTCGAGGGGCGGTTAATCTCGACGATATCAATGACCCAGGTAAACCTGTGGCTTTTGCGAACGGGCAATTCATTGCGGTGGAGCGCAACTCCTACGATTCGTTGGGGGGGCACGAAAGCGTCCGAGCCGAGGTGCTTGAGGACGTTCGGCTTGCGGAACAATTTAAGCGGCGCGGTTTTTCTGTAGGGATGCGCGTCGCTCCATGGGCATTTCATGTTCGGCTATACGATAGTCTTCGATCGATTATCGATGGGTACACGAAGAATCTCTACGAAGGGATGGGCCGGAAGCCCAGCATGGCGCTCGGAGCCGCGCTGTTCATCTTTGTGGGCGCCTTGTTGCCATGGTTTGCGCTTGGGTTCTCAGTTTGGGTTCGAATGGCGTGGGGATGGCAGGTGCCCGAGTTGTTGTGGGTCTCTTGGTGTGGATTGATTTGTATTTTTCAGATTGTGTTCCGCTGGCGCCTGGAGTCTAAGGATGGGCGAAGCGGATGGATTGCTTGGGCTCATCCATTGGCCAATGTCCTCCTGATCTGGATTCTTATCCGGTCGATGTTTGCTATGGAGGCCACCTGGAAGGGACGTAGCTTTGTCGACGGCAAAGCCATCGGCGATCCAAATGAAAACGCCGGTCATTGAGACCGGCGCTAAGGTGGAGCGGGAGACGGGATTCGAACCCGCGACATCCAGCATGGCAAGCTGATGCTCTACCAACTGAGCTACTCCCGCAGCGGCAGCGACTCTAACAAGCGGCCGGATGGTGTCAAGGACGGCGCGAGTTTGGGTGGCTCGGCAAGTGGCTTAATGATCCATCTGTTTGGCATTGTTGCGCCTCAGTACAGAGAGTTCCTTCGCTATCGCGGGAGGCGGATTTAGGTCGATAGCGGCATCGCATAAGGCATGGATCCGCTGGTGGATGCTTTGAAAAAGGTGTTCGCTATCCAGGGTGGGATCAGCATTGATGAGGCTAGATAGATTGAGGATGAGGGGTCGTTCGGCTTTTCGGTAGCGCAGGACCGGTAATGGAATCCTCGAGTCATGAGATCCGGCAAAGGCATCGACGATCTGTGGAAGCCGTTTGTACAACAAAGGCTTGTCGAGCGACGTTTCGAAGGTATCGAGTGCGGACTTGATGGCGATCAACTGCCAAATCGTGGATAGCGCTTTTGCCGTGGGGCCCCACACGGCCGCACGCTTGATGTTCGAGGTTTTATCCAACCCATCACAGGGAGTATCGGGACAGGTTCCCTCGAGTCTTTCAGCGTTGATGGCGATCCAGGCTAAGCCCGAACTATCGGGTTCGTATGCATTGGTAATGAGCTTCTTTTGGGCGAGTCGAAGATAGTGCGCCACAGGGTTTGTACCGTGTTGCTCCCGGAACGCTTGGCGCTCTTTGAGGAGCTCTTTTTGGGCCCGATTCCCGTCGGCCCCCACCCATCGCAAAGCGTGTCGGGTGGCCTCCCACAGGTCCGAAAGACCTTGTTGTGCAGCGTCAGGGTTGCGAGCCCCTGATGCTCGAGCTCGAATCAGTTGACCCGTTGGTGTGTCGGCAATCCCCGTATGCAAGGGAAGCTCTAGTGCGCTGCCCGCCGGCCTGAGATCCATGTTCGGGCCGTCCAGCCAGGCCGACAACACTGCTCGGCTGGCGATGTGACGAGCCGCTTCGTATTTCTCTTTTGGGGTCACTCCAGGTAGCCACGCCAAAGGTTCGCTGAGGTCTCTCGTGGCGGGTCGAGCCGCTGTCTCGGTCAAACCAAGCCATTCAGCGACTTCCTGTTGGTTTGGATGACTCCAGTCACCCATCGATGCTTCCAGAGCTGCGAGCATCGCACCCTTTGAAAGGGCTGCTCCGATGGTTCCGCGCGAGTCTGCTTCCGAAGTTCTCCAGTCGGAAGCCAGAGGCCGGGTTTTGCGAGCCACCTTGGCCCAAATTTCTATCGCATCTGCTTCAGGAAGTGCAGACCAGCTTCCCTCGGTTCTGGGGTCGGGTCGACGCAACAGAGGGTCGGTCGAGACCAACCCAGAGAGGGTGGCTTCGGATGTTGTTTTTGGGGTGGTCTCCACACGGAGGTGAGGAGGAACTTCCTTCACACAGGCGATGACCAGCAAGAAGGCCCACATTACCTCAACCCGTTGTTGATTCTATGAATCAGTCCAGGGCCTTCGAATATCAGTCCGCTGTACACTTGGACGGCCACACAGCCCATATCCAACAGTTCTTGGGCCTGTTCCGGGCTTCGGATTCCGCCCGCACCAATCACCGGTATTCTGCCATTTGATGCATCAATTATCTTTTGGATTTGTGCCCGTGAAAGCTCCCATAGAGGGGCTCCGGACATGCCGCCGGTCTCATCTAAACGTCCGGTCGTTCCGGGTCGAGAGTTGGTGGTGTTGGTCGCAATAATGCCTGTACAGTTCGACTGGACGGCGATGTCTACAGCTTCTGTCAGTGACTCGTCATCGAGGTCCGGAGAGAATTTGACGAAGACCGGGACTCCATCCGCAGCGGGGACGACGGCTTGGAGAAGTTCTGACAAGGCATCCGACTGTTGCAGGGCGCGCAATCCAGGCGTGTTTGGCGAACTGACGTTGACAGTGAAATAATCGACGAGGGCTTTGAGCCGATCGACCGATTGGAGGTAGTCGGCTGTGGCGTCCTCTAAAGGGGTCACTTTTGATTTGCCGATATTGGCACCCAGCGGAACATGAGGCCAACGATCGGTCGCACGCAGTTGGGCCAGAGTGTCTGCCAATGCTGCGCTTCCTTCATTGTTGAAGCCCATTCGGTTGATCAAAGCGCGCTCGGATTTGAGTCGAAACAGTCGAGGCTGCGGGTTTCCAGGCTGAGCCATGGCTGTCACCGTGCCGACTTCGATGAATCCAAATCCCAGACTGGGCCAAAAGGTGATGGCTTCTCCATCTTTGTCGAGGCCAGCCGCGAGACCCACTGGACCTCTGAGGGTCAGTGTTCCCAGTTGAATAGGGTCGAATTGTCTGGGCTTACCGCCTGCTAAACGGACGATAAATACGTGAAGGCGCGGCATGGCACCCAGGCAGCCTAGGATAAAACGATGGGCGCGCTCGGCGTTCATCAAGAATAAGAAGGGGCGAGTGAGCCACCACAGGAACGAGAGAAAGATATGCCGCATGGGCGCCTTTTAGCACGCCAGAGAAGAATGGGGAGTCGGAGCGGTAATCCCGTGATACCGGTGGAGCATGATTCGATGGTTTCTATTCATGTGGGTCTTAGGGTGTTGGTCGACGCCCAACGGGCCGTATGAAGGTCAGCAAGCCCCCGTTTTCCAAAGCGCCACGATGTCTGGGCAGAACATCCAGCTCAAACAGTTGTATGGAAAGCCCACAATGCTTGTGTTTTGGGCCTCTTGGTGCGGCCCTTGTCGTCAGGAGGCGCCAGACGTCGCGAGAGTGGCGAGAAATTATGGGAATCGAATAAATCTTGTGGGTATCAATGCTGGGGAGACGTTGAGCGTTGCTCGCCGCGCCGCACAGCAAATGGCGATCACCTGGCCCGTAGCAATGGACTCGGACGGTTCGATTCAGGCCCTTTTCAAGGTTTCGGGCATCCCGCTTGTACTGATTTTGGATGAGAATGGTGTGGTCCGTCATCGCAACAATGGCGTGCCTTCAGATGTTCACCGCTTATTGGACGGGTTGTTGGGATGATTTCTCTCTTGTTGGGTATGGCCAGTGCCATGGCAGTCGACTTGGCCATCGTGGGTGCGACGATTCTTCCGGTTTCCTCGGACCCCATTGAGGACGGAACCGTTTTGGTTCGCGATGGAAAAATCGCAGCCATGGGAGCTGATGTGGCCGTTCCAGAAGGTACGGCTACCATCGACGGTAGGGGTCAATTCCTGATGCCGGGCATCATTGACGTTCACTCCCATATGGGTGTGTATCCATGGCCGAGCGCTTCGGCGCACGGAGATGGTAATGAGGCGACAGATCCGATTACTGCCCGCGTTCGAGCGGAAGATTCGGTTCACGTGACCGACCCAGCGTTTTCTCGAGCTCGGGCGGGTGGGGTCACCACGGTCATGATCCTTCCGGGCAGTGCCAATCTTATGGGGGGGGAGGCGGTTGTTCTCAAGCTGAGACCTGTTCGAACCCTGGCCAAAATGAGGTTTGCGGGTGCCCCCCGAGGCATCAAGATGGCGTGCGGTGAGAACCCAAAGCGGGTCTACCGGAATGATATCGATGGACCTCAGACCCGAATGGGCAATCTGGCCTCGATGCGCGCGGCTTTTCAGGCAGCAAAAGACCACCGATTGGCTCGTGCGACCCATCGTGACCCCCCTCCAGCAGATTCTAATTTGCAGACTCTTTTGGATGTTTTGGATGGTCAGATTCGTGTCCATGTGCATTGCTACAGACACGATGACATTGAAGGCATCTTCCGAGTCATGGATGAATTCGGAATTCAAGTGGCCAGCATCCAACACGCTTTAGAGGCGTATAAGGTTCGCGACCTCATCAAGCAGCATGGTGCGGGCATTGCCACGTGGGCCGATTGGTGGGGATTTAAGATGGAGGCCTATGATGGGATTCCTCACAACGCTGCCCTCGTGAAGTCGGCCGGTGTGCCGGTCGCTATCCATTCCGATTCGTCGAACCAAGTGCAGCGGCTCAATGTACAAGCCGCGAAAACCCTGCGCTATGGGATGTCTGAGGAGGATGCCTTGGAGTCCATCACTTTAGACCCGGCACGACTTCTGGGCATTGAAAACCGCGTCGGAAGTTTAGAGGTGGGTAAGGATGCGGATCTGGCCCTGTTTAGTGGCCATCCATTGGACATGTACAGCCTCAATACGGCGACATGGATCGATGGCGAACTGGTTTATGAACGTTCGAAGGAGGGAACCCCTGATGCGCGCCCCTAAGATGACAAGACGCCGACTGCTCTGTACTGCTGCTGGAGCCGCTTTGATGCCTCGGCCGGTGTGGGCATCCGATGAACAGATCTTGAGTAATGGAGTCCTGGTGATGCCGGATGGCAGTCAGGTCCGTGGAGGGATGGCCTGGAAGGGAGGTAAGATCTCTGCTTTAGGTCCGGATGTGTCTGGGGGTACCGATTTGAATGGACGCTGGGTCGTTCCCGGGTTCACAGACACCGGATGTCGGTTGGGTCTACTCGAGGTGGGTTTGGAGTCGTCCACCCACGATACGAGTGCAAAAGAGAGCATTGCGCTCGATGCGCGTGCGATCGATGGGTACAACCCACGGTCTGAGTTGATTCCAGTGGCTCGAGTCAACGGCATCACTCAGGTCTTGGTGACGCCGGATTTGAGTGGGATGATTCCCGGGCATGCCGCACTCGTTCGAACCGATCGAGAGCGAATGAGTGACGTGGTTATCGAAGAGTCCGCAGGCCTGTGCATCAATCTCGGTAGAGCCGGGCAGGGGCATGACGGTCCGAAAAGCCGGATTGCACTGATGAAGGCCTGGAGAAAGTTCTTTGAAGATCACCCGCTGCCGAAGGGCAAGGCCAAAAAGGACGAAGATATCAAGGCCGACAAACGGGTCGCCAATGCGTTGAGAGCGGGAGAACTCCGCGCGCTGGTTCAGGCCAATCGGGCGGACGACATCGAGCGCGCTCTGGCCCTTATCGAAGAGTATGAACTGGATGCTGTGCTGGTGGGATGCGTCGAAGGCCATCTTGTTGCGGATGCGATTGCCGCTTCAGGTGTGCCTGTAATTTTGGGTCCCTTGGATGTGCAGCCCAGCAGTTTCCAGCATCCGCATGCGCGTTACGAGAATGCGGCCATTCTTCATGACAGCGGTATCAAGCTTGCGTTTCGGTCCGGTGATGCCCATGGAGTACGGAACCTCCCCACGCTAGCCGGCTTGGCTGTGGCGCATGGCCTTCCCTGGGAGGCTGCTATTCGCGCCCTGACCGTCAATCCGATGGATATTTTTGGACACGCCCATTTGGGGCGCCTGCAAGAGGGCGCAGAAGCGACATTTTTTGTGGTGGATGGCGATCCCTTGCAGCCCCGCCACCCAGTCCGCCATGTATATATAGCGGGGCAAGCGTCATCGATGGAGACGCGGCACACCCGTCTCTATGAGCAATACAAGGAGCTGCTGTGAAGGTACTGGTTACCGGTGGTGCGGGTTTTATTGGCTCGACTCTTGTGCGTGCCTTGCTAGACCGTGGGGATACGGTCACGGTTCTGGACTCCTTTGAGCAGTCGTATGACCCTGCAATTAAGCTTGCTAATCTCGAAGGCCTTGAGATCAACTTGATCCATGGAGATGTTCGAGATCGGGCAGCAGTGGAAGAGGCCTTAGATGGCGTGGATGCTGTCGTCCATTTGGCAGCTTTGGCCGGTGTTCGAGAGTCTCTTGAAAATCCGGGTAATTATGCCAGCGTGAATGTTGGCGGAACGGTGACGCTACTCGAGGCGCTGAGTGAACGGGATGCGACCCCAATGGTGTATGCGAGTTCCAGCAGCGTTTATGGAGAGCGGCACACCGGACCATTCAAGGAGTCGGACTCCATTGGCTTCCCTGCGAGCCCCTACGCGGCGAGCAAGAGAGCCGCAGAACTGATGTGTCATTCTGCGCATTTGAGCTGGGGTCAGCCACTCACCGTTCTTCGGTTTTTTACGGTTTACGGGCCTCGTCAACGGCCCACCATGGCGATTTCGAAGTTCATTCGAATGGCATTGGCGGACGAGATCATTCCGCTGTTCGGCGCTGGGCAGTCTCGGCGAGATTACACCTACGTGGATGATGCCGTCGGCGCGCTACTGGCCGCGCTTGAACAGCCATCTTCTTTCGCTGTCTACAATGTGGGTGGAGGCTCACCCGTGGCTTTGGGTGATCTGGTCGAAGCTGTAGGCCAGGCGACCGGAAAGGAGATCGAAATCGAGCATCTCCCTGAGCAACCGGGAGATGTGTCCTTGACCTGGGCCGATCCATCGGCGATTCAAACCGGTTTGGGCTGGTCGGCAGATGTGAGCCTGGTAGAAGGACTCCGTCGAACGGTGAAATCCTTCGTGGACTAGGCCGTGAGTTTGGTCTTCTTCACGAATTCGCGAAAGTAATGGAAGCCACTGAACAGTGAGCAGAAAGTGGCAATCCAAAGCAGTACGATTCCCGCCGAATGGGTGTCGCAGCCCATAAATTCGTGATGCCACAAGAGGAAACCGATGGCTGTGGCCAAGTATGCGGTTTTCAGCTTGCCCAATGAACTGGCCGCAATCACCAATCCTTCTTGGCTTGCGATTCCACGGAGCCCGGTAATGGATACCTCCCTGCAAAGCAGTAGGGCAACGATCCAGGCAGGTGCACGCCCTAACGGGACCAGCATGACCAAAATGGTGATGGTCATCAACTTATCGGCCAAGGGGTCTAAAAAGGCACCTACAGGGCTGACGAGGTCCCACTTTCTGGCGAGCCACCCATCAACGATGTCGGTAATCATGGCGGCCACGAAAATGACGACGGAGACCTTTGCTTCAAATTCCGTCGGCTCTTCGAGTAGCAACCAAACCATCACTGGTATGACGGCGATCCGCAGCACCGTCAGAATGTTCGGTAAATTCCAGAAACCTTTTCCTCTCACGGAGACTCCGGTACGCTTGAGATGGGCCGCGTCATACGGAAGTAACGTCTTAGGGCCTCGACGCGCTCAACATATGTTTGAGTTTCTGGGATGTTCGGAACCCTCATTCGGGGTTTCACCCGATTGGGACCCGCGTTGTAGCCAGCCAAAGCCAGACGTCGATTGCCGTTAAAAATCTTGAGCATTTTTGCCAGATAACGGGTTCCTCCATCGATACATTGGGCTGGATCGAAGGAGTCGGTGACGTTCAACTCTTTGGCTGTAAACGGCATGAGTTGCATCAATCCCTGTGCCCCTGAACGACTGACGGCAGTGGGGTTCATGCCGCTTTCGGCCAAAACCACCGCTTTGACCAGGGATGGGTCCACGCCATACCGGGTTCCCGCATCGACGATCAGCGCATCAAACCTATCTAAGTTTGGGAACGTTTTTAGGTTCACCGCACCCACGGATGGGGGCGGACCATCGACATTGAAACGCTCATAATCTCTGGTAGAACTCGGAGAGTCCGTAAACGATACGCTCCCGTTACTGTTTTCAGCGCGCCAGATTTCGTTCGCGGCAGCGGGAAGTATGATAAGCAGAATCCACATGACCACTCTGTATGGGTGGAGCACGCTTCAGGCAAGATGAGGTACTCTCTGTGTCATGAGTGAACGCATCGATACTCTCGTTGTTGGGTCCGGAATTGCCGGTCTGTTGTTTGCCTTAAAGATGGCAAAAACAGGTTCCGTTTTGGTTTTGACCAAAGCGAGCCGAGGCGTGACGAATACCGGAAAAGCTCAGGGCGGAATTGCTGCGGCATGGCGAGAAGAGGATTCCTGGGAGGACCACGTTGAAGACACGTTGACGGCTGGAGCGGATCTTTGTCGTCGAGATGTGGTGGAATTTGTGGCCCAAAAAGGGGCTCGGGCCGTTCAAGAGTTGATCGACAGAGGCTGTGAGTTTGACCAGGGCGATGATGGCTACGACCTCCATCGTGAGGGTGGCCACTCCGCCAGGCGGATTCTTCACAGCAAGGACTGGACGGGTGCCGAGATTATGCGAGCGCTCTTGGTCGCTGTCGATGCGGAGCCCAACATTGAAATCCGTGAAAACCAGATGGTGGTCGACCTTATTACCGAGGGGACTTTGGCGAGACGACGTGGCGATCTGCCTCCTTCACCCGATCGTGTCCTGGGCCTCTATGCGCTCGATTTGGTTACCGATACGGTGGAGGTGTTTGAAGCCAAAGTCGTTGGCCTGTGTACGGGGGGGGCGGGCAAGGTCTATCTGTACACCTCAAATCCGGACATCGCTTCGGGGGACGGCGTGGCCATCGCATGGCGTGCTGGGGCACGGATAGCCAATATGGAATTTGTCCAGTTTCATCCCACATGCCTCTACCATCCGGAGGCTCGTAACTTCCTGATCAGTGAGGCTCTTCGGGGTGAAGGAGGCATTCTTCGGAACGGGAGCGGTACAGCCTTTATGGCTCGCTACGATGAGCGTTGTGAGTTGGCTCCAAGAGATATTGTCGCCCGAGCTATTGATACGGAGATCAAGCGCAGAGGCGAAGACTGCGTATGGCTGGATATGCGGCATATGGACCGGTCGGCCATTGAGAATCATTTTCCGAGTATCGATGCTCGATGCCGGGAGTTGGGAATCGATATGGCCGATCAACCCATTCCGGTTGTGCCCGCAGCGCATTATTTTTGCGGTGGTGTCGTGACAGACTTGAATGGCGAAACGGATATCCAGAATCTATTTGCCATTGGTGAGGTCGCCTGTACTGGACTGCATGGGGCGAATCGTCTCGCCAGTAACAGTTTGTTGGAGGGCGCTGTGTTTGCGGACTCTGCGGCCAAGGAGGCTGAACGTCGTCTGGGCGATTTGGTCTTTTCAGACGGACTTCCTCTATGGGACACAGGGACGGCAAGTGAACCGGATGAACAGGTGGTGATCAACCAAATCTGGGATGAAGTTCGTCGATTCATGTGGAACTATGTGGGGATTGTCCGAACCAACCGTCGTCTTCAAAGAGCTCGAAAGCGCATTGATATGGTTCAGGAGGAAATCGATCACTATTACTGGGATTTTAAACTCACAGGCGACTTGGTCGAATTGAGAAATCTAGCCACAGTGGCCGAGTTGGTGGTGGAATGTGCGTTGCGTCGGCATGAGAGTCGTGGCTTGCATCACAATGCTGACTATGCCGACATCGACCCGCGGTTTCGTAGAGACACGGTGCTTAAACGCCGATGGTAGTTATCCGCCAACCGCGGACTCAACGTCATCTATGCTTTTTGGAATGGTCTCAGTCAGCACTTCGGGATCTCCTGACGTGACCACCACATCATCTTCAATACGGATGCCCCCAAATCCGATCCAGGACATGGCCTTGTCGAAGTTGACTTGGTTCGAAAAGCGCTCTCGGAGCGTCGGATCCGTAAGAATGGCGGGGACAACATAGAACCCAGGTTCTATGGTCACGACCATATTGGGTTCGAGGTCGAGATCGAGGCGTAGATACCCTGTTCCGAACTGAGGGGAACGGGTCCTGTTGGGTGGGTACGAGGCTCGGTCGCCGAAGTTCTCCATGTCGTGTACATCGAGGCCGAGTAGGTGACCGACCCCATGCGGGAAGAAGAGAGCCTGAGCGCCAGATTCGATAGCCGCATCTGGACTGCAGGTGAGCAATCCTTCATCGGCGAGGAACCGTGCGATGACCCGGGCCGTCTGCATGTGTACGTCTTTGTAGCGGGTTCCGGATCTCACCATGTCAATGCTGGTGAGTTGGGCTTCTAAAACGGCCGCATACGCCGCCCGCTGGCGGGCGCTAAACTGGCCTGAAACCGGCCATGTTCGGGTCACATCGGTGGCATATCCAGATGCCGCCTCGGCGCCTCCGTCGAGCAGCAAGAGGTGTCCATCCTCGGCTGTGTTGACGTACTCGAAGTTGTGGAGCACCTCACCTCGGATCGTGACAATCGAGGAGTAGGCGAGGGTTAATCCCGCCCGATTAACGACATCTTGAAAGGTCGACGCAATGACTCGCTCGTGAACACCGGGGGCGGTCACAGCCATGGCGGCTCGGTGAGCGCGTTCGGTCACCACAGCGGTTTCTCGCATCTGGTCCAACTCTGCTGCACTCATGATGCGGCGCATGGAAATCACGGCATCGATAAGTCCGTCGTGTCCATTCTTTGTGCCGTAGGCCAGTGATGTGCCCGTGATAGCGGCAGCGCGTTGTGTCTGGGCCAGGTCGGGGACGGCTAGTGTGGCGATGTCATCGATTGCCCGGGCGTCCTTTTCGAGATCATTGATGGGCCGCACTCGGGCGAAACCCAACGCTGCTGCGGCTTGTTCAATCGTTTTCGTAATGCCATGCCACAGCGCGTCATCTTCGGCTGGAGGGGTCAGGTACAGTGTCGACTGTTCATCGACCATTAGCACAGCCGCACCCGGTGTTGTACAGCCGGTAAAGTACAGAAAGTTCGAATCCTGCCTGAATGGAACAGGGGACATCGGAAGATTGCGAGGTCGATGCCCATTACCCATCAAAAGAATGGGGGACTTCACTGTTTTGGTAAGCGAACGTCTTCGCTCGGCGTGGATCTCCGGAGTCAGCATGAGGGCCTCAAGTGATATCTGCGCGAGTCACCAACGCTTCGAGGGTGTAGCCCGCCTCTGAGAAGATTTCCTCGGCGCCTTCGCACCGGTCGACCACGCAGAGGACTTGAACGACGACAAGCCCCGCAGCTTCAACGGCCTTGATGGCTTTCAATAGACTGCCACCTGTGGTGACGGTGTCTTCGATCATGGTGACTTTTGCACCATCCGGCAGCCCGTAGCGTCCCTCCACTTGGTTGCCCGCACCATGGCCTTTGGGTTCCTTTCGCACCATAAATCCATGGAGCGGCCGTCCTTGCAGCCAGCTGTGTGTGATGACGGCGCCCGTAATGGGGTCGGCGCCCGTGACCGGACCGCCAATACCCACGGACTCGGGGTGAAGGTTCTCAAGAATTATCTTTGCCAGAACCGTAGCGCCTTCAGGGCTGAGGGTCGTTTGGCGTGCGTCTACGTAGAGATCGCTGGTCTTGCCGCTGGCCAGAGTGAACGTGCCGGTGCGAACCGACCGCTCTTTGAGGATTTCGATCAGTCTCGCTTTCACTTTAGTGTCTCCATCCACTCGATCATGTCCTGTATGACCTGCTCGCCTTCCACTTCATTGAAGATCTCGTGGTACAGCTCTGGATAGCTGATGACCTTGGCTTCTGTACCCCAGTTTCGAGCCAAAGCGGCGGAAGCTTTCCAATCGCAGATCGCATCGCCCTCTCCGAGAAGCATGAGGAGTGGAGTCTCGTAGTGGGTGGCGTGGCCGATCACGCGTTGTTGCGATTTGACCATCTCTGTGAACCATCGGGGTGTGATGGTGGAATAGACCAAAGGGTCTTCAAGGTAGGCATCCACCACGGGTTGATGGCGGCAGATGAGGCTGGCATCCAATTCGTTATCCAAGGATACGGTAGGGAGAATCCGAGACAGGAGCTTTCCAGCCAAGACCTTGGCGGCGGGTGCCTCAAAAGCCACGGCAACATTGGGGTCGGAAAGAGCCATGCCTTGGATGCCGTTTGCTAAGCCATCGATGGCGAGGTCTAAGGCCACCAAGCCACCCATGGAGTGGCCAATCACGACCACCGGTCCATCGATGGTGGCCGCAGCAGCGCGTGCGTCGTCCAAGTACTGCGTCCAGCTCTTCACGTGGCCGCGTTTTCCTTCGGACTTACCGTGACCGCGAAGTTCGACGGCTGTTACGGCCCAGTCGGCGTCATTAAGGGCTTGAATGACATGCTCATATCGACCCATGTGCTCAGCGAGACCATGGATGAGGAGCACATTCTTATCCCCTTTGCCCGACTTGCCGATACGGAGCTTTGTACCGTCCGCGGATTGAATAAAGGAGATGTCCATGAGTGGCCTCTTAGCGAAGTAGGAAGAGTGAGAGATCCTCGAACCAGGCGATGACAGCCAAGCAGAAGAGCATCATCAACAGGAATGGCGCCGTGGCTTTGATGACCTGAATGATGTTGCGATTGAAAACAGTCGACGAGACGAACAGGTTTACGCCCATGGGAGGCGTCAGATAGCCCAACTCCAAGTTGACGATAAACATGATGCCGAAGTGAATGGGATCCATACCGTATTGGACGGCGATGGGAGCCAGCAATGGGGCCACAATCAAGATGGCGCTGATGATCTCCATCACGCAACCCAGTGCGAGCAGGAACAGGTTGCACAGGATCAAGAATTGCCACTTCGAACTCACGACCGTCTGCAGCCATTCGGCGGCTTGCTGAGGAATCATCTGTTCGGACAAGAACTTGTTGAAGGCGATGGCCAACACAATGATCAGGAACAGTGAACCCATCATGACACCCGAGTCGGACAAGACCTTGGGCAGTTTCCGAATGGGCATTTCACGATGAATGAAGAGTTCAACAAAGAGGGCGTAGACCACGGCGACAGCGGCGGCTTCTGTGACCGTGAATTTCAGGGGTCCCAGAATGCCGTAGATGCCCCCCAGGATCATCACCGGGAGTCCCAGTGACAAGATGGACCGCTTGAGTTGGGTAAAGACGTTGGACCAGTAGCTTCCGTCGTATTCGACGGGCTTGATCTTGTTGCCCGGTGCATCGGGGCGAGTCTGGTACATCGTGTAGAGAACCAAAACGGAGGCGATGAATAGACCTGGAAGAATACCGGCGATGAAGAGGTCGTTTGGTGAGACCTGGAATTCGTGGCTCGACACCATGATGGCAAAGATGATCATGGGGACTGAAGGCGGGATGATGATCCCTAATGAGCCTGCAGAGGTCAGCACGCCGAGGGAGTAGTTCTCGGGGTAGCGCTCCTCCACGAGCATGGGGAACATGATGGATCCGACCGCGATAACGGTGACCGGTGAAGACCCGGATATGGCCGCGAAAATGACGCAGGCGAAAATGGTTGCAATGCCGAGACCACCAGGTGTTTTTCCCATCACGGCACGGGCCAAAGCGACCAGTCGATCGGCGATGGTGCCCTGGGTCATGATGTTGCCAGCGAGCACGAAGAAAGGGATGGCCAGCAGTTCTTCCTTCTTGACGGCCTCGTACATATCCTTGGCCACGACGTAGCCTGAGATGTCTTGAATCATGGTGACGCAGGCCACCGAAGCCACACCGACGGTCAAGAATAGGGGGGCGCCGACGAGAATCAGAAGAATGGCCCCCATAAAGATGAGGGTGGGGGTCTCCATGCCCAGGGTGGCGACCAGCCCAATCAGAATACCGGGAAACAGTCCGGCAATAATGAGGTCTCTCGCTCCACGCTTATTGGGTGGCTTGAGTTCGATTTCCTCGCCGTCCTCGCCAGGAGTGGGGAGGGCATGGGTTTCCTCGAAGCGTCCGGAGAGAGCAATGCCCAGGAACCGGAAGGCCATGATGATGAACGACAGGGGAATGACGGCTTGGGCGAGCCACAGTGGAAATTTCTGTCCGGCCGCACTGTCTTTTTGGAGGTCTTCAACGGACGGTCCGCCATCTAGCCCCAAGAGCGCGTCGAGTTCTGCATCGAGCGAATCGCCACCCGTGCTCGCGGCTTCAGCCATTTGTTCGGTACTGGTCTGAAGCGTAGACCAAACGTGAGCATCTCCGTTTGAGTGAACCGGGTTCCACCATGCGCCCAGCATGGCGAGGGAGAGCAGGAAGAGACTGATCGATCCGACCAGAGAGAGTGACGTGCGGTCCCACTGAATGGGTGGAAGTGACGCATCTTTGTCGTCTTCGTCTTCGGGAGCTTCAGGCGGATCCATTCGGCGCATGCGCCGCAAGATCAAAGTGCTTCCCAGGAAGGCTGTGCTGCATATGAGTATGAGGGCTGTGCTGAGACCGGTTTGGCCAACGACAGCGTCCCCGACAAGGTTGACGGGCGCCACGAGCCAATCCCAAAGGGGTAGGGCATCCTGACCGGCACCATTGGTGAGGCTCTCATCGACCAGTTCGATCGCGTAATCGGCGAAATACCAGCAGAAGCCTGCTGCAGCCAAGGAGGAAAAGCGTTTCGCTAAGCGTGCTGCTCTACCGGATAAAAGCCGCTCGGTGGCATCGACAGCCAGGTGTTTGCGTTCCTGTGCAGCCAGCGAGGCGCCGAGGAACCCGACCCAAACCATCAAGACGACGGCCATGTTGGGGCCACCTTGAATCTCAAGATCGAAGAACGCGATCTCTCGACGCATGTAATCGATGAATGACAGTGCGGTCATCGCCAGCATCGCGACGCCGATAAAGGCCTTCTCGACGTTGGCCCACATGCGGTCCGCTTCAGATAGCAGACCCTTTAGGAGTGCGATGCATCCTGAAATTGTCAGGACCAGTACGAATAGGAAATCCTGAAGCGGCCCATCTGCAAATGCACGCCAAGCGGAGCGAATCGAGCGGTCGCAGGTATCTACGACACGTTCGACTTGCTTAAAGACGGCATTCAGAGGAGCTGCCACGCTGGCCTACCCTCCCAGCTTGCCGAGCACCTGCTTGTAGACCGGTATCAAGTCTCGGTGATTGGCCAGAAAGCTCTTATGGACGGCTCGTGTCTTGTCCTTAAGTGCCGCGCGTTGCTCGGGCGTGAGTTCGACCACTTGCTTGCCCATGCTTCGAATGGTTTCCAGGAGTTCGCCTTCCAGAGAACGGACGGCTTCTCGACCCCTCGCAGACTCTGCGGCGGGATCGCCGATGACGATCTTCTGCAAATCTGCGGGAAGGCTGTCTACGAACGACTTGGAGTACACCACTGCCGCAGGCTGGTAGATGTGTTTGGACAATGTGTAGTGGGTCACGGGTTCAATCCAGCCGGCGGCCAGAGAGAATAACGCCGTGTTGTCGAAGCCATCGACAATGCCGGTGTTGAGTGCGGGAAGCACTTCGGAAGTCGGTTTGGCAACCGCTTGCACGCCGAGCATTTTGTACATGTCCATGTGAACAGGGTTCTCTTGAGCACGCATCTTGTACTTGGAGAGGTCTTCGATAGTGGATGCGGGTCCATTAGTGGCGAAGTTTCTCCACCCGTTCTCAGCCCAGCCTCCCAGTACAAAGCCCTTGGCTTCAAGCGCTGCTTTGGTGGGCTCGAACAGGATCTCGTCGAGAACAGCGTCTGCCTGCTTGTTGTTGGAAAATAAGTATGGCAGTTCGATCAGAGACAGGATGGGTACGTCCATGGCTTCACCCATGGCACCGGTGGAGAAGCCCCCTCCCTGAATGCGCTCGCCTCGAGCGACGTCCTGAATGGACTCAATCTCCGAACCGAGGCTACCCCCGAGGAACAACTTGACTTGGACGCGGCCACCGCTTTCGCTTTCGATTCGCTTCTCGACGCCTCTAAGCTGCTCTGACCAAGGGGTGTTGTCGGGGGCCACAGTGGCGAAGTTCATCACGAACTGAGCTTCCGATTGAGCTGTTTGGTCCGGCGAGAACATGATCGCCGCTGCCGTGACAGCGGTGGCGTATACAGTGGTTTTGCGCATGATGGTTTCCTTTATTTGGCGAAGAAGTCAGACTTCTTGGCCTTGAGGTTCTTGGCCTTGGCCTGCTCGGCACGGTTTTCTGGACCAATCTCTGGGATGGCATCTGGATCCGCTGCGAGAACGTCTTCGATCAGCTTGTCGAACAAGGCTGAATCTTGACGCTTGGTTGCATAATATTGAGCCTTCAGCACTTTGGTACCGAGATAGCCGGGTTGGGCTTCGATGGATTTATCGAAACGCACCTGAGATTTGTCCAAGTCACCACCCGCGAAGGATGGGGCGACCGAGTAGTACGCACCGAAGTATCGGTCTGGACCCGCGTAATAGAAATCGGAATCGACTTCCTCGACTTTCGCGATGTAGGTCTTGACGGTGTCCTTGTGTTTAAGAAGTGTGGCGAAGCCCTTTATTTTGGCCCATTTGCCCAGTGCGGAAGCGGTCCAGTACAGGCAGCCAGCATCTTCGGCTTTCATGACGCGAACGGCGGTCCGTTCAGTCTCGTTGCCCTTTTGTAGGAGTTCCGTGAACTCAGCGTTGGTGGCCATACACCGTCCGCCCCATTTGACGGCCGTGTCCCATGCACTCAGCTTCTCTTCAGAAACATCCGTTTTGACGTCTCCCCAGAAGTACCACCCACGAGTGAGTAGAGTGGCGGCTTCGCGGTTGCTCGGATCAGCGTTGTATGCCGCTTCAAATTTTGCGAGCGCCGCTTTAAGCTTTTCAGCGTCATCACGGCCCTCCCATAGGGCGAGGCCTTCTTCATAAAGGGTGGCCGACTGCTCGGCGGTACCGCTGGCCGCTCCTTTCTCGTAAGTGGCCGAATGCTTGGCGCATCCCGCCATGAAAGTGGTTGAGAGGACAAGTGTGGGAATGATTCGCATTACTACTCCAGAATCAAAGATTCGAGACGTTCAGTTAGTAGGCGACTTGGCTTGTGTCAACCGGTGTGCATGCCTCACTTTGAACTTCCTCACAGGCCCGTCACTTAAGGTGCTTGCTCTGTTGGGCTCTAACGGCTAAAACCGGCCTCCCGGCCACGGGTTTGGGGGTGGAGGAAATAATGCTCACCCCAGATGTCCCCGTCGCTTTGACCTTTGATGACGTGCTTCTCCAGCCGGCGTACTCTAATGTTTTGCCGCGAGATGTGGCGCTGACCACGCGCTTGGCGAGAGACCTGACGCTCAAAATCCCTCTGTTGTCTTCAGCTATGGATACGGTAACGGAGGCCGACACCGCCACCGCTATGGCGGTTGAAGGGGGAATGGGAATCATCCATAAGAACCTCAATCCGCTGGAACAGGCGCGCGAGGTAGCCAAGGTGAAGCGAGCCATGACGGGTGTGGTGTCCAATCCGATCACCATGCAGCCCAACCAATCGCTTTCGCAGGCCAGACGGGCGATGGTTGAACACCGCATCTCGGGTTTGCCTGTAGTGGATGGTCAGCAGCTTGTGGGGATCCTCACGGACCGTGATCTTCGGTTTGAGCGGAACTTGGATAGGCCGATTTCTGAAGCCATGACGCCCAAAGATAAGTTGGTCACCTGCCGTCCGGGAATTGCGCTGGATGACGCCAAGGCCTTGATGGCGAGTCACAAGATCGAAAAGCTTCTGGTGACCAGAGAGGATGGCTCCTTAGAGGGTTTGATCACTTTCAAGGATGTGCAGGCCGCGTCTCGCCTGCCTAATGCAACACGAGACGAACGCGGACGTCTACGAGTGGGCGCAGCGGTTGGAGTGGGTGCGGATTGTTTGGATCGTGCGGCACTTCTTGTGGAGGCTGGCGTCGACGTGCTCGCGATTGATACGGCCCACGGGCATTCGCAGGGTGTATTGGACGCTACGAAAAAGCTGAGAGCCAAATATCCAGACTTACCGCTCATTGCGGGCAATGTCGCCACGGCTGAAGCGACGCGTGCGCTCATCGAAGCGGGTGCGGACTGCATTAAGGTCGGCATTGGTCCCGGTTCGATTTGCACTACTCGGATTGTAGCGGGAACCGGAGTGCCTCAACTGACGGCTGTCTCTGCCTGTGCGAAGGAGGCTCATTCTGCCGGGATTCCGATCATTGCGGATGGTGGAATCAAATATTCAGGGGATGTGGCCAAGGCTATCGCCGCTGGAGCTGATGTCGTGATGGTGGGCTCACTGTTGGCGGGTACTGCGGAAGCACCGGGTGAAATGGTGCTTTATCAGGGCCGGTCCTACAAGGCCTATCGCGGGATGGGTTCTGTAGAGGCGATGCGGGCAGGTTCATCGGATCGGTACTTCCAAGATGGCGCCGAAGAAGGCGGTGGAAAGCTGGTACCGGAAGGTATTGTCGGTCGAGTCCCATATAAAGGTCCTCTAAAAGACACGGTTTATCAACTGATGGGAGGCCTTCGTGCGGCGATGGGCTACACCGGCAGCAAGGACATCCAGGCGATGCAATCCGATGCGCGGTTTGTGCGCATCACCTCGGCAGGTTTGAAAGAGAGTCATGTTCACGACGTCATCATCACGCATGAGGCGCCTAATTACTCTCAGTAAGTCGCTGAGCGAAGATTCCAATTGGGGGTGGGCCCCACAAAAAAACGCCGGCTTGACGCCGGCGTTTTTTGTGTTGAAGAGTCGTCCTTATTTGACGGCTTTACGAACCTCAAGAACCGCTCCATTATGTCCAGGGACACCGCCCTTAACGAAGAGAAGGTTGCGTTCAGTATCGATCTTCACGAGTTCAATGTTCTGAACAGTCACGCGCTCGGAGCCCATTTGGCCTGGCATTTTCTTGCCCTTGAGAACGTGTCCAGGGGTCAGTCGAGTACCGATAGAACCACCATGACGGAAGAACTCGTGGGTACCGTGTGTCCGAATGAACCCGGCGAAGTTGTATTTCTTCATGACGCCAGCAAAGCCACGTCCTTTGGATGTTCCAGAGACGTCCAGTTTGTCGCCATCGTTAAAGAGGTCGGAGACATTGACTCCAGCGCCAACTTCGAAGTTGGTGGTGTCGTCGAGACGAAACTCACGCACAGTCCCACGAGGCGTGGTTCCGGCTTTCTTGAAGTTTCCGATTTCGGCTTTGGAAAAGTTCTTCTCGGTCTTTTCTCCGAAGCCGAGCTGAACGGCGCTGTAGCCATCCTTGCTGTCTTCGGTCTTGATACCAAGAACGACGTTAGAGCTTGCATCGAGTACGGTGACCGGTGTGGCGGTTCCGTCTTCGGCAAACAAACGGGTCATACCCATCTTTTTGGCCAATAGGCCTTGTGTAGCTGCCATGATGTACCTCGCATTGGACGGCGCTTGGCGCCTTCTTACGGTTGGGTCTCAGAATGAAGACCCCGCGATGTACCCCGATTTGCCGAGGACAGCAAGATCATCCGCCGCAGTACAGTGCGTCGCCCTCGAGTCGAACTGTGTAGTCGGGCCGGTCTGGATCCGAGCTGAGGACATGCAAGACGTTCTGATCACTTTCCGGGTATGACGACTCCATACATGGACTTTCGGCCACGTAGTCTACGCCTACCGTGGTGCTTTCTCCGGGAGCCAAGCTCAGTTCGCCGATCCAGGAGCGACTGAATTCCCCACATGCGCTGATTTCATCATTATTCAAATAAACATCGGTCAAACTGAGGGGCAGATCTCCCGTATTCGTGAGCGTGATCCCTCCGTTCGCTGTACAGCCCATTCCAGAAGGGGGAGATAGCGTCAATGTGTCTGCACTTCCCGAGGAGGTGTAGACGGATAGAACCGGCGCGCAAACAATACAGCCCGATTCATCGCCAATGCCCGATAGAGGCACCATAATACCGCCGTCTGCTATATCGGCGTCGATATCGATCATCGCTTCGTATTCGGTGATTTCGACTGGACTAAAGCCCACTTGGACAGTCTGTACTTGGCCTGCACTGAGACTGGCAGGAATCATAAAGTCAGGCTCGAGCTGAAAGATAAAAGAATTCGATGACGCGACCTGTGTGATGAGTACAGGTCCCTCGCCAGTGTTGGTGAGTTGAATCGTTCGCCAAGTGGTCTCACCAATAGCAAAGGGTCCGAAATCCAGGCTTTCTGGATAGACGGCAAGGGCGCCGGCAGGTGTGGGTTCCCCCGAGTCGTCTGTGGCTCCAGGCTCCACACCATTGCCTCGAAGAATGATCTCTGCGTAGGCCGTTTCGGTGGACACCCCAATGCTCAGCTTACCTGAAAAGGGCCCCACGTCGGGTGGCTCAAATAATATGGTGCCTGTGATGAACTCATCGGGCAATAGTTCCACAGGGTTTGGGTCGGTCGGGTCGGTGCCCAGTGTGAATCCTGTGCCATCTACAAAGGCTGTGGTGATGGTGACAGGCTCTTCACCGTCATTGGTGACCGTCCAGGTGTCTGCGGTAGGTGAACCAGTCTCAATCTCACCGAAGTCGAAAGACTCGGGTTGTATACGGACGTTTCCGAAGACCAATCCTTCTTTGATTTCCTCTTCAGGCTCGACAACTTCGTCGGGTGCTTCACCGGTATCGTTGTCCGGTGTGGCGGGTACTTTTGGAGGGCCGCAGCTCACCAAAAATGCAAGACATGACAGGAGTAGACCGTAGTTCATACCGTGTAGCTTAGCGTAAGCCAGTCCAGAAAGGGGACGTCGGTTTGATTTAGAAGGTGTACTTCAGTGTGCCGGTCGCCGAAATCCCGAGGTCGAACCCGACTGCGTAGGACGCGTCGATGTCTACACCGACCGAGAAGTGGGACAGTTTCGTGTAGTACTCAATAGTGGGACCACCGATCACGACGGGGTGGGGTTGGTCATGCACCGTAGGGCGATTACCGTCCCAGGCCTTTTCAACCACTTCTGATTTGTACTCGGTCGGATGCATCAGCAGGGGAGTGAAGGTCATTCCACCACCCGCTCGGAATCCAACTCCAAAACGGCGAGAAGGATAGATGCTGATTTCGTACAGTCCGACAAAGGTGTAGGTGCGTAGATCGCCCTGGATGCATGTCCCCGTTTGGACGCAGCCTTGAGCGGCTTGCTGTTCGTAGTCCAGACCGTTGTTGATACCTTGGAAAAAGCTGACTTCCCAAGCCATGGACATATTTTCTTGGTCATAGAAATCTTGACCAAATGCCAGGGCCACGGACGTGCCGGGTTGGAGAACCTTTCCGTAAGTGCCCACGTAGATACCCATACCCACGTTGGTCTTGGCATACATGCCTTTCACGATCTCGCGTACGGCGCGCTTCTGCGCTTTGGGCTTCTCACCCATTTCTTCTTCGGCACCATATTCCTCGTAGGCCTGCGCTGAGGCTTCCGTGGGGGCAAAGAGAGCGGCGAGGGTGATGATTCCGATTTTGGCAAACATGGTCATGTGTTTCTATCCCAGGACGTTGCGCCCATTAACTGAGCGTACCGCTGCCTACGAGGGCTGGAAGATGAATGGATAGGAGACGATAACGATACCGCCACCCTTAGGCTCGGGGAATTTGAACCGCATAAAGCGGCTGTTGATACACCCTTCGACGGCCTTGTTGTTGAGTGTCGATGACTTGGTTGAGGCCTTCGATACTGAACCTGTCTTTGAAATCACGAACTTCACTGTGACCTTTCCACCCAGGGTTGGGTTTTTGGGAAGTTCACGCTGATAGCAGTAACGAATCTGGTTCATGTGCTTCTTGATGACGGCGTCGATGAGCGACTTGTCCAGCGCACCCAAGATGATGGGGTCTCCGCCAATTCGGCCGATACCACCTTCTCCCTTGGCACCAAAGTTACCGCCGCCGGAACCATATCCGGAAGCGCCGGAGCCTCGACCTTTAGTGCCGAGACCGCCCAGTCCAGCCGCAGTACCACCGCCGCCGAGTCCAGAGCCACGTGCACCGAGTCCACCGGATCCGATCTGTGTTCCTTTGGCTCCGATCAAGCCACCGATTCCACCGGCGAGATCTGAACTTAGATTCGCTGAGCCGAAGACGCCGTCGAGTTCTCCACCATCGCGGAGAGCACCGAGAACACCGGCATTTTCAGCCACTTCGGTGTCCAGTTTTTTCTTCTGGAGTTCGACCTTGTTGCCCTTGGCCTTCTCCATTTTCGCGTCTTTTTTACCGACCTTACCTTCTTCCTTCTTGGCCTTTGCACCTTCACCGGCGTCGGGGTTTGCGTCCGGCTTGTTCTTTTCTTTTTGGGGTTCGGGCTCGGGTTGTTCCAGAAGCATTTCAACGAAGCGATCTGGCACTTCCATGATCTCGCTTTCGGATGGAGGCGGCGAGTTTAAGAACAGCACCAAAAGCATGGCCATCATGAACATGAGAATGGCCATGATGTAGCCGAAGGCGACGTCGAGTTTATCTTTACCGCCCTTACCCTTCGGGATGCTTGCTCCAGGAGCCACCATCTGGCTGAAGAAAATGACGTTTCCGAGGTCCGCGACCACCCGAGTGTCGTCGCCGATGGGCACTTGGTATGCACCTGGACCATTGGCTTCAGCGGTGCCTGACTCGATCAAGTCTTGGAATGTGTGTCGTTGGTCGCCGATGTCGACAAAGCCCGACCACTTGTCTGACATGTTGAAAATGAAGTGATCGCCCGCGTTTTCGAACATGACGAAGTCATCGTGGGGCAGGTCCTCGGGAGGAACGTAGAAATCATTCCGCCGCTCTTCGCTGGCCTCAGACAGGGTGGGCGCCAACAACCAAGCGATTCGGGCAAATCCGGGAGGGACCCAACCCATGGGCTGTCCAATGAAACGCCAACGGTAGCCGGTAGATGAGCCCACTGGGATATCTTGGATACCGGTTTGGTAGTGCTTCACGTCCATCACAGAGTCTGCCCAGATTTCGGCGACCTCCAGGACTTTGGCCTTTTTCCTATCCACACCGGCATCGCTACTCGCTGTGCCTGAGCGCATGATGAAGGCCATGACGTCTTCACCCGACTGGGCAATGGAGTCATTCGCCGATTCCGCTGCTGCTTCTGCCGCTGCGACAGCGGTGACTGCTTCAGGAACCTGGTCGGTTTGCTCGACTTCGTCTTCTTCTTCTGGGACGGGTTGTGTGGAGTCTTCCACTGCAGCCGCAATGGCTTCGATATTCACAGAAATGGTGATGGGACCCATGCTGATGGAGTCTCCGCTCGCCAGATCCGCGTTACCGGCGACCTTGGTCCCGTTTACGCTGGATCCAGTGACGCTACCCAGATCTAAGATTTGTACGCTTCCGTCTTCTTTGACGTTGATGACCGCATGCAGGTCTGCCAACGATTCGTCATCTACTCGCAGCATGGCTGCGGGACCGCGACCAATGGTCACGCTTTCTGCGGAGACTTCTTCCCGACGGAGCAGTTGGTCTCCGTTCGAGATCTCAAAAGTAAGCCGAATATTACCGGTGGCTTCGTTCGCCATGATGGGTGTTCCTTAGCTAGGACACGGGGCAGGCCCCGCGATGTTGGATTCCAGCGGAGCTACTTGACCTCGTCGACGGATTTATCCATCTCGTCGTCGAAGTCTGTCCGGAGCTTGATGAGTGGGTTGAAATTGGCGCGTTTACGATCAAGCAAAAGCGCACCTTGTGGCTTCACGAGCTCACCATCCACTTCGACACCCTCGAAATCAATTTCAGTGCGGGACTTGTAGACTACCTTCGGTTCCTCAGCATCCTGCGCAAAGGCTGGAGCAGAAAGAAAAGCAGCGGCGGTCAAGAGAAGGCGTTGCACTGTCATGATTCGAACCTCCGAGGGAGTTTGCTGGTTCCAAGGAACAATCCATTGTAACCCAGCTGAGTGGCCTTTGGGGCCGTGAGGGCACGGAACAAACCGAACCCCACCAAGTCCAGTGTGCCTTCCTGGAGCGATTTGGACAACGATTGGGGGGCAAAGAGGCTGTCAAAACGGCTATTCACGTTCACTTTTTCCAAGATTGGCGTTGAAAAACGACCTCAAATGCTGGTTTTGGAGATAGGCAGGATCACCGTATTCCAGTCCTTAAACGCATCGTGCCCGAGATGACTTACACCTCGGGCACGTTGAGTGACGGAAAAGATCGCTTTTTCCGCTATTCGCCACCCTCAGCGGGAGCACCTTCAGCGGGAGCACCTTCAGCGGGAGCACCTTCAGCGGGAGCACCTTCAGCGGGAGCACC
>Ga0163180_10000298_pt1 | contig 28406 bp, 31 predicted proteins | sample AtlANTMetagenome_2_FD_109647 | JGI IMG/M metagenome (GOLD analysis project Ga0163180, IMG submission 109647) | Marine eukaryotic phytoplankton communities from the Atlantic Ocean - Atlantic ANT 4 Metagenome | ecosystem: Environmental > Aquatic > Marine > Oceanic | place: North Atlantic Ocean...
CGGCCATATGTAAAATGAAAATACTGGTAGCTTGTGAAGAAAGCCAAAGGGTTTGTATTTCGTTTCGGCAGGCTGGGTTTGATGCGTGGTCGTGTGACTTGTTGGATCAATCAGGTGGTTATCCTGAATGGCATATTCGGGGAGATGCGATCAAGGAAGCATATTCCGGAAAGTACGATATGCTTATTGCATTCCCTCCATGTACCTACATATCAAAGGCCGGGGCGCTTAGAATGTTTCCCAATAGAAAGCTTGACCAAAAAAGATTTGGAAAAGCAATGGAGGCAAAAAAGTTTTTCCTGGATTTGCTTCATTCTCCCATCAAACACATTGCGATAGAAAACCCAACACCACTAAAGATCGTAAAGATGCCAAACCATACACAAGCAATTCAGCCGTATCAGTTTGGCGATCCATTTACAAAAAGGACTTTGCTTTGGTTAAAAAATCTGCCATGTCTCAGACCAACAATTGTTATAGATGATTACAGGAAGTGGACTAAACCTACACCATGGGTAAGAAGTTCGGCACATGGCGGATCGTACCAACCAGTAAATGTTCCTGTTGGGTGGAGAAACAATGGCAACAATAGAAGAACCGAAAGATCAAAGACGTTTTGGGGAATTGCCCGCGCAATGTCATCGCAGTGGACACCTGAAAAAATCGCAGAAATGCCGGAACAAATCAAACTCTTTAAATGAAAATATCTATGTGTGTATGGAATGCAATTTGTATATAGATTTGAGTACTGATATTGAAGACCCGCAATGTGAGATTTGTGGATCGACTCTTTACGCGGCCAGCTCTACTTGAATCTTGGTCTCTTGATACTGTCATAATTTGATGGTATCTTTGTTCGTGCCCCCTTTTTATGGTTGGATGAATGCCCGATAGAAAAACCCTCAAAGCGTTCCACCAATATTCGAACCGTGCGCTTGCTGAATATCGGACGAAGACCATTAGGAAGAGCGGCACCGTTACAAGTTATGTCACGATACAATTGAATGGTGAGATTGTTTCCTTGATTGATGCGCAAGCCAAAAAGGAAAAGACCAATATAAGCGATTGGATTATCCGCGCATGTCTCGAAAAACTGGATGAGAAATGAGTTTAACCGCTTGGCTGATGGTCTTTGTGGTCTTGATCATTGTTATCGACATACACAACATCATTAAAAAAAATAGGGAAGAACATAATGGAAAACGGAAATGAGCCGGCCGCCTACATGGTGCCAATTACCGAATTAAACGAATGGGAAAAAAACCCGAGGATGAATCAAGCGGCTGTGGATAAGGTGGCAGCATCGATTCGGCGATTTGGGTTTGGCGCTCCGATTGTTGCAAGGAAAGAAGACCGTATGATTATTGCTGGTCATACGAGAATCAAAGCGGCAAGGACCATCGAGGGAATGACACATGTACCGGTTCGATATCTTGACATTAGTATGAAAGAAGCCGAAGCCCTTGCACTGGCAGATAACAAGCTTGGCGAAATTGCTGTCTGGGAGGACAATATGCTGGCTTCTCTTCTTGCTGACTTGTCGGAGGAGGAGGCTGTTTCTCTTGGATTCAATGAGGAGGAATTGGAAGACCTTCTTGGTGACATCGATCAGTTGGGAAAGCCTGTCTTCGAGGATGATCTTGATGACCTTGATGACCTTGACAGAATACCAGAGGATGTGGAACCAAGGACCAACCCGGGGGATGTGGTTGAAATGGGAATTCATAAGCTCCATTGCAAGGACAATATCGAGGTCCTCAGGTCCATGCCTGATAATAGTATCGATTCCATTGTCACAGATCCACCGTACGGGATTGACTTCATGAACAAGACCTGGGATTCATCCGTTCCCGGGAATGAATGGTCGGAGGAATGTCTTCGGGTTCTCAAGCCGGGCGGACATATAATCTCCTTTGCCGCGACAAGAACAATTCATAAGCTTGTAACCAACCTGGAGAATGCAGGCTTTGAAGTAAGAGATACGATCAATTGGTTGTACTTCTCAGGCTTTCCGAAGAGTCTTGATTTGTCAAAGGCGATTGATAAACACTTTGGGGTTGAAAGAGAGGTGATTGGATTAGGACCACCTAAAAAAACCGTTTCTCATTGCATGAATAATTCCGGACAAAATAAACTTGGAGCACAAAAAAAATTCCTATCCGGACCAGCAACCAAAGAAGCAGAGGAAGCAGATGGTTGGGGAACAGCTTTGAAGCCTTCTTTCGAACCGGCTACACTTTGCCGGAAGCCATTGTCTGAGAAGAGCGTTTCTTTAAATTGGTTGAAGTGGAAGACGGGCGGGTTGAATATTAATGGTTGTCGGTTTAGTTATGGTGATCCTTGTTGGGTTGGGCCAAATGATGAAGTTGGGCCAAGATCGATCGGTGGTTATCAAGATCAATATGTAGGCGGAAAAATAAAAAATCCTATCTCAACAAATGATCCCGGTGCAAGATGGCCCGCCAACATCTACCAATGCCCAAAAGCATCCAGAGGAGAAAGGGAGGAGGGTTGCGAGGATATGCAAAAGACAAAAGGGGCAGCAATTCAACATCACGGTGAGAACTCAAAAGGATTAAACAGCCCAAGGGCAGGAGCAGGAAGAACAGCTTCCGAAGTTGCAAACATACACCCAACCGTCAAACCCATCAAACTTATGCGATGGCTCGTTCGCTTGGTGACTCCTCCCGGGGGAACGGTGCTGGATACTTTCCTGGGTTCTGGAACAACCATGATCGCAGCTGAGAAGGAAGGCATTCGATGCATCGGAATCGAGAGGGAACCAAAGTACTGCGATATAATCCGGGCGAGAGTTGAATCAGCGATAGGAGACAAGCCATGACAGTAAAGAAGGGAAGACCAACCAAGTTCACACCTGAACGGATAGACAGTATCTGTCAATCGGTGAAGCTCGGACTATCCAGGAAGGACACGGCGAAACGAGCGGGGATCGATATCAGTACCTTGATGGCTTGGCTTGCAAAGGGGAAAAGAGGGGTAGAGCCATTTGTCGCCTTTGTCGAGAGGGTAAAGAAAGCAGAGGGTGATGGGATCGCCTTTCATATTGCTAACATTACATCGCATGCCAAGAATGGTAACTGGCAATGTTCCGCTTGGCTGCTGGAAAGATGTTGGGGCTATACCCGAACCGATGCCGGCAAAGAGGAATTTGAGGAGGTGATCGATGTGGAGGAGGTCGATGTAAAGGAGCTACTTCTGCAGATCAAGAAGCAGAACCAGGAATTAAAGCCATACATGGAACCCGAGATTGAGGAATGATTGTTTGTCTTGTCCTATGTCTGCTGTTTCTTGTTCTTTGCTTTTGCGTGGCCGGATATGCAATGTACAGAATAGAACAGGATGAGTATGAAGATTAGATTATCATTATGATGGATCTACATTCCTACATCCAGACCCAAAAGAAATTGGTCGCCATACAGAAAGGCTATCCGCTTGCACTTGCGAAGTTATGGGTTCCTCATTGTCATCGATTTGATGGGCTTGGTGAGAAAAGCCCGCGCCCGGTTGGTTGCCGTAAACCCATGACCAAGAAAGCCCCGGGGCTCTATCATTGTTCCACGTGCAACATTACGGAGAAAAGGACATCTCAGAAAGAGGCGATGGTTTTCACGAAAGGCAGAACCGCAACGGCTTTATTCGGGGGAAACAGATCAGGCAAGACACAGGCCGGGGCCATGTTGGCGGTAGCCGTAGCGGCCGGCCGCGGTGAATGGTGGGTCAGGCAATGGCTTCGACTTAATGATCTACCAAATAGCACCGTTCCAAATGTCAAACCCTCGACAGTGATCGCAAGCGCTTTGTCATACGGTGACGCGATAGCCTATATTCGCCCGAAGCTTGATCTGTATCTTCCAACCGGAACGAGACGGATAAGATGGAATTCACAGGACCGGGCAACTGCCCATCTTCCAAATGGTGGCAAGATCTATTCCATGTCAGCGGACTCAGGTCGGGAGAAATACCAGGGCCAGAGTTGCGAATTAATTTGGCTGGACGAAGAACACCCATATCCTATATTTGAAGAAGCCCAAATGCGTACCATCGACTCCGGAATATCGAACGGCGTTATTCTTACGATGACTCCGCTCCTCGGGTTTACCTGGCCTGCCGATTTGTTTATCCAGAACCCGAACAATGATTCCTCTTTGGTCTATCACCAAATAACCGGACTTGATAACCCATACATTTCATCGGCTAAGATGATGAAAACGGTCGGCCACATGTCCGACGAATCAAAAGCATCCAGAATATTCGGACATTTCACCAATCAGGCCGGTCTTGTATATCCCGAGTTTGATCGCAATATACATATCGTTGATGACATTGACATATCGAACCGGGATTCCTGGGATGTATTTCTGACCATCGACTTCGGGGTCGTGAACCCGTTCGCCTGTCTTGCCGTGGCCTATCACGCAAAGACCGATCGACTTGTGGTTTTTGATGAGTACTTTGCCACGGAAAAAACAACCCTCCAAAATGGGCATGCCATAAATGCGCTTTTCCAAAGATATAAACCGTTCGACCATGTAATTTGTGATCCGGAAAACAAGGACGGGCGGATGCTTCTTGCTCGGCAATGTAATCTCCATAACCACGCGGCACCAAAACATCTTGGGGTATCTCAAACGATCAACATGGTAAAAGAAAGGCTTGCTCTTGATGCTGAGGGAAAACCAAGGTTGTATGTTTTCAAAAAATGCAAGAACCTACTACTCGAGTTCAGAAAATACCGATGGGCAAAAACAACGACGGGCAAGGACAAACCAGTGAAGAGGGATGATCACGGCTTGGACGCGCTTAGATATTTGGTGTGCTGGCTTGCGCGTTATAGAATGCACCTGTAATTATCTTGTGCTATATTGACGGAAAAGAGGTGTCAAAATGGAAGAGTCGATTTTTAAATATCTCCTTGATTATGGATCTCTTGGAATAACCGCCGGGCTTTTGTTTTGGCTGTATCTTCATTCCATGAAGCAGGTTAAAGAAATCCGAGCCCAGTCTCGGGAAGATCTTGAAATGCTACGGGATCGGTATGAATTGGTTATTGGAAAATACGATCAAGACAAAGAGCTTTTCTTTGATGAGCGCCAACGGATGCACAATCAGATCGTTATGAAGATAGAAAGTATTGAGAAGACAATCGACAAGCAGGAAAAATCAATCGAGTCCATCAAAGACAAATTGGATCAGATCTTAATCCTTCGAGATCGTCAAAGCATGATAGGATAGCACCATGGGAATATTTGACAGCTTCTATTCGATATTCAAGACACGACAGGCCAAGATCGAGGAAAAGCCCACCAAGGAAAATCATGGCTCTTCATGGTTGAACCCAAACGGAGTACGGAATCCATACCGCGCGCTTACCGCTCTCGAAGCGTATGGAAATCACGGTTATCTATATGCTGCAATCAATCGGGCAACTGAGGACCTTTCTGCTCTTGACTTGAGACTATACAGGGGGAAGGGAAGAGATGCCCAGGAGATATTTGAGCATCCGTTTCTTGATCTGATTGAACAGCCAAGTACAGCAATTGACGGTTTCCTTTTCCGGGAACAGATTACTCTCGATCTTGTGCTCTCGGGTTCCTGCTATGTACTTCTCCTTGGACCTGAGATTCCTGTATCAATGGTCAGGCTTCATCCGGACGAAGTGCGCGTCATTACAAATGAGATGGGTCTTGTTGGATACGAGCACACCAGCAATGGACAGGCAGTGATCTATCCACCCGATCGAATACTCACCGCGAGAAATGCAAGCTATTCTACTGGACCCAAATCTTTGTATGGTACTGGAAGCGTAGAACCATTGGCGCGGGAATTGAATGCCGATCTAAACGCTCAGAACCTGGCAAGCCAATCAAGTAGCCAGGGGCATCCGGATGTTTTGATCTCACCCAAGGACATTACTGACATATGGCCCGAAGAGACGAGAAGGAATATCTCCGATCGATACAACAAGCTTGCAAAGGCCGGGGGCGCTATGGTCTTATCCGGAGCGTCAGAAATCAAGCCTCTCAACTTATCCCCGAAAGATATGGAATTCGCCACGGTTCGAAAGACAGCCATGGAGGTTATTTCGGCATGCATCGGAACCCCTCCAAGCGTTCTTGGTTTGCCGGCCGCAAATTACGCAACTTCCCGACAACAGGCGATCAACTATTGGCAGGTACAGCAGAAGAGAGCAAGACGAATCGATATCATGCTGACCAAGCTTGCCCGACTTTGGGATCGGAATCTATATGTAAAGCATGACTTCGGTACGGTTCACGAATTGCAGGATATCCGGAAAAGCCAATTAGAACGGATTCAAATGCATATAATGAACGGCATGTCACCCGAAGCGGCATATGAATACGAAGGGCTTGGCAACGCGCCAATCTCTTCCGATGCCCAACCAGACGAACCAGACTTTGAGGTCATCGACCAAGGCGCGGAACAAACCATCGTCCGATTATTCGAGAACACTTTGCCGGCCAGCTCTCCACAAGACCAGCAAGACCCGGAACAGAAAGCGGCAATGTACCGCCGGCGATATTGGGATGATTACTACCAAAAAAGATACATTCCGGCACATAAGAAGATGCGGCTCATTTGGGCGCGCTATTTGAGATCGGCAAGAAAGAGATATATCGCTCGAGCCGAAAGACTATTGAAAGAGGAAGTCGGGAAGTCCGTAGTCAAAGGCTACATAGTTAAGGAAGGGGAATCGTTCGTGGTCGTTGATGATTGGTCAGCACTCGAAGCGGAAAAGGCCGAGATCCGACATATTGAAAAATTGGTATGGGATACCTATAGAAAACTTTATACGGTTATTGGGCAGGATGAATTGGACAAGGTGATGAATGGAGCGGGTAGAGATACCGAAGAATTTAGAATCATAGATGTACAAATCGAAAAGGGCTTTATAACAAACGCGGCATCCTGGGTTAGAAAGAACGTGTACAAGGTAGCCAAGGAAGTAGCGAACACCACAATGCGGTTCATCAGAAAATTAATCAATCGCGGCCGGGAAGAGGGAACAGCAAAAGAAGATATTATATCGCAAATTCGACGGGCCCCGGTTTTTGATACAGGAAGATTGGATAACATAGCCAGAACCGAAACAACGAGAACGATAAACGGCGCTATAGATTCGGCATACATCCAAGCCGAGGATCTTGGAGTCAAGATCAAGAAGGTATGGATCACGGAAAACGATGACCGCGTGCGGGAATCCCATGTCGAATTGGATGGTCAGACGATAGCGGTTTCCGGTGAGTTCGTAACAGGGAACGGCTCTACTACATTTAGGCCGGGCGAATTTGGTATCGCCGAGGAAGATTGCAATTGTAGATGCGTTCTTGGCTATGTAGAAATCAAGGAATAGTAATACAATAATTTTAATTATATTATTATTAAATCTGCCTATTCTTGTAATTATTGCAATCGCTTGTTTTCTGGTTTATACTCTTCTCGAGAGGTGTACATGCTGAGAAGAAATCTATTGGTTGAAAAGGTGGCAAGCCCGGAACAGAAAGACGGGAAAATATCCATGTCCTTTATTGCTTCGACTTCGGCGGTTGACAGATACGGGGATGTTATAGACCAGAACGGTTGGTCTCTGGAATCGTACAAATCCAATAACATCGTCCTTTTCAATCATGACGCAACTGAGCTTCCAATCGGAAAGGGTTTGGTTGAAGTAGTCGATGGGAACCTGATGATCGATATCGATTTCGACATGAAGGACCCCCGCGCTGCTGAGATTGGAAGAAAGACCAAGGATGGTTTTCTTAATGCCGTATCGGTTGGATTCAATCCTATCGAGTCGGTAAAGAGAAGCGATCTACCCGATGACCATTTTGCGAAGGGTGCCGATGGGATGTTCTTTCTAAAGTCGGAGCTTCTTGAGGTCTCTGTGGTAACCATTCCGGCAAACTCAGAAGCTGTTGCCGCTAAACAGTTGGCGAGCTCAGCAGAAGAACGGGTCTTCCGGAGAATAGCAAAACACATCCTGGATATCATCGAAGAGGAAGAGCGGTTCGTCGTGTACTATGCGAAGGAATCCAAGGAAGAAGATGAGGTCATCGAAGAGGATGAAGAGGAATTAGAAGAGGAGTTTGAAGAGGAATACTACGATCATGATTCCGAAGACGAAGAAGACAAAGAAAAGAGTTTGACCTATCGAAGTACGAATTTTCCTAAGGCAGGAGATGATTTAGAGGTTGATCTTGATAATAGCGGGTACAGCATTTTTCCAATTGCTTATGCGGAAAATATTAAGTTGAAGTATCCAACTATTTGGGCCAAAGGTGGAAACATTCTTGGAAATAAACAGTATTCTCTTTTGCGGCGTATTTTAAAAAATAACGGCAAGCCAAAAACCGACAATCAAGAAAAGGCGATTCGTTTGCGAGAATCATGGGCAGCAAGACATTTAAAAGATTTTCGTTTGGCTGGTGTCGTTGCACAAATGAAGTGGCTCGTAATTGGTAGTCGAGGAATTAGCCACATGAAAGAAATAATTGATACAGAAATTAATAAAATAGAAGAAGAGAAATACCTTAAAACTTTACTTGGCGAAAAGCCAAACCAACCAGCCGCCGAGAAGGACGAAATCAAAAGCCTGTCTTATCTCATCGGCTTAATGAAAACAGACAAATAACAAATTGGAGTAAACATGTCTGAATATAATGTCAATCAGGGTTTGGTTGAAGAAGCCAAATCGATCCTTAATGGTCTTCGGGCCCATCAGAAAAACGCCGAAGATAAGCTTTCCAACATGGACAGGCAAATCGAGGATCTTAAACTATCCCAGCGCAAACTATCCGAAGCCTATACCAAGGCAGCACCGGAATATCGCGCCCAAGACGAAACCCTCCGACGGTATGTTCGCAAGGATGGAACCCTCCGGCTGAACTCAGAAAAAAAGCAAATACAGATTGGCGGTCAAGGTGCCATGACTTCAAACGTTCCCGGACTTCTTGACGAGACCGAGCCAACCAACGAATGGCATGCCAAGCTTTTGAAGATCAACAAGGAACGAAACTTCGCCCGCATGCTGATGGCAAATCCTCATACCCCCAAGATGGACCTTAAGCTTTACAAGCATCTCGAGGTTGCCCCCCGATGCATCAAGCCGGGTCTTGAAAAAGCATATGATGGAGACCCAGGAAAAGGTAGCCAGTGGACACAAGCACAATTCGTCGATTCCCTGTATGAATCCTATACCGTTCCCCGACGTCTTCGATCTCTTCTTCCAACGGTAGAATGTGATCGGGGCTCCCTGATCATTCCAACCCTTACAAAAGGCGCACAGCCATATGTACAGGGAACCGCAACTGATGACATAAACGCATCCGCATATCCAGCGTCTACCGTAACCACCGGACAGACTGTTATTTCTCTTGCTGGGATGACCGTTCGGTGCGTCGTGGACCAAGTGGCGGCGGAGGATTCAGCCTTAGCCCTTGCAAGTTTGCTCTCTCGCAACATAGGAGAGAGTATCGAATCTGGGTTCGAGGACACCATGATCAACGGTCAGACTGGTGTTGTTGGTTCATTCGATACAGGCTTGGCAGATTGGACCGGACCTGATGGAAGATGGACAGCAGGATCAGCAAGCGATCACCGCCTGACATTTGACGGTTGGCGAAAATTGGCTTTTGCTGCTTCTACAGAAAACACTCCTGCTAGTGGTGCGGATGTCAAGTTCTCTGATATTGTTACATGCATTTCCAAAATGGGCGAGTTTGGAGCAGGCGAACGATTGATGGTTGTATCTCCAAGCTTTCTGATCAAGAACCTTCTTGATATGTCAGAGCTTGCTACCATTGATAAGTTTGGACCACAAGCTACAGTATTAACCGGACAGGTTGGCGCGTTGTTGGGCATGCCCGTTATCATGTCTCGGTTTATGACCGATGATTTGAATGCCAACGGAATCTATGACAACGCAACAAAAGACTATACGGGATATCTTATCTACAATAGAAGCTCTTATGTCCAATATCTTCGTCGAGGTCTCCAGATCGAAAGTCAAAGAAATATTGCTTCGGGTGCTTTTGAAATCGTTGCTTCATTGCGCGCCGTTATGGGTTCCGCCGATGCTGCAGGATCTAAAAATGTAGCCTTCCAGTATTCCATAGATAAATAATCATGGCGGTTGTTAGCCTATCCACATTCAAGGAATACCTTCCCGAGTTATCGGGCAGCACCGGAGCAGATACGGATCTCACCAATTTATTGGCCCGTGTCGAATCCGCCGTTGCCCGATACATCGGGTTTCCTGGTTGGTCCGGGGATTCCGGTAGTTCAAACCAAACTCCGGTCCTGGATTCAACGACGTATACTTTGTATGTGGATGGGCCGACCCACTATGATCGATACACTCTACAATTGCCTATCGCGCCGATTGTGTCGATAACCTCGATTCATTCGGATGCGAACAGGCAGTATCTAAGCTCTTCCCTTATCGACTCTTCCACCTATACATTTAATACCGAGCTGGCCCGCGTTTATCTCGATCCAAATACTGCCACCCAAGTCTTTGATGATGGATACAGATCCAATAAGATTGTCTTTGTGGCCGGCTATACATCGGTAACGGCACCGAGTGATTTGGTGCATGCAATTTGTGTTTGGGCATCTCAATTGCATCGAAACAAAGCTACCCAGGGAAAAGAAAGCATCACACAATCAAACAGCACTGTAAGAGTATCACCTAAGACGATGCCCCCGGAAATAAAACAGTATATTAATTATCTTAGATTCCCCGGGGTTATTCTGTGAGCATGACATTTGAAGAATTCCGGAAGATGATCAATAGGAAGTGGACTTTTTTCCATGCCTTCATTTCAGCAAAGAAAAGGGAATCGCTTGCGGGTGAGATACGGGCCCAGCTTCTTAGGGAAGCAAGAACGAATGCGACATACTACCCACAAATTCGAACAAAGGAATTGTGGAAGTCAATCAGAACATTTCAGCAGGCAAAGGGGCGCGCCTTTGATATTGGACTAACCGCGGGAAGCGAAATTGGATCAGGTTTTCAATCAAGACCGCGCGGTGCTTACTATGCTCTTTTTGTAGAAAAGGGTACCAGTCGAATGGCGCCAAGATTCTATTTAGAGCGCGCCTTTGACAAGGTGGATCAGACCGTGCCAAATAGAATAAAAAGATACATGAGGTTATATCTCGAGGACCCAAAGTATTATGGCTGATTCGAGAACCGTACAAATTCACAAGCAGATTGTTAGTATCATTGCCCAGGACTATACCGGGGCAAGCTACTATTCGGGTCTTGATATGACGGAAGGGAACGTGATTCGGGGAAAGGTGGACATACCCCCTATGATACCATTCGCCACGGTTGGGTTTCGAAGAGTGAACGAAGACTATGGTCCGACCCTGGGAAGATTTCAAGGCGATATAATCTTTGAAGCCTTTGTCTTTGTCGGTGGTTCGGCATTCAATGAGAGGCTTGACAATGCCCTGAATCTATGTTCTGATATGGTCAAGAAGATTACGGCAAACCGGCAACTGGCCTTGGGGTCTCTTGTTGATGATGTCAAATGCGACATTGCAGCGGGTGACGGTGAGGAAGTCGGTATGTCTAACACCGGGATCGGCCTCATTACGATTACGGTCAAATTCCAATCCGATGATGGTGCCTGATGTCCTGGTATTCAACAAATTACAAGCAGCGGATTCCTATCGCGATCAAGCTCGAATATGTTGGGGGAGTTCCACCCGCTGCCACGGCCACAAAGGACATATCGATTACGGTGCCTTCAAACTTCGATCCCTTCTGGACGAATATCCGGTCTGATGCTTTCGACGCGATTCTTGTAAGCCATGACAACAACCTTCTGACATTTAAGCGGGCATCCTTTAATTTTGCCAATCGTCAATTGACCTTCGAAGTCGATGCCTTTGTATACGATAACAAGGAGAATTCCACCGGCTTGATCTTCCTGTATTGGAATTACTCTTCGGCTACGGATCTTGCGTCGGTGTTCACGGCATCCAGCCCAATGCAGGCATCGATCTTTCTGGGAACCCCTCGGGGTAGATTGGTGATGGGTGACCCAACCGGAAACAATACATCTAATTCGCCATCGGCAACGGTTCAGAAATCAGTTGATGAGAACGTCTATGTATGGTTTCAATATAGTACGCTCCTTAATAGAATGAAGGCACCGTATAACAATCGGGTCTTCTTTGAAAGTATAAAACAGGTTAAGGTCTTTTCTTTTGATTCAACAGGTACCGATTCGTCTGGGAGGTTCGATGCGCTGGAAACGGTTTTTTCTTCTGGTTACATTGGCATTATGGCTAAAGGTGGCACGAACAATACGACCTACCTATTAGGCGCCTTTATCACTACCAGTTTATTCCAAGAGATACAAGTGAAATGTTATCTTGAGGTATCCAACAAATATCCACCATCATAATCCAAGGGGTCTGTCATGCCAGCGGCAAAATTAGGAAGAGGAAGTTTCATTCGGTTGGGTGAAGAGTCTACGTGGGGGAACGCTGCTTCCACCACGGTATCGAATCGGATCGCTTCTCAATCATTGCAAAGAAAGCAAGAACGATCACAGAAAACCCATTTGTCTACAAGCGCCGGTGTTTTCTCGTTTGGCTCGTTCGATGGTTTTGAATTGTGCGAGGGAGATGTCGAGCTTCCAATTGGATACAATGGCAGCGGATTACTTTTAAAGGCTGCCTGTGGTGCGCTGGCTACTACCGGGCCATCTGGTTCTGATTACACCCACACCTATTCAGCAGGAACCACCGGGGATCTTCCCTCTCTGACTATCAATGTGCAGCGCGGTAATTCCTCGAGTGAATTGTTTAAGGGAATGAAGATCAGCACAATGGGGCTGAGTATTGAAGCCGGCGGACAAATGATGGGAAGCTTTTCCTTTGTGGGATCGACTTCGGAAGCAAGAACAACCGCCGCCACTGCTTCATATAATAATGCCAACAAGGATGTCTTCCACTATGAAGCGGCCGCTTTGACGTTTGATTCTCAAAGCTACAACCTTCGAAGCATGACCTTGAATCTTGATAACAAGATCGAACGGCGAAACCTTCTCGGGTCTAAGTTGACATCGGAACCATCCATTACGGACATGCGAGAAATTACTCTTGAATGTTCTGCCGATTATGAGGACGATGCGCTATATACTGCCCAGTTAGCGGGAACGGCCGGAGATGTCGTAATCGCCTTCACCAATTCCAGTTCACAATCCTTTACGATTACCTTGAAGGATGCCCAATTGATATCCTATGACGATGCCATCAGTACGGTCGGCCGGATAGAAAGAAGCTTCACTTTCCAGGGGTTCGCAAATATATCCGGGGCAAACGATGCCTTTTCCATTGTGATCGTGAACCAGGAATCCAGCGGAACAGCAAATTAATCTATAATAGATTATTATATTATCATGGTTTGTCGCTGAGCTCGGCAGACTTATCTATCATTAGGGGAAGACAAAATGAAAGATGTACTCAGCCATATTATCAAATCGTCGTATTGGACATTGCCGATCTTCGATGGAAAGATCTTGATTAGAGGTAGAATACTTTCGCCAAGCGAAGCCGAACAGGCCGGAGTTATGCAATTCATGGTGGCCGGTCAACTGATGCGAAATGCCAAAGACCTCAAGAACATGGAAAAACTCCAGAATGCCGAGAACGGAACGGATGAGGAAAGGATCGATTCCATTCTTGAGGCGACAAGACAAATGGGATTTCGTCCGGAGATGCTCGCACAGATACACGAGCAAAACAACAAAGTGATTTGTCAGGTTGTCCGAGAATGCAGTATCGACCAGGGTGCGACATGGGAGAAGATCAAGATCGTTCATACGGTAGATCAGCAAGACGAGAACGCGAACCGGCTATGGATTGGAACAATACCAAAAAAAGATATTGAATCTATTCTTGAAAAAGCCCTGAACGGGTACAAGGAGGGTAGCGCCAAGATCGAACAGTTTTTTCGAGAACGATGAATTAATCCACCTTTACGATATCATTGCGAAAACATACGGTGTTCTACCTCATGAGATCTCAAAATTGACTTGGTCCGAATTGTTTATTTGCATTCAGTGTATCAAAGCCAGGTCAGAACGAGCAAAGAAAGTATTGAGCCGAAGCAAGCGAAAAAAGGATATGATATTCCCAACCATACCTATATCGGACTTGATAGATATTCTATGAGGGAACCATGTCGAACGTAGTCAAATATATTTTGGATCTCCAGACGGACAAAGCTGCAAAGGGATTGCAAGGTCTAAGCGCATCCCTAAAGAAAGCCGGTCCTATTCTTGGGGCCTTAAAAAATGACATGCGCTCATTTGGAAAAGCGGTTGTCGATGTATCAAGGGATTTCTATAAGCTTACAAAGGGTGCGGTCGATGCCGTTAACCGGCTGAACGATCTAAGCACTGCCAGCAATTTGGCAGCGACAACAATAAACGCGGTGGAGTTTGCTTTTGCTGCCAGTGGACAATCCATGGAGGCGGCCGATACTGTTCTTAAGAAGTTTCCACACCGGATGAAGGAGATCAGAGCAGAAGGAACAACCGCCAACAAAATGATGGAAATATTGGGGATCTCTACAAAGAACCTCGACGGCACCATGCGATCAAGTGACGAGGTATTTAAGGACCTAATCAAGAACCTTCAAAACATGGAGGATGCTGAATTAAAGACCCAGGTAGCTACTGAGCTCTTTAGAAGAGACGCGGGCAATCTGATGGTGGCGCTTGGCAATTCGGCACCGCTTGAAAAGTTTACCGCCTTCACCGAAAAATTCGGAGTGAACGCAAAGAAGTCGGCAGATATGGCGGCGGCATTCCAAAGAAGCGTTGCGGGGCTTTCCGTAGTGACCGCATTTCTACGAGACAAGTTTGTGGACGCCACTGGCGGCATGTCAATTTTTAACAAGATCATAATCGAGGGAGTTGGCGCCGTTGTTTTCATTGGCAAAATGATGTCCTTGTTTGCCACGGAGATCAGGCTAACAGGTAATGCGATTGCCCAAATGGTCATATCTCAAATCAGGCCTTTAATCATGGCGCTTGTATTGCTTGGAAAATTGGTTCCCAAAGTCGGAGAAGACATCGGAACAATTTTAAAAATGACAGGAATGCAGAAAGCCGGCGGAGCTTTTACAAACATCCAATCGCGAATCGACCTTGCCAAGGAATCAGCCAATGAAGCAAAAAAGGCAATGTCTGGGTTAGTTACAGAAATAGATAGCACCGGAAACACCAGCGAAGAAGCAGCCAAGAAATTGAAGGCTTTAATTGAAAAGGCAAAAGAAGCAGATCAAGAAGGAAAGAAAGCAAAGAAAGACGGCGGCATTGGTAAGATTATCTTTGGAGACAAGAAAGACTTTATAAAGGACTTTGCGAAATTCGACAAGCTACAGACACAGGCTCAAAAAGGGTTTTCTGACTTTACCAAGGAATTCAGGAAAGGAGGAATAGAAATTGATTCGGCTTTAGAGAGTGCGGATCAGTTCATTGATTTGTTTAAGGAGATGAGCCTGCCAACTGATGAGATCACAAAGTTTGTAAACAATCTTCGGTCTTTAAAACGGGAACAAGGTCAATTGGCCGCCATGGAATCAAACATTAATTTAGGATTAGACTTAACCGCGGCATTTGCAAGCGGCGGATTCGGGGATTTGATTGGCAAGTCTTTGGAATCGGCAATTGAAAAAAGCGACAGCAAGACTTTGGGAATCATTGGTAAGCTATTCGAACCGTTGGTAAATCTTGGTGAGAAATCGCCCAAAGAAATTAGAGAAGAAGGCGAGGCTTTTAACACTGCAATCACTAACGGTATTATGATGCTTCCGACTATTTTGTTGGAGGTGTTACCTCATCTTTTCATCGATCTTGCTGGAAAATTATTAATGGCATTGTCGCGTTTGCCAATGGAATTTTTTATCTCATTTACACAAGCCATGGGAAAATTGGCCCAAGCATTTGCCGACATTGTTACTGCCCCATTTGATGAATTGGTTTCTATAATGAAAGAAATATGGGAATGGATCACGGCGCCGTTTTCTATTTTCGATTCCAAAATGGGCGGCGGTAGATTTCGCGTTCCTCATGGTGAAGGTGGTCTTCGATACACCGGGGCAAAGCGTGGATTGGCAATGCTCCATGAAGGTGAAGTAGTCGTGCCAAGGAGCGGACAGGCAAGCCAGGGAATCCAGAGAAGATTTGGCGGCGGGTCTGGTATGAACATTGTAATTAATAGCGCCGTGGTTGATGGGAACGTTGTCGAAACATTGGTCCAGCAAATAGAACAAAGGTTCGAGGCGTTCGGATCTTCTACCTCGACCCTGTTTTCTTCGTGAGCTGGCCACCAAAGGAGAATAAAAATGGGCAATGCTAAATTCTGGTTTTATCCCGAACCCGACGGAACAAGATTAGAGACGATCGATCTTGGTGAACAGTTGGGGGAATTTTTCACGGACTTCGAAGCAGATATACAAGTTGGGGTAGGATACGATGGTGGAAGCAAAAGAACAGTCGGCGCCATTCGTGAGGTCATAACCATCCAGCGCGATCGGCTGATTCTGGGTGAGACCGTTGCACAAAAGTTTAGGGCTCTCCAATCTCATCTTGACCGTGGCTATTCAGTTTCATTCTCTGCGGATTCTGATAAATGCTTTGCTGGTTTTCTTACACATCCCCCTTTGACCGGAGATACTACGATTTATCTATCCGGCAATCCTTTCTATCAATCCACGTCTAACAATGGAATTGCAGCGGGTGACTTTCTGAATATCGTTACACCGAATCCGGGCTCTACCAATGAATGCGTCAAGGTTATAACAAACAACGTCTCATCCCATGTTTCCGGCGGCAATATGGTAATCGATAACGGTGTAAGTTTTACATATCAAGATATCGGCTTTGCTCATTATTACCGATACTATCCTGTATTGAAACGAATCGCCGGCGATACATCCAACATTATTACGAACGAACACGGGCAATTATGGAATCTGGATTTGCGTCTTGTGGTTGATTATCAAACCCTGTTTTCTTGGAAGCCTGATAACTCAGGATTCATATCTTCGACTTTGACCGATACCGCTGGTGTGCTGACCTATACGGGAAGAGAAGAGGGAGGCAAAAACCTCGACAATGAAAAACGCTTTTGGTGGCTTTGATGGGTTGGTCATCACAGTTTATTGAGCAACTGGGCAAGAAGTCTATCGTACCAAAATATAGGCTGGTCTTTTTCAAGATGGGCCCGGATGTTCTTGGTACGGGAAACCTGGTGATTGGAAGCACGGGATCAGTTGGTGGGTATGGCGCTCGAATCCTGAAAACAGGAATAAAGGTACAGGGTACAAATGTAACCCCTCAAGGATGGAGCGTATCATTCGGCGGGTTCTCGCTTGGCATTGTCGAAGGCAAGAAACCATTCCATAGTCAATTGGCGCGGGGTCGATTTGCGAAATTAGAATGCGACATCGGTACAGGGTTTGAGGTTATAGCCTTGGGCCAACTAAAGACAGCAAGAAAAGAAGGACCGATAATCTATTTGCAATTTGCCGATCCGATTAGTTCGCTGCAATCCGGGATAAGCTCGAGCACCCAACTAACATCGGCAACGGGCCATCAAAATAATCAACCGTCTACCATATTCCGAACAATTGGATTTGAGGACACGATTACTTCAGACTTTAATTTTGCTTTAGATACCAAATTGTACGTGAACAGCGTTAGCGGCTATTACAAGGAAACGGGAAAAAATGGAGTAGTCAAGCTATCAAACGGAACCCGAACCTACTATATAGAATGGACCGGAAAGGGAGTAAATTATTTGGATGTTGTTCTGTTTACTGCAGTCTACCCAACCGTAGAAAGTGCGGGCTCTCTTACAACAGCCAACGGAGTAGTTACACGGGTTGCAATGCTAAACGACTTTCCCGGCGATATACTCGGAAAGATTATCATGTCCACCGGAACGGGATCGAATGGCTCGTTTGACAAATACCCGGCCAACTGGTCAATTGGAGCAAAGCCCGGATCGTTTGTCTTTGATCATATCGATAGCAATTGGCAAAAGAGAAAGATTCTAACATTGGCAAATCAAGACCCTTCATACAAATGGAAAGTACCGGTAGAGGCTGCCTGGCAAAGCGGACTTCGGGAATTCTGTAACCTATCCAAGAATTGCGGAATATGGCCAGTGTTCAGACAGGGAAAGATCTCGATACGCGGATGTGTCGATCCCTATGGTCCGAGCGAATACAACAACGTGGTCGATCCTATTGCCATAGTGGATTCGGATATTCAAAGGGTAGTTTCTCACGATCTATTCAATCCACAGAATGGAAATATTTATGTCGTGTCTAACATGTATTATGGGCAGGCTGTAAACGCAGAAAAGTCAAATAGAAACATATCGGACATCATCCCAAAGGCAAAAAGTCTGCCGATTCTGGATTCCATTGTTAGAGATAATGCCCGGATGTATGACGGCGGATTAGGAAGCGCGGGTCTTCCAACTCGTTTAAATCATGCCCAGGCGGATATGTATAGAATGCTGGGGTATGACAACTACACCAACGAAAAACTGGTCCTTGATTTGGATCTAAGGTTTGCCGTTCTTTGTGCCGGTGATCTTGTGTCCATAACCAGCAAACTCATTTCCGGCCTTTGCGAAGAAAGCGGCAACACCTACCAGGACAGGATCGGCATGGTAACGAATACCCAGTTTGATATTGGAGCGCAAAAGACAACAGTCACCATTTCAATACTGCCTACACAAAAGTATAGAAATAGCTAATGAATAATCAAAATTTCATTATATTATATTCATAGCAACGGGCGGCAAGATGACCAACGAACAGAAGATCCGATACAACCGAAATAGCGCCGTCCAGCGTGGGTGGGCCCCTTCATGGCTTGGCGCTTTTGATTTCGATGCCGATCTGATTGAGAAGATAATAGAATTCCAAAAAGAGTTTGATCTTGATGCCGATGGATTGGTTGGGCCATCGACATACCGAAGACTATACACCCATTTCATGAGTGATCAGATCTCCGAAGACGCGGGAATCGAAGCCAAGGAACAAAGCTTCATTCGATACAAGGGAAAGGATTATCCGATCATGTGGTCCAAGGTTGTCTTGTGGGATGAGCCCGGGGGTCTGGATTGCACGAGTAGACCATCCAGCCGAAACCCCAAATACTTTGTCAACCATTGGGATGTATGTCTAAACAGCCGGACATGTGCCAAGGTTCTTAAAAAAAGAAACCTCGGTGTCCATTTCTGTATCGATAACGATGGAACGATATATCAGCTTGCCCCCATGGAAAACATTTGCTACCACGCAAAGAAACACAACATGAAGACCATCGGGGTAGAGCTGAGCAACGCCTATTCTACCAAATACCAAAATTGGTATCGAAAGAATGGCTTTGGCAAACGTCCAGTTATCACCGATGGCCATGTACATAGAAAATCATTAAAGCCCTATCTTGGTTTCTATCCGCATCAGATCCAGGCGCTTGCCGCGTTATGGGCTGCCGTGAGTTTGGCGACAGGTATTCCTTTGAAGGTTCCCAACAAAAACAACGAGGTGGATCATTACGCTGCGTCGGGAAGCTGGGAAGGTTTTTGCGGGCATCTACATTTAACAAAGAGAAAGATCGATCCCGCTGGTCTGGACTTTCACCAGGTCTGTGAGATGGCGATAATGATCAAATTGCAAATGGAGGGATAATGCTATTCTGGCAGATAATAATGGTGGTGGCTCGTGAGTTAAAATTAATGGTTCGAGATCTTAAGAAAGAAGGTGGGCCACTTGATGAAGATACACCCAACGAATTGACACAGGAAGAGATAAGCTTCGTTGTGTCGGAGAGACTTCTAAACCTGGTTCCGAAGATAATACAATTGGTCATCAAATAAAAAACCCCCTTTCGGGGGTAGTTTGGCGGCCAGCTCAGATCTTTATAATCGAGGGAGGCGGATCTCCTCTTCGAGTTCGATGATTCGTTCTTCTATCATCATCAGAACACCATCGATAATGATAGCGCTGGATGGTGGTAGAGCCAACTGAACCGATACCAATACTCTCTTTTGGGCAATGTGTCGTTTGATCTCATAGTCTATTTCTCGAATTCCCCTGTCTCGTTTTCGCCTGACCTGCATTTTGATATAAGGCATCTTACACCAGAAAGAAGAAGATAAAGAAGAAGAAAAGACCGAAGACGAAGATATCAAGATCGCTTTTCATTGTTCCTCCTTGGTAGCTACCCAATGTCCATTTTCATGCGATAGAATGGATCGATCGGAGAAATAGATTTGTACCTGCTCTTCGGTTTCCATCAATCGAGGAGGACGAAGCCAGGGGTCAGGCATGAAAGAGACAAAGGAATTAAATGTCTTGGTCTTTTCTGGGTGGTTCATTTCTGAGATAAAGCCGAACCCGGATTCCTGGTAGCCGAGAATGTCCAGCGTATCCCAAATATTCTTAATGTTGTTTTCTTTTCGCCATTGCTGATTTGCGTGATGGTCCAAAATTATTCGTGCGTTCATTTTTGCTCCTTGATGATGTTTGATTTGTATTCGTCGATCATTTTCCTGTTTTGGCTAATCAGTATTTCATAGACCGAACGATTGAGGGATGATTTCTTGCTTTTCCATATCTTGCAAAGCGTCTCGAAATCGCTCCACATGTTCTCATCCCATGTCATGGATTTGATTATGTATTTGTTCTTTTTGCTTCCCGTATTGGTTCCGGTCTTTGCGTGCCTCCCTTGTTCGGTGAGACCAATCGGAAGATACGCGCCGCAGGATTTGCAAGTTATGCGCTTGGGGAGGATTCCCGTGTATCGAGTAGAGACCCGGCACTTTGGGTTGATGCATTTGATCTTGTTCATGACTTGACCTCGATTTCGTGATCGCCTTCCATGATCTTCTTCATGAGGCGGAATTTGTTAAATGGTGACCATTCCGAAGGGTTACCGAATCGCTTGCTCTTGGAATATCGGACAACGGAATCATATCCACCTTCGACATTCTCCTCGCTCCACAGTTTAAAGATATCCAGGCGATCGGCATCTGGATCGATTCCTCTCTTCAATTGGAAGGTCTGGTTGTAAAGATACTTGAGCGCCATAGTGAGAAGTTTAGGTGCTGCTTTGTCTTGGTTGTCTTGTGCTGTCATCAGGATCGGAATCTTCTTTGTGGCATCGGTCTTGTTAGATCCGAGTTCATATGTAACCACCGCGCAAATGTAGTTTGAGGATCGGTCCTTGCCGGATATACGAATCGCGCATTCCACTACGTCGATCTTGTGTATGGACAAGACAAGCCCGTGTTTGATCATGGCATTCGTTACAGGTAGATAGTCCTCTTCGGCTGAGTACTCATACCCTTGATGTTTATTGGTTCCCGACTTGCTGATCGTCTTGCATTCGTTCATGACTTCGATGATTTGATCGGATAGTATTTGTTGGCCGGTTGTTGTCTCAGACATGTTTGCTCCATTGAAATGATGTTAGAATTTTGGTTGATAGTGCCAAGATGTGTTTACATGACCTCCTTTGTTTTGAAATATTGTTGATTGGTCGAACCCTGAAATTATAAGCCGGGCAGGTACACCATATTGAGTTTTCAGAAATAGAAACCTTGTATAGCGTGCCCACCATATCCGGAGAGGCAGGAAGAGCCATTCCCGTGAAGGTGTTCGTTCGTTCGTTATAGGTTGCATTTCTGATCTGTACGTCAAGCGCCTTCATGTGTTCTTCTGAGCTTGCCGTAAAATAGATCTCATCCGAAAGCCCGATGACTTTCCCGGCTTTTACCGGGAGGTTTTTATTTTTGTTCATCATATCGCACTTTTTCAAGAAGTTTTTGGTATTCATTCTTTACTTGGAGCCAAATTTCTTCTTGCTGTTTTTTTAGTGATTCGTATGGTGATCCGCTTCGAACATCCGGATTGTGTCGACAGGCTGCGGAACAAGGAAAGAGGGAGCGCAGAAACATTAATTCTTTAGTTGGTTCTATTGATAGCCAATGCCGGGAATCACTTGCCGGGTAAAAATACATCCATTCTTTTTGTAGATTTTCAAGATCATTTTCCAGTTCGCTCCATTTTTCATATGATATGTTTTCGCAGTCATCCCATAATTCTTCTAATGTTACATCAGGATCTTCGCTCCATACATTTAAGAAATGGTTTTTTACAAGAAGGATATGTTGAGAATTTTTCATGAGTACACCAGAGGAGAAGAAAGTCTTTGGTCTTCAATTCTTGATTGGTACTGATCGATCTTGAAGTTGAGGATGGCATCCTGTATTTTGCCCAGCTCTTTTTTTACGATATAGTTTACTTCCTCGGCCCATTTTTCAATCTGCTCCCATTCCTGATCGGCATCTTTAGAGTCGGGGTTGATGTCAAAGGCTTGCATCCTATCTTCTATTGGATCGACTCCAAGTATGTAGTCGGCCATCTCTTTGTATTCTTCTAATTCTTCGATGTTGGTTGGTATTTCTGGCATTGTCATTTTAAGCTCCTTGGTGCCCCCTTTAGGGGGCGGTTGATGTTTATTTGTTTCGGGCAAGAAGTCTGAGGGGGAGACCTGGTTTCAACTGTCACCTCCAGCGAACGGCATAGTCATCCTCCTCCAGGGGAGACCTGGTTTCCACTGTGGCTGGTTTAGTCCGTTTTCTTGTTCCAGATTCCATTCAAAATTTGCAATTTCTTCCTGTTGAGAATCTGTCAGTCCATCCCATATAATGTCGATTACTGGTTCTAATGCTGGTGCGGCTTTGCGTGAAGTAAATTGATATCCAGACCGACATTTAAGCTCGACTAATATTTCGATAAGTGCTTTAATTTCTTCCATTCCGTCTTTTGTTTTCATTTTAAGCTCCGTGGTGTTTGAGTCACACATATATTATAGCCTTAAAATAATAGTATAGCAACAAAATAACACAATATTCTATTATATTTTTATCCATTCCCGATGCTCTTCAAGAACCATTTGGCGGAACCGACTTGGGGAAACAACGAACAGATCCACAGCGTCTTGGTAGTCCATCATTAGCAAATCGGCCGACCTCTTGATTTCGTTCTTCGTGTCTTGGTCAATTTGCACCGACTGATATCTTCCAGTTTCCCGGCAACGCTGCTTTTGATGAATTGGATTTGGGATCTCTTTGTAGCATCGCGCGCAAATGATGGCGGTCCAGTTTTGATGGTAGACCCGGTTAATCTTTCCGCAATCGCATTGTATTTTAAACATGGCTGGCTTCTCCTTAGAATGGTATTTCGATGATTGATTTGGTGGCCAGCTCTTCTTTGGTCTGGCCCATTTCATACCCCATGGATTGGTACGCTCCATCCAAGGTGGGTTCTTCGTTTGATTGGATGCATTTGACCGCGTACAATTTTGATTGATGATAGAGAGTAAACGCGGATGCGGTCGTATCGTTTTGCTCGAGTAGAACCCTGTAGACCAGATCGAGACACTTGCCGAAAACCTGACTCCATTCCCTGTCTTCTTTTGCCTCAGCAAGGGAATAGTAGTAACAATCCTTTGCGTCTTCGTGTTCCTGGTGTGCCGATTCGAAGATCTCAAAATAGAGTCGAGATGATGCGCTCATTTTAAACTCCCAAAAAGTGATAGCTGCTTTCTTCCGCGGTACATCAGAGCCCGGTCTCCGTCAGGAAGGGAAACAGATGCCTGAGCAAAAGCCTTTTGAGAAATGCGCTTGGGTAAAGCCTTGGTGCCTTTCTTTGAATTGCAAGATTTGCAGCAAGTTACAAGATTGGTGGATCTGTTGTCTCGAATCCATGATCCATTTTTTTGTATGAGATCACTATCGATATGGTCAAGTGTAAGAACCACCCCATAGTCATCCCGATGGCATGAACAATAGAAGCAGCGGTAACCATCTCGAAGATAGATTTGAAACCTTCGCTTTACGGCAATCCACTTCCAGCCGTTGTATCTCTTGCGATCCATTACTCACCCCCTATAACGGCAACGTATTGTTCGCTTGTATGGTCCAGGTTCCAAAGCATGGTACCAATCCTTGATGTGTGTACACCGCTACGGGCGTTAGGGCTTAGATTCCAATTAGATCGATCATATGATTCGATTTGTATGAAGGTGCATATTTCTGGATATTGCTCAGCAGTCTTTACAAGCGCTTTGGCGATGTCTTCTTTGTCTCGAAGTCTCTCAAGAATATCCCTTCGAAGATAGTATTTTGCACGGGTGGAAAGGTTTTCAAGGAGTATTATAAATGTGTTTTTGTTTTTCATGTTTAAGCTCTGGTTTGATGTTTGGAAACCCGTTGTCTTAGGTCACACATATAATATAGCCGTAAAATAATAGTATAGCAACATGCATTTGCGTGATTCATCAAAATAATGTACATTTTAATTGCGGAACAAATCCGCTCTTTAAATCATTTTTACCGGTGCGGTGGTAATGGTTTGGGGAAAGGTAGAAAAGTTTGAAAGGTGGCATTTCTTGCCACCTTTTTTTCTTGTGTTCTAAAAAAATCCCGGCTATATTCTTTTGGTCAGGTTTAAGCTCTTGACAATGATGTTTGAGGTGGGTCGTTCCGCGGCCCATCTTTTTTTACATACGGGAAGCGATGACAACGAGCATTTTTCAGGACCGGAACGAGACGCAGATCACAGGTGTGACAAACTCATTTTCGGTCCTCAAGAAAGCGGAGATGAATCTTGACTTTTCAGTTCGAAGAAGCTTTAGTGGAACCCTTCGGGGTCTTTGGGTTTTCTTTTCTGGAGCGACGGATTCCCCGACCTCTCTTGAGATAATGATCTCCACAGATACAGGCGGCGATAACATAATCATACCATCCACCGCATCGGCGATAACTTCCGGTCTGACTACGGGAACAAGCGGATCGGCTTCATGGGATATCAACATTCCGGTGATTCTATCCGGTGAAGTGATCTACGTCTTTATCAAGACGGATACGGGAACGGTGACAGTCGACAAGGTATGGATATCCTGGACGGCTCAATCATGAGACGCATATATTCTGCTTCGGGTGGTTCAGGTCAGCCGGTTATTGCCAAGCGTGATCTTTCGGATCAGATCAACAATGCCAGACAATCATTTTCTCTTCCACCATACCGGAAGGGAACGCTCCTTGTCTTCCTGAATGGTCTTGCACAAAGTACTAGTGAGATCACGGAAACAAGTCGAACAACATTTGCTACGTCTTTCATCCCGCGGACAGGATCAAACCTATCCGTCTTTTTCCAACCATTGTAAATCAAAGGACATTCTTCATGGCCATTCAAATCATCGCGGATCAGATTAAAAACGCCGCAGTCGAAACAAACAAGCTTGCCAATTCGGCAGTAACCCCGGGAAAAGCCGATCTATCTCAGGTCTGGGCATTCTCGGCAATCCCAACCATTTCCGGAACCCCGTCATCCGCTACTCAGCTAGTCAACAAGGAATACGTCGACAACAAGATCAACGGTCTTCATTGGCATGAGTCTGTCCGTGTTCGGAGCGGCGCCAATATTGACATCAGCAGCGCGCCCGCCGCGATCGATGGTGTAACGATGGCAGCCGGTAACCGCGTTCTGCTTTCCAATCAGTCAAGTGGAAGCCAAGACGGAATCTACGTTTACGCTTCTTCCGGTGCTGCGATGACACGAGCGGCCGATGCCGATGCATTTGCCGAGCTTCAATCCGCGGCCGTCTTTATCCGTGAGGGAACCAGCGCAAACGAGGGTTATCTCCAATCCGCCGAGCTTAGCAGCTTCGATAATCAATCCTGGATCATCTTTACCTCCTCCGGTTCCGGTCGTCAAGCGGGTACGGGTCTTTCTCTTTCCTCGAATACTCTAAACGTAGACTTTGACAATAGCTCAATCGGTGTAAATGGATCGGATGCTCTCGAGATCAAATCGGCCGGTGTTGGCACTGCCCAACTTGCCAACGGTGCGGTAACAAATGCCAAGCTTGAAGAAAGCCAGGTAACATTTAATTCCGGATCAGGTCTGACCGGTGGCGGCGCTGTTTCCCTTGGTGGTAGCGCAACATTTGCAGTTCAGGCGAACGGGTCTACAATTACCGTTGGTGCTGGTGGAATATCCGTTGGAACGATCGGGGCTTCCAATATCGGAGCTAATGCAATTCAGACCGGCGCTATTTCTGATGCATCCGTAACCCTGGCGAAGCTTGCAAATCTTACGGCTGGAAAGCTTCTTGTTGGTAACGCTTCGAACCGTCCTGCCGATGTCACCCCTTCCGGTGATGTCACGATGTCCAATGCCGGCGCTTTTACTGTAGCCAATGGTGCGATCAACGATGCCAAGCTTGCCGGGTCTATCTCAAATGCCAAGCTTGCAAATTCCGCGATCACGATTCAGGGTTCCGACGGTGTCGAAGTACCCGGTGGCGCTGTCGCCTTGGGTGGCTCAAAGCAGATCAGTCTAACCCTCGATGGATCCAGCCTCTCCAAGAGTGCTTCGGGTCTCAAGGTTAACAATCTTGGAATCGGAACCGCCCAGATTGCTGATTCCGCTATCACTGGTGTGAAGATTGGGGATGGCGAAGTAGCGAACAACAAGCTTGCATCGGCTACCATTAATGTAGTTGCCGGCAATGGTATCGCGACGACAGACTCTTCTATCGATCTTGGTGGAAGCGCTACCCTTTCGGTCAATCTCGATGGTGGCTCTTTGGCTGTTTCCGGTGCTGGTCTCAAGATCTCCGATGATGGTGTTGGCGCTCCTCAATTGGCTACCAATTCGGTGACCGCGGATGCCATCGCCAATAATGCTGTCGGTGCTGCTGAGCTCGCTGATGACGCGGTTGATTCCGCTGCTCTTGGTTCGAATTCCGTAATTATCGAGAAGTGTGGTTTCCGTGCCTACTCAGAAAGTTTCTCTGGTACCACCGCCACCAAATACGATCTTGGCCGTGCGGTCAATTCCAATTTCTTCGATAGGGTTCAGGTTTTCAGGAACGGATTGCGCTGCAAGAAAGTAGCCTCTTCACCTGCTGACTCCTCCGAATACAGTATCGCAAATGATGGAACGGGAAGTGTCTGCGCGATCACATTCGGGGCTGCTCCAAATGGAGACCTTATAATTGCCGATTACCTGACGTAATCTTCCCTTATTTCAGGTTTCTAAGCCCGGCCCATGTTCTATGGTGTCCGGGCTTTCTTTTTACAATTTTGATTTGCTTTTCGATCGCAAAACGCGTTAGGTTTTTACATAGGTAAATTATTTCTATGGAAACTTTGAAATAGTTTTTCTATGAATGATAATAAATATATGAATGAAATATTAATTTCTATTATCATTAAACATCAAACCAAAGAGCTTATGATATGTTGAATCTTACAACACCAGAGTTGTATAAATTAACGATGGAGGAACGCCTCTTCGTTCATCTCTATAATAAATGGGGCATGCGATCATCCGGTGACCCGATCGAACAATTCCGGCAAATCAAGAACCCCCAAGGGTTAAACGTTCCCTTTGAATTGAATGCTATTGACGAGTACCTTGAGAAGAAATTCCCCGGTGGGTATGAGTGGCCGATTGATTCCTGGGTAGCATGGATCGGGAGGTGGTTAAAAAATACCAAGCGGAAGAAAGCAAGTGAGGCGGACCCGCTCCAAAGACCTTTCTACGAGATAATGTGGGATCACTATCTCAAATGCACCAAGTTCACGATACGGGAGGAACCATTTCGATCCAAGTATGAGCGCATATGGAATATCCTGACCGATGGAATAGAGACCAGGGTGAAGCATAATGCCTATTGTGGCTCACAGGAAAACAGGGATTTCACCGAGGTCTTTCTCCACCAATACCAATTGATTGTCAATGGTCATTCATTGTATGACGAATTGGACGCGCGGATAGTTCGCCTCATCTCAGCCGGCTACTTTGAAGATGAAGCCTTCATGCTCTACCTTGGAAGATTTGCATCTGATCTACTTCGTTGGGTTCTCGATCTTAAGTACGGCCCCGAATACGATAAATGCTATCAGAAAGGAGATATGGCTTTTGATGGACGAAGGAACAGGGGGGAGGTATGATAACGGTTAAATTTCAAGTCGGGCAAGAGGTTCTTTGTAGGCACCCAAAGCATAGGTTTTCTCTGATTGGAGTTATTCAGGAGATATTGGATGATCAGGCTTTGGTTAGGCTTCACGTTCCAATTGATAATCAGGATGAGTACTGGTTTGAGATTCGATGCCTTCGGCCATATGTAAAATGAAAATACTGGTAGCTTGTGAAGAAAGCCAAAGGGTTTGTATTTCGTTTCGGCAGGCTGGGTTTGATGCGTGGTCGTGTGACTTGTTGGATCAATCAGGTGGTTATC
>Ga0163180_10000299_pt1 | contig 28308 bp, 28 predicted proteins | sample AtlANTMetagenome_2_FD_109647 | JGI IMG/M metagenome (GOLD analysis project Ga0163180, IMG submission 109647) | Marine eukaryotic phytoplankton communities from the Atlantic Ocean - Atlantic ANT 4 Metagenome | ecosystem: Environmental > Aquatic > Marine > Oceanic | place: North Atlantic Ocean...
GCATCGGCGTCGGCATCGGCGTCCGCATCGGCATCGGCGTCCGCATCGGCATCGGCGTCCGCATCGGCGTCGGCGTCGGCGTCGGCGTCGGCATCCGCATCGGCGTCGGCGTCGGCGTCCGCATCGGCATCGGCATCGGCATCGGCATCGGCGTCGGCGTCGGCGCCGGCGTCCGCATCGGCGTCGACATCGGCATCGGCATCGGCATCAGCGTCCGCATCCGCATCCGCATCCGCACTCAAGCCTGTATCTTTATTGACGGTGCAGCCAGATGCGGCCAAAGCGAGAACAACAGTGGCTCCGGGACCAAGTCCCATGGCCCGTAATATATTTCGACGAAATTTCCGCATCATGCACCTCGAGTGAGCCCGTAGAATACCCGAGCGATGGGCCGGTGTGGGCGGTTTTATCGATGTTTTTTGTTGGCTTTTCGGCGTTGAAGCACAGCGGGACTCTGCCATTGTCGAGCCGCCCATATGGAGATGGGAATACCGCCCAGACAGCAGATAGGAATGACGGCGGGGTACACGATGGCGATCCAGGGCAGCACGGTTCCCTTCATGGCTCGATACTCTCGCCATCCGAACCAGGCCGCGACGCCCCCGCCTCCGGCAAAGAGCAAAAAGAGAAAGTTGGTGACCAAGGCAAAGGGTCGGGAGAACCCGAACAGGGCCACGGTAATGAATATATTGCAAAAGGCCATCGCGGCTGCAGACCCACCCAGGCACACCATGATGAACAGCGCCTTTGCAGGCGCTTGCAGCAATTGTTGGGCGGGCGTACCTGCTGCACCGGCTCTGCCCAGATTGCCCACCGTCACCATGGGCGAAACCGCACGCTGCTCTACGGGAGTGGATTGAACCCCCTGGCCCCACAAGGTGGCATCGAATTGGCGCTGCAACGAGAGCTGTTGCCCGATCCAAGACGTGAGTGAGGCCGAGCACGGTCCGCCATCCACTTCGGGCACGCCCTGACGTTGAGCCCATGTGAGTTCGCCTCCACCCAGCCGCCATCGAACGAACTCGGTCACGTACTCGCTGAGGCCTTGGTGGATATATCCGGCCGCCCAAAGTGGGTTTTCAGGGGAGAATATGAACTCTTGTAGGTAGTTGCAGGCTTCGCTGCGGACGGCGAATCCAGGTGATCCTTCTATCTGGATGAGTTTGATTTCGAATGCGTATGCCTCGTCTTGGTGGCAACGTTGATTCCCAGCGATGGCGGGCACGCGCAAAACAATTCCCGATTGACCTTGGCTGTCAGGAACAAAACTCAAGTCAAAGCCGCCGACAGCCTGGGGCGGAAGCACCTTGTTTCGAGTGATGTCAGCCCAGCCGTATTCGATAAGGCCACGAATTAGCCAAGCGAAGGGTTCATCAAAATGGCCAAAAGCGATGCTCATTATTGCAGGTCAACCACAATGGAAAAGAGGGGTATGAAGCCGTTGTCTGGCATGTATGCAAAGGCATAATTGGAAAGCGTTTTGTCACCGATATCTCGTTGGAATTCCAAACTAATCGCACCTTCGTTGACTCCGAAGATAGCGAATTTCCCAGTGGCTCCCACACGGTCACTCTCCGGCAGGGAGGCTCCGTCGTCATCCAAATAGCAGGGGGTGTACGTGATGGCATCGTTGAGAGAGGCTTCGACGGAAGCCGTTTCCGCCGTCATGTAGTCCCCCGTGGCGTTCGACATGATGGGCAACCGTACGAGTCCCTCGATGATTCCACCCTCAAGATCCGAATCGGGACAGTTTTCGTGAAGGGCCCGCAATTCCTCGACTTCGGCCGTTGAGCGGACGAAGAGGAGGTCCTCATCAAGGGAAAAATTACTGCTTCCGGCAACCCCAGAAAAGGATGTGGTCACCGACCCTTCTTGAGCAAACAGGATGTGGTACACGCCATTGGCTGCGACCGAGACCTCAAAGTCGCCGGCATCGTTTGTTTGAGTTTCCCCATATGGGGATAGCTCTGGATCCAAACTGGTGACGTTGATTCCGATAGCAGGATCGCTTTCGTATTGAGAGGCCCGTACGCGGCCCGACAGCATCACTTCAGATGGTTGCTCTAAGCAGGCGAGTGCGAGTAAGAAGAACATTATTGAGTCGGTAGAGTGAAAGCGAAGGCGCTGAGCAGATCCCCGGGCTCGGCAAAGTAGTCCATCACCATGGTTCGGCCATCGCTGGCATCGATAACCAAACGAATTTCACCCGGCGCCAAATCGACGGCTGTAAACGCAGTGATGGGTCCGTTCTGTTCCGTTGCCAATTCCATCAGGCCTTCAGACGTTGTCGTTAAAGATATGGCGGGATGGATGACCCCGGCGCCATCGTAGATGTTGATTTGAGCACCCGTCCAAGCTTCCAAATCCTCTTCGTTGAGCGCTAGAGGTTCTCCGTAGAGATGAACCCCATCCGTGGTGGCTTGCGGTACTTCCGTCATCTCCGTGAGGCCGTCCCAAAATGGAAGGATGGTTTCCGTTTTGACGGCAAAAAAGGTTCCGGCAAACCAATATGCTGTGGCAGTGGGCGTGTCTGCTCTCCACACGGTGGTCAGTTGCTCTGGCCCAGAAATACGAATCGCGACAGCTTCGGCCGCAGTGACCGGGATCTGCCAATTTCCAGGGTTGTCCGGATCGGTTTGAACACCCTCGGCGATGATGTCGTTTTGGGTGTTTCGAACCTCAATCGTTCCATCGGTGAGCGCCGTTCCCGAATCTGCGGGGATGTCCGAATACACAAAACCGCTCCAACTGTATGCACCACTGCCATCATTGGGCATTTGGGTTGTACAAGCTGTCAGCATCAGGATGTAAAGCATAGGGAGACTTAACCGGACGGGTTCATTCGGACAGTGTGGCCAAAACAGAACGGCTTCGCAAGCGGCGTCCGATGTGCGCTTCAATAGCCTCAGCAAATGCCCAGGTGGGTCCACCTGAAAGGGGTTGATCGATGGTGTCTCGAAGAGGGGTGCGTCTCGCATTTTCGACAGCTTGCAACCAGGCCACCGTGGCTGTGTTGCCAGGGATACCACAGCCCAAATGCGAGGCGCCATGAGGCAGTAGCGTCGCTGGATCGTCCAACGGCGATCCGCAGTTCACACAGACGTTCAGTTCGGGGCCGACGCCCGCGAAAGTGAGGGCTTTGGTTTCTACGCCTAGACGAAACAAGATGCTGGGTGGCTCTGTGACGGCATCCAGAAGACTGAGAGCCATGTCGAGCAGACCGAAAAGTTTGGGCTCGGAGTGGTCTTCTCTTGCCAGTTGACCGCAGACCTCGGTGCAGTAGGCGAGTAAAGCCAATCGTTCGAGGCTGGAGCGGACATGCGGGCGGCCATCTTCCAGTGTGGCGGAATCGAGCCCCCACCAGCCATGACTGCTCTTGGGGGGGCGCATCGTGACTTCGAGTTTGTTTCCCAGGTCCAACGCTCCACCAAATCGTTTTGTGGAGCTTCGGGCCGATCTCGCCAAGGCCGTGATTCGACCGTTTTCTGGGACTAAAAGGCGAACGATTCGGTCGGCCTCTCTGTGATCTTGTAGGCCGACCACGATGGCGGAACGGTGAACGGCGAGAGGTCGGCTCACAGCCCGAGCATGGTCATGCAGGTGGCGAAATAGATCAGAATGGCGACGACATCGATCCCGGTGGTGACGAAGGGCCCAGTGGCAATGGCAGGGTCGACTCCGATGCGGTGAAACGTAAAGGGCACCATCATCCCGAAACTCGCGGCGACCGTGACGGTGACCACGATGGAGGTACTGACGGCTTTGGCCAAATCAAAAGGCTGAACCCCTGCGGTAGCATCGCCACTCAACCACGTATACGCCCCCAAAACGAAAGCGAAACCGAGCCCCATGATGAGTCCCACCCGCATTTCATGGAGAGCCATCTTTAGCGGACCCGAAACGTTCGCGTGTCCAGTCGCAATATTTTGCACAGCGATAGTGGCAGCTTGAACACCCACATTTCCGCCCATACCCATCATGACGGGAATGAAGCCCGCCAGGATGGGTAGCGCTGTCATCTGGGCCTCAAATAGGTGGATCACTTCGGCCATAAGGATGCCACCAAACAAGGTCAGAAAGAGCCAGGTCGCTCGCTGGCGAGCCGCTTTAAAGACGCTGCCTCCTGTGGGGTCGATTTCATCGGCGACACCGGCCATCAGCAACATGTCTTCCAATGCTTCGTCCTGGATGACATCCACCACATCATCGATGGTGACGATACCGAGTAGACGTCTGCCCTCGTCGACCACAGGGACGGCCAGCATGTCGTACCGCGATACGATGCGAGCCACGTCTTCTTGATCGGTATCGGGTGATACGGAGATGACCTCAGTGATCATGAATTCGTTGAGCTTGCTGGATGGTGGATGAGTGAGCAATGCGCGGAGTGAAGTGACACCCACCAGTTGGCCGGCGTCATTCTCGACATACAGGTAAAAGATGATTTCAAGGTCCGCAGCGGACTCGTGGAGTTGATTGATGGCCTCACGGCAGGTGGTGTCCTCGTGGGTCACGAACACCAACGGCTGCATGATGCCGCCCGCCGAATCTTCGGGGTAGGTGAGAAGCTCTTCGACGTGCTCTTTGTCGGTTTGATGAATGGCCTCGAGTACCTGCTCTCGAATGTCTTCCGGAAGGAGCTGAATGATGTCGGCTTCATCATCCACTTCCATGAGATTCAGAAGCACGACGAGACGATTAAAGGGGATTTCGGTGGCGAGGAGCTGAAAGTCGGCATCATCGACTTGGACCAATACGTTTGCCGCCGTTTCGTCTTCTGTGACCTGGGAAAACACCAGCTTTTGTTCGTGCGGCGCTAAATGGCCGATGGCTTCGGCGATGTCCTCGGATCGGCTCTTTTCAACCGTTCGCTTGAGGGATGCCACGGCGCTGCGCCTCGCCAATCGACGCATTGCTTCAACCAGGTTGTGAACCCGCTGCGCCATGTTTAGTCCCTCGGCTCGTGCATGAAGACCAGACGCCGCTCGCGACTGAGGCTTCCCAGTGGCTCGATACGCTTCTCATTGTATGTGAGTCGTACCCGTCCGAGGTCCGAAATATCGACTTCTAGGACCTCAAGCGCTTTGAATGATACCGATGTGGAACCTTGAATTTTATTGGAAAAAGCTTCTTTACCGTCGGATTTGACGGATAGATTGACGTCTTCAATCGCGTAGATTGTCAGGTTGTGAGGGGGTCCAGCAGGAAGTGGGGCACCATCGGGACCAGTCTGACCATTGGTCGATATGCGGTGGCCGACTTGCATGGCAAGCACAATGGCCAATGTGAGCACAAATCCGGTCACCACCAGGCGAATCAAGGGCATACGTTGACTGGATTCCATGGCTGCGGATGTTGCGGCAGCCACCGTGTGTTCAATCTGTTTATCCAGTTCGCCTTGTTCGACCTCTGTTCGGTTCTCTTGGTTTTCACCCAGAAATTCCAAGTACTGTCGCAGATAGCCTCGGAAAAAAGGTCCAGGAGGTAGTACCTCGTGATTTCCATCCTCCAAGGCCTCCAGGTACGGGCGCGGAATGCGTGTTCGGCTGGCCACATCATCTAAGGACCATCCGCGACGCTCACGCTCGTAGCGGAGCTCGTTCACTGGCCACACTCCTTCGCGGCCAATTCTCGAATCTGTTTGGAAAATGCATCGGTTTTTGCATCGCGCAGAGCCGTACGTAAGTAGGTGCACCCCGATGCCGGTTCACCGAGTACAAACAGAGCCTCGGCGGCATGGTAATAGGCTCCCGTGGCTTCTTCGCCGCACGTTTGAATGACGGCCTCGAAGTCATCTAAGGACTCTTGATGCTTGTTCGATGCCTGATACGCTAAACCCCGGTGAAAGCGCGCAGGGCAGAGCTTTGGCACTCGTCTGATCGCATCGGAAAGGGCTTTGATGGCTTCGTCGTGGCGCCCCATCGTGTAGAGCGTATAGCCCTTCGAGTTTAGGGCTTTGGAAGGGGTTCGGTAGGTGAGGTCGGCGAGCGTGTCATTAAACGCGGCTAAGGCCTCTTCGTGTCGTTCCAGCTTGACCAAGAGTAGGCCGTAGTTGTACTGGATTCGGGCCGGCTCTTCGGAGGTGCCGAGCTTGATGCCTTTCTTGAAGGCATCCTCGGCCAAATCATGCGCGTTTGATGCCATATAGGCCAAAGCCAGTCGTTCCCAAGCTGTGGCGTTTTGTGGGTTCAATCCAGTGGCTTGGCGAAGCGCTTCGACCGCACCGGGTGCGTTCCCTTCTTTGAGGTATGCCGTGCCCAGGTCGGTACGAGTATCCGACTTGCGGGCATTCTCAGCCGTGACACAGGAGAGCAGGAGGAGCGTGATCGAGGTGAGCATCATTACAGTACGTGGCCAATCAGGGGGGCAAGCGCGCGCCGCCGATCGGGATCGATGGCTTCCGCGGGGGTGAGAAGGGCTCCTTTTAGAGCCTCATGGTGGGGGGCTGGCCCATCATGAGCGGCGATGAGAGGCACGGCCTCTGCGATAATCTTTTTGGCCAAATCGACGTTGGCTCGGATAACCGCGACCACCTGGTCAACGGTGACGTCGTCGTGCCCTTCGTGCCAGCAATCGTAGTCGGTGGCCATGGCCAGCGTGGCGTAGGAGATGGAGGCTTCCCGGGCCAGCTTGGCTTCGGGTAAGTTCGTCATGCCGATTACTCTGGCCCCCCACGACCGATACAGATTGGATTCGGCTCGGGTTGAAAAGGCGGGGCCTTCCATACACACATAGGTTCCCCCATCGTGCACGGTCGCTTCGGTGTTCTGAGCGGCTTGAAGTAGATACCCCCTCAGGGCTAAGCACACGGGATCACCGAAGGCGATGTGTGCGACCATGCCGTTCTCAAAAAAGGTCGCTGCACGGTTTTTTGTGCGGTCAATAAACTGATCGATGACCACGACATGGCCCGGTACGACTTCTTCTTGAAGCGATCCCACAGCCGAGACAGAAATAATCCAGGATACTCCCAATGCCTTCATACCGAAGATATTCGCTCGATAGTTGACTTCACTCGGATTGAACTGGTGGTGGCGTCCATGCCTGGGCAGGAAGACCAATTCGATGCCGTCTTGGCCGGTCAGTTCTCCGATTAAGTAGGGGGCAGATGGTGCACCAAAGGGTGTATCCACGGTCTCCTCGCGGATGTTGATCAGTCCATCCATTTCGTAAAGGCCGCTGCCTCCAATCACTCCGATTCGTGTCACTTGACTCATCTTTCCTCCGGGTTCGCAAACGTAACCAGTTGAGAGAAGATTCGGGGTGCTCTTTAGAGGCCGAGCGCCTCCGCTTCTTCCTTCTTGGCCTTACCCAGTTGACCACAGGCAGCAGAAATGTCTTTTCCGCGGGTCACGCGTACCGAGCAGTGCACTCCTCTGGATACGAGGTAGTGCTGAAAATCCTTGACCCTGGACGCGCTGGGTCGGCGGATGTCTCTGGCTGGGTTTTCGTTGTACGGGATCAGGTTGATTTTGGATTTGATACCGCGCATCAGTCGAATGAGGCGGGCGGCGTCTTCCATGGAGTCGTTAAAGCCGGCCATCATCACGTATTCGAAGGTGATGCGTTTGGATTTGTGGAGTGGCAGGTCGCGGCAAGTGTTCAACAGTTCGCTCATGCTGTAGCGCTTAGTGATGGGCATGACCGCGAGGCGCTGTTCCTCGCTGGAGGCGTTTAGGCTGACAGCAATGTTGACGGGGAGCGCGCTTTGCAGCTTTTTCATGGCGGGAACCAGTCCCACGGTGGATACGGTGATCTTCCGGTGGCTCAAATTGAGTCCCTCATCGTCCAGCATGGTGCGGATCGAATGAATCAGATTGTCCAAATTGTGCAGGGGTTCTCCCATCCCCATCATGACGATGTTGGTGATGGGCCGCTCTTCTCCTAAGTCCCGAGATACCTGGAGAATCTGGTTGGCAATCTCGGATGGGCTGAGGTTTCGTTTCAATCCCAAATCGCCGGTGAGGCAAAAGCTGCAGGCCATCGCGCATCCGACCTGGCTCGACACGCAGAGGGTTCTTCTGGCTTTGCCGGGATGGTCTTCATCGGGGATGAATACGCTCTCTATTTGGGAGCCGTCCTGACATGTCCACAGGTATTTTCGGGTCCCATCATTGGAATGCTGTGCACCCGCAGAGTCCAACCAGGAAATCGTAGCGGTTTCTTTGAGCCAGGCCCGAGTTGTTTTGGGGATGTTGGTCATGGCATCGAAGTCGTTGACGCCCTGCTGCCAAAGCCATTTGAAGACTTGATGGCCCCGAAAGCGCTTTTCGCCATTTTCGACAAACCACTCCTCAAGGCCTTCGCGGTCGAAGGCCTTCAGATCAATTTTCCCCTCGATATTGTAGGTTTTTCGGCGGGGTATATAGGTGGCTTCGGCAGACAAGAGAACTCCACAGACCGCCCGCTCTAACGGAAATAGAGTGGCACAGGGAGTGAAAATCGGGTGACGGCCGGAGTTTAATCGTTCAATCTGTCCGTCAACTGCGTCCATCGTGCCCCACCGCTCGACTTGGTGATCGCTTGCCGAATGGCCCACCGGTCTCCAATGATGCAGCAGAACCGCTTGGCGCGGGTGATAGCGGTGTAGACCAGGTTTCGTCTTAGCATCACAAAATGGGCGCGGTGCAAAGCAATCACTACAGCGGGATATTCACTCCCCTGGCTCTTGTGGATACTGATGGCATAGGCCAACTCAATATCGTTCAGTTGCTCTCCGCGAATAAGAACGGAGCGCCCATCGAAATCGACCGTCAAGGTGCCATTGGACGCCAATTGTATCGTCCCGACATCTCCATTGAAGATGTCGTTATCGTAGTCATTACGAAGTTGAATAATCCGGTCGCCACGACGAAAAATTCGGTGGCCTCTTTTGATGAATGGACCGTCGGGATTGAGTTTGTTCTGAAGTGCCGTGTTGAGGGCTTCGGTTCCCAGAATCCCGTTGTGCATGGGGGTGAGCACTTGCACGTCTCGGAGTGGATCAAAGCCTTTTTTACTCAGACGGGTCGTGACGACCTCCAGCAATGTGCGTTGGGCTTCGAGGGGGTCTGAGCGGTGAATTTCGAAAAAGTCTGGCTTCCCGGATTCCTGTTCACCGCTGATGGGAGCATTGCCGGCGTTGATTTTGTGAGCGTTCTGAACGATGCCCGAGTCGACTGCTTGACGGTAGACTTCACTCAGGGTGGCCACAGGCAGTTGCCCGGATGAAATGACGTCGGCGAGTACTCGGCCTGGGCCTACCGATGGGAGTTGGTCGGCATCGCCAACGAGAACACAGCGGCACCCCTCGGGTATTGCAGACAACAACGAACTCATGAGCCGGACATCCACCATGGACGCTTCATCAATGAGAACACCATCGGCTTCGAGTTGTTGCGTAGGGCCACGCTGGAAGTGACCCGTCCTTCCATTAAACTCCAGGAGTCGATGGATGGTTTTGGCGTCGTGTCCGGTGGCTTCAGCGAGTCGTCTGCTTGCTCGCCCGGTGGGCGCGGCCAGTAGCCATCTCTCCTTTCTCACCTTTGCGAGCTGGAGCAACAGCTTCACGATGGTCGTTTTTCCTGTTCCGGGTCCCCCAGTGATGACTGTCACTCCACCCGTCAGTGCTGTGAGAACTGCGCTCCGCTGGCCTTCGTTCAATTCCAGCTTCTCTCTGGATTCCACGCGTTTTAGGATCGGTGCGCTGGGTTGGGGCGCATTGTGGTGAGCGGCATGAAGTGAAAGGAGTCGTCGTGCAACGAGGGCTTCGGCTCGGTCTAGAGCAGGAGAATACAGGGGTTGTTCTTCAGGAATCTGACTTGGATGCGCCACTAGGCGACCGGCCATCATCAGGCGATTGATGGCGGTCTGAGTGTGTGCCTCTCCGACATCGAGATTTTGAGCACGGTTCACCAACTCTTGCCTCGGAAGGAAGCAGTGTCCTTGTCCTTCGGCTTCTCGAATGAGGTGCAGAGTGGCGGCATCGGCTCTGTCGGGATGGTCGAGATCGATACCCACATCGCGAGCGATACCGTCGGCGGTGCGAAATCCTACGCCAGCGATATCGTTGGCCAGTTGGTAGGGGTGCTGCTGGATAATCATGGGGGCCTTTTCATTGTACTTCTCGACAATCCGCCCGGCTAATGCGCGACCGATTCCGTATCCATGAAGGGTGGCGTATACCTCCCGGTACTTTTGATCGGCAACCCAGTGGTCGCGGATGCGTTCCATCCTTTTCTGGCCGATACCGGGGACAGACAAGAGTCGTTCGGGCTCTTCTTCGATGACGGCGAGTGTGTCGAGCCCAAAAGCGTCCACGACGCGCTTGGCGAATTCTTTTCCCAGTCCGGTGACTGCGCCGGATCCCAAGTACCGTTCCAGTCCCCGGGTGGTCCTCGGATCCTCGACGAGTACACTCTCCACCTTGAATTGACGGCCGTGAGTCACGTGCTGAGTCCATCGGCCTTTCAGTACTAGGTGCTGACCTTCGGTCACATGACCGATGGGGCCCACGGCAACGATGCTTTGTTGGGTCTGGGTACGGATTTTTGCGACCGAAAAGCCACCATCCTCCGTCTTGAACGTGAAGCCGAGGAGTTCACCTTCAATTCGTCCGCCGTCCACTAGCGGCTATAGACCTCGTACCGTTCCAGGTGGTAGTGACCAAGGGCGCGTACGACGATGCGCTTCTTAATGTCCAACTCAAGAGCTTCGACGCTCTCCAGTTCCTCTCCGTACATCAGGTCAGCCACGTGAGGGTTCGCGTTCACGAAGACACTCTCTTTGTTCTTTGCACGCGCTGTCTCGCGCTTGATTTCGCGCAAGATGTCGTACACCACGGTGTGGCGAGAGCGAGTGTGGCCGGTCCCAGAACAATAGGTGCAGGTTTCAGATATGGATTGAACGAGATCTTCTTGGACACGTTTCCGAGTCATTTCAACCAGTCCGAGTTCCGAAATCTTGAGCACATTGGTGCGCGCTCTGTCTTTCTTGAGCACCTTATCGAGTGCCTTGTTGACTCGGTCTCGGTTTGATGCTTTCTCCATATCGATAAAGTCGAGCACGATGAGGCCACCAATATTTCGCAAGCGGAGTTGGTGTCCGATTTCGTCGACAGCTTCCAGGTTGCATTGGGTGGTGGTGTCCTCAAGGCTGGACGAACCGACGAACTTACCGGAGTTGACATCAATGGCAGTCAAGGCTTCGGCTCGGTCGATGATCAAGTACCCGCCGCTCTTGAGCCAGACTTTCTGGCCGAGACTCTTGTTGAGTTCGACCTCGACTCCAAAGGTGTCAAAGACAGGGTCGGGTCCGCGATACTGCTGGACACGGTCTTTAAGGTCGGGCATGAGGCGAGACACAAAGCCCGAGACATGGTCATAAATCTTTTGGTCGTCGATAACCATGCGATCAACGTCAGCGGTAAACCCGTCACGTACCAAGCGTACGACCAAGTTTTGCTCGCGATGGATGCAAGATGGGGCCTTCTTGTCTGCTTTATTGGTCTTGATGGTTTCCCAGGTCTCGATCAAGTAGTCCATGTCCTGCTTGAGCGCGCTGGTGGGTTTTCCTGCGCATACTGTTCGAACGATAAAGCCTGCGCCTTTTGGGCGATGCTTTTTCACGAAATCTCGCAGTTTACGTCGTTCACGGTCGCGCCCAATCCGTCGCGAAATACCGAGGTGGTTCACGGTGGGCATAAAGACCATGTAGCGACCTGGAAGCGTGATGTGGGTCGTCACGCGTGCACCTTTTGTGCTGATGGGGTCTTTGGCGACCTGGACCATCACTTCTTGACCTTCCTTGATGAGGTCTTGGATGGGAGGGTGACCGTTTCGTGGACGAGACCGCGGAACGGATTCTGCAATCGTAGCGTCTGGGTTGTCGTCGATGTCGTCGTCGACATCGTCTTTTTCAGCGAATTCGGGGTAGATGTCTCCAGCATATAGAAACGCTGCGCGCTCAAGTCCGATATCGACGAAGGCGGCCTGCATACCGGGAAGGACTCGAACGACGCGACCTAAATACACGTTGCCTACGTAGCTTTCTGAACTGCCACGATCGATGTGGATTTCGGCCAAGCGGCCCTCATCCATTAAGGCGACTCGTGTTTCTCTCCCCGTCTTGTTGACGATAATTTCTGTACCCAAGGTAAGCTCCAGTGGTCGTGCGATTTGCTGGGTGCCACGGACTCTAAAGGCTCAACACCACGCTCATTCTTGGCGATGGTGGAGCCGCTGGGCGAGTCCATGGATACGTTTGCAGCAAACGCAGCCGGTTGAAATGAGGGAAGGTGCGGGACCTCCCCATGTGGAAATATGTGATGCATAAAAATGAAATCTTGGCGCTCGTCTGGCGCGGTCTTGGAATGGTTATCGCACGAAATGGGCCAAACGTCAACCGGGGGCACATGTCGTAAGTGCCCAAAAACAAGGTGCAAACAGGGATAATCAATCAAATCGAGATTGCTGACGCCTGAGGAGTGTAAATTTCAGATAGTGCCCTTCGGGGTGCCCCAGAGCGACCGGGTGATCGGGAGGTTCGGCTGCTCTCCACAGCCAGGCCCATCGACCCGTTTTGCTCACGCCCTCTCTGACGGCTTGTTCCCAGCGATCCCAGTTCAATCGGGCGGTACAGCTGGCCGATGCCAATAGACCACCGGGGCGGACCATGGTGCTCGACCGTTGAGCGAGGTCTCGGTAGACACGGCGGGCATTGTCGTCTGCATTCTTGCCATGGGTCAGACTGGGGGGATCGCAGATGACCAGATCGGCTCTATGGTCGGGCGCCCATTTAAATACGTCTTCTGCAATGAACTCGTGTTCGGTGGGGTCGAAGCCGTTCAACTTGAAATTTTCCTTGGCATCTTCGAGGGCGGCCTTGGAAATATCAACCGAGAGTACACGCTTGGCGCCACCGGCTGCGGCATGGACGGAGAAACCCCCGTTGTAGGCAAAAAGGTTGATGACGGTAGCGCCTTTGCTGTGCTGGCCAATGCGAATGCGGTGTTCGCGTTGATCGAGAAATAGGCCCGTTTTTTGACCGGAAACAGGCCGGACCAAGAACTTCAGGCCGGCTTCATGAATGACGAACGGTTCGCCTGGGTCCGGGCCAGACAGGACCTCGGCGCCTTCGCGTCCATCGACCCGTCGAACACCGAATCGCCTCATGATGGTGTGTATTCCGTCCACAGATTGCACGGCCTGTACAATGGCGTCCAGGTGAGGCTCCCAACACGCTCCGTAGATTCGAATGACGGCGGTGTGGTCGTAGCGGTCGATAATGAGACCGCTCAATCCATCGCCCTCACCATTCAGGAGCCTATAGGCGTTGGTGTTCGCAGGGATGATGGGGTGTCTGGCTGAGGCCGCATCCTTGATTCTACGAGATAAAAGGGATGGCACTTGGTCGGGGTGTCGGTCCAGCACTCGGATGGCGATGGGTCCGTTGTCCGCGAGGCCAAATGCAACGACTTTACCCCTGTTGTCGATGAGTTGGACCGGGGTCCCAGGTGGAGGCCGATCGGTCGGATCTGCCAGTCCAGATTCGTAGATCCATGGGTGTCCACGACGGAGTGGGGCGAGGGTGTCAGGTGTGACTTGTATTTGATTCATTTGGCATCCCCAGCGCTGATGAGAAATCGAGCAATCAGGGTGGACGCGGTACCCTCGATGCGTGCTTCGGGATGAAAGATGGTGCCGGCAGCATTTTTAGAGAACCGCGCGGCGGCAACATCCCCTGCGGATGAGTAGGCGAGTACTACAGCGCCGGATCGAGGGGCGGCCGGAGGAGACAATACTCCCCAAGTTCGATGTTCAAAGACCGGTGTAGCGTTCTCCATGTCTTTCATCAGGGGGTCGCTCCAGCCTGCGGGTGTTGGGGTCAGAGGGAACACCCCATCTCGACGGGTTTTGGTGGGTCGGACAGGCCAACCATAGGCGGCGGCCATCAGCTGGAACCCAAGGCCAATAGCGAAGACGGGCTTGGACTTTGCCCATTCGGGAATGGCTGCCTGAACACGCACTCTCCAGGGTGCGTTGTCGTTGGGCATGCCCGGTCCACTGGTGATGAGGTAGGCGTCAAAGCGGCGAGGGCGTGGGAATGTTCCCGCGACGGCATCGAATATTTCAATGTCGGCTCGGTTGGCTTCAGCGTGTGTCGACAGCGCGGCGATGGCTGTGTTCGGCGTGCCGCCATGGAGGTCGACGATAGCGATACTGGACATGAAGGCCATTTAGCCTGCTGGGCTCAGGTTTGCGGGCGACGCCATGCAGGAGTTCTCGTTTTAGTTGTCGACAGCTTCGAGCATTTCGTCCCATGTGGTGAGCGGAATCCATGATCCTTCCCCGTAGAGGTCCGAGGCGCCGTTGACAGGCAGATAGATGGACAGGCCTGTGGCATCCGACACCCACTCGCCGTAGGTGAAGTTGGCGACGATGGCATCATTCAATTCGGCAAGAACTCCGTCTGCTGCCGACAGGATGTCGGTGTTGTCGGTGGCTTCCGTCATGCGGAGCATAAAGTCGCCGAGATCGCGGTCACTGGGGTCGCCATCGAAGTTTTGGCTCTGCCGTGCTTGCCGTCGGACTTCGCCGCGCGGGTTTTCATCGCTGATGACGGCGTCGGCAAAGAGGCTGAGCGCACCATCCATGTCGGCCAGTGTGTCGAGATCGATGACGGAGAGTGTAGAGTCTTCGGTTTCATAGAATCGTTGGGCGATGACGGTTCCCAATTCGTCGGCCCCCATTTCTGGGTCGGCGATAAGATCGGCTAATGCCGTATGAAATGCCCAGCCGTCAATGCTTTCGGTCGCTTGGGATGCGACGAAATACTTCGCGTAGTCGCTGGATGCGCGCGCGATCTCCCAACTGGCCATCAGGCAGGCGTCTAAGCCCATGAGTGCCAGTTTTTCGCCGAGGATATCCTTGGATGCTTCAAGAATAGTCTCGTATTCACCGCCGGCGACCGTGAGGTCGGAGCCGGATTCTTCGTCTTCTGCGATACCTTTTCGGGGACCGGAGGGTGCCATGGTCCAACTCCAGCCATGGTTCCAGATGACGAGGGCATAATTTTTAGCCGGGTAGTTGGTCGCTCCCCATTCTACAAAGTCGATAAAGGTGGCCGGGCTGCCGGAATCGACTTCGCCGAGGTCTACGGCAATCGGGGATGTGATGCGACTCGTGTCGGAATCGGCCTCGACGCGGTAACGGCGAGCACCTGTCCAGTTTCCGTCCGCACTCGTGTAGCCCTCGGCACGGTCGATTTCGACCAGGATGTTGACGTCGTCCGTTGAGCCTACCTGCTCCATTTCATTCAGGTCGATGAGGGCGGCTTCCTCGAGGTTGTTGTCGCCCGCCAAATAGACCATGAATGTCCACTCGGGAAGACTGTCGTCGTCTTCTTCGTCCTCGTCGTCGTCGTCGTCGTCTTCGTCTTCGTCTTCGTCGTCGTCGTCTTCGTCTTCGTCGTCCTCGTCCTCGTCGTCGTCGTCGTCGTCGTCGTCGTCGTCGTCGTCGTCGCCCCCGGTGTCCTCGTCCTCTCCGTCCTCGTCCTCTCCGTCCTCGTCGTCATCATCGTCGCCATCGACGATGACGCCGTCTTCCTCCTCTTCCTCATCGTTGTCGACTTCTGCATCCTCCATGATTCCAGAGTTGGTTCGTGTGAAGTCCACCTTGGGTGTGATAGGTGAGCAGCCGAGAGAAACAAACAGAAGAGTGTGCTTAGTCATAGTGGAATTGTACTTCTGACACGATGCAGTTGTGTACTTCTCTGTGCTAAAAAGATGTACGCAATATTTGAAGGGGAGAGTTGTTTTGGTTGGACCTGATAAAATCGTTGTTTACTCCTCGCAAAATTGTGGTTTCTGCCGCGCAGCGATTCAGTTCTTGAGTTCCGTAAAGGGCGTAGAGCCAGAAGTTGTAGATCTCACGGGTGACTGGGCGGCACGAAAAGCGCTCATTGCTGAAACGGGTCATCGTACGGTTCCCCAGATCTTCATCGGAACCACATTTGTAGGTGGGTTTCAGGAATTGCGCGCCCTTGATGCCAGGGGAGAATTAGATCTCTTGTTAAGTCAAGTGACCGTCTGACAGCCGATCAGGACAGCGAATAGCGATTTTTTCTTAAAAAATCTGTTCAAAAACTCTTGACGGAACAAGTGTAGTGGGTTCCACTGTGAGTGCGGGACACCCCAAAATACCCGCAGCGCATCTCAGGATGCGCATACATAGACCCCCCCCACCCCCAGCGGAAGGGGACCCCCCGTATCCCCTTCCGCTCTTCTCTCTCTCCGCAGTTTTCCCCGCAGTTTTCCCCGCAGCGCTCTACCAGTAGCAGTTTTAGATGCAGTCCCACGCACAGACCGAGTTGTTGAGACAGGACTCCTGTCCTGTCCGGTTGGAGACAGGGGGTGAGGTTTGGTCTCTCGTTATCAATCCCGATATTTCGTGGGATAAAGCCCGCGCTCAAATCGCGGATGACCTTCTTGAACGCGCGGAGGAGTTGCACGGTAGAAGTCTTCGCTTGAACCTGGGCAGCCGGCCACTCGATTTGATGGAAGTTCGACGGGTGGCGACCCTGCTTCGTGACGGCTTCAAGGCTGCTATTATTGGTATCGAGTGTGCTCCTGATGTCGTGCACCGGTATGCCGAAGCGTCATTCAAGATGCCGATCATTGCGCCGGCCCTCGACACTCGTCCGAGAATGCCTCTTGTTTTCACAGGGGCACCTTTTGCAGAAGTGGAGTCTGATGAAACGGGTGGCGTGGATGAGGCCATTCCCACTGACCTCCCTGAACTGGGAGATGAGTCGGTGGAAACCATCGATGAATCAGAGGATGAATCGAATTCTGATCTGAGCGCGGATGAGCTTCAGCCCGAAGTCGGTGAGATCACCGAGCCTGTGGAAGAAGCTTTGGCGACGGGCTTGGAGAACATCGACCACCTGATAGAAGTAGAAAATACAGACATCATTGAATTGGGTAATACCCTGCCCGCAGAGGCTGGACGCCGTTTAATGGTGGTTGAAAAGACGCTGCGGTCGGGGAAAACCATCCGATTTGCTGGCGACGTGATGGTCTATGGAGATGTGAACGCAGGTGCTCACATTGAGGCGGATGGCAACATCATCGTGTTCGGATCGCTGCGAGGGCTCGCCCACGCCGGAGCCCGAGGGGATGCAAGAGCCGTCATTATCAGCTTCGATTTGGGTGCACCGCAGCTTCGAATTGCGGATCACATTGGTTTCACGGGTGAAGAGCCCGTCGTTCCCGAGGTTTCAGATGAACCTCAGGGTTTTGCAAAAGTTCGTGGTGACGTGGTCGGAGGACTAACGAGTCTTCTGGGTCGCAGTCGCATCGTATCTCGCACCTTTGATCCGGAGATTGCCTGGGTTGAGGGTGGGGAAATTCGTATCGGTTCCTATCAGGGTCGCTTGCCGGCCTAATCCTCCCCCGGTGACCGAGAGGTCGCCGTCCCCTCCAACCGGAGTCAACTTATGAGCGAATGCATTGTCGTTACATCTGGAAAAGGCGGTGTAGGTAAAACTACTTGTTCCGCGAATCTGGGTGTGTCTCTGGCCATGCAAGGGGTGACTGTCGCAGTTGTGGATGCCGATATCGGTCTCCGTAATCTGGACGTTATCCTGGGCCTCGAAAACCGGATTGTTTATGATCTGGTCCACGTCATTGAAGGAGAGTGCCGCCTGAAGCAGGCTCTCATTCGTGACAAGCGTGTGGAGGGATTGTATCTCCTCCCAGCTGCACAAACTCGCGATAAGAATGCGGTGACGCCACAGCAAATGCGAGAGCTTGTTGAGAAGCTCAAGCAAGAGTTTGACTATGTTCTAGTCGATTGTCCTGCGGGCATCGAGCAGGGCTTCAAGAATGCTGTTGCGGGCGCGGACAGAGCGGTGATTGTCACCACTCCCGAAGTCAGTGCGATTCGAGACGCTGACCGTATCATCGGGATGGTTGAAGCTGCAGAGTTGCCTGAACCTACACTGATCATCAATCGCTATCGCAGCAAGATGGTCAACAGGGGCGACATGATGAACAAGGAAGATATCCTCGAAATTCTGGCGATTCCGCTCTTGGGAATCGTGCCCGATCATGAGGACATCATCATCTCAGCGAACCGCGGTGTGCCTGCCGTATTCGATGAGTCAAGTGTTGTCGGTGAGGCGTTCCGCCGTATCGGTCGTCGCATTAACGGTGAGCCCAACGTACCTGAGCTGGACTTCGGCGACGGAAACGGAATTTGGGGAACCATGAAACGCTGGATGGGCTTTGGCGCAGCCCAAGGAGTGGCATGATGACGGAACTCCTCAACAAGATTCTCAATCGCAAGGAAGCCTCTAAAGAGGATGCGAAGCAACGCCTGAAGGTGTTGCTGATTCATGACCAAGTGGACCTCACTCCAGCACAGCTTGATGCCATGCAGGAAGAGATCACGGCTGTCATTCAGAAGTATGTAGAAATCGATCGCGATAACTCTGTCGTGCGTCTTGAACGCGGCGATGACAGAATCGCGCTCATCAGTTCGGTGCCTGTGCGCCGAGTCATTGAGCGAGCCCTGCCCGCATAGATCGGCTTGCTCTGACATCCCCAGCCCTCGGGTGCTGCACCCCCCCAAAATCCCCCAGCAGCATTCGAGGGCTGCTACGTTCTCACGCCGAATTCTGATGTTCTTAGACCCGGAGCATTCCGGCTTGGCAGACTTTCTCCCATCGACGTGCATAGCGTTTCCAATCACCTGGAAAGCTTTCTATGATGTCGTCGAGATAGAGAGGCTCTTGACTCGGGTGCGCAGAGGCGATGACCTCCCACAACCACTGCCTCTCGTTCGGGCGACCTCCCACCACCACGGACCCTTCGGTAGTGTGGAGAGTCAGTCCATTGGGACCTTCGAGAGGGTCCCCACCAATCCAGACCAGCCTGCGGCCGGGCTCTGCTGTATGGTCGAGAGCGGAGCCAATTCGTCGGGGGTGTTCGGTGGTGGGGAGGAGTGGTGGATCAAACCAAATGTGCACGGGCCGATCGAGATCTGAGGTGTTCATCCAAGCGTTCAAAGCGTGAACTAAGCCGCGGTCGAAACGGTCGGGATCGGCGCCTTTAGGGTCAAGGTGAGGAATGTCATTTGTGGCGAAAAGCGGCCCTGGCGGTAATGGCGGAATGGTGATCCCATAGTGGCTCGGGTCTTGATAAACGCGAGAGTGCCGGGTGAGCACAAAGCGATGCCAGAAACCGCTCGACAGAATGCCTTCTTCAAACATCTGGCGCACGACTTCCATAGCGTTCACAGTCTCTTGCTCCGTTTGGGTCGGAAAGCCGTACATCAGGTAAGCATGGACCATGACTCCAGCATCGGTGAAAGCAGCGGCAGAACGGGCCGCATTTTCGATGGTGATGCCTTTATCCATGAGTTTGAGGATTCGTTCTGAGGCCACTTCCAGGCCGCCCGTGACTGCGATGAGTCCGCTCGCTGCCAAGAGGCGGCAGAGGTCGGGAGTGAAAGCGCGCTCGAATCGAATGTTCCCCCACCAACTGATGTTGAGGCCCCGAGCCAGCAGTGCAATCGCCAGTTCTTTCATCGCCTTAGGGGGGGCCGCTTCATCGACCATATGGAAACCGGATTGGCCTGTTTTGGCGACGAGTTCCTCAATTCCATTCACAAGCGTGGTGAGATGGGCCGGCTCAAAATTGGAGATGTAGTCCAGATTGACGTCACAGAAGGCACACTTCTTCCAGTAGCAACCGTGGGCCAACGTCATCTTGTTCCAGCGCCCGTCGGACCACAACCGGTGGGCCGGGTTTTCTCCATCTATCAACTGCAGGTACTGTTCAAGATCGAGGTCGGCATAGTGGGCGACAGGGACAAATGTGTGCTGTTCGTGCGGGTTTTCGACCATTCCTTCTTCTGTTCGGGTTCGATGTCGGCGGTCAGGTCCACCATCCCAGAAATCAAGAAGAGCGAGAAGAGGGCCCTCACCATCGTCATAGGTCAGGGCATCCACACAATCCCATAGCCCTTGCGCGTCTACGTCTCTGAGTTCCGTGTTGACGTAGCCACCACCCATGACAATCTTGATCCCCTGTTTCTTGAGCCGTTGACCGATTCGAAGCGCAGGGATGAGCATGCCCGGAAATGCGACGGATAGGCCCACGACGGTCGGCTCAGTTTCCGTGACCATCTGGTCGATCAGTTCATCCAGCATCACGTCGATGGGGGTGCTTTGAGCCAAACGGTCGGCAATGGGTTCAAAGCTGACGGGTCCTGAACACAGATGGTGGCTATAGCGAGACAAGGCGAAGCCGGTATCGATTGTTGCTGTGATGAGGTCGGTGAGATCTTCAATGTATAAAGTGCTCAGGCGACGGGCCGCGTCATCGACTGACATCTCACCGAAACGGTCCAGCGCGGCCTCATCGACTCGAGGGCCACGGGGGAGGAATGGTGTATTCAGAATCCGAGTCGCAAGAGTACGGTCATGGCCTTGAAGAAAGCGTATGACCGGTTCGATTACGGCCTCGTGCTGTGCTCTAAGCGCAAGGATTCTCCAGGCGGGTTCGGGCAAGTTTTCTTGGTCTTCAAGCGCGTCAAAAATGGCACTAAGGCCATCTTTCGAGAACACCTTGAGCATGAGTTCGAGGCCGAGGTCGCGCAGGCTGTAGGCTCGACCCGCTTTGTGGAGCGCGCGCGCGAGGTAGGCAGTCGAAGGGTAGGGCGTGTTGAGTTGGCTTAACGGTGGCAATACCAGAGTGAGGTGTGTGTTGGACATGAACGACTCAGGTAATCAACCAAACAAAAAACCCGAGGATGCCGACAATCCCTAAGCCTGCCAGTGCGAGTCCTTGCCAACCCAAAGAAAAGAAGGCCATGGCGCCTACTGCACCGAAGCCCAACAGACCCAGCCCGGTAATGCCCAAGGCTGCTGCGACGATTTTCTTTCGTCTTTGGGTAATCCGTGAGCGCTTATCGTCGGCGGCCACGTCCGACTGTTCTTGTCGCCACCCTGCTATCGCCTGTTCGACATATTCGGGTGCGATGTCCAACTCGGCGGCCACCGCCTCGATGTCGCTGGATGAAGCAGTTTGGCGCGAAGCCTTTGCTGCTTGGTCTTGAAGTTTAGCCGCGCGCTCAACCAACTCTTCGACCTGGTCGTCCGGAATATCTTTACGGCGTTGGAGAATCTCTTTGGTGCTCATGGGGACCTCTTATCTCAGGCCCAACCAAGATGCGATGGCCAACAAAACTGTTGTAGAGTCAACATCAATATTAATCCAAAGCCTTAGATGTGAGGGGCGGTATCGCAACTCCATATGGAATGGATATGTGCACCGTGCAGCGAATAGTCTCCGTTAAATGACCGATAGAGGCCGCCGTCTTCGGACTGTCTCCAGGATGAGAAGTCTTGGTAGCCTATCGAAATGAGTCAGCCCAAAATCACTGCGGTGGAGCACCGCAGAATCACTTTTGTGGAAGCCCTTGGGAAGGGTGGCTTCGGCGCTGTGTTTCTTGCGGACATCCGTAGCCGAAACAAATTTGAACAACGATTGGCCATAAAGGTGCTCAACGAAGAACTCGGTGAAAACCAGGAGGTTGTCCGTCGGCAACGGGATGAGGCTCGCTTGCTTGCCCAATTGAATCACGACCACATCGTTAAGGTCTTCGACCTCATCGAAATTGAGGGGCGACCGGCGGTGTTGATGGAATATATCCCCGGTGTGGATGCCCACCGCCTGTTGGAGCAAGGGCCCATTCCTGCTCGCGCAGCACTGGAGATTGTGGCTGCGGCCGCCAGCGCATTGCATGCGGCCTATAGTGCTGTCAGTCCGTTCACTCGACGTCCACTCCGGGTCGTCCATCGGGATGTAAAGCCATCGAACCTTTTGGTGAGCGAGCATGGAACGGTCAAGGTTCTCGATTTTGGAATTGCTCGCGCTGATTTCGATCGAGAAGGACAAACCCGTTCGGCTGCATTTGGTACGGCGCGGTATATGGCTCCAGAGCAATGGATGAACGAAAGCGTCACCTCAGCGGTGGATGTCTTTGCGCTTGGCATCACGACTTTGGAGTTATTGAGTGGCCGGCCTGCGGATCGGTTGCCCCTTCGGCCCGATCGATACAACGTCGGCCGCGATAAACAAATCGCTTCGCTTCGAGACCCTGTATGGGGGACGGTATGGTGGCGTTCTTTGGAGGAGTTGCTCCAAGATATGCTTTCGCTGGACCCCATCGACCGACCCTGTGCTGAACGGGTTCAGGAGGTGTGCATTCGCCTGAGTGAGGAGGTGGGTGGAGTCAGCCTTCGTCGGTTTGCCAGACAAGCGGTTCCTGAACTTGTGGAATCCAGGCGTGCAAAAATGAAAACAGCCTCGTTACTCCCTTCAGTTGATTTGGTGATGACTGGGCCCGAAGACCCCTCCATCCTGACCGGGGGTAAAAGTGTGGTGCCCATACATACGCAAAACCCAGCCGTGCCAGCAGGGTGGTGGTTACAAGTCGTGTTGTCAGCGGGAGTGGCGTTGTCTCTTTGGTGGTTTATTTCGGCTTGAACGGTCTATCCCGTCGACGGTGGGGCCGGTTCCGACTTAGAGGCCAATCGGAGGGAACATGATCTGGGCGGAGATGCTTTGGGGGCTTTTAGTTGTCGTATTGCTGCTGGATATGCGGCGTGTTGGGCGACGACTCCAGGCTATCGAAAGACTCCGGACGGACGGGGCAGACGAAGACAGCATCATGTCTTGGGTGACCGCCCCTGGAGTCACCATTGATGAGCAAACGCGTCAATCCGCGTTGGCTCATATGAAGGCGCATGGCCTCAAGGCCCTCGATCTTGTGCCCGCGAGGGCTCCTCTCGCCATGATTTGGAGCATGGGATGCCATATTGATCCAATCGCCCATCGAGATGATTCGACGCGGCCTGGCGACACTGGTCTGCATGCTTTCGTGGCCCCCACAGAGAGTCTTCGTGGACTCGGGGTTGAACAGGCCGGTGTCGACTTAGCCTCCTTTGTGTCGCTGGCTAAAGAGGTCCGTCGCCGGGTGGATGGCGCGCACGATATCGTGATTGCACCCACCTTAAAGGCTCAGGCCTTCAATCCTTTTTTCGATGCGGGCACGCTCGAGGTCAAACTCGGTGGTTCTGTGTCAGCTGTCGCATTTGGGGTGCCGGTCGCCACGGTGCTCATGCTCATCGGGCCTTTTCTTGCGCCTTGGATGGGCTCTTTGGCTTTGATCGTCCATCTGGGCCAGCAGACGATGGCGGTACGCGGTACGGGTTTCCAGGTTCGAATGCCATGGGTGCAAGGGTTCTTTCGGCCTGTTGTCGATCTGGCTCAATGGCTTTTTCTTTTGAGGGGCAGCACGGCGACTCAAAAGCAAATTGCGGATCTTCGGCCTGTATATGCGGAACTGATCGCCAAGGGAACAGCGGAATTTTTTGAACCTGTCGCCACGGCATGTCCAATCTGTGGGAGCACTGAGATCACGTCTGGGTTTAGTCTGCCTGATTTGTATCAAGGAAAACCCGGTCGTTTTACAGTCAGCCGATGCAAGCATTGTCATGGCCGATTTCAGAACCCTCGACTCTCGCTGGCTGGCCTCAATTACTACTATCGAGACTTCTATGACGGAATAGGAGAAGATTCGCTCGATACAGTATTTGGGGCCACCAAGGACCTGTACGCTGCGCGTATCGCTATGGTTGGAGAGTATGGTTTGCCTGGCAGTTGGTTGGATGTGGGCTGTGGCCACGGCCACCTTTTTGCCCATGTCAGAGCGGCGATGCCTGAAACCACGTTGAGTGGTTTAGATTTGGGAGACGGGGTGGATATCGCTCTGGCCCGGGGCTGGATTGACGAGGCGCACCGAGGGCTATTTCCGGAGTGTTCAGAATCCTTGAAGAATCAGTTTGATGTGGTGAGTATGTGTCACTACCTCGAACACACGCTTGATATCCCCGCAGAGCTTGGTGCCGCCCACAGGGTCCTTACTGAGCGCGGTTTATTACTCATCGAGGTTCCCGATCCCCAAAGCGTCTTTGCCCGAATCTTGGGGCGCTGGTGGATGCCTTGGTTTCAGCCTCAACACATTCAATTTGTGACCACTGTGGGCATGGCAAAGTTGTTGCGCGATGCGGGTTTCGAACCGTTGGTTTGGGAGACCGGTAAGGCCCATACCGCGAACGATTTCGTGTTGTCTTTTTCTGGGATGGTTCGCCGATTTGCTCCGAAGTTGCATGTCCCTTGGCGACCGGAGCCCAATATTCTTCGTCGCGTGCTTCACGGTTTAATCTGGCTGCCTGGCGTCCTGTTTGTTGGCTTGGGAGCAGTGCTTGATATGGCGATGAAGCCCATCGGAAGTCGGTTGCATCACTCCAGCCAATATCGAGTCATCGCCCGTAAAGTCTAAATGAAGTCGTGTGGACCTTACGAGCGGGAACTCTGCATATTGATAGAACCTGCGCCTACGGTCGGCCACACTCAGTTAGGCTGGAGTGGTGAGTGGTGAAAAGGCAGAAAGTATGAGCATTATTGGTTTTGTCGTTGAACTCTGGGCCAAGGTAGAGCAGCGATGTTTTCATCCTTCGTTGTTTAACGACGGGGATGAACTTGCTCGTGCTCGTCTCATGCTGGTGACCTGTCTCGTACTCTGTGTGTTTTTGATTCCAGTGGTCTTTTTATCCTTGTATCAACGACCTGAAGAGTTGTTGGTGAATGTCGTTGTCCTGTCTGGACACATCTGCGTGATGTTGACGTTCATTCTGCTGCGCTTTTTTGAGACGACTCGAGTCCCCGCCCATGTCATTACCGTTGTGGCAACAATACAGCTTCTCAATGGCGCCCTTTGGAGCGGTGGAAGTGAAAGCGTCGTGCTCTATTCATATCCTCTCGCTCCATTGTTTTTTGGGTTGTTGGGGCGAGTCGCACATGGGGTAGTGAGCGCACTATTTTTGGTGAGTGGTCTATGCATCTTTTACTATATGGGAAGCAATGGGATCCGTTTTGGCACCTTCGGCCCCACTCTTGAAGTGGACCTCCTGACTCTGGGTTGGGCGACGATGACGGGTCTGGGGATGGCGGCATACGCTCAAATATTGAGTTCAAGAATGACCCTCCGGCTACGGAATGAACTCAAACAGCGTGCTCAAGCAGAACAATCCGCTCTGGCTGCACGGGAAACAAAGGAGTGGTTTATTGGGTACCTTTCCCATGAGATGCGGACACCGCTCAGCGTGATGGCGGGTGGAGTGGATTTGCTTAGCCGAGCCGAGTCTGAGGCCGATCGAAACCGCCATCTCAAAGTCCTGAAATCTGCGAGTGCGGGTATGGCTCGTCTCATGGATGACGTACTTGATATTTCTGCGCTGGAAGGTGGTCAGATTAAACTCCAGGTTGATGAGGTCGATGTCGTTGCTCTCGCAAAGGCCGTGCACCATTCCTTCAATCAGCGTGCTCGAGAGAAGGGGTTGGCCTTAGAGATGGAATCCACGGTTTCGACGGTCGTGGTCCTTGGAGACGAGCAGAGGCTACGCCAGATATTGTCCAACTTAGTCGATAATGCGCTGAAGTTTACCTCTTCAGGCGGTGTGTTGGTCAGTCTCGAAATAGAGAATGCGCGAGTCAGGGTCCAAGTCTCGGATACCGGGCCGGGTATTGCGGTTGTCGACCGCTCCCGAATTTTCGAGCCCTTTGCTCGTGTGGGCCAAGGCGGAACCCGGGGAGCCGGGTTGGGGCTCGCGATTGCGAGAATGTTGACCCAACAGATGGGCTCAACCTTGCATCTGGATTCGGTGGAAGGCGAGGGCTGTAGCTTTTGGTTTGAGCTCAATACCGCATGAAACCGATCTTCCCGGGCCCTGTTCGGGCCCGAGAAGCGGTTTATGCCTATCGGGGAGACAGGATTTGAACCTGCGACCCCTTGACCCCCAGTCAAGTGCGCTACCAGACTGCGCCACTCCCCGAAAGCAGTGGGCGTTTAAGGCTTTGAAGAGAAACGGTCAACCCTGGTTGGGGTCCATTTCGTCACGGAATGCTTGGATCCGCATGCGTAAGCGTCCGATTCCGGCGATGGCCTCTCGGATCCGCTCAGCATTCGCGGGCTCGGCGTCAGTGGATGTACCATTTAAAACGCGTCGGGCTCCGGCAATCGTGTATCCCTCACCATGGAGAAGACTTTTTATTCTGTAAAAGCGGGCGAGATCTTGTTTCCTGTAGAGCCGCTGCCCAGAACTGGAGCGATGTGGCTTCATTTTAAACTCACTCTCCCAATACCGGAGGACGTGAGCGTCCACCCCGACCAACTGAGCCACTTCACCAATTCGGAAGTACAGCTTGTCGGGTACGTCGATATCTTCGGGGAGATCAGTTGCCATGTCCGTCACGAAGTTCTCCTGCCTACTCGTCGTTTAAGGCGGTCCGAAGAACCTGAGAAGGTCGGAAAGTCAGCACTCGTCTGCGCGCGATGATGATCTCTTCGCTGGTTTGAGGGTTGCGGCCTTTGCGTGCCGCCTTGTCTCTTACGACGAAATTTCCGAACCCGGAAATCTTGACCTTCTCACCCACAATGAGACTGTCGCGCATGAGTCCGAAGACTTCGTCTACCAGGTCTCCCGCCTCTTTCTTGGTGACGCCGACACGGTGGTACAGAAGTTGTGCGAGTTTGGCCTTGGTGAGCGTCTCAACCATGATTCTTTTCTATCCCAATCGCGACGTGTTTCGAGGTAAATCTGATACAAATCAGATTTCTTCCCAGAGTTTGAAGTGGATCGTGTCGTTCCGTAACTCCCCTTCTGAGCCTACGCTCTCCAGGGTCAGCTTGTACAGTCCCTCATTGGCACTGTCGCGCTCCATTTCGTATTCATCTTCGCCACGGTCCCCGGAATTGATGCGAACGCTGACCCGATCAACTTGATCCTTGTACAAGCTGTTCACTTTAACGACGATTTGGTGCTCAGTTCCGATGGGAGCACCACAGGGGGTGATGTTGGCCTCACCCACGTCGTTCGAATTTTCGTTCGCGGGGATATCGCAACTTGAGCTTCGAAGTTGGACTGAATCCACACCGTCGCAAGCCTCTTCTGTCCAGACGTCCGGCACGCCGACATACATCAGCGTGAAATCGTCTTCGCAGTTGAAGAGTTGGTATTCGGTCTCTTCATCGCCACCGCAACCGGCGATTCCGATGAAGAGCGCAAATGCGACGCTAAGCGAGTGCTTCACGGGCGGTCCCGACAACAGCTTCGAAGGCTGTAGGATCGTGGATGGCCATTTCGCTCAGCTGCTTACGATTGAGATCGACGCCAGCCAGCTTGAGACCGTGAATGAATTTGCTGTAGCTCAGTTCGTGCGGCATCAATGCAGCATTGATTCGGGTGATCCAGAGGGCGCGGTACTGCCGCTTCTTCTCTTTACGTCCGCGAAACTCATTGGCCTTGGCGTGAAGCACGGCCTCATTCGTTTGGCGGCGAGTGGTTCCCCGGGCTCCAAAGAAACCTTTGGAACGCTTGAACAGTTTTTTGGTGCGTGTCTTACGGATTTGTGCGCGTTTAATACGTGCCATTTTGGACTCCTTTAAGTCTGCCGTGTCCCTGCCCAGTGGGCGGTAGCGGCGAGTCGGTGTTTAAAAGTTATGCGTACGGAATGAGCGCTTTGATCTGACGAGAATCGGTCTCGTTCAGAATGTCACCCTTGCGAGCCTTACGTTTCATCGACTGTGACTTCTTAGTCATGATGTGACGCATCTTGGCTTGCTTGTACTTGACCTTGCCAGTACCGGTGAGCTTGAACCGCTTCTTGGCACCGCTGTGTGTTTTCATTTTTGGCATTTTGGGCTCTCCCTTCCTGCTACACCTTTTTGGGTGCTAGGATTAAAAACATTTGCCGCCCGTCCATCCGGGGATGCGCTTCGATGGTGGCCAATTCGCCACAGGCTTCAGCGATGCGCATGCATTGTTGCTCACCGATTTCTTTGTGGGCCATTTCACGACCGCGGAAGCGGACCGTGACTTTGACCTTGTCACCTTTTTCAAGGAATCGGCGGGCATGCTTCAACTTAACGTCGAAGTCATGTTGGTCGGTTTTGGGGCGGAGTTTTATCTCTTTGACGGTAATGGTGGTTTGGGTCTTTCTTGAAGCGGCTTCTTTCTTCTTCTTTTCGTACTTCATTTTCCCGTAGTCACCGACTTTACAGACCGGCGGGCGGGAATTTGGAGCAACTTCGATCAGATCGAGGCTTCTGTCTTTAGCAAGGTTTATCGCATCTTCTGTGAGAAACTCACCCAGCTTGTTGCCCGCCTCATCGATGACGAGAACGCGAGGGGCACGAA
>Ga0163180_10000300_pt1 | contig 28308 bp, 34 predicted proteins | sample AtlANTMetagenome_2_FD_109647 | JGI IMG/M metagenome (GOLD analysis project Ga0163180, IMG submission 109647) | Marine eukaryotic phytoplankton communities from the Atlantic Ocean - Atlantic ANT 4 Metagenome | ecosystem: Environmental > Aquatic > Marine > Oceanic | place: North Atlantic Ocean...
GTAATGAGTTAGCACAAACATTTAAGAAACATCCACCAGCAAAACAAACATCCTCTGTAAGATAATTTTCTTTTCTTAGTTGAGATATCCATTTAACAATAGCTTCTTCATAATGATATTGAATATAGTAAGCAATATCCTCCTTAGATAAACCTTTTAGATGATCAAATACTTCATTATATTTGTGGAAGTTAATCCATGAAGGACCATAATCATACTTGTCAATCTCCATTGTCTTTAATGGAAACTCCTCAGAGAATGTGTATGGTGGATTTCTATCACATGGTTTACCATATGCAGATAGTCCCATAACCTTACCCTCTGCACTAAAGGTTACTACATCCTCATAGTCTTGTTTATTTTTATAGTGATACCTATCACCTTCTTCTTTAACTGCTTTAGCCATGTTATATGTCATGACTGCCATGTTCATATAATAATCACCAAAAGAATTTTCACCTGATCCAGACTTCATAGTTTGGTTTGTGAATATTCTTTTATCTTTATCAAAATATCCTATACTATTATTTTCATATCCCTTAGTCATTCCTGCTGCAAAATCCCATTGGGCAGCACCCATACCATCTAATGTCAAATAACTTCCAGAGTTAAATGGTGAGGTATAAACAGAAGATGCAGCATGGCACATATGATGACTAACATACCATAACTTTGCATTTGGAAATTGATTTTTAATAAATCTAGCAACTGTTGCATCAGCAGTATGTTTATTGCATAGATGAACTGCACTAGGAACATACACTACAATATCAATATCTTCTTTAGGAACATCTCCTAGTACATAATCAATTGATCTATATGGCCATGTACCATCATATTTTATTCTACTTAATCTTGCCTCATCAATACTACAAATGTGTTTACCGTTGTCAAAGAAAGTTGCTCCAGAATCATGGATCCTAGAGAACTCATTTACATTGTTACCTTCCCAAGTAACAGAACTATGCAGACCCAGTATTTTCATAATTAAAAACTAAAAGTTCTTTGCGATCTTGTTGATCACTCATGTAGTCTCCAACGGATCTCATAGTATATGTATGATCAAATTCGGAGACATTCCAATCTTTAAATCTATCCTTAATAAGTTGACTACTATTATAAGAAATTAATTGACTAGCAGCATGTTGATCACATGTTTGTGCAAACTCTTGATGATCAAAATACTTGTGCATAGAACCCTTCTTACCATAAAGATTATCACTAATCTCGTAAGGAGGATCTAGGTACATGAATACATCTCTAGAATTACTATAGAGTTCTCTATAGTCAAGTTTTGTAATCTTCCAGTTCTCTATCAACTTAGAATATTCTGCTAACTTTTCAATTCCACGGTAGGAGAAGTTTGAGTTGGAAGCTTGGGGAGAGAAGGATGAACCCTCTGTAAGACCACTAAAGGAACACTTATTAAGAACATAAAAAATAACGGCACGATAGAAATCGGATTTTGTTTCATCGTTAATTTCCTCCTTAGATTGCTTGAATAGTTCTCTAGCAGAGTCAGGGTCAGGATGTTTATCTTTCAAAGACTTAACTTCATCCTGTAGTTCTTGACCAGAATGTTGCAACTGTTGCCAGAAGTTTGTTAACGGTTTATATAAATCGTTTACCCAAATATCTAGGTCAGGATTTAACTTACTAACAAACAATGCTACGGAACCACCACCTAAGAATGGTTCACGATACTCTTTGTATTGTCTAAAGTCAGGAAAACTAGTAGAAATTTTCGTACAAGCACGAGACTTTCCACCAGGATATCTAAGGGGTGTTTTAAGTGTCTTGCTCATGTTCTTCAATAATAGATTCAAGTTTTTCTAAATGCTCAGAAACATCAATAAGATTATCGATGCTTGCTAAGTAATCAGCAATGTGCTTACTAATGTAAGGTTTCTCACTCCTTGCAGCAAATGCTAACGCATTACGCAAATTTGACTGTGCCTCTCTTAGAGAGTCTTCAACTTGTTTTGATAGGCTCATTTGAATTCACACTCCACCATGATTTCGGTTAATGCTGCTAGAAGATTTATCTCTTGATCAGCAACAAATGCTATTTGATATTGATACTTAGCAATTATAAGAACAGATGCAGCAATAGAAGGACCATCAAGACTTGAATATAAAGCATCGTAGAGACGACGAAGAAGGACAGCAGGATCATTGTCCATATTAGATACCACCCACTTTCTGACGGCAGGGAAATCTTTTTTCTTAAGCGTCTTAATAAGATCTTCAATTTTAACATCAGAAAACTCTGCTAGAATTGCACTGTCAATTTTACCGCCAACACTATATCTTTGCAACTCATTAAGAACCCTCCTCCAATCAGGAAAATGTTTGTTAATAAGTTCTGCTAAAACTTTCTTATCTACTTCTACATTTTCTCTATCTAAAATCTCTACAAGTCTATTAAAAAAACCTACTGCAACTTCTTGTTTATCTCTACCCTTAATACCAAACTCAACCACAGCACATCTCGAATGGAGGGGTTCAATGATTTTATTTTTGTAGTTGCATGTGAAAATGAATCTGCAGTTTTTTTGGAACTCCTCAATACTCGCTCTGAGAAGGAGTTGTACATCGGGAGTGGTATTGTCTGCCTCATCGATGATGATGACTTTATGTTTCGACTCACTCGTGAGAGATACCGTAGACGCAAAGTTCTTGGCATTATTCCTAACAGTGTCGAGAAACCTGCCTTCATCAGATCCGTTAATGACATAAGAATCTACTCCCAATTGCTTGCACAGTGCCTTAGCAACTGTAGTCTTTCCACATCCAGCAGGACCAGAGAGAAGCAAGTTTGGCACTTCTCCTTTATTTAGAAATTCTCTAAAGGTTTTCTTAATACTCTCAGGGAGAATACATTCATCAATTGTTTGGGGTCTGTATTTTTCAACCCATAAAAAATCATTGTTCACTTTTTAATAAGTCCCAATTTGTAAATTAGATATAGAGACAATATTGTCCAAAATAGTATTTCTAAAGCAGGGTTAGTCATTTGATCCAAGAGGGTTTTCTGGATGGGTCACGAAGATAATTAGATGCAACCCAAGGTTTGCTGCTAATGTAATTCTTGTAAGCAGTAAAAGTGTCAATGCTTGTGTCATGTTTATAGACATCTGGCATGGCACGAGTAAAGTGTTCAACCATACTATAACATACTATTACATCATTTGTCATCTTATGAAATGTTTTCTTTGCTTCAAACAAAGCATTGGCACAACCATGAACTTTATTATAGCGATGAGTATATTCATCAACTAAAGCACATCCATGTTGAATCAACCATGCTGTATTGTATTTGCTATCTGCTGCCCATTGAGTACAAGGATGATTACGGAAAGCACCCTTAGAGGTCTTGTATGCTGTGCCGTCTTTCTTCTTAACTAAATCATCACCCCAGTCATAATACCAGTGTGAGAAGACGATAGAGAGCATTTGACATGTCTCTAAAGGCATTTTTACTATATGTTTGTCAGGTAATGATTTTGCTGATACCTGTGGATCAGGATTTGTCACAAAGATGTTCATAATCAATAGAAGAAGGGGTGTCGTTCCAATGACGAATCACCCCTGCTGTAATAAAACAATTAGTAGTAAGATAAGTAAGGAAGATGAAAGATCGTACAATGAGTACAATATTATCATACCTTTTGGTTTGAGAGTCAGAGAATGAACCCAACGCATACTTCCATACCTTCCATGCTTCACTCATCATACACTGAATCTGGTTCTAGTGCAATAAAGTAATCAAGATTGTATTGACTGTTGGTAAACTTAGATAATAGTTTCTTTGAAATCTGGACATCATATGAACCAGGAATCAATTTAATGTTTTCTATCTTGAAATTAAATTCAAATACGCTGTCAGTATCACCAACAACAAGAGAAAATTCATTTGAGTTATCGTTCTTACGATCTGATACGACCATCTTAATTTCTTTACCATTACCAACTGCTGCTAGATCTGGCAATTGATATACAGATGATGCCTTGAGTAGTTTACCTAACTGTGCACTATCAAGTGCAAATGTTACATCACTTGATGGTAATGTAATTGGTTTTTCTGGTGGAGTAATAATAACATCAGGATCTGCAAAAGCAAACTTAACCTTAGTTGACTTACCCTCACGAATGATCATGTATGTTTCATTCTTAAGATCCAGATCAGGATCCTTCATAAGATTAACACCATTAAGAAACTGAGGAAGATCATAGATCCCAAAGTCCCTTTCAAAGTTTTCATCCACATCTGCTTCAGCAAGAATGTTCTTCATCACACTGATAGTGCGAAGTTTAGAACCTCTTTTCACCAGAATGGATTGATTGATTGAGGAGAAGTTCTCCAGCAAATTAATTGTTTTTTCAGAAAGTTTCATATCCATTGGTAGTGTCCTTGGTGTCTAATCCTTCAAAGTGGTATAGAAGTACAGCATAGTGTATAATCTTCTCAATGTCAAGCCTTGCTGTGCCTTTTTTGTCATATCTTGATGCATACTTAAGTATGTTACTACGACAAAAAGCAGCAGCATCGCCAACTGCATCAATAAGATCTAATGTCTGTACACTGTTGTTAGCATAATGAGAACTATATGTTCTTCCAATATACTCTTTAATTGTTTCTAGAATTTTATCCTCATTGTACTTGTAATGTACATTGCGTTTGTTCAACTCTGCTGGACAATTACTATCATCAATAGTAATTTCAACTTCACCGCTAAGTTGATCAATCCATCCACCTTTAGTGTGTGTTCCAACTCCTGTCATAATAGGGTAATCCTCATCAAATGTTCCATCTAAAATAGATGCTGCTAGTGACCATGCATTTACCATTATATCATCCTTTTTGAATATTGTGTACATTGAAACTCATAGTGATCCTCTCTACATCGCTAGTAAACGGATAGACAGTATGTCTAAGAGTTGCTGGAAACAAATAAAGTTCACCTGTTTTTGGAACAACTTTAAATGATCCAGAGTATTCAAAACCATCTTCACCATGAATAAATTCCAATTGACCAGAACAGGGCATATTAGTTTTAACAGTATTCTTTGCTTCTTCCCGAATGACTTCGGGTATATCAATAAAGATTACTGAACTTAATTGTCCACTGTGATTGTGGATAGGATTAAACTCATTTCTACGCTGAAAATTAATCCAAGGACCACTACCTAGATCAAATGCAATGTGATGGAATAGTGGTGGTGAAACAATATCAGTAAGGTTTGACATTTTTGTTTTATGTTCATGAGATTTTTCCATGTAATCATGAACATGTGGATAGACAAATTTTACAAATGCCTGACCATCTATTTTTAACTGTAATTGTTCATCAATATTTCCTGCTAATGAGTCTCCTACATTAACAGGATTAATTCTAGAGTCATCTGCTGCATCCAGTAAAAATTGATGAAACTCCCCTGATATATTTTCTTTATATACCAGAGGAGAAAAAGGTTGTAGAATCATTCTTCTTCAGATGCATTGATGTCAACATCAGCATCTACTTTATCATATAATTCCAAGAATGATTGTTTTGTTTCATCATCGAAACGATTCAAACATACTTTGATTGATTTTAGTTTGTCATTCCAGATACTATAAGCACGAATGATATGTACTAGACGACGAGTTGAGATAACCTCATCTATACCACCATCGTAGAATGTCTTACGAATGATGTCTGCCCAGTCTGTAAGTTTCTTACAGAACTCACTATCTTTTACTCCTAAGTTATTAGCAATACCTAGAAGGATTTTATTCTCTGTAGCAGAGTGTGGATACTCTTGCTCAAAGGTTACAGGGAATCTCTCAAGGAATGCTTCATTAAGAACATTAGTTCCTATGAATTTACCATCATCAGATCCTTTACCTTTAGTATTTGCAGTTGCAATAACATTGAATCCTGTAGCAGGTTGAACAAACTTACCAGTCTTCTTAAGGAAGATACCTTTACCTTCAAGGACTGGTTGTAGACACAATATTTTATTTGATGCTAGGTCAATCTCATCTAGAAGGAGGATAGCTCCCCTCTCCAAAGCTTCGATAACGGGACCATTGTGCCAAACAGTGTTACCATCAACAAGACGGAACCCACCAATAAGATCATCTTCGTCTGTTTCAATTGTAATATTAACTCTAATTAACTCCCTATTTAGTTGTGCACATGCCTGTTCAACAGAGAATGTTTTACCGTTACCTGACAATCCAGTAACAAAAGATGGATAGAATTGCTTTGATTGAATTACTTTTTTTATGTCAGTAAAGTTACCAAACTTGACAAATGTATTATCTTTTTCAGGTACAAGATTCTGTTTAACAGGAGCAGTTGAAGTGATCTGTTTCTCGAATGATTTTCTTGCTTCAGCAACAGTCAAATCCCATTTACCTAATCCAGTCTTGTAAGATTTGATGTGCTTAGTGAGTGTTCTGTAATTGCGATTGTTCTTAGCACAATATACTTTGACATTATCTGATGTAATCTTGTTACCAAAAGATGATCTTAGACCGTCAACTAGTTCTGCAGTCACATAACGAGGTTGAGATTTTTTTTGAATTTTTGCCATTTGTAATGTCTGTTGTGTATATAGACATTATAATAGAATACAATGCCTATATCCACTACTAGTGGACACTTATTTAAGTGTCATAGTGATCGATTGAACTCCAGCATTTTTCAACTGAGCGATCACATTTTCTAGTCCATCATTCTGTTGTGGGAATGATGTATCTAGAGATTCTGAGATAGGATCTACAGACTTAACAGCAGCAAAAGATAACTGCTGTTCAACAGCAGAGTTCTTTGCATGACGACCAGGAAGATAACTGGTTGCCTTCTGTTTGTTTATGATACTAGGAAATGTTTTTCCAAATATTCCATTTCTAAGTCTATCAGGTCGTTGTCCTGCAGCACGACTCATAAGAGTACGCATGTAGTCACGAGGAGATGTCTTAAAGTTATTATGTTTAAGAACATCTAATAGGTGTAGGTTTTGTTCGCAAAATTTGTCGAGACCATACATCTGTCTCCATTGAGTAAGAGGTAACTGAGTTTCTCCAGCTTTTGCATTCTCACGGATTTCAGCAGTATTGGAACTCGCCCATCTTGCATATGTTTCAAGGGTGTCTATAACCCATGTCAGTCTTTGAAGGGTGTTCATCTCCAATTGTGAAAGAGTACTATTATTATATAGTACTCACTTTCACATGTCAAGCAACTAGATCAACAAACTCAGTCAAAACTTTTTTGTTAGTCTTCTTTGCTTTGAATGATTTTACAAATGCTCTCTTGATTTCTGCTTTAGTCATCGCATCATTTGTCTCTTCATCAAAGTCATAGTCACTGTTTAGTGATGTGGATGATAGTGCAAAGTACTTTTGATAACCAGTATTTTCTAGAGAGAATGATTTGTTTTTTCTCCACTCAGCAGTCTTCTTGTCAATCTGCCCCCAGTCATCAGTACCGTACATATATCTACGGATGAAACTACTTGCATCACGACTTGCAAGAACTCTGAATCCTATAACATTAACACTGGGATGTACACTCCTAAAATCTTCTAATAGTAATTTAGTAAAATCATGAAATGAATGATTAAATCTAGTTACATTACCAGTCTTACGATTCCTTAGGAAACAATTAGAGTTGATGGATGTAGTACCTAAGAAAGGTTCTGACTCCCAGTGACGATCAACATAAGAATTTCTGCGAAGACTCTGTGCTTCACCATCAGTTAATATTACAACATTAACTTTCTCTACACCAGTTTTGTTTTTGAACTGAGGAATTAAATCATTCAAACAGATGATTGATTCATTAAGAGGTGTACCAGATAAAGAAAGACCATTTGGTATTGTAAAAGCATGATTTCTCCACCCATCATAGTAGGCACACATTAAGAATAGATTTTTTATATCTGTGTCTATGTCTTTAGAACTACTAGATACAAAATTTAGTAGTGAGAAATCAGAACCAATATCAATTGTATTTGCAACACGATCATATACTGGTGGAAGATCTGTTCTACTTGAATAGGATGACTGTCTACCCTTCCACTCATTACTGAAAGCATATACATCAAATGGGATTTGAACTTTCTTACAAAACCAGATCAATTGTAACAACTGTTTACCTGTATCAAGTAATATATTTGACATAGATCCAGACCAGTCAAGTATGAAAACTAGACCGTGATTTTTACCATTAGGAACAACAGTTATCTTTTTAAAAAGATCTTCATTAAACTTATATGTATGGAGTTTAGTGCAGTCTAGAACACCAGTTTTAGATGTTGTAGCACGAGCATATGCACTAGCAGATTTCTTACACTCAAACTCTTTAACTAGATAAGAAACTTCTTTAGCAGAATCTTTTTTGAATTGCTCAAACTTTTCAATCATACCTTGTCTTGTATTAGTTCTATACTCATCTGATTCGTAATAAGATTTTGGTAAAGATGCTTCATACTCTGTTCTTCTTGAATCTTCCTCTTTCCAATGCTCATTCAATGAATTACGGATTTCATCGGTGGAAATGACAATGCGATCTAAATGTAGCTTTGGTAGCTCTAAGTATACACTCTCTGCTGCACCAGTGTCTACTAGATCCTGCAATTTAGACTCAAGTGCATCTACTGTTGTTGTATCAAACTCGTCAGATCCCTCTGGTGATGCGGATTCTGGTTGTGGTTGCATCTTACCACTGTCATCTTGCTGGTGTGGTAATCCTTCTGACAAATCTTCTAGGTCGTTACCTTCAGATTCCTCTGATGGTTCATCTACATCCTCAGTTTCCTGTTTACCTTCTAGATCATTGTTACCAGATCCATCTAAATTCATCTTTACCTTGACTTCTTCTTCAATTCTTTCTTCCTGTTGTTGTTTGCAGAATTCTTGCAACTCTTTAGCGAGTACACAAACTTCATAGAATGTTTCTGCCTTCTCAATTCTGTCTACTAGATCCTGCTCAGTGTCAGTAAACTCAACACATAGGAAAGGACCTATCTTAGAGTATAGATTGATACGATCAGGGAAACTAAACTCATCTATTGGTCTATCAATTTCAAAAAAGTCATCTTCATGCAACTGACCATAACCACGATAGAATGTTTTAGCAAGACCTTCGTATCTACGCTTCATTAACTTCTCAATTCTAACATCCTCAATAATATTAACAAAGGAATGTGGGACTCCAACAAATTCTTCTTGCTCGAACCATGCATCACAAGGTGTGTATAGAGCATGTCCTACCTCATGAGCAATCAAAGCATCATAAACAGACTCTTGAGAAATCTTCCAAAGAGGTAGTGTCAAAACTCTAGTCTCAACATTGAATTGAGCAGTCTCTACATTCTTGTGTTCTACTACAAGGTTCTCTGTAGCAAGGAGTCTTGCAAGTGTTCCTTTAATATTGTGTTGCATGTGATTCGTTGTGTATATACACATTATAAGACCCCCGACGAGGATCGGAGGTCTTGAGTAGACACTTTATCAACTGTCTACGCCTCTCTCTTGCAGAGCGTAGTGCTTGTGGTTTAAGGTGGCGTTTCTTTTCCTTTTTGGAATGATGCTGCCAGTTTGGAGTATTCATTTGAACATACAGGATACAGATACTCTCCAGAATGGAGTATCTACCTTGATAGGTAGAGCATCATGGAGTTTGTTCGACCTAAACACTATAAAGTCTCCAGGTCCATATGTAAAGGTCTTGTCTTCAATTTGCAATTCTCCACCCCATGAAGGATCCCATTGGGGTGTTAGAAATCCTACTGCACTCCACACATGAGGACCATTACCATCAGCATCAGTATGAAACTCTGGTACATTACCCTTTCGTTGTGCATTAAATCCTATAGCAGCAACACTTTGTGTGGGTAAAATAAACCCATGTTGATTCTGTAGTCTATCTCTAACTCTAGCCATGGTAGCAATAAAGTACCCTGCTAGAAATGGATCATGCATACCTTTCTCATCCATTGCTTGCATCCTAGGATACATTAACTCTGGATTGTCAAGACCACCATATGCACTATTTATTTTCCACAAACTATTTTCTATAACATGATTATAGATTTGCATGACATCCTTATTGGACATCACATCATGAAGTACATACATAATTACTGCTCCACAGCACTCTTAGTAGCATAAGAGAATCCACCTTTCTTAGTAAATTCTATCATAGTTTGGAATCTATCTAACATATCTACCTTATGTGATATAACAAATACATTAGCATCTTTAACAACATACTTAATAATCTTAATGAATTCATCTGTTCCCAATCCATCTAACGATGAATCAAATACCTCATCCATAATAAGAAGGTTAGTATTCGTAGAATTTTTAAACCTAGCAACCTCTCTCCATGTGAACAGGAGTGCTAAGTCAATTCTCATCTTCTCACCCTCAGAGAATGAAGAGTATGTAAACTTGTCATGAATAGGATTTTCTATTGTTTCATTAAACTCTTCATCTAATCGAAAATTGATATAGAAATCCATCATCTGCAGATACCTATTGACCTGCTGATTGATAAGAGGAAGATACTTCTTAATTATTTTTCCTTTGACACCACCATCCCTCAATAGTTCATAGGCATGGTCATTATATGTTATCTCGTCATTCTGTTTTGCAAGATTGCCAAAGCAAGACTCCAGATCTTTTTTATATTTCTCTAGCTTCTCATGTTCAGTATTTTTATTTTTAAGGTTGTCGGTAAGAATTTGAATTTCCTGTTGTAAATCTCCTGTCTGTTGCTGTAGTCCATTAACCCTAACACTGTTTTGAGAAATGCCATTTGTGAGTTCTGTAATCTCCTTAGATAGTTTGGTGAAGTGACGCTCTCGGATACCTTCTTCTGTTATCGACTCCTCAAGCTTTTGATAGCCATCTCTGAGTTCCTTTGCTTTATTTTGAGCGTCATCAATTCTATTTAACCGAAACGATTCTTCTATATTCTGGCTGCATGTAGGACATACCGTATTGTCTGTGAAAAACTTATGCTCTTTAGTAATCCTTGATACTTTATTGGATATCTTTTGCTTCAAAGAACCTAGTTTTACCAAGCGTTTTGAAGCATCTGATACAGTTTCTAATTGTGTTTGAACGCTGTCCAAATCTTTACTTAAGGATTCATTTTTACTTAATAATTGATTAACATCTAGAGCAATTGTATCAAGTTTTAACTCCTTTTCTTTAATATCATCTTCACTTCTAGTATTCATCTTATCGATAAAATTTTCTTGCATTGAAACTTTATCTTTAAGAGTTTCTTTCTTAAGTTCTAATGTTCTTACAATCTCTCTATTTGATCTAAGTTTTTCTTTTAGGATTAGATTCATAGCGGAGAAAATTTTAATATCTAATAGATCTTCAATAACTTCTCTACGGTTAGGAGCACTTAGTTGCATGAAGGGTACAAAGTTGCTACTACCTAGTATTACAATTTGAGTAAATGATTTATAGTTTAATTTTAAAATCTGTTCTTCTAGGATTTTTTGATTGATTCTATCGTCTGCTTCTTTGTTACGCATTCGACCATCAATTTTAATATCAAATAGATTAGGTTTAATACCTCTAGTCACATTATATTCTGTATTACCTATAGAAAAATCAATCTCAACAAGAGTTCCTTTCTCATTGGTAGTATTGATTAGTTGTGATTTTGTGATCTTACGATATGGTTTATTAAATAATACAAAGCACAAAGCATCCAATATGGTAGATTTACCAGCACCATTTGTACCAACAACTATTGTTGTACCATCAGAATTTAAATCTATCTCCGTCCATTTATCACCAGTAGATAGAAAATTTTTAAACTTTACCTTTTTAAACAGAATCATCTTGTAGGGGTGGCATCACAAAATCGTTAGGGGTTACGATAGTATACTTATAATTATACATCTCACACGCTTTTATTGCAACATCTTCGTCTACTTCGACTACTTCCATTATAGCATCTTCTTCGGATTCTAGTTGCATTCTGTATCGTTCTGCATCATCTTCTTGTTCAAATAAGAACAAAACCTTATCATTATTGATGTCCTTAACAGCGTAAGCACCCTCACGCTTGCCATCTTCACATAATAACCACATTACTCCACCTCGCATGCTTGAGCGTACAAACCTCCCACAAGTTTTTTAATTCTAGTTTTGTCAAGATCAATCTCTGATTCTTCTATAAACCTATTTAACAAAGCAATTGTATTCTCATCTTCATCTGCATTGAAATCTGATGCATGAATATAACCATGATTCCAGTCAGCACTTTCGATGACCTTTAGATCTTCTACACCAACAGAATGTAGTTTATCAATAAACTTTTCAAAATCTTTAGGGTTAGATCTTTGTCTAACTATAACTTTAACAATCTTACCTGCATATTCTGTAGCATCAAAGATTTGATATGGAGTATCATCATAGTATATCTTATAGAACATTCTATGAGGATTATTAATAGGTTCTAAATCATATGTTTCTGTATCAAAAATATGAAATCCACGAGTGTCTTCACAATCATTCCAGAACATTTCATATGGATTACCTAAGTAAAATATTTTACCATCATTGGATCTTGTATGATAATGTCCAGTAAATACTCTATCAAATTTCTCAAACATATCTGCATCACCACTAGCACCATGATCTTGTGTATATCCTTTGTATACAGCATAACCATTTAGTTCTAGGTGACCAAATGCGACCTTCGCCTTTGTTGATTTAACTTTTCTTTTTATCTTACCTTTATTCTCTTCGTTAATCCAACCTAAGAAAAGACATTTTGTGTCGCCAATCTGATACTCTGCGTGATCTCTGACAAGCACCATATTAGGATACTCTCGTAGTAGTAAATCAATTGTATTAACATCGTTTTTGTTTTTAAAATAGGCAGTGTGATTACCGACAACAGAGTACACAGTAATCCCCATATCACGAAGACGGTCAAAGTAATGCGTTTTGCACCATTCCAAAGACCATAAATCAATCGACCTACGATTATCAAAAGTGTCCCCCATATCGATAAGCGTTGTAATCCCCTCTCGTTCCAGTGTTGGGAAAAAAATGTCTTCATAAAATCTTTGAAAGTATTCATGGAATAACCTACTACCTTTCCTCATACCAAAATGTTGGTCTGTAATTATTGCTACTCTCATTTTTTAGATGTGCTACTACGAGTTCTATTAATTATACTAATAAATTTGTCACCTGCAAATGTTCCACCTAGACAAACATCTAACTCATCACCATCTTTCCAGTTGACATCACCATTCATTTTGGTGTGGGTCATTGCAATTTGAATCTTGTCAATGACTTCTTGTGTTAATCTCATCTGTTTGAGTTCCTGTATTGTATGTTATCTTTAATAGTATTATAATCAGATGAAGTACCACCTGCACCTTCTTCAACTACCATAACTTGTTCAAAACCAGTACGCTCTATGATTTTAGTTTTAATCTCTAACTGTTTCTTTTCTTTTTGTATTCTTCTTAAAAATGCATAGTATATAATCTGAGTAAAATATGCAAAGGGATTAGAAGATTTCTCTGGATTAAAGTTGTGTATGTATTGTACACAGTTTTCAATGCCGTCCCCGATCATATCCTCACGGAACATATAGTTTACAAAGTTAGGTTTATAAGATAAATGTGTTGCAATCTTAAGAAAACATTCTCCAAGATAGTTACTAATAGGTGGTGGATCAATCCCCTTTTCTTTTGAAATAGCAACTTTCTTGCGATAGACAACCATCGCCTCAAGGAGTTCTTTATTATTTACATAATGATCAGACCTTTTTCTAGGCATAAGTTTGTCCGAATCTGTAGGTATTATAACACAGCTTGACACAAGTAGCAATTACCTGTACAATTAGCCTTGTGGCGGTTCAAAGGAACACTAGTATCTATACAGTAGTAGATATTCCAGAAAATATTTTTTCTAAACTAGATCTAGTTTTTTCTACATTACCTTTATAACCCATCTTTTCACTGATACTAACCTTTTGAGTATCTCTAGTTTCTCTACTTAAATTATAATGATTATATGCATGAGTCATCTCATGGTCTGCTTCTAATTCAGTCATAGTAATAATTTTATCAAACCCAACACTATAAACTTCTTTATCATCATCTGGAATAGTAATCCAAGGAACCAATCTTACTAAAGTATTTGTTCCTTTATGTGTTAGTTCTACCTTAAGGGGTTTTGTTAGGAAAAATGCTGGTTCCACACCAGTATCATCAATTCTAGTGGCAGCGACGACCTCCTCGCCAGAAACCAATTTGAATACAAAGTAGGTTATGATTTCATCCATGTTTCTCCTTTAATAAAACTCTCACAAGGTCATAGTTAAAATTTTCTTCATTGTATATTTTGATTCGTTCGACTAAATGGTTTAGTGTATAATTTTTTTTACTATCAGTCGAACAGTCATCTGCTATGTCATACAAAGTTGCTTTGAATTTATTGGTTCCTTTTCTTAGAACCCTTCCAATACTTTGTAGATTCCTAATCTTCGACTTCGATGGTGAAGCAAAAATTACATTATGCAGGTTTTTGATATTGATACCAGTAGAGAAAGTTCCATATGATGCAACAATGATTGCATTTTTCTCTCCCTCTGTGATAGAACGAGTTAACTCTCTATCATGTACATCAACTCCACCGTGAATAAAGAATACTTTACGATCATCATTATTATTTATGAGATTATATAAAACCTCTCCGTGGGTTTCTACTCTACTGTATAGGATTAAAGTATTACCTTTCAAGTCTAACGCTAGGTTTTTAATAAATTTATTTCTTTGTTCATGATTAATTAGATACTGTATTTCCTCTTCATAAGTATCAAATGGAGTTGCTTTATGTTTTAACAATATAATCTTAGCATTTAGTCTTGCTAGATAACCTTTCTCCATCAACTCATGAGTTTTAATAGTTTTATATGATGGTCCGAACAGTCCTTCTAATACTAACTTGTGTGTTTGTGTGCCGTCTAGCGTACCAGTAAAACCATAACGATACTTTGCTTGATGCAACTTAGTCATAATTTTTACGAGCGACGCTGATTTGAATTGATGTGCTTCATCACCTACTACAACTTCAAATTTTTCAAAATATGTTTTTGGTAACTTATAGATAGATTGCCAGGTTGTAATAACCACAGGAGAATTTATTTCTTTTTCTTTACCAGCGTATATTTTTTGACAATATGAATCAGCGTCCCATCCATAAGAAGCAAAGTCCTTATGCATCTGCTCTACCAGAGATGTCGTTGGAACAACTATCAGAGTCTTTTTATTTTGCTCTGCGAAGTAACGAACGATTGCGTAAATCATCAAAGATTTGCCAGAGGCAGTGGGGCTTATCACTAATCTTCTATTGTGTCTTAGAGCATCGTATACTCCCTCTATTTGATAGTCTCGTGGAGTTGTCTTAGATATTGCATTCATGTAATCTTTAACACCCTCTAATGAAATCATTTCATTGACTTCAAAGGGAGTACCATAAAACTTACTATCTTCAAATTTATATTCATACTTATGATGCTTGCAAAAAGATACTATCTTATCAAGCAATCCAACATATATTTCTCCTGTCTGTAGATTAAATAATCTTATCTTACCATCCCAGTACCTTTTTCTATACTGAGGCATATACTTAGCACCAGGTATATCAAAGGTAAACTGATCAGATAACTCATGAGCAACATGAGGTTCCGAGACGATCTTTAAAAAGACCTCATTCTTTTTTGTGATAGTAAGGTCGGACATTAGCCACTCAATTGTTGCCAATCAATAATGTTTTTTAGTTGATAACTTCTATTGTTTATTTGCCTAACAATATCTTCGAGATAAGTTAGCATCACATCATAGTATTTAATTTTTAGTGTAATTTCTTGTAGTCTTTTATCAGCATCTAAATGTTGTTTAATTACATCTTTCTCTCTAACTCTATATGGAAAAGGTTCGGCCTCATACACTTCAGGAGAAGATTTTCCAGTGTAATAATTATATCTTTCTAATCTAATACTTGACTCTTGTGTTTTTGCTTTCTCTCGCAAAAGTTTTAGAGTGTTATATACATCCCAGTATTTTGCATGAAGGGAAGGTATCTTCGCTGCCTCATCATGTATTTTAATTTGATCAATCTGTGAGTCTTTCTCCCACATACTTTGTATAGTCTCAAGGTTCATGCTGAATTAATAGATGACGATTTTACCTTGAATTGAGTATCAAGGATTTCATACAACAAATACTTAAAGGTAACTGTTGCTGTAAAGTATGTATAATCGTTTTCTTGGGCAGTAAATTCTAAAGTACTTAGTGATACAGGGAACATATCAGTAAACCTGACATATGCCATTGGATTAAAATTACTATTTAATATGCTAAGTGTACCATCACTAAATTGTTTTAAGTTATCAATATCACCTGTATTTCTATCTAAAACAATTTGTTTAAATTGGTCTACAGATTTAGGATACCCTAATCCATATATCCAGTTGTGTATTTCTAAATAATTTTCTAAACTCTCATCGACAAGAAATGATAAGGTAAGATCTTCAAACTGAACTTGATCACCAGGAACAGGGACAGACTTTAAATAATTTCCAACATTAATTTCTCCCAATGTAATACCAGGAATTCTTGCACTATTAGAAAAGAAATCAACCTTTGGTGCTCTTGCCAAATTAAATTGAAATCCAGTAGGAGACAAGAAATTTCTATTCTTAATCTGCCTATCATAGAATGTGCTAGATGACATTAAACTAAACAGTTGTAATCTTAATTATTTAGCAGTCTTTACTGAACTCTTCTGCCATACCGCCACCAATCTCTGCACCTTGGTTACCACCAAACATTGCTACCCATCCTGCTGCTAACCATCCTACAAATGGTATACCACTCAAGGCAGGAGCTGCTGCTGCACCAACACTAGTTCCTACAAGTCTTCCCGATTGTTCGCCACCACCGACTGCCTTGATACAGGCTTCGGTTCTGGCAGTTGACTTTCCCCCTGCGTCACCTCCTGTAATTGCAAGTGCTGCTGGATCTATCCAAGCACTCTTCGTACTAACAGGACCGCCATGATGTATAGCACCATCCATTGTATACTCTTCAACAACTTTTTGTGTGTTGTTAGATAGTCCTAGGAATCCACCTTTAGTTTTAATATCTTTAGTAGTGTACATAGTTTTAGGGTCATTTGCTCTATAAGCAATTTTATACCCATCCTCTGTTACTTCTGCCTGATATGTTGTATAGTTACCTGTAGGTATATTTAAATCGGGCAACTTACCATTATTTCTAGTGGCAAGCATACCAATCATACCAATATGGGAGGCAGCAAACAAACTACCAACTACTCCGATTGATATCCATTTAGCGTTCATTTCAACACACTCATTCTACTACTATATATCTGCGTCTTTATTTAGCAATTCTATCCATTCTTCATCAGGAGTAAAAACGATAGGACCTTCTAGGATTCTTTCTTTTAATTCATCCTGAAGTTCTTCGTCGTTCATAAATCTTTATATTCTTTATTATATAGGTTGGTAGGTTCCTATAGCCGCTTATCCTGAACCTACCAAAGGGGATAACCGCAGTCGTAGGTAGCGAAACAAACGACTCATACATTATAACACAAAATAGGAGTGGTGGGAGTCGAACCCACACTGTAGAGATTTTAAGTCTCCTGTCTCTGCCGTTGGACTACACTCCCTAAGCGATTCAGGTAGGACTCGAACCTACAACCAATTGCTTAGAAGGCAATTGCTCTATCCTTTGAGCTACTGAATCAAATAGGACTACCGAGAATTGAACTCGGTTCACACCGTTATAAGCAGTGGGCATTAACCAATATGCGATAGTCCCTTGTCTTGACTGATGAATTATAGCACAAAAAAAAGACCCCCCGAAGGGAGTCTCTTAAAGAAATATGTAATTTCTGAATTACATGAGGTTCTGAACAACAGTACGCTGATAGTAGCGGTTGCTGTTAGATGTGATGCGTCCAAGTCCTTGAGCAGTACCTTCAGCGAATGGGTTTGAAACAAGACCGTATCTTGTCTTAAATCCAATTTTTGGCTGGAAGGTGTTCTCTCCAACTGCTCTTACCATCTGTAGTGGTACATATGGGCAGTAGAATAGACCAGCATCATAAGGAGAAGATCCTTTGTATCCAACAACATAGTACTGATTAGCAGCACTGTTAGCAGAGAATGGATCGATGTACACTTTGTACTTACCTTGGATAGTACCAGCAAATGTATTACCAGTATCATCAACTTGTAGGTTAGCATTAAGTGCAGGTGTGTAATCAAGTACACCAGCCATTGTTAGAGCAGATGCTACATCGGCACTAGTTAGGATGATGTTACCCTTTCCACGACGAGTTCTCTGTGCGATTCTGTTGGCATCTCTTTCGATGTTAAACAGAAGACCTTTGAACTTCTCAACTGACCATCTACCATTGGAGTCAACATCTAGGTTAAAGAAACCTGCGTTTGCAACATTGACCTGTGAACCTGCTTCAGCAGTTTTGTAGATAGTACGAATAACTTCTCTGTTAATCTCTGCAAGAATCTCAGAAGAAAGAATGTTTGCTAACTCAGCCTCAGCGTTCAATCCGTGGATTGCCTTAAGGTCTTGAGCGAGTTCTAAACTGTACTCTGCTTTTAGTGCTCTAGACTTAGCGGTTACAGTCACCTTCTCGATGGAGAATGCCATCTCGTTGAAGTGACCATTAGTGCCGTCGCCTAATGCTTCAGAGTCACCAGTTGCCATACCTTGACCCAATGAATACTGAGCTTGAACAGCATCAGAAGCATTGTTCTCTAGGATAGCAGGGTTTGTTCCACGCTGAGTTGCGGTTGAACCGAAACCAACTGTACCATCATCATCAGTAGCAGCAGTGTAATCACCCTGTGTTGTTTGACCAACATTGGTTCCTGCCTTATTAGCAGAGAATGCTGAATCTGGTTCGTTGAAGAATGCTTCTGTACCAGACTGATTGGTGTAGCGTGAACGCATTGCGAAGATTAGTCCAGTAGGACCATTCATTGGCTGAACACCTGCTAGTTCATAAGCAACTAGGTTAGGCATTGAGCGTCTAATCAATGAGATTAGAACTGGGTCGAAACCAGCAACAGGACCAGCTTCTGCTGAGCCTCCACCAAATGCACCAGAAGCACCAACAGCGTTACCACTGTTTGTTGGAGCTGCCTCAGTTAGCATTGAGGTTCCGTTCTCAAAAGCAGCTTGCTCTTTGAGGAATTTTTCTTGGTTCTCTAGAAGAACTGCGGTTACTGAACGACGGTGAGCATCCTTAATCGGATCTACCCCTTCAGCGTCGAGAAGTGGACTCCACTTCTCCATAATTTGTTCGGCATTGTACATAGTACTTTACTTGTTAAGTTTGTAGGTTTATTTTTTGCCCATTGAAAGAGCTTGTAGGTAATTGCTCATAGAAGATGTTACTTCCATTGCGTCCCCACTACTGATACCTTCCGAAATGGTTTCGGATTTTCTTGAAACCTGAGGTTTGCTACCATCCTTAGGGAAATAAGATTCCTTAAGTGTAACTAACTTCTCACGGTACTGTTCTTCACCTTCAAACTCAACACCTTCAGCTAGAGATTGTAATTTCTCCTTTTGTGTCTCAGCAAGTCCTTCGGCAATGTCACGGAAAATTCCATCAGCTGTAGATTCGCCAAGACGCTTATTGAGAGAGACATTTTTCTCTATCTGTTCGTTCAGTCTGCCTTCCATATCATCTAGTTTATTGACCATGCTTTCCAGCACATCATATTTATCGTCAGGGATTGATACATAATGATCTTCAAAAAGACTCTTCATTCCACTTAGGAATGATTCGGTCATTTCGGTCTTGAGACCGTGCTCGACCTCTAGAGCATTTTCTTTGAGCCACTCATCGGAGACATACTCCAGATAAGCATCGCAACGCTCAACGAGTTCTGACTTAACACCTTCAAGATGCTCAGTCAAAGTCTTTTCATATTCGGTTGACAATTCTTCTTTAACAACAGCAACCTTAGAGTTGACTGCAGCCTCGAAAATTGTCTTTGCCTTTTCTTGGAACTCTTCAGAAAGTTCTTCACCACCAAATAGTGCAGCAAGATCTTCTTCTACATTAACTGTAGGTGTTTCTTCTGTCACGGTGGTTTCCTCTGTAGTAGGTTCTTCAGCAACAACCTCAGCAGACTCTTCTGCTTCTGGATTGTCACCTTGCTTTAACACCTCAGTGCCAATAGACTGCATTTTGTCTGCTGCAGCAGCACCTTTATTGACGATATCTTTTACTGTTTTTACAGTAGCAGACTTCAGCGATGCTGAGTTATCGTCTGGTTTATAGTTTTGAGGTGTTGGGCCTCCGAGATCCTCGTAAGATGCTGATGCTCCAGGTGATGTGGAATCGTCAACCTTCTTCATAGGATCGCCAGATTTCGCACCCCTTGTTACAGGATTGTCCATTTCGTTAAGTTCCTTAGCGGCCATTTCTGATCTACTCCGAATAGTAGTAAGTATAATCTATGTTTATTTATTGAGTTTAGAGATTTGATAGGAAGTTTTGGAATAATCCAAGCTTGTTCTCCTCAAGCTGTTTGCTGCCAACTAATGTGTTGACTTGCTTGTAAGTCTTGTGTGCTAGTTGTTCTCTAGCGACTCCACCGTCCCACACCCAGTCTTTACCTTCCATAATTCCTGACACAAATGCGTCTGGAGCAGAAGGATCAGCAACGATATCAGCAGCAGTTGCAAGCATAAAGTCATCAGAGACAACCTTAACACCTTCATTATTGACTGCTAGAGTACCGAGTCCACGGGATGATACACCAAGTTTTACACCTTCATCTATAAGATTCTGTGCAATCCTACCCATTGGTGTAGAGAGGATTTTTGCTTTACCAATAAAATTAGATCCACTTTCTTTAAGTGAAACAATTTTATGTGATACACGATCTAGATTTACTGTTGGTCCTTCGGGGTGACCGAGTTCTCCAACTGCACGACCAGATGTCACAAAACTTTCGTTATACCTTTGAACTTCTCTACGAAGAGTGTTCAATGGATACATACGACCATTGCGGTTTTGAATATCCCCTTGGAGGAAGATACCCTCGATAAACATAGATTTTTTACCGTTGCGATTTTCAACGATAATCTCTACATCATCTATTTGTTCTGTGATTAACTTCATTGGTTTAATTAGTAAATCCTACTTTAGATACTTCAACAGCATTACCTGTTACATATATCTTGTCTGATGCGTTCTTCTCAACTAGATCTGCTGCACCACTTACGCTAGTATATGATCCGATAATATTATCATCAGAATCTGTTCTAACGACAAGAGCAGCACCAGCATTAGATAATACTCTTACTACAGTAGCATTACCAACAGTAGTAGCATTACCACTACCAACTGCCAACGCTGCTTTTTGTCCTAGAGGTAATATTCTAGACATCTGCTGTTTCCTCTTCTGGTTGAGACTCAACTTCAGTTTCTACTTCAACTTCAGATTCCCCTTCGATGCCAAATAAATTTCCAGCAGCGTGAGGTCTCAGTTCATCGATTCTACCTGCTGATTTGGCAAATAAAGTATCTTTGATCTGATCACTAATATCCGCAGCAGACGCATCTGTCGCTATCATGTTGACGAGTTCTTCCATAATCATGTATATACTGATAAAGTTATTTATATCTCTCCCTCATTAGCACCTGGTTTTGGTAACTTAGCTGCAGTCTCAGGTTTGGTCGGTGGAAGTTCTCCCATCGCTGCATTTGGATCTTCCATTTCCATACCCATCGCAGCACCCTGTTCCAACTCTAACATCTGTTGATTAGGATCAGGTATGATACCCTTAGCAATTTCATCCTCTATCTGCTCATCAATTTCTACAATCTCTTGATCTCTTTGACGCAATACTTGTCTCCTTACATATTCTGTAGAATAGTATCTACCAACATAAGGTTCAACCATACCAAGAAGACCTAAACGACCTTCCATCAATTCCTTATCTTTTAGTTCTGCAAAGTGATTATCATAGATAAAATCAAATTGAATATGCTCAGACATTACCTCCCAATCGTCTGGGGTAACAATGTTCTTAAGTAACAACTGTGTTCTTAGCATATCTAAAAAGATTTTACCAAAACGCTTACGCAGTCTACCTACAAACTTACTAAACTTAAGTTCGTCTCTTAAAATTTCTGAACTACGACCGAGATTAAATCCATCACCAGATCCAGCGATTCTAGATTCAGGTACTCCCAAAGATCTGTACAACTTAGATTGGAAGTACTCAATGTCAGCCAACTCTCCAAGGTTCTGTCCACCTGGTAATGTTGTAATTTCTGTTCCTCTTCCACCCTCTCTTCTTGGTAACCAAAAGTCTTCAAGCATGGACATGTATTTTTTATCATCTCTTGTTTCACCTGTTTTTGAATCATATACTAACTTGTTTCTATAACGAGACATTACATCTCTTAGATATTGCTCTGCTTTAATCTTAGGTAGATTACCAACATCAATATAAAATATCCTTCTTTCTGGTGCTCTCGATAGTCTGTATATAACAAGACTATCTTCAATCATCCTTAACTGATTGAGTGCTTTAATTGCTTTGTGGAGATAAGATAAACATGTACCCTTATTCCTATCGACCAAACCAGAGGTACAATATGTAATAGAATCTTTTGCAAGTTTAACTCCTGTCATATGGGGTGCACTACCTTGTATCATATTAGTAGGATACCTAGGTGTGGGAGTATACATGAAATACTCTTCAATCTTAGGAAATACTACCTTATCATTATCATGTACATTAGGACTAGCATTAAACAAATCTGATCTTTCTTTATTTTGTTTTTGTTCCTTACGAACATACCTCATCTTCATAGGATCGATATACCTTAACTCCTGTATACCATCTTGAGGTTTTTTGATATCAATTACTTTGTTGTAATATATCCTTCCATCAACATACCAGTTTCTAAAAATTTCATGAGATTTAGAATCAAAATCTAATAGATCTTTGATGTGTTTAAACTCAACTCTTATCTTATCTTTAATACCATCTGATGCATTTAAATTCTCCAAGTCTATCTCTACAGGAGAATCATTTGTATCCGATACAATTGCTTCATTTACAATATCTTCTACAGCATTGTCCACTTCTGGATGAAGTGCCATCTCACGATATTTTTTAATTGATTGATGTTCGTCTTTATAAATCCCTTCAAGATCTATTACCTGACTAGAAAATCCACTCTGAATATAATAATCAACCCCATCCTCACCTGTCTGTGGAATGGGGGAGACTACACCCTTAGGTAGATCGTCGTTGTCGTCAATTGAGAATCCAAAAAGTTTGGCCATTATTTAATAAGTACCTGATCTTATCTATTTATCAGCTTACTGAACCACCATTTCCAGCAGCTTCCCACCACTGAACCTGTAAGGTTACGGTAAATTCTTCGATTGCGTCAGCAGAATCGTAAGAAAGATCTATCTGAGAAACATTAGTTGGGAACACACTATAGAATTTATATGTTCTAAGAACAGGCATGTTCTGATCAGATTGTTGATTACCACCAGCAACAGCAGATCTACCAAGTTGGTAGACATATGCGTCTCTAGTATAATCTTCTGGGTTAATGTTACCAGCGTTGTCAGATACTTTAGACATGGAGTTCATCCATCTCTCAAAGGAACTTCTGATTGCGAAATCTGTATCGTTGATGACAGTAATCTGCCACTCATCGAATGTTCTGTCTCCTGCAATTTTTAGTTGTCTTCCTCTAAAGGGGACACTAATAGGAGCGATGTTAGACGCAGGTAATGCTGCTGTCTTGACAAGGAACCTACTCTTAGGATCTATGTCAGCAACAGATGCATCTACTACACCATCTGGGAATGCAAGAACTACCTCAAACAGATTAGGTCTTGCAATACCACCAGTTAACCTGGACTTGAACTTATCAATAGTCCTTTCCGAGGTCTTTGGTGGGTTTGCGGAATTGATTGCCATTAGTCTTACCTAAAGTGAATTAATAATTAAACTTTTCCAATAACTTCGTCAAAGGAAACACCTGTGCGTGTAGCAACAAATGTTAGACCTATGAAGTTAATAGATCTTGCTGGTTTAATATAGATGTCAGCAACAAACTCATTGCTGTCAATGATCGAAGGTGTGTTATTGGTCTCATCGCAGATAACGACGAAATCTTGAATACCACGCTTAGACTGTACATCACGAAGGAATGGTTCAACAATGTTGATGAAATTAATTCTTGTAATTTCGTCGTTGAACTCAAAGAGTACATCTTTTGCTGCTGCAGCAATTGCTTTCTCAAGGAAGATAAACAATCTGCGAACATTGATTCTATCAAAGGCAGAAGACCTACCCAATCCAGTCTTATCACCAAACAGGATAATACCTGCACCAGGTGAGAAGATAATTGGATTGATTCTGTTAGAATACAATTTATCTCTATGTACTTTATTAGGTGCGTATGCTAGTTTAACAGCATTAAGAATAGCACCCCTTGCAGTTCCGCCTGGTGAGAACCAAGGGAAGTTATTAATATCGTTTCTTGCACATGCACCAGCGATGTCACCGTTCATAGGGACATATCTGAACTGTTGATTGAACCTATCATACATGTACTTGTAACCACTATCTAAGATCGCATAGGAACTAGATGTGATTGGTGAGTAGTAACTAACAATGTTGTCAGTAACTGTATCTACATTTAACTGTAGTGATTCACCATTACCAGATGGACTCAAGAATGATCCTCTGAAAGGTGAGAGGAATGCGATTGCATCCTTTCTAAACTCGGCAATCTCAATCAGTTTATTTGATAATGCTTGAGTTTCATACTTACCATGATTAGCACATCCTAATAGTAGGAAATCTACATCATAGAGATCTGGATCTCTTAGATAATCATATGCTTCTGATAGAGCACCGATATCTAGATTTAATGCATTTGATGCATTGATATCTACAACACCATTATAGTTCTTACCACCTGCTAGTGTTCCAGCAAAGTTACCGATACAACTAAATGTAATGTTCTCAGTATTCTGATCCCATCCACCATCACCAAATACATCCCATTGATCAGTGTCAAATCCTGTAGTAACAATACCAGCAGGAGCACTACCACCAAATAGGTTATCAGAACCAACTTCTAGTACCTTTCTCCAATATGATGCTGAACCAGCAGAGTATTGAGAGTCTTTTGCTTTAGATAAGTTAACATGTTTCTCTAGGATAGAACCTGAGTTACCAGTTAAAGTACCGCTATCGTCGTATGCAACAACATGTATTTCATCAAATCTAGAGTTTCTAGCAGCAGCATAAGATGATGTGCCAGGTTTCTCAGCAATTTGATTCCACTTAACAACAGTACCATTGTTTAGTGTGATTGTTTGTTGATCAAACCAATCTTTAGAACCAGTGTATGTTGTTACACCACTGTATGTTGCAGGTGATAAACCTCTCCATGAACCGTATCTCCTTACTTCACCAGTGTGGATACCAAGATTACCAGTCTCAGAGAACTGATATGTACCTGCTTGTTGATAGTCAACAGCAGTTTCTGTGCCAGCACCAGATACATGAGAAACTAATTTAACTGTAATTGCAGCGTTTCCAACTTCTGTAATTAATCCTTTTAAATATCCATCCAATACACTAGTTGAACCAGATCCAGCAATAACTGTGTTTGCAGGAACAGTTTGTGTTACAGCGTAACCAACTTGTAGATTAATAGGATCGATTGGAATGGTTGTAGAACCATAACCCAATACATCAGTGGTAACAATACCACTTAAAACTTGATCGCCTTTGCCATCGATCATGGCAACTTTAATACCGTTTGACCATGAACCTGGATTTTTTGCAGCGAATGTAACACCAGCAAGGGTGTTCTCATTGTAACCAGCATCAGTGTAGTCATCTACACTTTTAATTTTAACGCTAGATGCTGTACCTACAAAACCATTTTTAAGTTCTTCGTCATCTGCTCTAACAACTCTCATAACCCCACCATAGGCAAGGTAAGATGAAGCAGTTAACCAATACTCGTAATGGTTATCTTTAGGATATGGTTGTCCAAAGGTATCCAAGAGATCGGCTTCTGTCTCTATAAGTTGCGGTCTCTCTACTGGTCCTTTAGCAAAAGGAGCAGCTAGTCCAGCAGTTTTAGTTGATGTTGCATCAACTCTACCGTTGGTCAGGTCTACTTCCCTTACAACAATTCCAGGAGATGCTAAATTTAGTGGCATCTTTTTATCCCCTAATAGATTCCAATTTGTCTATCATTATTTATTATTTACTAGTCTTTAAACGGGGAAACAGTGCATGAACTACCAGTCTGGGTACACCCAGTTCATTGAGTCTTTCTTTCTACTAGCAGTTACTCTTGCAACTGTACATGACTTACACTCGTATGAATATGATGATGGAAGATGTGTACTATTCTTATGTGTTATATAAAATCCTTCTATTAAATTCTTGATACTACCACAGACTCTACATCGTCTTTCGCTCAGTAGTAATTCTCCATGATCGAATTGTTGGTCTAAGTCGAATTCCATTGTTTTAAGATCCAACTGCTAGAGTTTTGTTTATGTGTTCCACCAACTCCAAATGCAAATTGCACTCTAGGGTCTTTATCAAACTCGTCAATCTCAGGTATATTATCCTGTGTTCTATCTCCACCATTAGCAAATAAGACATCATCAAATAGTACCAGAGTCTTTTTAATAAGATCTATAGAACTATTATTATCATCATTAAATGCTACAGCACTATCAACCATTCTCAATTCTCGAATGACTGCCATCCTTTCTTCTATGGGCATGAATGGTTTACCCTTCTTTCTAGTTAGCCATTCATCAGAGTTCAATCCTACTATGAGAATATCACCTAACTTCTTTGCTTCTTTAAAGTGTTCAATGTGTCCACTGTGGATAGGGTCAAATCCACCACTAACAATAACAACTCTCATTATTGCTCCTGTAGTTTTTCCATTACAGTTGTCTTTCCTATTGCTGGTATATCATTAAGACCATTAACATCAAACCAAGGTGCATCTTCCCAATCAAATCCTTCACCAAATGTATTATCAGGTGACATAATATACCAATGACATTTTGCATCGGGTATATCAACGGCACATACTGCCCAGTCATCAGACCATTGTGGAACTTGTACCCACATGACTGCTGCTATTAGTATAGAAGATAATAATCCCCAGTCTCTCATTACTTGTACTCCCACATAAAAGATCTATCACCATACTCATCAACCCTTGCCCATCTATCACCTTCCCCATCTACAAACTCATCTTCATCATCTAAACCATCAGACATAAATCCAAAAGGAGCCATGTCCTGTTCAATCTGATTCTTTTGTTCTTCATAGATGCGTTTACGAACATCTGTGTCTGTCATCTCCTTGAAGTAATCTTGTGCTACTAACCAAGCAAAGATAACTAAACACATTGCTAAGTCATCATGGCAACCATCTTCTGCCTCCCATGATTGTTTCTTTTGAACAAAGGTTGTTAGTTCTGCGATAATATCATAATCGTTCGTTACTATTTTATCATCTTCCATTAAAGTTTTCAAGTTAGAACAACCTAACTTTTTAACTGCTGCAGTCATCCTAACACCCATTTGTGTTTTACTACCTGAGAATCCTGATCCTACTTGTTGACCATTCCTTCCTCTCATAGCACACATCAGTAGATTTTCATACTCCAAATCATAATTCATAATGCTCGCTACCTGCTCTCCTATGTCATTGATCTCAATCAAAACATATGCTTGGTTGTAAGCATTGGCAATATCCATTATAATATTTGGAAATAGCATAGGTTTAATTTCATTATTCCTATACTTTGCTACAGTCCTATGTGGGAATGTAGTGATGTCAAACACAATAAAACAAGAGTAATCATGATCTATTCCTCTAGCAGTATCAACCGTAATAATATAATCGTTACCTTTTATAGGTTGCTCATATATTACCAATCCCTTTCCATTATTTTGTATTGGATCTTCAAAGACAAGGTTTCTTAACTTACTAACACTAATAAGAGTGTCAACAGATCCTAAGAACTCACATTCAAACTCAACCTTAAACTGTTGTTCAGATGTGTTCTTAATAGTCTGTTCCTTCCACTTAGCATCCCTACCAGGTACTTCTGACCAGTGGACTTCAGTAGCAGTGTATTCATTCTTA
>Ga0163180_10000301_pt1 | contig 28274 bp, 24 predicted proteins | sample AtlANTMetagenome_2_FD_109647 | JGI IMG/M metagenome (GOLD analysis project Ga0163180, IMG submission 109647) | Marine eukaryotic phytoplankton communities from the Atlantic Ocean - Atlantic ANT 4 Metagenome | ecosystem: Environmental > Aquatic > Marine > Oceanic | place: North Atlantic Ocean...
CATCGACATGCTCAGAGAGAAAGCTGTGGTCCAGCACAACGCCAGGCGACTCAGCCTCCTTCTGAAACACCCGCTTGATCATCCCCTTGATGAGCGCCATGTCCCCGCCGACCAGCGGCTGGAGGTAGTGGCTCGATATGGGCGTGGCACTGCCTGTGAGCATGGCGCCCACATGCTGGGGGTGCAGGAATCGCTCGAGGCCGCGCTCTCGCAGGGGGTTGATGGCAACAATGTTCGCTCCGCGCTTGGATGCCTCCTGCAAGGTGGTGAGCATTCGCGGGTGATTCGTACCGGGGTTCTGACCCCAGACCATGATCAGATCCGCCTGATCAAAGTCATCCAAGGTCACGGTTCCTTTGCCGACTCCGATGACCTCACTGAGTGCCTTCCCGCTGGACTCGTGGCACATATTGGCGCAGTCCGGAAGGTTGTTGGTTCCATAGGAGCGCGCCATGAGCTGGTAGAGAAACGCAGCCTCATTGCTGGTCCGACCGCTGGTGTAGAACACCGCACGATTGGGGTCCTGCAATGAAGCGATCGCCGATCCAATCTCTGAGTATGCCTCCTCCCAAGAAGATTCGATGTAGGTGTCGCTCTCCGGATCATAGCGACAGGGGTGCGTGAGGCGACCCTGGGCCTCTAGCCATTGATCACTCTGGCCCAGAAGTTCCGTCACCGTGTGACGCGCAAAGAAGTCGGGATCCACCTTGCGGGAGGTGGTCTCAGATGCGGCGGCCTTCACCCCGTTTTCGCAGAACTCAAAGCTCGATCGGTGCTGCGGCTCAGGCCAGGCACACCCCGGACAGTCAAACCCCGTGTTCTGATTCATGCGCATCAGTGCAGTGCTGCCGCGAAGTACCGCGCCCTTGGCGAGCAGCTCCTTGAAGCTTGCACCAAGGGCTCCCCACCCTCCCGCGGGACCGCTGTACGGCGATGACTTCGAATCGCTCATTCTCTCGCACCTCAGGCCGAGCTCATCGAAGAACCCCCTTCAGTATGCCGGACCACCCGCTGGCAGACAAATGTGGCACCATGGCCCCATGACCCAGCCACCCCCTACCTCCCGCCGCAGAAAGCTGTTCATGGCAGCGGCGGTGGTGGGCGTCGCCGTGATCCTTCTTGAGCTCATCACCTGGCCCATGGCACCAAAGCGCATGGATGCCCAAGCCGATCAGGCCAGGCACACCGAGACAGCCATGCGGGGATCGGAGCTACTGGGCTGGGAGCTGGTGCCCGGGCCAAGCCACGCGTTCGGGGTGAAGCGACCCACCACCATCAATGCGCTGGGCACACGCAATCCACAGCTGGGGCCAAAGCGCACCGGCACGCTGCGCATGATCACCCTTGGCGACTCCAGCGTCTACGGGGTGATGGTGGAGGATGCCGATGTCTTCTCAGCCGTGGCAGCCCGAGACCTCCAGCACGCGCTCGGCCAGCCTGTAGAGGCCATCAATGCCGGCGTGCCCGGCTATTCCTCCGAGCAAGCCAGGCGCCTGTACACCCACAGACTCGCCGATCTTCAGCCCGACATCGTCGTGATCGCCACGCTGTGGAGCGACAGTCAGCCCGGTCCGGCACCCGATGCGATTCGGTTTGGATCGGAGGGAAATGCACTGCTGACGGTGCTGCGATGGTCGAACACCTATCGGCTGCTCGAGGGACTCTTGCTCGGCTGGCAGCCAGCAGAGCAGGTGGGATGGATGCTCTCTGAGAGCGCCCAAGGCCGACGCGTACCCCTGCCCGCCTATGCGGAGAATCTGGACACCCTGGCCGGCTTGGCCAGGCAAGCCGGTGCGCTGCCCGTCTTCTTGATGCTGCCCTCTGACCGGGATCTGGGCCCAACCGCACTGGAGGCGCCAAGGCCCGCCTACCGGACCGCCATGCGGGACGCCGCGCAGCGAGCCCGTGCTCCCCTGGTCGAGACGCCACCGCACTTTGCGAAGCTTGGCGCTGAGCACTTCTTCGATGATGTTCACCCCACCCCAAAGGGCCACGCGATCATCGGAAGACTCCTCGCACAAGCAGTCACAGTCCGAATGAACACCGACAAGCGGTAGAATGCGGCTCTGACTGGAGCCACCCATGACCCTGCGCACTGTGTCGATATTCACCCTCAGCCTCATGCTGGCCTGCGCAAGCTCCAAGGAAAAGGACGAGAGTGGGTCAGACTCTGGCCCTGCGGCCGACGCGGATGCCGACACCGATGCCGATGCCGATGCCGATGCCGATGCGGACACCGACTCCGACACCGATGCCGATGACACCGGCACGCTGAGCCCGGAGGATTGCGAGGAGGATCTGGTGGAGGCACTGACGTGGATGGCGGGATTCGCCACCACTGAAATGACCGGTGAGATTGAGCTGGGTCAGACCCATGTGGTGCAGATCGATGACGATCGCTGGGCGCCCAAAACCGCACGTGAGCGGGCCACTTTGGTGCTGTTTACTCCCACAGAGGCACTGGCCTCCGAAACCGATCTAAGGCTGAGGGGCATCCTGGATGGCGAGGTCTTGGGTGTGCTGGCGATGAACGACCCAAGCCTCATTCCCCAGGCACTCGAGCAGGATCTGACGACGGAAGAATTGGATGCATACAGCACCGAGGCCTGGAGCACCGTGCTGCCCTGGCACTGGGTCAAGAAGGGACTGACCATCGAGATTGCCCACCAGAAGGATGATGAGCTGCATCAATACACGCAGACACTCGAGGACCTCGCTGCGCCTCATGTGACCACCATCACGCGCTCCAAGATCGTCTTGTTCGGAGAAGAAGACTTCGACACCACCACCATGACGACGGCCGAGCTGACCTGGGACTTCTTTCCCACGGTCCCCGGAGCGGAGCTACGGATTGTTGACTCCATGCCATGGGTGCTCGACTACTTCGTGGTCAACACAGCAGATGGCCCCCGTAGGGTGACCTCCGAGGGAGAGCGCCTCGACATCACATCGGATGGAAGCCGATGGAACATCCTCAAGCACCAGATGTCGCTGAGACTCTCGGTGGCCAACACAGGACGCGGCTTGGTGCTGACGGAAGGCTGGGAGGGAGATGACTCGCCCTACAGCTTTGGCACCTCCCTGGCGATGGGCTGGGTACGCAACGATGATGGCAGCTACGACGACATCAACAACGCAGGGCTGGCCGCCGGCTGGACCGGCTGGACCGGGCTGTGGGCATACGAGTGTGACAACGGCTTCATCCACGAGATTGGGCACAGCTTCAGCCTGCTGCACTTCACCTCCGGCACCGCCTACAGCTGGGGAATCGCGGATCAGTACCCCTACGATGGCCGTCATGTGGGGCAGCACCCCGCTGGGTACGACACCCTCCGAGATCAATTCCGAACCTGGTACCGAGTCGATGCGAGCGGCCCGGTCTGGGATGGAAGCTACATGCGAGGAAAGAGCGACCCCATGAACGGGGGCGAGTCCGCCAATGCACAGAGCTGCTTTCCGCAGTTCATCCCCTACCAGGCATGGAAGATCCAGAATTGGGCGCAGGGAGCGGCCACCATCACCAGCGTCGATGGGGCGATCGGCCTGTACGCATGGAATGAGGACATCAACGGCTACTTCGAGCAGTATCCAGCTGCCGGACACCAGCAGCCCATCGCCATCGATGTGCCGACGGCCACCCTCATCGGCACCATGGGCAATGTGGCCGAGGCCAACCAGAGCTATCCGCCCATCTACACCTCCTCAGGAAACGTCTTCGACCTCCCCGATCCCACCGATCCCGATCTGCCCGATGTGTTCAACGGCGCCCAGTATCTGCTGGAGATCACCCATGCCGATGGCAGCTCAGAGCAGGCCCTCATCGCCTCCGGTGAGGTCACCGACACCCGCCTCATGGTCTATGCACTCAACCTCGATCTGCGGCGTGAGCCCACCAGCGTCGACCTGTTCTTCAGCCCCACGCCCTACCCCAGCATCGACCTGGATGCGCTGGAGCTGCTGCACACTCAAGCAATCGATCCGCCCGCGCTGGCGCAGATGCCAAAGATGGTCACTGCAGGCCGAGGTGCGATGGCCAACGGCACCCTCAGCCTCTCCAATCGCTGCGAGCCAGGCATCAACTGCAATGAGCGCATGGCACAGACGGTGTGGCGAGAGTCCACAGAGCAGATTCGCTTCCGAGACATGAGCGGAGAATCCGGTGGCGCCTCCATCTGCGGGGAGGCCGATGAGATCACCGTGCTGAGCGTGCCGGTGGTCAACGAAGAGGGCACTGAAGCTACCGTGATCGTCCACGCCCAGCGAGTGGTGCACACACCCAGTCACGAGATCGCAACGCGGATGAGTGATGTCACGCCATGGATCGATGCCCCCAACCTCACCCAAGGCCTGCGGGTGTGGATCCCGTGGGATGAGAATGCCTCCCTGGCACCTGGTACATGGAGCAACAAGCCCACCGTGACGGGGATCGACGAGTACATCATCGAGGGCATTGTCGCAGGAGATGTCGTCAGCGAGACACCGATCCACATCGAGCTGCAGGTACTCGAGCAGACAGATGTAGATCTCGCATCCGAGTACACCAGTCCCGGGTACTCCTCCGAGGCATCGTCCTTCTACTACCTCCTCACCGATGCAGCGATCGGTCCCACCGAGCGGGTGTGGTGGGGGGGAAGCGGTCCCACCGTGCTCACCGTGCCCGTGAGAGATGTGGACACCGATGAGCCCACAACGATGCGTGTGGACTCCTGGAAGCTGGCCTGTGGCGACAGGTGGGATCTGAACGCCGGCCAGTCCGCGGACTGGGGATGCGATCACCAGGTGGTCATGGCCATGGCCGAGACGGGGAACGAGCACCTGGTGGCGGGACACAGCTACCAGACGACCGCCTCCGATCCGGTCATCATCGAGGGCCGCCGATGGCACGCACCGGATGCCGAGGCACTCATCCACACCTTTGCCTTCCACCTGAGCTACACGGCCAGCGAGTAAGGAGATCGGATGATTCCAGTACTGGTCTGTCTGCTTCTGGGCTCCCCCGCTGCCAGCGCGGCCAAGATCACGGTGCCCGTCGATATTGGAGTGGGCCCAGCCGCACACCTCGTCACCGGACCAATCCAGGATGCTGGAGGCGTCCAGGCCGGGCTCAAGATGTCGGTCCAGGCCATCATCGACAAGAAGACGATCAAGAAGCACCGAAAGAAGATTCCTCGGCAGTACCGCTCCGCGGCAAAGGGGGTCAGCGAGGTTCGCTTCTCGCCCTCCGCCCTCATCCCAGACACCCTCTTTCTCTCCCCCAAGGGCACCAGCACCACATCCATGTGGGGGATCAGTTGGTCTCCGGTGAACCTGGGTGTGCCACTCCTCGATGCGGGCATCAAGGCCCGAGCGGGCGTGGGACTTCAGTTTTCCTACGCCTACATCGACGCGGAAGACCTGGGCACGACCCACTTTCTTCGACCCGGTCTGGCCCCCGGCGCATCGGTCGAGCTTCCCTTCTCAAAGACCTTCCTCATGAGCATGGGCTGGAATTCCCAGCTGTACATCCCCCAAGAGGTGGGCGGCAGCATCACTGAGATGGGCGCACTCGAGGAGTCGATCTGGCACATCGGCCAGGCCTTTGTGAAGCTGCACTATCGCTTCCCATACACGGTAAGGATGTGATCCCTTCACGCCTTCGGGCCATCAGCTGGCACATCGGCATGGTCGGTGCTGTGATGACCTTCTACCTCATCTACATCGCACTGAATCAGTGGACGATCACGCTGCCCTCCTACGATCTGACGATGGGCATCGATGAGGCAACCCCGCTGCGACCGGGGTGGATCATCGTCTACGCAGGCATCTTTATGGCGGCATCCATGCCCGGCTTTGTGGTCGGCCACAGAAGCCTCCTCAAGCGAACCGCCATCGCCTATGTCTTGGTGGAGGCCATCGCCTTTGTGACCTTTGTGCTCTTCCCTGTGAAGATGACGCTGCGGCCCGAGAGCATCCCCATCGACTCCTTCTTCTCCTGGGGGGTGATGCTCTGCTACTCCCTCGATCAGCCCAGCACCTGCTTTCCATCCCTGCACGTGGCCACCAGCATCATGGGCGCACTCATTGTGAACAAGGTCGACCCCAAGCTGGGACAGCCTCTGCTGGTGCTGGCGATTCTGATCAGCGCATCGACCATGCTGGTCAAGCAGCACTTCTTTGCCGATGTGATCGGAGGCTTGATCCTGGCAGGAGCGGTCTACAGAGGCGTGTTCGGATCCATTGATATCGAACAGATCCCCAAGGCGGAGCGATGCCTACCTCGATGGATCTCCAATCTGTGGATCGGTGTGAACCTTGCAGCGCTGGCTGCAATGTACGGCCTGTATCGATCCGGGTGGATGCCCTGATTGGTCCAGGCGTTCTACATGCCCGGCAAGTGGGATGCCTGAGAGCCGACCGCCCGGCCACCGAGCTGTGCCATCTGAGCCAAGACGTCCTCCACAAGCTGAATCGGTCCGCCGCCGGTGCCCAAGTCCTGCCCCGGGTCTGTGACGCCATGCGCCTGAGCGCTGGAGTAGTGCGTCGTGGTTGCGGCCACCTGCAGGCCACTGCGAAACCGGCTTCCACCCGAGCCAAGCCGGGTCAGCGCATCATTGATCAACCCCGTGTGTGCACTGGCCGCTTCCTTGCTGGCCTGGATGCGCTCCGAGATCTGAACGCCGGGCTGCAAGACGCTGGAGAGCTGCTCGCCCACCGGCCGAATGCCTTCCGTGATGCTCGGCACACCCTGAGGGATCACCGAGGTCGACTGGATGGATGCAACACTTGAGAATGCGGTTGGATTGACCAAGTTTCTACCTCTCTTTCAGTCCAATCCCAACAACGGATCCCCTGTGGAAAAACATGAGGCCTCACCATCAAGAATGGTAGCGTTGGCAACATGAAGAGCCACCGCAACAGCGCCCTAGATGTCCTGCGCGGCCTGGTGATCATCCTCATGGCACTCGATCATGCGCGGGCCTTCATCGCACCGGCTGGCCTCTCCCCTGAGAATCTCGACACCACCACCATTCCCTTCTTTGTCTCTCGGTGGGTCACCCACCTGTGTGCACCCACCTTTGTCTTCTTGATGGGTGCGGGCATCGGACTGAAGCGGGCGAGAGCGTCCGATGGAATGACGACCTACCTGCTCAGTCGCGGTCTGTGGATCGTCTTCTTGGAGGTGACCTGGATCACCTTCTCCTTCTACTGGAACCTAAACCAGACCTACCTGGGCGTGCTGTGGGCGCTGGGCGGCTCTATGGTCATCCTGTCGCTGCTGTGGCGCATCCCCTCAAGGGAGATGATCGGCGGTGGGATCGCGCTGACCATCCTGCTCAACCTGTGGCAGCCCAAGGGCGGCGACATTCCTGTCATCGGCTTTGGTTTTGCCCCCCATGGCTTCTCGATCATGGGGCACCCCGTCCATGCCTCCTATGCCCTGATCCCATGGCTCGCGGTCGCGATGGTCGGGGTCGGGGTCGGACCGTGGCTCACCCGAGCCAAGCCCTGGACGCTTGCCTTCGCAGGGATCTCGATGTGGGGTGGCTTTGGGATACTTCGCAGCCTCAGACTGGGAGACCCAGGCACCTGGGAGAGCGCTCAGAGAGGGTGGATGTTTACCGCAGCAGACTTCTTGAACCCGAGCAAGTATCCGCCGAGCTTGGCCTTCTTGCTCCTCACACTGGGCACCGCCATGTTGATTCTGGCGGGACCTGCACGCGGGCAAGGCATGCTCGCCCGCTGGCTGTCCATGTTCGGTCGAGTACCGATGTTCTTCTACCTGCTGCACCTGCCGCTGGCGCACGGGCTTGGCAATGCCTGGGCATGGGCGATGCACTCCGAGGCTCGGGTACCGGCCGGCACACCGCTGAGCATGGCGGTGATCGCGATGTCCTGGGCTTGCGTAGTGGTGCTCCTTTGGCCGGCCTGTGCCTACTGGAGACGACTCAAGGATGAGCGAAGAGATCTAAAGTGGCTGGCATATCTATGAGCTGGTCCATCATTGCTGAGGCACCCAGCCAGGTCGTGGGCGACACCCCGATGGCGCTGGCCCTGGAGATCGATCCCCGCGGGCCATCCATCCACCTGGGCATCCGTGCACTGGGGGCCAGCATGCAAGAGGCCGCAGGCGGTGCGATCTTGTGCCGGTACCTGGAGGGCGACTCCGTGCAGTGGAGCCCCATACAAGACTGGCTGCAGACACCCAGAGCGGCCGCTCTGATGGCCTGCATACACAGCGGCTACACCGCGGAGCAGCGCTGGAGCGGAGACTGGGTAGGTCAGTGGACTGAGGATGCCTGGAATGCCGCAGGAGAGCTGCATGCAGCCGTCCAGCAGCTCATCCAAGATCAGGGAATCGTGTGACCAAAGAAGGTGCGGTTGCCATTCTGAAAGCGCAGCAGCCTTGGGTCCCGACGCAGCTGGGAGAGCACCGCCTGCAGCGGCGGAATGATGGGCTCCACATCATCATTGAAGCAACCCAGCACCGACACTCCGATGAGCCCCTCGAGGGTGTCCATCAAGTCCGAGAGAGCCCCACCCCAGTTCTCCGGATCCTCCTCGGCGAGGAGGGTCCGCATGGCACCGGAGATGGAGAAAATATCGAGCGGTGCACCAAAGTGAATGGCTTGGCCATCCGTCATGGACATCTGGAGCTCTCTGACCCGCCTGGAGACCTTCTCCTCGTAGGCGGAATCGGTGATGATCTCGTCCTCATCCACAATGAACTCCCCTTCATCCAGGGGCTCGAGCAAGGCGCTGATGCGAACCTCGATGAGGGTCTGCTCCGAGACGTCTTTTCCTGCGCGGACAGAGGCCAGCGTGCGGACAAGCGGAAGATGACACGACATCATCACGCCCTGATACGCCGTGATCCGAACGCTGCTATTGGGGTGGTCCAGGAACACCGCCAAGCGACCGATGGATGCCGGTGAGGCTGCCTGAGAGAACACCCGTATGGCGCAATCCTGAAGGTGCTCATCCTCGGAGGTGGAGGCGATCTCCACCAGATCATCGACCCTATAGAAGTCCCCCTGCATGGCTGCAAGCGTGATGGCCACCACCCGAACCCACGGGTCTGGATCATCAAACGCACCACGAACACCATCGGGTACTTCATCCCCAAGATCGTAGCCTCGGGAGAACATCAGCCAGTCATCTGGCACCCACTGCGGTTTTTCACTCACCACTCTCTCCCCACCTCGAACAACAAGGACTGAATCGCTGTCATGGCATGGGAAGTGCGGCTCGTCCAGTCCACATTGGCCAATGCCACAACGCCCACTCCAGATTCCGGATCCAGGTACATGCTCGTCGCCACGCCATAGTCGCCCCCGCTGTGACCGATGAGCTCACCACCGAACTCTGTGGACCAATACCAGAACAAGCCCTGGGTACCCTCCACGTCCGGCACCTGAAGGCGGAACATCTCATCGATGGACTCCGGACTCAGGATCTCCGCACCATCGAGCGTGCCGCCCAGATCATAGGCCAGCATGTAGCGCGCCATATCCGCCGCACTCGAGCGCAGCTGGCCGTCGGGGTAGTCCGGATAGCCATAGTGGCCATACGGTGTATAGGTCCCGCCGGTGTTGGCGTATGGGATGGCCACCATGGACGCATCGTGGTCCGCCAGGTGCCAGCCGGTATTGGTCAAGCCGAGAGGTTCAAAGATCTCCAGCTCGGAGTGGGTATCCAGCGGCACCGCGCTGACCATCTCCACCAAGTGACCGGCCAAGGCGGTAGCCATGTTGCAGTAGCGATAGGTCTCGCCCGGCAGATCTGCACCGTAGTTGTCCTCGCTGTACCAGGTGCCCCCCTCGATCAGGTAGCCCTCCAGCATGGTGCCCAAGAGGATCTCGGAGTCCCCATAGGTATACAGCGCCTCTGGATCCCCCAGCTCACCCCAGACAGCCCAGCGATCTCGAATGCTGCTGGTGTGCGTCATCAGGTGCCGAAGCGTGATCACCTCGGAGTCCGTGTGGGGATTGTCGACGACGAAGGGCAGTCGATCATTCACGGGGGTATCCAGCTCCAGCAGGCCATCTTCGACCAGCTGCATCAACGCTGTGCCGGTGAAGGTCTTGGAGATGCTGGCGAGCATAAAGGGGGTCTGTGCCGTGACCGGAACCTCCCCCTCCACATCCGCCCAGCCATAGCCCCTGGCCAAGACCACCTCACCATCCGCGATCACCGCAACCCCCAGGCCGGGTATCCATCCCGCCTCCATCTCCGCCTCGATGGCCGCATCCAGCTCGGTCCAGTCCGGCTCGTCCACACCTCCCGTGTCGCTGTCCGTGTCCGTGTCGGTGTCCGTGTCGGTGTCCGTGTCGGTGTCCGTGTCGGTGTCGGCGTCCGCATCTGCAGCCCCGGTGTCGACCACGTCGGATTTGTTGGATGCACACCCGAGCACCATCAAACAAAATGCCACCCATTTGTGTGCTGTCATGATTCCTCCGCTGCACTGGTCGTTATCCGGTTGGGTTTTGCTGCGCTGACGGCCTGAGACGGAGGGACTGCTACAATCAGTCCTCTGTTCAGGAGCCTGCATGTCCGCCATCAAGAAACTCGCCCTCGTTGGCTTGAGCCTCACCATTGGCTGCACGTTCAAGGACAGCGGCGTCACCATCCACAACACCGAGCCCAACGCATCCCTCGATGTGCCTGTGGATGGCGCGAGCTTTGATGCCGGAGAGGCGATCGAGTTCATGGGAACCGTGGGGGACAACGAAGATCACCCCACCGATCTGACGGTGACCTGGAGCAGTGATGTCGATGGAATCCTGCAGTCAGGCATCCCAGCGGATGACGACGGGACCAGCCTCCTGACCTCCGGCAGTCTCTCCGTTGGGGGACACATCATCATCCTGCATGTGGCGGACACAAAGGGAAAGACAACTGAAGACTCCATCTCGCTGTTGGTGGTCGAGATCGATGCCTCACCCGAGATCAACATCATCCGCCCATCGGACTCCGATGTGGGAACAGAGACTGCAGACTTTGAATTCGAGGCCGTCGTCTTTGATGAACAGGATGAAGCCTCCAGCCTCGATGTGGCCTTCTGGGTACTCAACGGAAGCTCAGAAGAGCTGCTGTGCGAGGCCACGCCCAACAGCGATGGAGTGGCCACCTGCTCCGCAGGCCTGCTGGCTGGGCAGCACGACCTCGTCGCCACGGTGATGGACTCCGATGGCAACACTGGAGAGGACAGATTCAACAACTTTGAGGTGCTCACCGCAGACGAGGTGGACGATGATCTCGATGGCTACTCGGAGGATGAAGGGGACTGCGATGACACCGACGACAATATCCACCCCGGTGCAGCGGAGATCGCCAATGGCATCGACGACAATTGCGACGGCCAGATCGATGAAGGCACCGATCATGTGGATGACGACCTCGACGGCTTCTCCGAGCTCGAGGGGGACTGCAACGACGAGGACGACACGATCTTCCCAGGCGCAGAAGAGACGCTCAACGAGATCGATGATGACTGCGATGGCACGATCGATGAAAACACCGATGCCTACGATGATGATGGGGACTGCTTCTGTGAGGAGGCGCCCTGTACCGGCAGCATCACAGCCGAGTGCGAGGACATCACCGAGGGGGATTGCGACGACACAGATGAAGACATCCATCCCGAGGCATCCGAGATCTGCGATGACACCGACAATGACTGCGATGGCGACATCGACTCGGAGGACGCAGAGACCGACACGGATGGCGATGGATACTCCGCCTGCGATGACGAGGACTGCGATGACACGAATGCGGACATCCGCCCAAGCGCGACCGAGATGTGCGATGACGTCGACAACGACTGCGACGGCAGCATCGATGAGGACGATGCGGCTGATGCATCGTCCTGGTACGCCGATGTCGATGACGATGGATACGGCGACCCGGACGCCATCGAGGTCTCCTGCGAGGCACCGGAAGGCTACATCGCCGATGACAACGACTGCAATGACTTAGACGACGACACCCACCCAGGTGCCACCGAAGTCTGCGACTTGGACGACAACGACGAGGACTGTGACGGCCGCGCCGATGATGAGGATGCCGAAGGCGCATCCGGTACAACGATGTGGTTCCGCGACCTGGATGCCGATGGGTTTGGCGACTCCACAACCTGGACCTACGCCTGTGACAGACCCAGCGGCTACATCGAAAATAATGACGACTGTGATGACTGGGCCCCGGAGGCCTACCCCGGCCGGACCGAGACCTGCGATGGAATCGACAACGACTGCGATGGCACCACCGATGAAGAGGACTCCACAGGATGTGAGAACTACTACATCGACTACGACGGCGATGGCTTCGGCCACGAGACCGACCGGCGCTGCCTGTGCGAGCCCGATCCATCCACACACTACGATGTGACAGACAACTCCGACTGCTGTGATGTCAGTGCCTCGACCTTCCCTGGCGCCACAGATTGGCACGACTCTTGGAATGCCTGCTACTCCCATGACTGGAACTGCGATGAGGAGGAAGAGAGGCGCTGGACGACGACGGGTTCATGTGGCTCCAGCCTGGGTACCGAGCTGTGCTACGACGATCCGGCCGGATGGCTCTCAGGCTATGTGCCGCCTTGCGGCTCAAACTGGGCCTGGCTGGATGACTGCAGCACAGAGTGTGACTGGCCTTGGGACTGCTGGTGCGAGGAAGAGTACGACTACAAGGACCAAAACTGTCGGTGACAGACCCAACATCGAAGGTTTCTGAAACTCATCCGTTTCACTCCAGACAGCACGGACCACACCCGGTTCCGCGTATACTCCCCACACAGTCAGGAGAGCCCATGCGACCGATCACCACCACCGCACTGGCCATGGCCCCCGTACTTGGCATTGCAATGCTGGGCTTGACCGCGACCCAGACCATGGGCTGCGCAGAGATCGCCAAGGCGCTGGGCATCAAGATGCCCTCCATCGCTCTGAACCGAGTCGACCTGGTGAAGTCACCCAGCGCCACACAGGCACTGAGCTGGTCTTGCTTTGAGTTTGTCGGCTTTTGCCCCGGCCTAGATGAGCCCACCGATGCCCAGATGGAGTTCAGCTTCGACATGGTCTTCGACATGACGAATGAGAACACCGATCTTCCAATTCCGCTGGTCGAGATTCTGCTGGGGATCGCTGTCTTTGATGATGAGGATCTGGGGGCGATGTGTGTGAGCTTCTGCGATCCGGATGCGGAAGACTGCAGTCCGGAGCAAGATGCGGAAGGCGCCTGTGATGTGGAGAGTGCCGATGTGGTCGAAGGGGCCAGCGATCTGGTGCCCAACGGATCCGATCTGGCGCAGCTGGCCACCGACAGCGCAGACGGAGAGAGCGACAACGGCGAGTTCCGGGTCATTCCCGCTGGCGATACCATCGAGGCCCACATTCAATTCGATCTGGATGGCGCCACCGCAATGAGCCTCGGAGAGCGTGCCGTCACCGAGGCTGTGGAGTCAGCGCTGAGCTCCGGAAACTTCAAGCTGACTGTGCCCTACGAAGTGGAGGGAAACCTGTTCTTCGACGTGCCAGAGAAGGGACGCTTCGCGACAGGCTTCGGTCCCTTTGAGAGCAGCTGGACCCTATAGAGAAAGGGCCCGAATCGCACACGCGACACGGGCCCTCGTTGCCAGTGGCAATCGCTCAGTCCTGGTTGGCCAGGGCCAAAGATGCATCCTTGATGGCGCGAAGTGCGGAGCCGCCCACGTAGTACAGACGGCTGAGCTGATCGATGGTCTCGATGGGACGAGCATCCATGATGCTGTCCACAGCGCGAACATCCAGCGCGAGATCATTGTCGAGCTGAGACTCTGAGACCGTGTTGACCAAGGTGATGGCTGCATCGGCCTCAACGACGGTGAACGAAACACCATCGTAGATACCCAGCAGGTCTTCCCCACCCGGTACCCAACCCGTGCGGCTGGCATAGACGACCAGGCGCTCGATGGTCTTGGGCCCGACGTAGCGAACGCGGTCCACCTCATCCATGTCGCCATAGACATCATCATCGCTTGTACCCCAGAGGCGATCTCCACCATCACGGTGGGCGATCAGGTTGCCCGCAGCACGACGATCCAGCGGAACGTCATTGTCGAGCACATCCTGTGTGGTGGCCTCATCGTTCAGCAGCGCCAAGACGGCGACGCCCTCCGGCGTGCCCTCCCAGGGTGAGCGAGCAGGCATGCGATCGGAGAGATCAGCAGGCACCGGATCACGAAGTTCGTCACCGGTATCAGAGCAGTCAGAGTCTTCGCACTTGTCGCCCGCACAGCCATTGAGCACGAGCGCGCCAAGAAGAAGAGAAGAGATACGAATGTCCATTGGGAACCTCCCTGTGTACAGAGCCCTCAAATGGGTTGCATCACGAAAAAAGGATCCGCAGATTCAAACAAAGATCTTCCAAGGGACAACCAATGCCGCCGCGGACCTTGGAGGATCGAAGCGGCTTCTATAAAGGTGCTCTGGACCTGGCAAGGGTTGTGGATAAGTTTTTTTTGATTCCCCTCATCGAGGGTCGATCCACACCGAAAAAGGATAGCTCTTGAGTCGATGGAATCCGCCGATGTCATCGTCGTAGGAGCCGGCCTCGCAGGCCTGAGCACCGCATGGCATCTGCCCGCTGAGTGGCGGGTCATCGTGGTGGAGCAAGGGCAACACCCCGCCATGGAGGCCTCGGCGCAGAACTCCGGACTGCTTCGCAGGATGGATCTCGAGCCTGCGGAGCGGGCCTTAGCCAAGCGAACCTGGACAGCCCTGCAAGCACCGCACTCCGACTGGCCGGTATCGCCCACCACGCCGACTGGCGCGGTGCTCGCGCTGGGACGGGATCCGCTTCACCTGCACGATGCGGTGGCACACCTAAAGGCGGGCGGGGTGCGGGTGCTCCCCGTCCGTGACCCCGAGACGCTCTCCCCCGCGCTGCAGTGCAGTCCCTTGGTCCGAGCCTGGCACCTGCCCGATGAGCAGACGATCGATGTCCCTACGCTCGTCGACGGATTCCTCGGTGGCTTGGCGCGCATGAAGAGATCTCCAAGGTGCGGGGTGCGGGTCACCGGTTTTCGGCAGAACAATGCCGGGGACATCACTGGCGTCGACACCGCCGCAGGCGCACTTCAGGCGCCCCGGGTGGTGCTGGCGGGTGGAGCATGGTGCCAACCTCTTGCAGCCACGATCGGCCTGCATCGACCGCTGATCCCGCTGCGACGCACCGTCGCCATCTGTCGATCGGATGTCCGAGCGCACGGCCCATGGGTGTGGGTGGATGATGTGGGCGTCTATGTCCGACCCGAGGGGAACCACTGGCTGGCAAGCCCATGCGATGAGGTGATCGATCCCCCCGGTGAGGGCCCTGGCTCCACAGGTGTGCCCGACAAACGCGCAGAGGCGCTGCTCCGCACCAAGCTGGCCAAGTACTTTCCACAGCTTGCACAGCCCACGTTCATCCGCGGCTGGACAGGCCTCAGGACCTTTGCACCAGACCGACGCCCAATGCTCGGTTCGGATCCGGCGGCGCCCGGCCTGTGGTGGGCGGCGGGCCTGGGTGGGGCCGGTCTGAGTGGCTGCTTTGGAGTGGGAGAGGCTCTCGCCGGTTGGATGACCAATTCGCAGATCGACTGGCTCGATCCACACGCCATCCACCCCGGACGCGCCCAGCTGAGTCGATGGGCGATTCAGCCCGATGGGGATCCTCAGCACGCCCGATTGGTGAGCGTACAGGGGCCATAGACTGCCGCTACTCGACCCTGTCGAGCTCGAAGTCGCCCTTGTTGGCCTGCCACTCGCAGTCGCCCGAGTATGTCGAGCCCTTCACTTCCCCATCGAGGTTGAACGCGCCCTCGGGAAGATCGATCTCGATGGCCACATCCTTTCCGTCTTGGGTACCCGTGAGGCTGCCCTCGCGCTGGGTGTTCTCCGCATCGACATCCACAACCTCACCATCGCCGTCGATGTCGCCCTTTGTGACATCGGAGATGCTCAACTCGATGTCGTAGTCAAACTGGTCGACGCCCACCAAGGTGGTGCATGTGCCTTCCCACTGACCATCCAGGCTGGATCCGCAGCCAGTGAGCGCGATGAGAAAAACAAGAGCCGTACTTCGCATGGGGTGCCTCCGCGGTATGGCAACATATCCAGGGCAAGCACTTGTTGCCTACAGGGAGGCTCTTTGAGCGGCTCAGATCGATACGGAAGAGGAATGTACCGCAAGGTATTTGCGGGAAGCTCCACCCCTTTCGAGCGCCTGAGCACCCTGTACATCGGTGCGATCCGCCTGGCGCGCCAGGGCCGCGAGGCCACGATTGAAGGCAATGCCGATGCGGCCAAGCAGTGTGCGGAGAAGGTCGACGCACTTCTTCGGAGGCTCGATGTCTGCCTGGACTTTCAAGCCGCACCCGAGCTCTGCGCCAACCTCAGCGCCCTGTACAAGCACATGGGTGCACGACTGCTCCAGGCGGAGGCCACGGCGAGTCCGGCCATCTTCGACGAGGTGATCGCCATCCTGGAGAAGCTGTGGGATGGATTTCAGGAAGCTGAGAAGCAAGGCCAGTCATGAGCAGCTCCAAGACGCACCCCGCCGGGCGCAAGCTCTTGATGGGACTGCTCATCGCCGCCGGAATGCTCCTGGCCATCGAGGGGATCCTCCGCGTGACGATTCCTCAGAGTGCACTGCTGCTGAGCTGGGAGAGAGAAGACGGCCTGCTGCTGTACCGATCCCGAACCTATGTGGAAGGACCTGCCGAGCCTCAGGCACGTGAAGCGTGGAAGCGTGGCGAGCTCCGCACCCGCCCCGATGCGCGCACCCAGCACATGGATGGGCCCCACCCCTGGGCTGTGAGGACCAATGCCGAGGGCCTCAGAGAGGATGGTCCTGTGAGCACCCACAAGACCACTCGCCGCAGGTATCTGGCTCTGGGCGATAGCTGGATGTTCGGGGTGAGCGCCGATCAGGGAGAGACCCTCCCCGACCAATTGGAGCGCCTGCTTCCCGAGCAGATGAATGTCGAATCCGTCGAGGTGGTCAACGGCGGTATTCCCGGCGCCAATGCCTGGCACATGCTCAGGCGGTGGAACTATCTGCGGGACCGACTCGACTTCGATGGCGTCCTCATTGGCCTGCCGCACAACGCACCCGACCCGGATGTTCCGGCCAAGCGCGAGGCCTGGTATCGAAGCGCAAGAGGTGCGCCATACTTCGGTGCCCGCATCTACCTGGGCCTGCGTCGTCTGATCTTGCCACTCTCCAGGCCTCGCTACCCCGATCTGCTGGCCAGCACCGGCGATGGGGGTGATCTTCAGTACAGACTCACCATCGCCGACCTGCAGGCCCTGGCCCAGGACGTGGCATCCCGAGGACTGCCTGCATGGCTCGTGATCTGGCCCAATGACTGGCAAGCGGCACAGACGGGACCCGTCGACATGTCCCAGTGGACCACACCGCTCTCCAATCTACCCATGGCCGGCCACGCCCTGACCGAGCGAAGATGCTGGGGCCATGTGGATGCCTGGCATCCATCCGAGGCGGGCTACCGCGCGATTGCCGAGGTCGTTGCTCCGCTGATGGCCGGTGGGCCAAGCGACAGTTCGCTGAGTACCAACCCGTCCTGCACTGAGGTGCCAGGGGACGGTCCTTGACGCAGTGTAGGCGCATGACTACTTGCGCAGCCATGAGCACCCCACCCCGCGGAAAAGAGGCCGTAAAGGCCGCACTGATCGATGCAGCAGCCGAGCTCTTTGCATCCAAGGGCCCTGCTGCGGTGGGCGTCAGGGAGATCGCACAGCTGGCCGGCGTCAACCATGGGTTGGTCCATCGGCACTTCGGCTCCAAGGAAGCCCTCCTTCTCGCGGTGATGAATCACCTCTCCTCTCAGGTCGCCCAAGCCATCGGACCGCGCCAGCCAGATGAGCGCTTGGCGGACCTCCTCGCTCCGGTATTCGTACAGGCCAGAGAGACCCAGCAGCACTGGCGAATCCTCGCGATGGCGCTGCTTGAGGGGCGAAAGCCCGAAGAAATTCAGGCAGGATTTCCTGTCTTCGAGCGACTCCTCGAGGCCGCTCGCCGCGCCGATCCCGAAGGAATGACCGCGGAGAGCTTCACGAGCATACTCGTCGGTATGGGTCTTGGTATGCTGATTTTCGCTCCATGGCTTAAGAGCGCAAGCGGTCAAGATGACGAGCAGTGGCGAAAAACACGCCAGGCGATGCAGCTGTTTGGACGCCGGGCCTATGGAAAAACTCTGGCTGAAGCCTCAGCAACAGACTGAGGATCGCCGATCCATGATCTACCATTGGCTTCAGTCCACACAGACTGAAGCTTGGAGATCCATGCCGATGCCCCCCCGAACACTCCGAGACCTCTACGCGCTTTGCGTATTGAGCAGCGGTGTGATTGCGGCCAGCGGGTGCAAGCCAGATACCGGGCTCAAGATCCATGAAGATCCCCCCACCGTGACGATCCTCTCTCCAGCAGATGCCGACACATTTGTGGAAGAGACGGAGATGGCGCTGCGGGTGCAGCTGGACGACAATGATGATGGGGTGGAGTCCCTCGAAGTGCAGTGGCGATCGGATGTCTCCGGCTCACTGGATGGAGAGGGAGAGCTCGATGGAAAGACCCACACCTTCGTGACCAGCGGTCTATCCATCGGACCCCACAACCTGATTGTCGAGGCCATCGATCCCGACGGAAACACCGCGGAAGACGCGGTGCTGATCAGCATGGTGGCCAACTCCGCCCCGCAAATCGTGGTGACAGCACCTGCTGTGGATAGCCTCTGGAGCGACAACGACACGGTGTGGGTGGCTGTGAAGGTCAGCGACCATGAGGAGCCCGCAGCGGCGCTCCGACTCAGCTGGACCCTCGACGGTGTGGCCGTGCTCGACGCCACGAGCAGCTCGGATGAGTCCGGTCAGGCCGCCCATGGCTTCGAGGATCTCAGCCTGGGTGTGCACGAGGTCGGCGTCACTGTCATGGATGCGCAAGGCGCCACCGGCACCGCAAGCATCTCCTGGACCGTGGTCTACGGAGATGAAGACGGCGATGGCTACATCTCCGATGTGGTCGGCGGCGAGGACTGCGACGACAACAACGCAGACATCCACCCCGATGCCACCGAGGTCTGTGACGAGGTCGACAACGACTGCGACACCCTAATCGATGCCGATGATCCAAGTCTCGAGGGTGGCTATGTCGGACACCTCGATGAAGATGGCGATGGGTTTGGGGCCACCGATGAGCTCTTCAGCTGCGAGTGGGGCGTCCTCATCGAGGATGGCTCGGACTGCGATGATTCAAACGATGCCGTCCATCCGGATGCCACAGAGATCTGCGATGCCATCGACAACGACTGCGATGGTGCCATCGACCAAGATGACTCGGACACCGATCAAGACGGCGATGGTCACTCGGTGTGCGAGAACGACTGCAATGACGATGACGATGCGATCCACCCCGATGCCACAGAGATCTGCGACGGAATCGACAACGACTGCGATGGCACCATCGATGGCGAGACCGCCGTGGATGCGCTGACCTACTACCGAGATGCAGACGGCGACTCTTACGGAGATGCCGACAGCCCCCTTCTCAGCTGCGACTTGCCCAGTGGATACACCACAGACACATCGGACTGCGATGACTCCAATGATGAAGTGAATCCCATCGCAGAAGAGATCTGCAATGAGATCGACGATGACTGCGATGGCCTGACCGATGGCGATGACCCAGACACCGACGATGACGGGGATGGCTACTCGGAGTGCGAGGATGACTGCGACGACGGCGATGCCACGGTGAGCCCGGATGCCACCGAGGTCTGTGACGAGATCGACAACGACTGCGATGGGACCATCGACGGCGAGACAGCAGAGGACGCAGAGGCCTACTACCTGGATGCAGACGGCGATGGCTACGGCTCAATGGAGGAGACCCTGTTGGCCTGCAGCGAGCCCTCTGGTCATGTGGATGACACCACCGACTGCAACGACGGGGATGCGACCATCCACCCCGGTGCAGAAGAGATCTGCGGCGATGGAATCGACAACGACTGCGACGGGGTGCCCGGCGACTGCAAGTGGAGCGGTGATGTGGTGCTCGATGAAGCCAATCACGTCACGTACGGCGAAGACGTGGTCCACTACATCGGCTCCAGCCTGGCGCTGGGGGATCTGGATGGAGATGGCATCGGTGATCTGATGATCGGCGCCCACCAGGTGGATGAGGCCACCACGAATGCCGGTGCAGTCTACTTGGTGCCCGGCCCAGTGTTGGAGACATGGGGATCCCTCGCTTCCCATGCCAGTGCACGCCTGGATGGCGTCGCCTACACCGACATGGCGGGCCAAGCGATCGCAGTGGGAGACCTGGATAACGATGGGCAGGACGACCTGGTGGTGGGTGCTACGCAGGTCGATACGGTGGGCTCCAACGGTGGTGCGACCTACATCGTCTACGGACCGCTGACGGGGGATGCCTCTCTGGCGGATGCAAGTGCCACAATCCTCGCCGAAGACGATGGCGATTACCTCGGGATGGGCCTGCACACCGGCGATCTCAACGGCGACGGCATCACCGACGTGGTCGTGGGAGCGGAGTTTGCCGACGGATACGCCGAGGAAGCGGGTGCAGCCTACCTCTTCATGGGAGATGGCTCGCGAATGAGCGGCGATATCTCTGCAGAGGATGCAGACACACGCTTCTACTCGACACAAGATGACATGGAGTTCGGCGCCAACATCCTGTTCCCCGGAGACGTCAATGGAGATGGCCGAGACGATCTGCTCATCTCCGCCACTCGTTCCGACGATGGCGCAGAGAGCGCAGGCGCGGTGTACCTATACCTTGGGCACGAGACCCTCTTTGAGAGCGGCACCACCATGCTTCACACCGTGGCCCAAGCCGAGTACTTGGGGCAGGATCCGCGCGACTACGCCGGGACAAACCTCACCGCACTGGGGGATGTCGATGGCGACACTCGCGTCGAGTTCGCGATCAGCGCGCCGTACACAGATGCGGAGGTCGACCGCGATCTGGGCACCGTCTACCTGATGCTCTCCCCCGATCTCTCCGGCTCTTCCTACTTGGAGGAGGATGCCGATGTCCGGCTGTATGGCTCAGCCGATGACAACGCCTTGGGCTACAGCATCGCGGGCAATTTCGATCTGGATGCCGATGGCAACCTGGACCTGGTCGTCAGCGCTCCCGATGAGCGCAGGAGCTACACCAACCAAGGCGTGGCCTACTTGCTGTATGGCCCTCTGACCGACCTGCCCTCCGATGTGACACTGGGTGGCGAGGAAGATGCGGCCTTCTTGGGTGAAGCATCCAGCGATCATGCAGGCAATGTGGTGCTGGGCGGTGATGTCACCGACGACGGACTCGATGATCTCATCATCACCGCTCCAGGCATGACGCCCATCGACTCGATGGTGGATGCAGGTGCCACCTATGTGCTCTTCGGCGGAGGAATGTAGCCTTCGCTGGCTATCCGGTAGAGAGCGGCCAGAGCACATCATTGAGCTCACCAGGATGCAGCAGACCAAGCGCGCCTAGCGCGGCATTGTCCTCATCAAAGGTGGCCGCCTCCCCCTGACCTGTCCAGGTCGCCACCAGGAGCGGCACAGGATCGGGGATGTGATTGCCCGAGATACACGAGGTGCCGTGATCGGCGGAGACCACGACGCGCAAGCCATCCGTGACCTCGGGGTTACGCCGAAGAAAGTGACCCAAGGCCGTATCGATGCGGGCAATGAAGTCCCGCTTCTCCAAGGGACGCTTGTCGTGTGCAGCGATGTCCGTGCCCTTGATATGAATCGCCACAAATTCGCGCTGGGCGAGCAGCTCGGCCGCCGCTGTGAACTTGGCATCCACATCCGTATCGAGGTTGCCTGTGACGCCTGGAGGGCTGGCACCTTCCATACCCACCACGCGGGCCACGCCCAGCGCAGTCGGACAGCTGGCGACCAGGGCTGCCGTGCTCGGTGAGTGCCGCGGCGGAGGCAGATCGCCAATGCGAGCCGCTCCTCGAGTAATGATGCAATTCGCGGGGAATTCGCCTTGTACACGGCGGCGTTGATTCAGCGGATGTACACCCAGCACAGACTGGATGTGCTCCAGCATGGCCTGAAGCGCATCCGCAGTCCGAGCAGCCTCCGGCGTGTCATCGAGTGGCTCTGGCGGCAGCATGCGCTGGACCATCGCCTCCCCACCCGGATCGGTATCGCTGACCATGCTGGAGAGCCCAGCGCCCTGAAGCATCACGATGACTCGATGCTCATGACCGGCGAACACGCGTCCCCGGACACCACCGGGAAGCTTCACATCCTGAAGATCCGCCAGGAGGTCCTCCACACCCGCACGAATCCGCCCCGCCCTGCGGTCGGCCAAGATGCCATCCAGCTGCATCGTGGCCATGTTTCCTCGGAAGCACACCGCACCTGGAGCAAGCGGAAGGCCGCCGCCGAGTGCCTCGAGCAGGCCCCGACCGATCTTCTTGCTCATCTCCGGCTGCCCGAGCAGCGCCAAGAGCCCCTCGTTGGTCGATGCCGCCTTTTCCGGATTGTAGGTCGTGCAGATCTGACCGAGGCCGCCCATGCCCGCCAGTAGGTCCAGAGTGGGCGTATCCGCCGCCTCAAGCGGGGTTCTGCCCTGAAGCGCGGGGTTGGGTACATCCGCCAGTCCGTCGAGGATCAAGAACAACGTCCTCGGACCTTCTGGCGAAGCAGGCTGCGCAGCATCGGGCTGTGAGAAGGGTGTGTCCTCAAATGGCAGGACCTGACTGAGGTAGTCGACCACCCCGCGAATGGTGATGTCGAGATCCTCATTGGCTACGACCACTCCGCCCGCATCTTCTGCGGCAGCGAGTAGATCATCGTGGATCCAACGTACAGACTGAAAGGCCTCCAGGTAGGTGTCCGGATCGCGCATGCTCTGCCGCTGGGCACGCTCTGGAAAGCGCTGGCGGTGTCGCTTCTCCTCGGGAACAGCAAGCACCAAGCCCGCCACCATGGCGTCCTGACCTGGCGAGACAAACCGGTGGTAAGGCGGTCGAATGTGGGTGCCCTCGATGATCATGTGGGCGTTCTCCCGAATGGCCCGGCGAATCACCGCCCGGATGCCCACAGCAACCTGTGCCTGCTGCTGCCGGAAGCCGGCCAGCACTCGCTCCTTGGGGTCTGAGAGTGCTTTTCCGCCCTGAAGCATGCCGCGGAAGGAGTGGTCATGCAGTCCAGGAACCACCTCTGGCGAGAGCACCGTGCGCATGGTCTCTCGGATCATGTCGGTGGAGGTCACCATGCGAATACCCAGACGGAACGCAAGCTCTGTGGCCAGACTGGACTTGCCGGTGCCTGTGGCGCCGCCAATGAGCAAGATGAGCGGCACCTCGCTCTCTCTGACCCAGCACGTGAAGCGATACCGCCGGGCGTGTGAAGCCCCATAGGTCTCCTCAATGTGCTGACTGACCCAGGTCTGGACCTGGGACTGTGTGGATTGCTCCGTACCCGAGCTCTGCAGCCACGCATAGGTGTCTTGGGCGGCCGTCATGGCATGCTCAGGCTCAAGCCCGGCTGTGATCAGCTGCCGCAGGAGCACAGCGCGGGAGAATGCCACCGTTCCAGTCGGGGTTCGGACGAGTGGAATCTCTCCTTCCACATCAAAGGGATGCCGCACTGCCAGCTCTTCGGCTGTGATGCCCAAGCGCTCCTGGGTCAACAATTCCATCCGGGCACGGAGATCTTCCGCGGTGATCTCCTCGATGTCCCGCATGCGATCCCGCAGCTCATTGGAGATGGCAAAGGCATCCTCCATGCCCAGACCGCGCTGCAGCAATCGGGCCGTCACCATGCCGGTCTGAAAGCGGTAGCGACCGTGACGACTGATGACGATGGGTCGCTTGGACTTCCTCGAATCCTTTTTACTCATGCCCACACGGTAGCACCTGAGAAAGAACAGATTTCTTCTGGCTCGTCATCAAACTGCAACATTGGCCCGATAGATGCCACCCCAACGGGGGAAAACCATCCCCCAGAAATGTCGCAATGGAGATTCCAACATGCGTACCATCACTATCATCATCGCCTCCATGACCCTTGCCGCCTGTGGCAAGCCTGATCGCTCTGCAGACGGCAGCGGCGGCGGCAACCAGCGCGTCGTGCTCCAGAACAAGGGCTCCGACACCCTGGTCAACGTCGCTCAGGCGTGGGCTGAGAACTACAAGGAGGTCGACTCAAACGTCGCCATCGCCGTGACCGGTGGGGGTTCCGGAACGGGTATCTCAGCCATGATCAATGGCACTGTCGACATCGCCAACGCCAGCCGAAAGATGAAGAAGAAAGAGTACGCCGCTGCCGAGAAGAACGGCATCTCACCCGTCGAGCACGTCGTGGGCTACGACGCGCTGGCCGTGTTCCTTCACCCAGACAACCCCATCAAGGAGATGACCATCTCCCAGATCAACGCCATCTACGCAGAGGGTGGGGCGTTCAACTCCTGGTCGGATCTGGGCATCACCGTGCCTGGCTGCCCCTCCGGAGAGATCGTCCGTGTCAGCCGCCAGAACAACTCTGGCACTTACGCCTACTTCAAGAAGGTCGTGATCGGAAAGGGTGGCGAGTACAAGCTGGGTAGCCGCGACATGCACGGCTCCAAGGACGTGGTCGACCTGGTCGAGAAGACGCCGTGTGCCATCGGCTACAGCGGCCTGGCCTACGCCACCGATCACATCGCGACCCCGTGTGTGAAGAAGACCGACGAGGCCGCCTGCGTCACTCCGACCATGGAGGCCGCCGCAGATGGGTCCTACCCCATCGCCCGACCGCTGCTCATGTACGTCACCCAGAAGGCCTCCGCACCCACGCTGGCCTACATGGAGTGGATTAAGAGCGACAAGGGCCAGTGCATCATCGCCAAGAAGGGATATGCTCCCATTAAGTCCGTCAGCTGTGACTGAGGGGAGGGGAGAATGAAGCTCTACGAAGAGCGTCTCGCCACAGACCGGGCCGCAATCCGAGATCGGATTGCGGCCATGGGTGTGTCAGTCCGAGCCGCAGTCAACGAGTCAGTGTGTGGCCTTGAGGACCGGGACCACGCCCGGCTGTACCGGGTGATCCTCGACGACCACCCGATCAACCGAGAGAGCCGTGCGGTGGATAGGCTGTGCCACGCCTTCGTCGCGCGACACCTGCCGGCCGCTGGCCACCTGCGGTTTGTCTCCTCGGTGCTCAGGCTCAACATCGCGCTCGAGCGCATCGGAGACTACGCAGTCACCATCTGTCGAGTGGGTGTCCAGCTCGCCCGACCCGTGCCCAAGTCGCTGGTCGAGGAGATGCGGGGCATGGCTGATCAGGCCATCGAGATGCTCGAGACCGCCATGAAGGCCTTCTTTGACGCCGATGCTGATCTGGGGCTTGAGACCAAGCGGGTCGCCAAGGAGATCGACGAGCTGTACAGCCAGATCTTCCACGAGCTGGTCGACAGCGGCGACCAGCGCACCGATCTGGAGCTGGTCCGTCTGCTGACCATCTTCGACCAGCTCGAGCGGGTCAGCGATCAGGCCAAGAACATCTGCGACGAGGCCGTCTTTGTCGCGACCGGAAAGTCCAAGGCACCCAAGGTGTACAAGGTGCACTTTGTCGACGAGACCAACAGCCTGGTCAGCCCGCTGGCCGTGGCCATGGCCCGCAAGGCCTTTCCAGAGAGCGGAACCTTCTCATCGGCAGGCTTCCAGCCCGCAGATGCGGTGAGTCCTGCACTGAGTCGGGCCGCGGATCGACTGGGGCTCGATGTGGAGGGACTGACGCCCTCCAACTTTGCTGATGACGAGGCTGTGTCGACCTACCACGTGATCGTGCTGCTCCAGCCCAACGAGGAGACAGATCTCCCCGACATCCCCTTCCGCTCCATCCTCCTGCGGTGGGGTCTGGGAGAGCCACCCAGCGGAGATGACGCCGCCGTGGATGCCCGCGTGGACGAGCTGACCCAAGACCTTCGCACCAGGATTCGCGACCTGATGGTCACCCTGCGCGGAGAGGACGCAAGCTAATGAAGGCCGAGCAAGGTGCACACTCGGGCGGCGACGCCCGGACCTTTGACTGGTGGGTCGACCGCCTGATGAAGGTCGTGATGTTCATCGGTGGCATCTCAGCCATCGTGTTCATCATTGGCATCTTTATCTTCGTCACCAAGGAGGGTGTGGGCTTCTTCGGCGCGGACTCCAAGATCAAGGAGTTCTTGTTCAGCCCGCTGTGGCGGCCCACCTCAGACACCCCCACCTACGGCACCCTTGCCCTGATCGCAGGAACGGCCAGTGTGACCGGCATGGCCGTGCTGGCCAGCGTGCCCTTCTCCCTGGGCGCAGCCATCTACATCGCCGAGTTTGCTGGGCCCAAGTCACGAGAGACGCTGAAGATCCTGGTCGAGCTGCTCGCAGCCATCCCCAGCGTGGTCTGGGGCTTCATCGGCCTGAGCATCATGAACCCACTCATCATCCAGTGGTTCGACGTCCCCGTGGGACTGACCGTCCTCAACGCCGGCGTCATCCTGGGCTTGATGGCAGCACCGATTGTCACCACCATCGCTGAGGATGCACTCAAGGCTGTCCCAGACAAGTACCGTGAAGCCGCAGAGGCCATGGGCGCCACACGCTGGCAGGTCATCTTCCGCGTGGTGCTGCCGGCTGGAAAGAACGGCCTGATGGCTGCGGCCTTGCTGGGGGTTGGTCGCGGGTTTGGCGAGACCATGGCCGTACTGATGGCCTCTGGTCACTCGATCAACATGCCCTCGAGCATCTTCGACAGTGTGCGCGCGCTGACCGCGACCATCGCCGCCGAGCTGGGCGAGACCGCCCACGGCTCTGAGCACTACCAGGCACTCTTCACGCTGGGCATCATGCTCTTTGTGGTGACCTTCATCATCAACCTCACCGCCGACCTCGTGGTCCGCGGTATTCGGAAGAAGTGATGTTCCAGGCCACCGAACTCAACAGAAAGAACCGGGCCGTTGAGGCCGCGATGAAGTGGCTCTTCTTGGCGATGACGCTCACGCTCGTCACGCCGGTCCTCATCGTCTTGGGCATGCTGGTCATGCGGGGCATGCCGGCCATCAGCCTCTCGTTCCTGCTGGATGATCCCATCAACGGCATGACCGCAGGCGGTATCTATCCAGCACTGATCGGCACCATCTGCCTGGTCATCGTGGCCCTCATCGCCAGTGTGCCGGTCGGCGTCGCGGCGGCGATCTACTTGGCGGAGTACGCACCGGACAACTGGTTCACTCGGGTGATCAACCTGGCCATCATCAACCTGGCCGGAGTACCCAGCATCGTGCACGCCCTGTTTGGCGTGGGCGCATTCGTGCTCTTCTTGGACTTCGGCACGTCCATCTTAGCGGCCAGCCTGACCCTGGCAGTCATGGCGCTGCCCGTGGTCATCGTGGCCACACGCGAGTCCCTGCAGGCCGTCCCGCAGGCGTACCGTGAGGCATGCTGGAGCATGGGAGCCACCAAGTGGCAGACCATCCAGCGCGTGGTCCTGCCCAATGCCATCAGCGGTATCCTGACCGGCATCATCCTCGAGGTCTCTCGGACCGCAGGTGAGACCGCTCCCATCATGTTCACGGGCGCAGCATTCTTCCTGCCGTTCCTACCTCAGAGTGTCTATGACCAGACCATGGCGCTCTCCTTGCACCTGTTCGTGGTCTCCACTCAGGTCCCCCACGTGCCCGAGGCCCTGCCCTACGGTGTGGCCTTGGTGCTCATCGGGATCGTGCTGGTCATGAACTCCATCTCGCTGACATTCCGGGTCTACCTGCGCGGGAGGAAGAAGTGGTAGCCAACTCCCACCTTGAGGTTCGGGATCTCTCCATCCGGTACGGCTCAACGACCGCGCTGGAGGGCGTCAACCTGGACATTCGGAAGAACGAGATCTTCGGAATCATTGGTCCGGCCGGCTCTGGCAAGACCTCCTTCCTGCGCGTCCTCAACCGAATGGACGAAAATGTCTCTGGCATGCACTGGGACGGGCAGGTGACCTACGAGGGCCGAGACCTCCGCACCTGGCGCAACCTCTTCAGCCTCCGGCGCCGGGTCGGCGTTGTCTTCCCGCTTCCCGTCGGTCTGCCGATGAGCGTCTACGACAACGTGGCCTTCTCTCCGAGAATCCGAGGCATCAAGGACAAGGCCAGGCTCGATGAGATCGTCGAGCGCTGCCTGACACGCGCCGCACTGTGGGATGAGGTCAAGGATCGTCTGGATGCGCTGGGCTCGCTGCTCAGTGGCGGTCAGCAGCAGCGCCTGACCATCG
>Ga0163180_10000302_pt1 | contig 28273 bp, 21 predicted proteins | sample AtlANTMetagenome_2_FD_109647 | JGI IMG/M metagenome (GOLD analysis project Ga0163180, IMG submission 109647) | Marine eukaryotic phytoplankton communities from the Atlantic Ocean - Atlantic ANT 4 Metagenome | ecosystem: Environmental > Aquatic > Marine > Oceanic | place: North Atlantic Ocean...
AACTCCCCGGCACCCGCCAACAGCCCAAGCCCCACAGAGCGCGCCACTACCACCGAGATCAACTCGGCCGGTTCAATGCTTTCCTCTGCCCACTGGATGTCGCTCACGCTCGCCTCCGATGCGGTCTGGTTGCTATGGTAGCGGCGTGCGACCGAATTGGCCCCTCGTGCTTCTCATTCTTCTAGCGCCATTCGTCGTGGCCTGGCCACTGCCCGCTGTGTTTACAAGCCAATGGCTCACCACGCCCTTTGGCGAAGCGGCGATCCACGTGTGGGGCCTATGGACGACCGCAGCCGGCGGTAACCTCTTTCAAATCGACACCGCAGCCATCGCTTGGCCCGATGGCGCTCAAGCCGTCTTGGCCGATCCGATCAACTTGCCCTGGTTCCTACTGGGATGGCCGCTGGGCCCCGAGGCTGCCTACAACGCCGTCGTTTACGGCAATCTGATCATCATGGGACTGGCCGGACTCTGCCTCGCCCGACAAGTGGGTGGCTTGGCCTGGCTCGGCGCCCTGGCCGCCATGCTCAACCCCTCCGTTCTGGGCGCCATCACCGGTGGGATGACCGAACATCTGTCCTTGGGCTGGCTCGGTCTATTCGTCGCTGCACTGCTCGCCGCTCTCCAAAAGTCCTGCAATAAAAGGGCCCTCCTTGCCGGACTCTTATTGGCGGTCACCGTCGCATCCGGACCCTACAACGGGGTTTGGGCCACCGGAATCGCCACCGCCATCGGTGTGGCCCACTTGGTGCGCAAAGACCGCACCCGCCACTTCGCCCCGTTGGCGATTACCGCCGGGACCGCCGGAGTCTTGGCCGCACCGCTGATCACCAGCGTGCTCACCCAACGGTTGCCGGGCCAACCTGGAACGGCCGAGCTGTCCCGATCCTTGTTTGCACTTCCCGCTGCCAACACCAGCCTGTTCCGTGGCGGACTCCGCTTCGGGGCCGACCTCTCCGACCCATGGCTGCCCATCTTTCTGACGGGCGGAACCGCCACTCCCACCTACACCGCCTACGTCGGACTCGCCGCCCTGATTCTGGCCGCCGTCGTGGTGGCCCGAAATCGAATCCACTGGGGATGGCTCATCGGCGCCCTGGTCTTCTCGCTGCTCTCTCTCGGACCCTGGATGGTGTGGGAAGGCCGCCCCTTGGTCGCAAACGGAAACGCATTTATGGCGCCCGCCGGAATGTTGGCCGACACCTTCCCGGTGCTGACCCGCATCTCGCACTGGCACCGCGCGGGTGGCGTCGCCGCTTTGCTACTGGTTCCCCTGGTGGCCCTCGCTCCCTCGGTCATCAAACACCGCGTGAGTGTCCCCATCATCGCCCTGCTGCTCTGCGCCGACCGCCTCGTTGGTTCGCCCGTGCCCTGGCCCCTGCCCACGATGAGCGGACCCGACACCCAGGCCTATGCCGCGCTGTCCGGCACCCCCGGTGCCGTCCTTGTTCAACCGGCCCGCTTCTTGGACCTTCCACCCCCGCGAGCGCGATTCCGCGACCCCGCACTATTGGCTCAGCTGTATCACCAGCACCCGGTGTCCGAGTCTGGGGCCATGGGGCACGGCTTGTCTGCCTCCGGTCAACACGCCAATGACTTGCTCCACCGTCTTGGAGAGACGGGCTATGCCGATGCCGGGCACAAAGGCGCCTTCGAAGGGCCCGGCTTTCTGTGGTTGGCCGTCTATCCGCGACAAATGTTGAAAAACCCCAAACGGGACCAGAACTGGGCGCGATGCCTCGGTCGTCCTCTGATCAATACTGCAGATGTTCAACTGTACGATCTGAAACCCGGAATCAACCCGCGGTGTCTCCGTGGTGGCGGGCCCACCGGCGGGCCTCCCGCTCCCGAAGGACCTGATACTTTCTAGGCTCCTCCGCATCCACCACCACCGGTTCTCCCGTCATCGGATGAACAAAGTCCAGATGCAAGGACGCCAAAAACAAGCCCTGCCGACGCAGGAGTTTTTCCGATCCCGTGTAGACCTCATCCCCCAAAATGGGATGCCCCAGACCCGCCATGTGCCGCCGCAACTGATGGGTCCGACCCGTCACCGGCTCCAACTCCACCGTGGTGAACCACTCCACATGCAGGCTTCGGGTGTGCTCAACAGCCCGCCATCGACTCAAACACTCCCGCCCATCCAAGGGTGTTTCCACGGTCCCCTCACCCTCCAAGCGGCCCACGACCAGCGCACGGTATCGCTTGTGAATCGTTCGACTCTTGAACATCTCCAACAGTGCCAGACGGGCCGACACCGTTCGAGCCACCAACAACAACCCGGCCGTCTTGTAGTCCAAGCGATGACACGGATCGGGCATCGGCAACGCGCCCTCGAGCGGACTGATGTCGAGATTATGCCGAAGGGCCCGATGTACCGTCCGGCTCCGATTGCCCCGCGTCATGATCCCTGCGGGTTTGAACACCACCGCCAAATGATCATCGACGTACGGCATATCCAAATCGATCGGTAAAATCGGCAGCACCGGATTGTCCGGAACCGTCGCCGAAATCGACCACCCCTCCTGAGGAAACCAATCCGTCCGGGCATGCTCTTCGTTGACCAGGATCCGATTTTCTTTGATCGCCTTCCGGGCTTGATTTCGACTCTGAAAGGCCTCGAAAACCCGCGCACAATAGGCGTCCAAACGGAGCATCTCCGGGTCTGAGGGCACAGTATGGTGGAAGGTTGGCATGCCCCCCTCTATCCCGCCCCCTTGGCGGCACCCGAAACGGCGCATACAATCCCTTTACCGAGAGGCCAATGTCCGACTACGCTAACCGCGATCGCAGCAGCAACAATACGAGCAGCAGCACGTCTAGCTCTAACTGCGACACGTCCACCCTCGAGTGGGCCAACTCTTTCGCGGAATGCAGCGCCCTCACCAGTCACATCATGGCAGGCGGAAAACTCGAGATTGGAGACCGCGGCCCAGAAGTGGAAGATCTCCAGCGCATGCTCGGCTTCAATCGCCCCGACGGTGTCTTTGGACCGATGACCTTTAAGCAGCTGTCCCTCTTTCAAGGGGCATTTAATATGACCGAAAGTGGAGTACTGGACTTGCAGACCTACTCCAAAATGTCCGACGTCATTTCGTCCGGAAACAGCCGAAACGCCATGCTGTTTGGACAAGTCGGTCGGGGGGCCTCCTCTGCGACTGCTTGGCAAGACCGTCTGCCCGGCGGACAGGACAGCTCCGTCAAGATGGCTCAAAACGACGAAAACCGAGTGCTTCAGTACAAGGCTAGCTTTGAAGCTGCAGCCATGCGGTACAACATCCCTGCCGCAGTGCTGGCTGCGATCGCCAGTCGCGAGACCCGCGGCGGTTCTCAGTTGGGAGACGACGGCTATAGCATCTACGGCGGCAACCTTGGCTACGGCCTGATGCAAGTGGACGCTGGCCACCATACCCCCGGCGGAGAGCCAACAAGCGTGGAGCACATCGAACAGGCAGCTGGCATTCTGGTGGGTTTCCGCGAGCAGATTCGAAACCGAAACCCAGATTGGTCAGAACCCCAACTGCTTAAGGCCGCTCTGGCCGCCTACAACTGTGGTCCTGGCCGCGTACGTGACCTTGGCAACTTGGATGGCTACACCACCGGCGGCGATTACAGCGACGACACCTGGGTCCGCGCGCAGTACTACGCCCGGTTCTTCAACGAACAGCTACCCAACAGCTAAACGGCGTCCGACTGAACCCGATCATCCCGGGCAGGGTCCGGGCTGACGGCCAAAATCGCCCCCTTATCCACCTTTCCGTTCGGCATTTTGGGCACTTCCGCCCAGAATTCAACGATGCGGGGAACCTTGTAAACGGCCAATCGATCGCGGCAATACGCTTGCAGGTCGCGTGCGCCGAGGCCACTGCTCGGTTGTACCGACACTACTGCCCGAGCCACTTCCCCGCGAATCCGCTCTTCGGCCCGCACCACCACCACCTCGCGTACGTCGGGATGCCCTTTAATGACCATCTCAATCTCGAGTGGAGACACGCGGATACCACCGATCTTGAGCATTTCCGACTTGCGACCAATGAAGTGAAACCAACCGGACTCATCCCGCGTCACCAGGTCTTGCGAGTAATACCAACCATCTCGGTACATGATCGCCGTCTCATCAGCGTTGTTGATGTAGCCCTCAGTCACGGCTGGGCCACGAAGGATCATCTCCCCCACATCCCCCGCGATGACTTCATCCCCCTCTTCGTTCACCACCCGCACCGCATAGCCGGGCAGCGCACGTCCCATCGATCCCTCGCGTCGCTCATCCGGACCATTGGCTATCGTCACCCCAGTGGTTTCTGTGCTCCCCCACACCGGTACGAAACGGGCGGAAAAACGGGCCTCCATTCGCGACATGGCCTCCTTTCCCACATAGGCACCACCCGCTTCCAGCACGCGTAAGCTGGACAAATTGTACCGGTCCCCATCCGCTCCGGAATCCACATAGTCGAGCATCAATTCGTAAAAGCTGGGAACGGCCATCATCCAGCGCACCTGAAATCGCTCCACGGCCGCCGCAACAACCCGGGGACTCATGGTGTCCAACACCACAAAAGGTGACCCCAAAATCAGCGCCCGATGAAACAACTCGTGCGGATGCGCAAACACCGAAAACATGCCCAAATAGACGTCATCCGCCCGCATGCCCATGCCCGCTATGGTGGCCTCTCCATTCGAGATGATGTTCCGGTGGGTCGCGACCGCCCCTTTGGGCGCCCCTGTCGTCCCCGACGTGTAGTTGTAGTAGCAAGCCGCGTCCGGATGCACATCGGGCCACTGGAGCGGCGGGACGAGACCCGCGGCCATATCGGTATGAGTGGCCCCATGTTTACCGGGGCCGCCCACGTATATGACCCGATTGGGATCTGGCAAAAATGGCAACACCCACATCAACTGGGAATCAAACTGGGACTCCGTCAAAACAGTCTGAATATCCGCCGTCCGAAATTGGTTTCGGATGTGGTCCGGGTGGAGCTTGAAATTCACCGGCGCATAGATGGCTCCCAGACGCGCTACTGCCAAAAAAACCATCAGCGCTTCAGGGCGCTTGGTGATCATGGCTCCAACGACATCGCCTGGCCTGACTCCACACCGCTGAAGCAGGGCTGCAAATCGATCGACCCGCGCATCCAACTCCGCCCAGGTCAGGCACAGTGATTCCGACAAAAGAGCGGGTTCGTCCGGCTTAGCCTGGGCGTTCGCTCGAAGAATGCTTCCCAGCGGCTTAGCGCTGCCCATAGCGTCCCCTAGCCGCCTTTACGTTGACCCGAAATGACCTTCCAAGCGGTTCGACCGATGGGGTATTTGGGGTTGTCGCTACCGACAATCGTGACCTTCTCTATTCCGAGAAAGTCGTAGGCGTCGGCCTCTCCGGTAAAGACAGTCTTACAGGTCCCATTCAGGTCCACCAACGCCACATCGACCTCGACCTTCCACTGCACATCTCCACCCTGAAGCGTTTCCAACCAGACCGGGCTCTCATACTGAAGTTCACAGCTGCTCAACGTACCTTGAGCAAACTCCTCTCCGTCCAACAGGATGGAAATCGAGTCCCCAGATTGAATCAGGCCATAGGTGTAGGTCTCGGTGTTGCGGTCGACATCGTCCGAACAGTCGCTTCCATCCTCATCTGTACAGCCGCAAAAAGTATCCACGTCTGAATCGTCGATCCAGATCTCCGTGAGAGCCAGCCTCAAGTCCGTTGGCTGACTGTCTTTAATGTGACACTGCTCAAGAACATTCGTAATGGTGACATCAAATTCTGCATCGACCGCTACGTCTTCCGAACCCCCACAGGCACCCATTGTCAGGATCAAAAATAACCAGCGCATGGGGCATCCTCCTTGGCTTTACAGTGTAGCCCGAGCGGTGAACCTCACAACCCCTTGTTTGCGTCAAGTTCCTGTATTGAGCTTTTTGCGTGGGGTTTCGGTGGACGCAAAGGCGATTGCCTTATAGATCAACGGCCGTTTGACACCCTAATAATTTGGAGTGCGCCGTGGCTGACAATGCCCCCACCCCCTATTTGGCCCACGAGGCCGACCTCAACAACCTCAAAAACACGTGGCAAACCGTCCTCGACGGCACCAGCCAGATCGTGCGCCTTTCCGCGCCTCTGGGTGGAGGCAAGCGCGCCATCGTCGGCGAATTGTGCCGATCCGCCATCGCGGACGCAGAAGACAACGTGCTTCTTTGGCGGGTCAACATCCGCGAAGAAGACGAAGGGATGGCCGTCATACTGCGCGCCTACGCCGCCCTCTTCCAAGCTGTCAACCGCTCGCAAGCCTTCCGAGGCAAGGTGGAGATGGCCCTCAACTCGCAACTCCCCAGCCAGCCCCAGCGCGTTCAAAACTGGTACCAAGCCTTCATCGACGGCATGCGAAAAGCCAAGCCCGCCCAAGATGGTCAAGTCAAGGTGAACCTTCCCCAGGACAACCCACTGGTTGGACTGATCGAAATCACCACAGGAATCGCCAGAAAATTCCCCGTCATTCTGGATGTACACGGACTGCACAACAGCCATTCTGTCGGCTTGATGGCATTCCTCGAAGGCCTGATCCATGAAGCCAAGAGTGGGTGTCGACTGTTTACCTTGCTCTCCATGGAGCCCATCGATGACGCCGCCAAAGCGTGGATGAGCCCTCCAATGATGGAGATGCTTGAACGCCTCAAGGATGGCACCACAACCCTTGAGATGGCGCCATGGAATGCCGAGCACGTTCAGAAATTCTTGGACAGCCACGGACTGGAGAGCGACGCCGAAGCCATCGTGAAAATTGCTGGAGGCCGTCCCGGGTTTGTGGCTGAAGTGGTCGACTATCTGAAAGCGAATGACAAGCTTTCAGCAGACCTCAGCAACCTCACACTGGCCAACCTTGCCGACCTCTCCGTGGATGAGTCCGAACTGGAAGCACCCGATGCGCCCGCAGCAGAAGGCGAGCGCAAATACGCCACTGCTGCCGATGCCGACCGAATCGCTCATCTGTCCGCTCTGCTGGGTGTCTCGTTCCCATCTGGCCTCGTCGCCGATATGGGCGGCTTTATCCGCGACTCCGTCGACGACATCATGGACGCCTCGGAACAAACCTACAAAGAGCTTCAATTCTCCGATGCGCTCGGCACATGGATTTACCAATTCAAGCAAGCGCTTCTCCGCGAGAGCGTCCTCGCACGCCATACCGGTGAGGAAGCACAGGAGTCCGCCCGTCGAGTGGCCACCTTCATCGAAAGGTTCCTCGCTCCACGCGGTCATGGATACGTCGTGAAAGCCCTTCGGATGTACGCCGAAAATGGTGCACCCCAACGAGCCGCTATCCTTCGTGGCATGGCCATCGCGGGTGACCAGCCCACCTTATGGGCCATGACCCAAGACCTGCTCATGTATTTCGACGAACTCGAATGGCCGGACACCATGCGGCGGACTGTCTACATGAATTTGATTGAGCGCATGGTCGCATCCAATCAAATGGGTCCCGCCGAAAAGGTGTGGAACGATGGCATGGCATGGGCCACAGAAAAGGAAGACCGCCGACTGCAAGGCTGGCTTCTCTTTAGCGGTTCCCGGATGGATTTCCGACGTCAAGACCTCTACCGCTCTCGCGACAGAGCCAATGATGCGATGAAGATTTTCACCGCCGAAAACGAAACCCTCAAGATCGCCGAGTTGCACAATCACATCGCGATGATCGAGTTAGCCGACGGCAAGCCAGAAGAGGCCCTAAAGGCCGCCGACGCGGCCGAAGGCGCATCCGATGTCGCCGTCGTCAAAGCCAATGCCGAGTACGTTCGAGGCCTCGTCCGCAAACGTGACAGAGGCACCCTTCCGCAAGCCATTGAGCACTTCAAAAAGTCCAACGAGCTGGCAGGGTCCGTAGGCCAAGGCCCCCTCGCTCTTGAAGCAGGAATGCAACTGGGTGAGAGCCTGCTCATCGCAGGCCAAACCGAACCCGCCGCTGAAGTACTCGGCCGTGTGGGTCAAATCGCGCAAGCCCTGCAAGATCGCGTCAAAGAGCGTGCCGCCGCAGCCCTCCTCGGCCAAGCTCACGCCACGCTGAAGAACTTCGAAGCGGCCGTCCAGTTCGGGGAACGTGCTCTGCAATTGACGCGCAATCTCAAGATGACCCAAATCGAGCCCGTCGATCTCTACAACCTGGGCTTCTTCAACCTGATGCTGGGTCGCTCCAAGGAAGCCGTAAAACTCTTCCAAGAGAGCCAAAAGGGCGCCGACGGTGGCAACCCCGCTTTCCAGAAAGAACTGCTCTACAACCTAGCGACCGCACACATGAAAGAAAATGATGTGGCCGCCGCAGAGACAGCCTTCAAGGCCGCCGCTGGCGCCGCAGAAGCCACAAACGATTTCCGGAAACTGGCCAGCGCCCATCAACAGTTGGGACTGATCGCCGGTAAGCGAGGAGACAAAGAGGTCGCCCGTCACGAACTCAATGCCGCCCTGGCTGCCGCCAGCCAAGGTGAACTCGCCGAAGCCAAAGAAGCCATCGAGAAACAGCTTCAAAGCCTGGGATAAGCACTCCATTCAGCGCGTCGAAACACCTATTCGGCGTGCTGATCAATCCATCCCTTTATCCGAGTCTCTACATCATCTGTGGCGACCGGAATGACGTCGCTGTGGTTGGCACCTGGGACGAGCCACAACTCTTTGGGCTCGCGCGCTGTCTGATACACCTCACGGGCATGGGCAGGGCTGATGTAATCATCAATGGCGCCGTGCATCACCAACACCGGTGCATCCTGGCTGCGTACCGCCCCCGCATTATCGAAGGGGTTTTCATAGAGCCAACCCGCAGGGACAGACATGCCCGCCGCCGCTTCTCGGGCCAAACGGTCCGGGTTCGCAAACATGGCTTCGGTAATCAGCACTTGCGGCGTCCGATTGATCGCCGTGTGCGAGGCCACGCAGCCGCCCAACGAAAAGCCCAACAACGGCAACTCGCTCATATCTTGACCCGTGTAGTCCTCCACATGGTCCACAGCCGCTTGCCCGTCGGTCAGCACACCATCATAGGTGGGCTTGCCTTCGGACTTTCCGTACCCCCGGTAGTCGAAGGTAAAGGTCGTAAAGCCCATCTCATAATAAGCTTCCATGCGATCCCAATACGCGTCGATATTCTCTTTATTACCGTGAAAATATATGAGTGTTCCTGTGGATTCAGGCGGAGTCACCCACACACCTGCCAGCGTGTGTCCCCCACTCTCGAATGCTACCTCTTCGATGTGTTCCATCGGGATATCCCCATCAAAGGCATACTCGTCTACCGCCAATGGGTTGAAGAAAAAAGAATCCAAGGACATGCAGCCGGGAAGCACCAAACACACCGGTAAAAGCCAGACTTTGTTCACGGTTGACCTCCCAACATGACCGAGACACCCAGATTGACCGTGAGCGCCCCCCGCCCGCCGATACCTGCGTACTCAACAACCGGCGGAAGGTTGTCCCAGAACGGTGCAAGCCACCCCAACTCGGTTCCAATCCCCCACCGACCAGCGTTGAAGCGGTGACCTAAGGTCCATCCCGGAATGGAACGAAATGGCATCGGCTGAGTCACGAATTCTGGCCCCGTATAAATCAGATGCTCCCGGTCACTGTAGGCCCAAGACGCCATCAGCGACGTCTGCAAAAACGCACCAAAGCCGCCGTCTGGAGGACCATCCGCCATATTTCCAGCAAAGGTCACGAGGGTCCCATCCACCATCAAGGCAGGGACCGCACCCTCGGGCTCGACCACCAAATGGCTCGCTCCGACCTCCAGACCAAAGAGACCAAACATCGCCAAACTGGAGGGATACAAACCTCCATGAAGGTTGGTCTTATCGGTCAATCCGTAGGTCACCCCAAGCATGCTCAACGGAAGCGGCTTCTTACCGCCCATATAGTCTGCAATAGGGCCGCCCAAGCTGGCATCAATGGCCACCTTCTTTTCGCCAATCGGCCGCACGCCATGAGACAGCGCACAGCCTGTTCCCAGGCTCGCCACCAGAATCAAACGTAAAAAAGCGCTCACGCGTTCACAAGACGGGCGCAGTTCTTCTTTCCACGCCACAGCACGGTTTCTTCGGACACCACCCAGTTGACGTCATCCACCTTCACATCCCGGTCCGCACCCAGGCGAACCGCTCCCTGTTGGATTTGACGTCGCGCATCGCCCTTAGACTTGCAGAGCCCGGCATCGACCAACACATCCAAAATCGAAGCCGGAAACGCAGTGGTCAGGGTGGGCATATCGGCGCTCACTCCACCAGAGAACGCGGCTGAAGCAGCATCCCTCGCCTTGGTCGCCTCCGCTTCGCCGTGGGCCAACTTGGTGGCCTCAAAAGCCAAAACCGCCTTCGCCTGACGGACATCGGCCCCTTGCAAAGCTTCCAGCGCCTTGATCTCATCCAAGGGAAGGAACGTGTAGAGCCTCAGAAACCGACCCACATCCGCATCGTGAACATTCACCCAATATTGGAAGTAGTCATACACCGAGCATTGGGACGGATCGAGCCAGGTCGCACCCTTTTCGGTCTTACCCATTTTCTTTCCATCCGCCGTCTGAAGAAGCGGAATGGTCAGGGCATGCGCAGGCTTGGCGCGCTCACGGCGAATCAGCTCCACACCCCCCAAAATATTGAACCACTGATCGTCGCCACCCAACTGCAAAGTGCAGTCGTATTTGTCGTGCAGCACTAAAAAGTCGTAGCTCTGAAGCAAATGGTAATTGAACTCGATGAAGCTCAACCCTTGGTTTCGGTCCAAACGCTGCTTGATGCCTTCAGCACTCATCATCTTATTGACTGAAAAATGCTTTCCGACATCCCTCAAAAAGTGGATGTATCCCAAGCCCATCAACCAATCGGCATTGTCCAGAACTTCAGCATTTTCAAGGTCCAGGAACCGAGCAAACTGCACGCGCATGGCCTCCAGATTGCTCCGGATCTTCTCAGGCGTCAGAATCTCACGCGTCTTGTCCTTACCGGACGGATCGCCAACCATGGCGGTTCCCCCACCGAGCACCACGATCGGCTTGTGACCGGCCGCTTGAAGGTGGGCCATAGCCATCACGGGAAGCAAATGGCCGATATGGAGGCTGTCGCCCGTCGGGTCGAACCCGACATAGAAGGTCACCGGACCTTCAGCCATAGCGGCTGTGAGAGCATCGAGATCGGTGTGCGACTTGATGAAGCCGCGCGCTTGTAAGATTGCAATAGGATCCATGGGCGGTGACCTACTCAGTCACCGGCTCTGGAGCAAGGCGACGACGGCAGACAAGAGCCCCCATCAGACCAAAAATGATCCAGACGGAGGAGCGACCCTGCCCTGCGACCGCGCAGCCGCTGCTCTCTTTGGGTTTGGTCTCTGTGGTGTCCGCGGCGGACGCCTCTTCCTCTGGCTCATCGCTTCGTGGCGGACCCATCTGGGTCGGAATCGCAAGACTGTGATCGCCCGTGTTGCCTTTGTCGTGGTGAAGGCTGGCCCACTCGATGACCTGGTCTGCCGCGCCTGCCGTGGTCCACGCATGCAACCACCCCTCGCGCGTCGACACCACCACATCCAGGTACCCGTCGCCATCGATGTCCCCCACTGCTGGCGAACCCAGGATCCAGTGCCCAGTAAATTTGGGCCAGCCTGGAGCCACCTGGCCCAGTCCATCCCATGCATACAGCATGTATCCACCGGAGCCATAAATAGCCTCCGTCCGACCGTCACCAGAGATGTCCGCCACAGCGGGCGCCACCAAGAACTGAATGTCCTCGATTTGACGCGGCCAACCGGGAAGCAACCGGCCCGTCAGGCCAGACCACGCGAGCACCGCATGCTGAAAGTCATAATGCTGGGTCATCGCAAGACTCGCCATCCACAGCGCACCCGCCCCACCTTGGATCGGATCGGGCAGCCCATCGCCATTCAAATCGCCAAAGGACGGATTGTTGACCATTTGAACGACACTGGGAACATCCACATTGTGGCTGCTGTGCCAGTTCATTTCTGTGAAGTCCAAAGATAGATGCTCGGTACCGTCATGGGCCAAGATGGGAGTCTGGCCCAACATAATGGGGTCCGACAACTCTAAATCGCCGTCCCCGTCGATATCAGCCGCCGCCATGGACGACGGGTGCCCTTGACCCACCAGTGGCAACAACGCCGCTTCATTGACCAATCCATTTGCAAGCCGCGGCCACCCGGGTTCCGCATCACCCGTTTTGGCATCGATGAGGTAGCTGACACTAAACCGTCCATCCAGCACGGCTTCGTTGGAGCCAAAGCCGATTTCCATTTCGCCGTCATTATCGACATCGGCCACAAGCGCACTGCTGATCGCCCGGTCTCCTTGAATGCCACACATCGTGTCTTCATAGTCGAAGCGTTCCGAGCCCGGAAAACAAAATTCCATCGGGTAATCTCGCCAGTCCGTGCCATCCCCACTGATCACATACAAGCGACCATCCGCACTCGGAATCACGATTTCGGCGGCCTCATCGCCATCCAGATCCCGAACGGTGGGCGCTCCTGCAAAACCCTGATCGTAGGTATGCCAGGTATCGAATTCATCCGGAGTCCGACCAATGGCTTGGTAGGGGAAGCCCTCCACTCGAGTTCCATCCGACCGCCAAGCATAGACGCCGCCAAAAATGGTAGCGCCGACCACTTCATCATGGCCATCGCCATCGATATCACCGGCCGCCACGGTAGCGATAAAGGAGTCTCCAGTTCCGGGATCCACGTACCCATCCGCATAGGCCGCACTGCCCATGTGGACCGAATCGCGAGCATCCACAGAGACCGGCCAGCCATCGACTGGCGTCCCGTCGCCTTGGATTGCCATCACAATCCCACTCGCATTGCCAATGACAATCTCCAGGTCTCCGTCCCCATCCAAATCCACCATGATGGGACTCGACTCACCCGAGGCACCCATATCAATGGGAAAGCCGGGCTTGATATCCGAGTCTGGAGACACATAGAAGACCTTGCGCATTTCGCCTTCGATGCCATCCGCATCCGTGACCCTCACACGAATCGTCACGGCCGGCTGATTGACTCGCTCAAGGCGCCCAACAATCGTTTCGTACCGTTCGGGCTCACTGATCGGGGCCACCACAGCATCCGCTGTTTTGAACGTGGCCAACTCGCCCTCGAACTCGCCTTCGCCACTTCCACTATTCAGTTCGGTCCAAGTGCTTGGCTCGTGCCCATAGCCCACCTCAACCACGTAGCTAAAGGCATCGGTTCTGGAGGAAATTCGACCTTCAATACTGACCTCGGGCGTCACCGCCGGATCAAAAATGGCGTACCAAGCCGGTCCGTCTACTGACACTGACGGCGGAATGTCCCCATCGACGAGCGCATCCATAGCCGCTCCGACATTGACCCGTCCGTATCCGAAAAATGAATCCCAACCTTCTTTACTCGGGTAGGCCTTCGATGTTTTGAGGTCATCTTCGGTGGACCACACATCGTCCACCGTCTGAACCAAGAGTTGGTAAACCTCTCCAGCATTCAGGCTGATTCCCAGGTTGCGCGCCGCTGAATGGATCAATCCAATGACACCTGTGGTGACGGCACACGCACCGGTAGCGCAGGCCCCCGACGGTGCCACCATGACCATTCTAGAACCGTAATTATTACAGTTCCAAGTATTCATATAGCTAAACACGCTCTGATCGGAACTCGCCGTATTGTGCCGAATCGAATGCACATAGAGCGCGTTGTCCAAGACAGCAGGAAAGTTGTGGTGATACGCGTTTTCATCACCCGCAGCGCCCACAATCAATGCCCCTTGGTCGTACGCATAGGCCGCCGCTTGAGTCGTACTCGCCGGGTTGGACAAGGCACCCACAGCCATATTGATGGCGACGGCACCCGAATCGGTTGCAAAAATAATCCCTTCGCCCGCCCGTTGACCATCGGTCACAAAGGAATCTCCAATCCGAACCGGAAGAATCGAGCAGTTCGGACACACGCCAATCGTTCCACCGGAACCTTCTCCGATGTTCTTTCCTTCGCCTGCCGCTTCGCGCATGACCCCTGTACCGTGAGTCCCATGGCTGCGATCCCACTCGCTGTAGGCGTCGTTGTCGTTGCCAAAAAAGTCCCAACCAGAGATGTCGTCTACGTAGCCATTCCCATCGTTGTCCACGCCATCCCACTCGGGGCCAAACGAGGCATAGATAAGGTCAGATGCATCCAAAACATCATCCGATGAATCGCGTCCCGTCGTGATGTCCAGTCGGGGATCATGGGCCCAATCCTGGATATTGACCAACCCATTTGCATCGCAATCGTGGCCGTCTGCCTCAACCCCATCTTCACAAATGGGACTCGGCAACTCATTGGCGTTGATGAACATTTTGTTGCGAATGTCCCCGTGTCCCCACAAGACACCACTGTCGGCGACAGCGAGCAATACATCCCAACGCCCCGTGGTCACTTCCCAAGCTGCATTGGCTGAGATGCCACTGCCAAGGTCTTGTTCACCTTCACGAATCGAAACCAACGACTGGTCCGGAATGTAGTTGATGAGCGCCCAATCTTCTCTCAAATTCGGAGGACAAAGCTCTGGGGTCTCAGGGTCACCACATCCAGTAAAGTAAGCGTCAATCGGCACAGTGGCGTAGGCGAGACTCGCCGTCAATAAAAACGAAACCATAAAAACAACTCCAGAAAGGAAGGCTAACCAACCACGAAACCCTTGCATGCCTCAAATGTCCAGACTCTGTAAGGGTGTGAAGTTTATCTTCACCCCATCCCGGCTTCCCTTTACAATGGAGGCCTCACTGGGAGCGACGCAGGTGTTTCTTTGGCTCACGATTCTCCAAGCATTTGCCGGCTACGGCGATATTGCGCCGGTGCCCGGAGAATATCCAAGCTGGGAAGAGCGAGATGTCCATATTTGGACCAATATGATGCGGGTCGATCCGGAGGAGTTTTTTGGGCCTGGGAACGATTGGGGTGCCCCTTGCGACCTGTCCGACTTTAAGGGCGATGAGCCCATACCCAAAGCCCCGCTGTACTACGAGTTTGACTTGAACGATTCTGCTCGATTCCACTCCAACGATATGCGTGAAAATAGCTGGTTCAACCACACCTCTTCCGATGGGACCAGCTTCGGCGACCGCCTGGCGCGCTTCTACTCCGAAGCCAGTGCTATCGGAGAGAATATCGCGAGGGGGGCTCCAAACGCCCAATTCGCGCTCATCGATATGTGGATGTGCTCTGCCGGCCACCGCGAAAACATCATGAACAGCGCCTACAACGAGATGGGAGCCGGTGTCGATTCCGAATATTACACGCAGAACTTTGGGGCCGGCATTATCGAGACCATGAGCCCCATCGCCATGGGCAACCACAGCCCCAAGAACCCCACCACTGCCATCGACTTTTTGGTCGACTTTCAAGGGGGTATCCCCCAGACCCTCGAGGTCGTCATCAACGGGAAAGCCTACGACATGGAGCTGACCTTTGGAGATCCCGATCAAGGAGTCTACATGGCCAGCCTACCCCTCTCGCCGAGTCAGGGGTGCACCGAGTACTACTTCCAATGGACCATGGCGGGGCGGTCAGGAACGTTTCCAGAAACTCAGAGTTACCTTGCCGGATCGGCCTGTCCGGGCCTAGCCAGTTCGGTGAATCGCCACCTCAGCGAGGAAGATGGCAATAACGGTTTCGACGACACCGACGAAAACATCGCCGGGTGTCTCTGCTCCTCAAAAGGCTCCATGAACGGGAGGCACTTGGGAATGCTGAGTCTGCTGTGCGGGCTCCTCTGGGTGACTCGTCGCTCTTGACGCTCCCACAACCTGAGCGTTCATCGGTTAAAGTGTGCCTGCATCGCGCTGGATGAATGATGAAAAGACTGCTGCTTTTGTTAACTCCGCTTCTGTGCGTCAGTCATGACGCCGCAGCCAAAGACCTCCGTGGCCGAATTGGAGCTGGATTCAACCAACAATTTGGACATGTGTCAGCCCTGTCGGTTCGTTATGCGATTCCGACCAACTCTCATGCCATCAATATTCAGATCGAGGGCAACTTTGGCATCGACACATCGACGACTGCCACATTCGACCCGGAAAAAGACAAGCTCGTCACTGAGCGCAGTGTATTTTCTGGCGGCCGGGTCCTCTACGGGGTCGTTGCCGAAGACAATATGAACCTCTTTGTTGCAGGTGGCGTCGGTATTCTGACGAACAGTGACAGCAACACCGTTCGTCTACAGCCATCGATGGGCGCAGACTTTTTCCTTTTTGGGTTGGACAACTTGGGATTCACTGTAGAGTGGGGCTTGAACATCGACACCGGTGGAACACCCGGAGTTGAGACAGCTGCTGCGGTGGGCGCAGGCGTTCATTATTGGTTCTAATGATCCGACGTTTATTGATTGCTCTGACACTTGGATTCTGCCTGGCGGGTTCTCTTAGCCCAGCTCATGCGGCCTCTTTCGATCCAGATCTGAAGTGGCGGACCCTCAAAACAGAACACTTCAACATCACCTTTCATCAAGGTGAAGCCGCCCTGGCAGAAGAAGTGGCTGGGATTGCCGAGGCCGTCTTTGCCAAGATGACGGAGGAATTGGGCACCATACCCAAACGCCCCACTGAACTGGTCCTGATCGACCCCACAGATTCTGCCAACGGGTACGCCACCCCGATTCCCGTCAATACGATCGTTATCTACGTGACCGCACCCAAAGAAAACTCGGTCTTGTCTCAATATGCAGACTGGAGCGACGCGATTCTCACTCATGAGTTCACGCACACTCTGCATCTCGACACCATCGAAGGCCTTCCCAAACTATTGCGGGCCGCGATCGGTCGAGTAGTCAACATTCATCGAGTCTCCCCAGGGTGGACCATTGAAGGCCTGGCAACCTTACAAGAAACGCGACACACCACCGGTGGACGGGGCCGCTCCAATGTCGCGAATATGATCAAACGGATGGCGGTACTCGAAGATGAGTTCCCCCCCCTCGGAAACATGGATGGTTTTCAAGCCGACCCACCGGCAGGAAACCTTCGGTACCTCTTCGGCCAAGATTTCCAACAATTCATCGCCGACTCAGTAGGCGAAAAAGTCTGGACCAAATGGCTTCATGCCTACGGTGGCGGAATCCCCTATTGGCTACCCACAAAACGCGTCTTCGGTAAACGGCTCGTCCCCCTGTATAAGGACTGGAAACAACACCTCCACGAAAAATATGAAGCGCAAGCGGAGCGCATTCGCGACCAGGGGGAAACCCCTATCAAACTGATTAGCGATGGCGTCGCATCCTGTGCAGGCCCCACGTGGTCCCCTAACGGCGACAGCCTCATCTTCTCGTGCTCCCATCCCGAGGACGGTGCGGCCATCAAGCTTCTGAAAGAGGGGGACAAAAAACCAACAGACTCGGTCAGGGGTGCCTTCGCGCAAGACTTTACCTGGCGAGCGGATGGTCAAGCGGTGTTCTTCTCGGCCACCCATACCGTGGACCGCTTCAACCTTTATGACGACCTGTACTTCCATCAAATCGGTCACAAAAGCGCCAGTCTGATCACACGCGGCAAACGCGTCCGTCAGCCAACCTTGTCACCCGACGGAAAAGAGTTGGTATTGATTCGAAACAAGATTCAACAGAATCAACTGACTCGATTCACGGTCGACCAACACCTTGAAGACATTACCGACCTCACTGACCACACTCAATTGGCCAACCCTCAGTTCTCACCCGATGGCCGTTATCTCGCCCTGAGTATTTGGAAACATGGGGTTCGAGACATCTGGGTTTATACCGCCGATGGAGAGCCCTACCGAAGGGTAACCTCCGACCCCGCACACGACATGGACCCCACCTGGTCTGCCGACGGTCGCTGGCTGTACTTCTCATCCGACAGAAGTGGCGTATTCAATATCTACGCAGTGAAGCTGGATGATGAATCCATCCACCAGATCACCAATGTAGTGGGCGGTGCATTTCATCCCGCCCCCCACCCCGACGGCACCCGCATCGCTTTTGAGTCCTTCAGTAATAACGGAACCGATATTGTAGAGACCTCCTTGGCTTTAGAGCAGCGAACAGTTCGCGGACACCTACCGAGCTCACTGGTTTACACCGGTTCGCTCTCCTCGGTCCAATCCCTCGATAAGCCCGCCAAACCACCGCCCGAAACAGGCACCACCGGCTCGACTTCCGCTCAATACGGCTACCCCAACCTCCCATCAGGCTTGGCTCAAACACACACTATTGGGATGACCCCGGGGCTTCATGGCTACGGCGCGCCGTTCAGTAGTTTTCGTGAACTGCCGGTGTTTAAAAACCCTTGGCTGGAGGCTCCAGAGACAGGACCCGACCTCGAGAATGTCGAGATAAAAACTCTGGACGACAAACCTGAAGAAGAAGACTTTCCGTTCAGCTACCCGGTCAAGCGGTACAACCCCAACGGAACGCTGTTTCCCCCGCGCTATTTGATGCCCGGGGCGACACTGGCCTATGGGGACACCCTCATGGCCATGGTCGGAACCTCCAGTTGGGACACCCTGATGCGGTGGTTCTACAGTGGTTTCCTCTCGTATCGGAGCGATAACGACTACCTCGGCTGGGGTGTGAGTGCCGCATACAACAAACTGTTGCCCGTCTTTACGGCAGGCGCATACAGCTCCACCGTTCGTTACGGCAGCCTATTCTTGGAGTCCCCCCCTCCGGCCAAGGGCGGAACATGGGCACGTTCCATCGTGCAACTGGACAACGTCTACTACGACAAACGAACGACTGGCTATCTCAATATTGCACTGCCTTTAGACGACCAGGCCATCGCTTATGTGCAATGGCGAGGAACCCATCGCGGTCCGCTGACCCCGCTACAGAACTACGAGGTCAACGGGGGGCGTGTTTATCGTCCCGGGCTGCCCACTCGAGGATTCCTGTCATCCATCGGCGGTGGCTGGGGCAAGGGGCGAGGCACATCATATGGCCGAGCGATTTCGGTCGAAAAAGGTCTCTACTACAGCTTCAGCGGAAAAATGACGTCCAAGTACCTGGGCAGCTACAAGCTGAACGAAGAGGACCAAAAAGAAGGGTTCTCACAAATTCAATTTGGGGCAGAACTTCGTCGTTATCTACCGATTCCCTGGTTTAATGACCATGTGTTTTCCGCCAGCCTTTCGGGCGGTGGAACCGTAGGCGATCGGACCCGTTACGGGTCGTACCGCCTGGGCGGAAATTTCGGGGGCGGTGGCTTGTACACACTCCCAGAAGAGTACCGGCCATTACGCGGATTCTTGCCCGGCACCGTTTACGGCGACTGGTATTACCTGGGCAGCTTCGAGTACCGAATGCCACTGTGGTGGATTGATCGCGGTGTGGGGACCATACCCTTCTTCGCTCGGTACTTTTCGGCAGCGGCATTCTTGGACGCAGGACACGCCTTCAACGACCTGCCAAAGGGCGCCGAAGATGAAGAGCCACTGTTACCGCAAACGCTGGTCGGTACAGGCATGGAAATTCGGGGTTCGGCCATCATCGGATACGGTGTGTCCCTCACCATGCGGCTCGGCTACGGCTTTGCACTTCGCGGCCCGGGTGTGCCTTTGGGATCTGTCGAAGGACTGTATGTTCGCTTTGACACGGGTTTCTAATGCCAAGCCTCCTCTCTTGGTTTCTGTTGCCAACGGCTTTAGCCATAGAGCCCTGTCCCTCCGACATCCCCGCACAAGTGCTCAAAGAAGCCTATCGAGACATCCGAACGGGCCGTATCCAGGACCAACCTTATTGCGTGAGTGAGCCCACCCAAGAGCCTTGGAAGGGCTACTACCAGGCATTGAGTGGCGCCATCCACCTGAAGAAATCTCAAGCGCCCGATGCGGTTCAAGACCTACAGGCGGCGCTGAGCAACCCGCTACTGATGGGCCCGCTACGACAAAAAACACAACTTCGTCTCGGTATCGCGCTCCATCAAATTGAAGACTCGGTTGGCGCATCAAAGATACTCTCTGATCTCATCAAAGGTCGGTTGGGACGACCCGGAACACTGCCTGAACCGGGGGGCGTCGATCCCGGCGAAGTGCGCTGGCGCATCGCCGAAGTCCAACGCTCCCTGCAAAATACTCCGACCGAACGCACCACGCTGGAGACACTCTGGACCCACAATCCAACCAGTAGCTACGCAGACCAAGCGCTCTCCCGCCTGGAAACCATGGGGCATGACATCGATCCCATGCAATCCCACGGACAGGAGCTCTATACCCGAAGAATCAAGACTCTAGAGTCCTTGTATAGAACCAAGGAGGCGCTTGCCCTTCGCGAACAATTACCCACATCCCACTCGCTCCGACGGGCACGCGCCTTTGCTGGTGCCGTATTTAAGGCCAAAGACTACGGCCGAGCATCGACGCTTCTTCTTGCTCTCCCTCAACGATCAGACGACGAGCAAGTGTTGCTGGCGCTCGCAAGGGTGAGATCAGGTGATGCCGCGGGATCGATAAAAGTCTACGAACAGTTGGCCAAGGGCGACGGGACAAAAGCCGAACTCGCGAGCTACAAGCTGGGGTATATGGCCTGGGACCAGGGAGAGATGGCGTCCGCTATCCAGCTATTCAAACTGTATATGGAGCAATATCCATCCGGAAAATACAGTGACACCGCCCTATGGTTCACCGGAGTGGCTCAGCTTCGACTCGGCGAAAATAGCGCGGCCAATCGAACGTTCAAGAAACTCGAGGTATCCCACCCCGTGTCGAGCTTGCGACCCGGTGCCGTCTACTGGCAGGCCATGACGACATCCAGTCACGAACGCCACACTCTGCTCCATAAGGTCCGAAACCTATGGCCAAAAACGGGCTACGCGTGGTTCGCTTCACTCCACTTAGACATCCCCTACCCATCGAAGGTCGGCAACTGGGAAGCCCGTCGCATCGTCACCCTCGAGGGGGATGATTGGGAACTGGGTACGGCCTTGTCGAATGCTGGACTGGATGCCTGGGCAAGGCCGCACCTGGAGCGACTCGCTAAAAATTCGTCCTCTTTGAGCAAGACACAACGCATCGCCCTCGCCAATGAGTTGATCGCAGCGGGATCCTACAAAAGCGCCAAACGCCTCGTGCGCTCCTGGTGCGGAAATCCTGCCAGGGCAACCGATGTCGCGCTGATCCGCGCCTGTTGGCCAAAGCCCCACGGCGATGCAGTCCAAGGAATGGCTGCCAAAGCCGGTCTTCCCCCCTTTCTTCCCTTTGCCATTATGACCGCAGAAAGTGCACTCGATCCCAGCGTGACGTCCCCTGCTGGAGCACGCGGCTTAATGCAGTTGATGCCGTTCTTAGCGGAGGAGCTTCACGGCTCTCTGTGGCCAGACTCCCCGTTCGACGCCGATGAAATGTACTCCCCCAACTACAACGCCACGCTGGGTACGACCGAACTCATTCGTCTTGCAGAACAGTTTGGAGATGTGGGTGTCGACCCCTTACCCATGGTCATCGCTGGCTATAACGGGGGTGCCGAAGCGGTAGCGAGATGGATCGAGTCCTATCAAAAGGGCCCATCGTCCGATCTCACCGATTGGGACAGCCGGCCGATGTCTGACCTGTGGGCCGAGTTTATCGGATACAGCGAAACCCGAAAATATGTGCGACGTGTCCTGGGCTATCTGCAGACCTATAGACTCGCTTACGGCGACCTTCCGTCCCAGCCAGCCAAGACATCCAAATCCAAGGCTGAGGGCATTAAAGCCAATGGCTCAACAGGCGCTGAATAAAGGGTCTGAACAAGAAGCGACTCCTCCCGAAGAAGCGCGTCTGTAGCGCTCAAGGCCATCGTGACCTGCCCGCTCATCGCTTCTGAAATCGCTCCAAATTTGGGGGGATCAAAACGAATGGGGACAGCGCGATAGCGATCCGATGCAATACCCGCCAACTCCGCAGTTCGAGCGGTCGCATCCTCCACGGTGCCTGTCCGATCGGCGAGACCGTTGTCTACAGCCTGAACGCCCGTCCAAACACGCCCCTGAGCGACGGCCTCTACAGCATCCAATTCTAAAGACCGCCCCTTGGCCACAATCGACAGGAAACGACTATACACACGCTTCAAGCTGGCCCTAAATCGAATCCGCTGGCCATCCGTAAACCTGGCCTCAGCCGTCATGAGACCTGGATCCGGAGCAGGCCCCATCCACGTTGTCTGTACGCCCAGCCGGGCGAGTGCGTCTCCCAAAACAACCTTTCCACCGACCACACCGATCGAGCCCGTGACTGTGGCAGGATGGGTCCATATTTCGTGGGCCAATGCGGAGATGTAATAGCCACCGCTGGCTGCAACATTGCCAAACACCGCGACCACGGGCTTTTTGTCGACCAAGCCTTCCACGCTGCGAGCGATAAGGTCGCTGGCGAGAGCACTGCCGCCCGGACTGTTCACAGCCAAAACCACGCCTTTCACAGCTTTCGTTTCGGCCAAAGCATCCAAGACGGGAACCACATCGTCCGACGCAATCATGCGACCTCCGCGAACCATCTGACTCCTGCGTTCGACCACAGGCCCCTCGAGATGCACGACGGCGATTCTCTGCTTTTTCCGACGAAGCGCAGGGAGCTTGTCCCGAAATCGCATGAGCCGGCCATATCCCTTGAATGAAGACTCCATAGGCTCTTTACCGAGCACCTCTTCCCATTCATCCCAATCTTGATCGCTGTAGGCCACAGCATCGATCAGCCCAAGCTCTTTTGCCTGATCCGCAGAAATGGGAGACATCGCCAGCATGTCTTCAAGTTGCTCTCGAGGGATCCCTCGGCCATCCGCCACCGCCTCAAGCCATTGGTCCTGAAGACCGCCCAAGACGTGATCCATCGCCTCTCGATTCGCCACTGTCGGCAGACCTCGGGTATACACCTCGCCGAAACTCTTATAGGCGCCCGCACTTTCAAAATCGACGCTAATCCCCCACCGAGACAAAGCGTCACCATAAAACCGCACCGGGGTAGAGACTCCGGTGAGAAAGACCTCCGACGCAGGACACATGCTGATGCGATTGGCTCGGGAGGACAGTAAAAGCGCCTTGTCGCTCATGCCGTCCATATGAAACTCGACTCGCTTACCGGAGTCTCGCACACGACCGATCGCATCTCGCAGTAGATAGACTTGTGAAAGACCGAGAGCGAGCGGGCGAATTTCGATCCGAAGACCACCGACACGCCGATCTTTGGCCAAGTAGCTCAATGTTTGCAGCATGCGCTCAAAGGCCTTCGGCTCAATCGCTTTGCGTCCACCGCCGAGTTCCCAGACCACAACGGTATGCTGACGCCGAACCATAGCCGCCCAAAGCGTCACAAGAATGCGAAACGGTAAAGCTAAAATTGTGAGCACGGCCATGACGGGGATACGGATCACATCGCCTCCAGGCCCCCCCCTTAAGCCATCTCACGGCGCAAAGCCGCACTGAGGACATCGTGAACGACCTGCTGACTCCTGAAGAACTCGCCATGTTCCAAAATGTACCCGAGGAAGAATTGGTCGACCTCGCGATAGACCTGGATGTTCCGGTGCCTGAGGAAATCGACCTCAAAGGGATGCTCGATTCGATCATTCATCAACTCGTCGACCTCGGCGAGCGAGAAGGGCTTCCCTATTCTCCTTACGACACCGAAGATCTTGCAGCGTTGGACGAATATGAACTTCGCGCCATCGCGAAACTGAACGGCATCGTTAACGAGATGGACTCAAAAGCCACCATACGAGGCTTGCTGAAGTCGGGCAAAAAAGTGTACAAAATCTATAGAAAGACACGACCGAAGTCGCAAATTCCCATGTATCTACCCATGCTCTTAGCTCCCCTCGCACGACACCTGGTCGCTCAACGTGGCTGAACCGGGACGAATCTAACGAAACCCGATATGATACCGGGTAATAGGGAGACGCCCATGGCCACCAAAAGCTGCCCCAGTTGCGGTGAAGAAGTTCCAGTCGTAGCGGCTCGGTGTAAGTCTTGCTTCTTCGACTTTAACGAGGAGGTCGAGACCCAGAGCAGCGGTATGCTGGGCATGCTCGGCTTGCTGGCCACCATGGCCGTGATTGGTATGGGTGTGTTCTGGTACCTCCACACTCAAGTCGCCGCAGAACGCGTGGTGGTCGAGGAAGAAACCCAAACCATCATTATTACCCGCAAGTCGGCCGCCAAAACTGAGGCCACTCGCGTTCCCTTTAGTGAGGTCACCCGAGTCGAATATGTATTGGGCGGCGATACCGCTTTGTACGAAATCGTCGCCGTTGGAGTCAACGGCAAGCGCTATGTGGTTCAGGCCTCAAACGATTCGCCTCTCGATGGACGAGCGGAACACGTGGCACGAACAATGGACAAGCCGTTCGAGCGAGTCAAAAACGTCAAAACCTTCGCGGATTGATCTGTGCTCCCCTTGGGCTCGCCAGACCTCGCCATTGATCTTGGCACCTCCAACACGCTCGTCGTGGTTCGGGGCCGAGGGATTGTCGTCGATGAACCTTCAGTCGTCGCCGTTGAGCGTATGGGTAGCGCGCAAAGAGTGGTAGCTATCGGGCACGAAGCCCGCCAAATGATCGGCCGAACACCCGAGAACATTGAAGCGATTCATCCGATTCAAGACGGTGTCATCGTTGATTTCGGGCTCGCTGAAGCCCTGCTCCGAAGCTGCATCGAACGCGCCCTGGGTGCCCGCCCCTTCGTGAAGCCTCGAGTGGTGGTCTGCGTACCCAACCGCTTACAAGACGTCGAACGTCGAGCCATACAAGATGCCGCTCGTGCGGTGGGCGCCAAAGAAGTGTTCTTGGTCGGTAAACCCATCGCCGCAGCCATCGGTGCTCAAATGCCCATCGAGCGACCGCTCGGCAATATGGTCATCGATGTCGGTGGTGGAACAACAGAAGTGGGCATCATTAGTCTAGGTGGCGTCGTCGTCAATCGTTCGGCCCAGGTGGGGGGGAACCATTTCGATAGTGCCATCGCGGATTGGATCCGTGACCGCCACAATGTGCTGGTAGGTCAAAGGACCTCCGAGGACACGAAACTTCAAGTCGGCAGCGCCGTCAATTCAGAGCACTCCAAGACGGCTCATGTCACAGGCCGCGACTTAGCATCAGGGATTCCGCGGGAAATTCGGATCACCAGCGACGACATCTCGGAAGCCTTGGCCTCCTGTCTCGAGCAAGTGGTCGAGTGCCTGCGCGAAACATTGAAAGAAAGCCCTCCGGAGCTGGCAGCAGACATCACGGAGCAAGGCCTCGTCCTTTGCGGAGGGTCTGCACTCCTACCTGGGCTCGATCGCTACCTACGAGACCGGACGGGCCTGCCGATTGTTCTGTCAGAGGACCCCAGGCGGAGCGCGGCCATCGGAGCCGGTTTACTTCTGGACGACCAGGCCACCCTCAGCCGTGTAGCCTACTAGCACAATTCTCCGTCCAGAATTAGTCGAGCTCCCGACACGCCAGGCCCCAACACCAGAGCGACTCCGAGACCCGTGTGTTGTTCCCATGCCACATGTGCGTGTCCGACAATGACCATATCTGCACCCTTGAGTTGGGCTGACACCTGCTTCTGTATAGACGGCCATAAAGATTCTCCTGTGCGAGGTGGTGGGCCAGCAAGAAGCCTGAGAAGAGCCGTGCCGAGTCTTGGACCCATGCAGGCCATCATCCACCGAAACCCACCGCTCCTCAAAATCGCCTTGAGCATGCGGTACCCCAAAGTGGTATCAAATTCATCGCCGTGCCCCAGATAAATGTGTCGGCCATCCACTTCACAGATCTGAGGACCATGAACGATTGCTTTCCAACGATTTCGAACCAGCGGGCCTATACAAAAATCGTGATTCCCCGGGACGAAGCGGAGTTCAACACCGCGATCGACCAATCGGTCGACAGCCTGAAAGACAGGCTCAAAATCCGACTGTATCTGTGCACCGAAATCCCAACCGTAATGAAAAATATCTCCGAGCATCCATAGCGAATCCACCTCGAGCTCATCGAGCCAGGCGATAAATTCCCTCTGTCGTTCGCAGGATCGTCCGGAACAGTGAACATCCGATATGACGGCAACACGCATGACCGGATTATAGAGGTTGCGATGGGAAGTGAAACCAAACCACTGGCTGCTCGAATGCGTCCAGCCACCCTTGAAGAAGTGGTAGGCCAAGACCATATTCTCGGCCCCGAGGCATCCTTTCGCGCAGCACTGCATAGAGGCGACCTCCCGAGTCTTCTATTCTGGGGCCCTCCTGGATGTGGAAAGACCACCATAGCGCGACTTCTCGCTGACCAGGCCGGGCTCAAATTCTTACAACTGTCTGCCGTGATGGATGGCATCAAGGAACTGCGTCAGGTCCTTGCTCGAGTGAAAGACATTCGCACCCTGGAAAAACGAGGAAGCCTGCTGTTCATCGATGAGATTCATCGATGGAATAAAGCGCAACAAGATGCCTTACTCCCACACGTCGAGGAAGGCACTGTCGTACTGGTGGGTGCCACAACAGAGAATCCGGGTTTTCAGATCATCCCCGCACTGCGGTCTCGAAGCTGGCTCCTCACCCTCAATGCGCTCAACGAAGAGGACATCACCTCTCTGCTCCATCGGGCGGTTCAAGACAAAGAGCGTGGTCTGGGTCTTCGGCAACTGAGTTTTCCTGAAGATGCTTTACGCGCCATTTCAAGGAGTTCCTCTGGAGATGGCAGACGGGCCCTAGCGGTTCTTGAACGAATCGCTGCCGCGATGAGCGACAGTTCCAGTACCGATTTGGAAACCGTCACCCAACTACTGGGGCGGCCAGATTTACTTCACGACAAGGATGGAGACACCCACTACGACATCGCCAGTGCACTGATAAAAAGCCTCCGGGGCTCCGATCCCGATGCCGCCCTATACTGGACTGCCCGACTTTTAGAAGGCGGTGAAGACCCGATGTTTGTGGCTCGACGGCTCGTCATTTTCGCCAGTGAAGATGTTGGAAATGCAGACCCGCGCGCGCTGACTCTAGCGGTCAGTACCATGCAAGGCATCCACCTCGTTGGCATGCCGGAAGCTCGAATTCTGCTCGGGCAGGCCGTCACCTATTTGGCCACCGCGCCCAAATCCAATGCCGCTTATTTAGCCATCGATGCGGCCATCGCGTGCGCGAACAAACACGGCCCACTTCCGGTCCCAAAACCACTGAGAAACACCGCCACATCCATCGCTCGAGAGCAAGGTCATGGCGAAGGCTATCAGTACCCTCACGACTTCCCTGACCACATTGTCGAACAAGACTATCTCCCATCTGAACTGTCTTCCCAAGCCTTCTACAAGCCCAGTGAGCACGGCGGCGAAAGAGTCATCCGAGAGCGGATGGCCTGGTGGAAAGAGAGACTCGAAAAACGAAATGAAAGCTGATCCATGGGTGGTAGGCGGGCTGGGCTGTGTGGTCGGTATGGTAGCCTCACCCGTCCTTCTCTTTGGTGTGGTTACGGGCGCATCATTTCTCAGCGACAACGTGAACTCGACTCGATCCGGTAGCCGTAAGAAGCCTCATGACACGGTGGCGCACTCGTGGTCCGATGGGATCGATGCCGACGGATCCGTCACCATCAAACAGTTTTACGGCGCCCACATCTACACCGTTAAGCGGTCGAATGGTTTCGATGTGTACTGCCGCGTCCACATCGGTCAGGCAGACTATTTCCATGACTGCGGTCACTTGGGTACTGTGTCTAACCCACGAGAAGCCCGAGAACTGTGGGGCGAAATCGAGTGGACAAACACTCAGCTGATTGTCGGCGATCCGGAAAAGGGCGGAATTGTGGTACCTCGGAGCGAAATCCAAAACCACCGATAGAGCCCACAAACACAAAAACGCCCTTGAGGCTGAAACCTCAAGGGCGTTTGTAAGGGGCGGGCAGCGATAACCTACTCTCCCACAGGGTGGCCCCTGCAGTACCATCGGCGCCATAGAGCTTAACTTCCGTGTTCGGGATGGGAACGGGTGGGACCTCTTGGCTATCTTCACTGCCCAAAGCAATGTCGTTCATTCGGTGATGAACGAAAGGATACGCACATGAATGTGGTCGACGCAATATCTAAACTGGATTTATGTCTTAGAGGAAAACAAACGGACAATTAGTACCGGTTAGCTTAACGCATTGCTGCGCTTACACACCCGGCCTATCAACCTGGTAGTCTTCCAGGGTCCTTCAGGGAGAATTAATCTCGAGGGGGGCTTCCCACTTAGATGCTTTCAGCGGTTATCCCTTCCGTACGTAGCTACCCAACAATGCCACTGGCGTGACAATTGGAACACCATAGGTACGTCCATCCCGGT
>Ga0163180_10000304_pt1 | contig 28244 bp, 44 predicted proteins | sample AtlANTMetagenome_2_FD_109647 | JGI IMG/M metagenome (GOLD analysis project Ga0163180, IMG submission 109647) | Marine eukaryotic phytoplankton communities from the Atlantic Ocean - Atlantic ANT 4 Metagenome | ecosystem: Environmental > Aquatic > Marine > Oceanic | place: North Atlantic Ocean...
AGTAAACCCAATACTATTTTGGAATGGACTACTAACACTCGTCATAGCACCTGCTATATGGGTGTTTCGTGGTATGTTTATGGAAGTAAAACGCTTAGATATTCTTCTTAATAAGACACGAGAAGAGTATGCTAAACGTGATGATGTAAAAGAAGATATGCACACAGTAATGGATGCATTACAAAGACTAGAAGATAAATTAGATAAGATATTAATAGGTAAATAATTATGGCAAAGTTTAAGGCATTTAAGCCACAAGCCCTAGAACGTATAGCTAAAACAATGGGTTATACAGGGGATATGGGTGGCTTTCAACAGTATCTAGATAGTAATGTTTCATTAAAAGAAAGAATGAAACAGCTAGAAGACTCTGCTATGGAGATGTCTAAGAATGGCACTATTAAACAAACTCAAAAACAATCTGAAGATACAGTAGGTGCATTTGTACCACCACCTACGCAGACATTTGACCCTGTTCAAATGCAACAGGGTGGTATGTTAGGTGCGTTAGCGTCAGGTGTGGTACAAGGCGCTGCACAAACTTTAGGTGACGATAAAAATAAATTATACCAATCTTCACCTACTGGTGGAATATATCCAGCAAATATGCCATCGGAAGGGTATCGTTTTGCTTTCAAAAGTGATGGTACTAGAGTTTCAATTCCTGAAGCTGATTATATGAAACAATTTGGAGATTCTTTTAAATCTACTAATAGAAATACAGGTGCAAGAACAAAAGGTGTAGTTAACTTACCCACTTATGGTGTAGGCACAGCACAACCTCTACCTCAACAATTCATTCCCCAAGCACAATATCAACAAGGACAACAAATACAAGATTTGATGGCTAGACAAGCACAAGCACCTGCATTACCTATGGGTGGTACAATAGTACCTCAAGGCACATTACAGGAAGCAGGGCAAATGGTTAATCCTGCTACAGGACAATTAACAGGTGCAATACAAACACCTATAGCACAGGCTACTACAGCACAAGCACAAGCACCTGTAACAACTCAGGTTGCACAAATAACCCCTACAACAACACAACAAGACGTAGCACAGCTACAAGCACAGGCACAACAAACAGCACCACCTGTTACAACACAAGCACAAACTGCAGGTGGTACATCTGTATCTAACCTTAATGCTGCACAAGGAACTGCCATTGAAATGCAGAACCCTGTGCAAAGACAGATACAGCAAGGTGAACTTATATCACCTGCTGCAAATGCACAGACAGCATCACAGTTTACTGAACAGATAGAATCTGCCACAGCTACACCAACAGAACAGGCTACTGTAGCAGGACAACTTGCACAGCTAACAGCTAATTTCGATGCAACTAACCCACCTGCGTGGGCTGCAGGAGCATTGAGAGGTGTACAAGCTATAATGCAACAGAGAGGTATGGGTGCATCTAGTATAGCAGGACAGGCGATGGTTCAAGCTGCACTAGAATCAGCTTTACCCATAGCATCAGCAGATGCACAGACACAAGCACAGTTTGAAGCACAGAATTTAAGTAACAGACAGTCTAGAGCAATGTTAGCTGCACAGCAACGTGCTCAGTTTATAGGGCAAGAGTTTGACCAACAGTTTCAAGCTAGAGTACAGAATGCTTCACGTATAGGTGATATAGCTAACATGAACTTTACTGCTGAACAGCAAGTAGCATTAGAGAACTCTCGTAATGCAAACACAGTTAATTTAAATAATTTATCTAATAGACAGGCAATTGTATTAGCTGAAGCATCTGCTTTAGCAAACATGGATATGGCTAATCTAAGTAATAGACAACAAGCTGCAGTTATGAATGCACAAAACTTTATGCAAGTTGATATGGCTAACTTATCTAATAGACAGCAGACTGAACTATTTAATGCACAGGCTAGACAGCAATCAATGTTTACAGACCAAGCTGCAATCAATGCATCTGCACAGTTTAATGCTACATCTCAGAATCAAGTAGACCAATTCTTTTCACAATTACAATCACAAGTAGGACAGTTTAATGCATCACAGGCAAATGCACAATCACAGTATAATGCAGGTCAAGTAAATACAATTGAAAGATTTAATGCTGAATTAAATAATCAACGTGAGCAGTTTAATGCACAGAACAGATTAGTTATTGACCAATCAAATGCACAATGGAGAAGACAGATTGGCACAGCAGATACTGTTGCAATCAATCGTGCAAATGAATTAAATGCGACTGCACTATTAGGATTATCTAATACAGCTTATAATAATCTATGGCAACACTATGGTGATGTTATGGAATGGGCTTGGACATCATCAGAAAATAATGCAGAAAGAGTGTTGCAAATGGCTATGGCAGAATTAGATGCTAAAGTTAGAACCGACTTGAAAAACCTAGATGCTGAAATAGGTGAAGCTACAGCAATAGGTGGTCTTGTATCTGACTTATTCTTTAAACCGATAGCAGGTACTTTATTTGGAGGAATATTTGGATAATGAGTTATTTTAATGAACCAGCTAGATTAGCAATGTTAAATATAAAAAATGAACTTGATAAAGAAGAAGAAATGGAAAAGCCTATTGAAAATAAAGGTTTATTATCTAGGACTAATCCTATGTCAAGTAAAGAAAACAATCAAAAAGGTAAATCTGAAATTGAAAAAGTAATTGAGTATGCTCGTAATATAAGAATGGAAATGAGGAAATATAAAAATGCCATTTAGAAAAACACCTTCATTTGATGCACCTATTCCGGGTCAATCACTAACATCTGAACCTAGAAATAGACCTTGGAGAAATCCACCTCAACTAGACACAGTTGAAGATGCAATGGAATATTATCTTCCTCGTTTATCTTCACCTGAACTAGCACCTAGATTACTAGATGTAATAGAAAGAGGTATACCTTTAACATCACTAGCTGAAACAATTGTAACAGGTGGTGCAATGCAAGGTGTTCATAGTATTGATGTAGGTATTTTAGTTAGTCCTGTACTTGTTGAGTTTATGAAAGGTATGGCTGAGATAGCTGAGATAGAATATAATTTAGGTGATAGAGATAAAGACGAAGAAGCTGACCCACAAGTGCTTCAAGATGCTATGCGTAAATTAAAAGAAGTTAAACCTATAATAGAAGAAGCTAGTGAAGCCGTAGAAGAATTGCAAGAAGAGAGAACTGTAGGTTTAATGGAAAGAAGGAGTGAGTAATGGGATTTAGATTATCGTCAGCAATTGCAGGATTTGCAACAAGAACATCAGAAAATTTAGATGAGTTACAAACTAAAGCAGATGATATAGCTAAAACTGCTGCGGCTAGATACGCAAATGAAGCATTACAGGTACGTAAAGAAAGAATGAAATCTAGACAAGATTACCTTGAAGCTGCAACATTTTTAAAAAATAATTATGGTTTAAGTAATAATCAAGTTGAAGTTGTTTTATCAGGGGGTATAGCAAATAAAGATTTGTTTGTAGAGAGAATGAAAGATGTAGAAGATGCCGCATATACTTCAGCAAAAGCTAATGGCGAAGATATGTCTAATTATAAATTTGATAAAGTTGCAGGACTTGGACAAATATTTAGTGGTGAAGAGTCAGGAGATGGAAGAGCAATTATAGAACAGGCTAAACTGTTTGCATCTAGAAAGTCGCCTTTTGCATCACCTGATATGCAGTCATTAGGAGATTCTATATCTAAATCTACTAAAACTATATTTGGTGCAATAGGTCCTGAGTATGGAATGCAACAGTTTGAAGCACAACTAAAAGCACAAGCAGGTGAAATGCCAGAGGAGTATGATATAACTACAGGTTTTGGTGATACAGGTTTAACTGCCACCTTAACAGGGCTTTCACAAGAAGAGAAAAGAAAAATACAACAATTTGATGCACAAATAAAGACAACAAACTTAACTAATGACCAGTTAGAAAAAAACAATGCATGGATTGACACTATGAAAATGGCTGAGTTAGAGAATTTAAATTTAAGTAATGATTTATTAGGTGTAAAAATTGACAATGCTGATTTAGAAAATATTAAACTAGGTTTTGAAACTTCTATGCTTAATGATAAACTAACTGATTGGAGAGATTGGGGAAAAGATTTAAATAAGAAACAAAAAGAAGCTGAACTAGCAAATATTATAGCACAAACAATAAACGCAGGTGAAACAAGTCCTACAAATGTATTGGGTGGGCTGTTAAAAGAGAGGTCAAGAATTGAAAGTGGAAAATTAGATGGTCAATTTAAAACAAAAGAAGAGAAAGCAGCAGCTATTGAACAACTATCAATTGAGATTACACGTACCCAAGCAGTTATTTCTACTCTATATGAAGCACAAAGAGACACTAGTCCTGACATAACAGGCATGACAACTATGAGTGCTTATGCTGAAGAGTTTAAAGAGCAACAGTATGATAAGATAGGAATATCTGATGTAACTGGTATATCTATATACACAGATAAAGAGGGCACAAAACATGGTGAAAATTCTCCAGCATATATAGAAGCTAAAGCACAAGCAGATAAATTAGCCCATGACAAATTTAAAAGAGTATTTCTTCCCGGTGGCAAAGCATTAAATGCAGCGGCTGAAACTATATCAAATACCTTTGACTCAGTTGGGCAAAAAAATATAGACGACAAAAATACAATTGAAGAATTTTCAAGTATGCCTATAGAAGATGTTTTAACAGGCTTGGTTAATAATGAAAAGTTTAATAACACTAGAGAAGGAAAAGCAGATTTAATACTTAAAATAAAAGGAATGTATAAAGATAAAGTAGATGCTGGTGAAATGGAAATGCCACAAGATACTGACCTCATTAAAATGCTTGATGATGCTATAGCAAATAAAGGTAAACCTAATGCAGAAAAACAAGCCTTAATGGAATTAATCGGTGGAGATGATACAGCAGAATCAACAGTTGAATTAGATATAAATACCCTTAACCTTGATGAAATAAGTTTAAGTAGTAACATTAAAGGTTATCTAACAGATAAAACTAAACTAATTGAAAACTATAAAAATGCAAAAACTATAGAAGAAAAAAATTCAGTTAAAGAAGATATTAAAAAATTATTAATGAAACCAAAAGCAGCTGGTGGATATGCTTTATCAGAAGAACAAGCTTTAAAACTTATACCTTTTGTAACAGACTATCAACCAAAGAGTAATTAAATGGGTAGTAAGTTTGATATATTTTTTGAAGATAATTCTGTAAAAACATCATCTAAAAGTAAAAATAAATTTGATGCATTTTTTAAAGAAGAAGATGATGATACAATTATTAAAACATCTAAAAATAAATTTGATGTGTTTTTTGATAGAGATGAAGACAAAGATATAGAGCCACTTATAAAAGCAGATGCCTATGAATCAGATGCTGTAGGTATAGACGCATGGGCACAAGACCAAGATAGAATGAATGACTTATCTAGCTATATGATTTCAAGATTTGGTGAGGAGAATGGTCGCAAGAAAAAAGAAGAGTCTAATGAAGATTACATAAAAAGATTTATAACCCATGCTAGAAAAATAGAGGGTAATAGTATAGGCTTGATGGGTCAGATAGATTATCTTCGTGGTGCAGATGATGATGAGCGAATAGCTTTCGGCACAGTGTATGATGAATATTTAAAACTACCTAGTTTTTGGGAGAAAGGTGGAGATAGTAGCGTAAGGGCTGTTAGAGATACTGTAGGACATTTTTTATTTGACCCAATTAATTTATTTAGTTTTGGAGCAGGTCGTTTAGCTGCATCAACTGTTGGTAAAGTAGCTGTAAAAGAAGGATTTAAAAGATTTATACCTAAAAGTGCAGTTATTAGAGGTGGATTAGCAGGTGGTGCTGTTGCTAGTGCAGAAACTGCAGCATTTGATGTAGGAATGCAAGATGTAGAAAGAAAAGGTTATGTAGGAGATGCAAGACCTGACGATGATATAGACTTATTTCAAACTGCACTTGCATCAGGTGCAGGTTTTCTTTTAGGTGGTGCTTTAGGAAGTTTAGGTGGACTGTCAAGAGGTACATTATCAGCAGAAGAATTAGCTAAAAAAGGCAAACTTAAAAAAGCAAATAAAAAAACAAGTCTATCTAACAAAGCAGATGAATTATTATCAAAAGAAACTGATATAGAAGGATATGACCCTAACAAGGGTGCATCACTAGCTGATGCTACAGAAACAATTAAAAAGTTTCAAAGAAAAAAAGCTGCAGAGATGAGAGAAAAAGGTGTTCAGTATACACCTGAAGGAATGTATAAAGATACACCCTTTCTAGAACCTCAAGTATTGTTAGCTTTAAACAGAAAAATGTCTAAGGTTGTATATAACTTAGCTGAAGAAGACCCAAATATATTAACTAAGTATAAGAGTAATATAAAAATATCTGATATAGTACAAGAGACTTTAGAAAAGGCTGCACAAGAGGGTGATGATGGCATATCTAAGGATATGTTAGATAGAGCATTGAGAAAAGAGGGTATAACATCAGATGAATTTCTAGATTTTATGGAAGTTAATGATGGGTTTACTCAAATGGCAAGAGGTACAAAATCAGAAGCAGGTGCAACACTAGCAGTTGATAGTCCTCTAGGTAAAATGAGAAAGGCTTTATTAGATTTAACACCTGACGCAAAGAATAGACTTGATACATTATTTGGTAGGTCAGAAGAAACAACAAATGCAATTGGGTCATTCTATAATTTATTTAAAAGACTTGATAGAGAAAGAAGAGCATTGATGGTTACACAAATTGCAACTACAGCTAGAAACGTAGCTACAGGTGTATCTGTACTAGGTTTTGATACTGCAGCAAATATAATGGAGTCTAGTTTGTATCATGCAGGTAAAGCTGTAAGAGCATTGGCTAGAGGAGAGGGTAGTGTAACAGGTTTTAAAAAAGGATTTGATGATTTATTTAAAGATAGTACAAATCTATTAGTTCTTATGGTGAATCAAGGTAAAGCAAAAGAAATGACTGACTTTATGCTAGAAAATAATCCTAGACTTGCTAAAATAATTGATAGAACATTACAAGAAGTAGGAGAAGGTGAAGGGCTTTCAGGTTTTTCAAGAGCGATGAACACTTTAAATGCCATGCAAGATAGAGTATTTAGAAGAGCATTTTTTGCACAGGCAATTGAAAGAAAATTAAGAAGAGCAAACATAGGTGATACTGCTGAAAATATATATAGAAAAGCAGATGGAACAGTAGATGAAGACCAAATAAAAGCACTAGGTCTTAAAAAAGATAGTCGTATTGAAGGACTAAATTATATATTTGCACTAGATAAAGAGATAGATGTAGCATATTTAAAAGACGCTGTTGAAGAATCTTTAGCAAATACTTTTGCACTGATGCCTAGAAAAGGACCTGCACATCATTTTATAAAAGCAATAGAAGGATTGCCGGGTGTTCCTGTTATAGGTACAGGTGAGTTTCCGTTTGCTAGATTTATGGCAAATGCAATGGCATTCCAACTTAAATATAGCCCATTAAATGCTGTGGGTGCTAGTATTAGTTACCTTTCTAAGAAAGCATTTAATAAAGGTGGAAAGATAACTCCTGCTGAAAACCAACTTATGAGAGAAAACTTTTCGAAAGGAATGGTTGGAACAGCAGCACTATATACTGCAGTAAAATATAGAGCAGAAAATCAAGATACTAAGTGGTATGAAGGTATAAATAAAGAGGGTAAAACAATTGACCTTAGACCTTTCTTTCCTCTTGCACCATACTTAATTGTTGCAGATGCAATGGTAAAATATGCAAATGGAGAGACAGATAAACTATCAGGAAGAGATATATTAGAGGGATTTACAGGAGCACAGTTTAGAGCAGGTGCTGCATCATATACTATAGATAGATTTTATGAACTACTTGGACAAGAGGGTAGTGTTACAGGAGAGCAAGTAGGCGAAACTGTAGGAACATATATAGGTGAATTATTTGGTGGTGCTTTAACACCTCTTAGAGTGGTAAAAGATATTCAAGCAGCCTTTGATGAAGAAGCTGCAATTGTTCGTGATACGAGACAGGTAGAAGGAGAAGGTGGAGTACAAAGAGGATTTGACTCATTTTTAAATGCATCTTTTCATAAGAATCTACCTGCATTTTTTGGAACTGAAAAAAGTTTACCTGCATTACAGTCTCCTACACGTAGTGACTATGTAAGAAGACAGTCACCTTTACTTGGTCAACTTTTAGGGTTAAGATTTGTTGAGAGAAGAACTCCTGTTGAAACAGAACTTGTTAGACTAGGCTATGAAAATTATGAAATCATGCCATCTAAAGGAGATAAACTTGTTGATAGTTTAATTAAAAGAGAACTCGCACCATTAATAGAAGATGTTTTAAGTACAGTTATAGCTACACCTGCATATGAAAAATCTAGTGAAGCTGAAAAAAAGAACATGGTTAAAAAACAACTTGAAAAGTTTAGAAAATATGCAACAGAGATTGCAAAAGAAAGGTCGACTTATACTGCATTAGTAGAGGAACAAAAACCATTTACACCTTTTGAGAGAAATGAATTTATGAGAACACCAAGAGATGTTCGTAAATTAGCTGATGAATATTTTATGAAACACTATGGTGAAACTGTAGCTGAATCAGGTAGATACAGAGAAGGTAAAGCCATAGGTTTAGCTTTAGCTAAACTGTATCAATTTTAGTTATCTAGTATCTCCACTACCCCCTAACACTCCTCGTGTTTTTCTTGACTGTAACTTATCTAAATTATCTTCCATAATCTTACCTAGATTAATATCAAAATAATCAGCTAACATAGCACAGTACCATAGCACGTCACCTATTTCCCCACCAACGTCTACATTTAATTTTTTATCACGTATTATTTTTTTAACTTTATTAGCAACTTCACCTGCTTCACCTGCCAACCCTAGAGATAAATACTCTAGGGCTTTGTCAGGGGGAAATATAGCAGTTGTCTTTGCTTGTTCTTGATAAGAGTTGGCAGTTATCATACTTTTATTTTTATTGTCCATAAACTTTTTTACCTCTTCCTCTAGATTCATATTTCTTTACCCTTTTTAAATTTACAAAGTAAGCGAAACTAAATCCTCTCTCCCACTCACGATGTTGCATAGTGTTTAGAGGATAAGGACTTCTAATCCTGCCCTTTCTAAACGATTGTATACCCTTCTCGTATTGTATACGTAAAGGTGCATCAAATTTAGATAGCTTATTACCTTTGTGGTCATATCTATTTATCATTCTTACCTTTCTCCTTTTCTTGTTGAGGTTGCTCTTCAGGTTTCATAAAAAACTTTTGTAACATTTCTAGCTTATCGTGGTAGTCAGCAATCTTGCCTAACTCTTCCTCGATAACAGCTTGTATGTCCTGATGTGGTGGGTCTCCAATACCTACAGGGTTAGTTAGCAATACTTCCATGTTTGCTATCGACCTGTTTATCATACCCATATAATATGTTCTTGCTGAACCTAATAGTATATTTCTCATATTAATTCTCCTCTTCTTTAAATGCTTTAATAACGTCTGATGAAAATAGTTTCTGTAGATTTAACAGGTACATTCTAGATGCCATGTTATCTCCACCTGAAACACTTCGTTTATAGTCTAATTTATTTATAATCTTTTTTAGACTCTTTGTGTCAAAGACAAGAGTAGCAAAGGTCTCATCACCAATACATAAATTATGAAACCAATAATCAGATTCTGTAGTGTTAATACCACTTGGTTTTCCATAACACTCATACTCAATTGCTATATTACCTGTCTTTTGCCACACATCTCTCTCACTTTTAACTTCAATCTTTTTATTCTGAAGCATATCAGCTACAAGTTTTTCTCTTACCTTTCCGTATTCTAAATCTATATCAAATTTTTTTCTATTATCAATACTTGGTTCTAAGTTCTCCATAATATACTCCTTTCTATGTTGCTACAATATCAACTACCTCGCATACTCCTGCTGTACAAGCTAGTTCTTTACTACCTGATGTTGTGTCTATGCCTTTTTCAAACTCAGATAGTTTACTCCAATCAATATTCTCAGGCATTTGTTTCATAAGTTCTTTATACTTATCTTTATTAATAGCTTGATAAGGTGCTTGTGCATATGTATGGTCACTATGTGGTAAGAAACTTATACCTGATATATCTTCAAAGTTTTCATATACCCATGCACCTACCTTTAACCAATCATTTTCTTTGACTGATATAGTTACAGACGGCTTATGCTCACACCAATACTTCTGAAAGATAGCCCATGTATTCAATTGGTTTATAGAACTTAATTCTGTCTCTGCTCCTTCAGGTGCTTTCATAGGAAAGCTAAACACTGTAGTGCTATCAGGTTTCATAACATCAGGTTCATTAGGAATACCTGCAGATTTCATAAACTCAGTTAATGGGTCTTTGTTGTCAGCACGTACAGTGCGAATGTAATACTCGCTATATCTAGTATGTATGCCACTTGCACTATCCACGAGTTGAGAAACAGTACCACTTGGTTTGACACAAGTGATGGCAGTTGATTGAGGTATACCCAAAGCCTTTGCATATTTTTTGTTTGTTTCAATTGCTTTCTCCTTTAACTTTTCTAAGATACCACCTACAAATGTTTCATCAAAAACCATTTGACCATCTTCTAAATAGATTGTGTTATAACTATTTAATAATTTACTATCCATAATACCTGTCAGTGATACACCAAGCAATCTTTCTTCCTCTGTATTATCTTTCCATATCTTACGTAGATATTTAAAGTCTGTAAGTGTAGCTTGAAGTGTGCCAAGTATTGTAGCAATCTCTACCTTTTCAAGAAGAGTTTCTTCTGTATCATCTTCTCTTACTACAACTTCAGATAGATTACAGAACTGATATGGTCTAAGTATAATTTCACTACAAGGGTTACAACCAAAAGCATGGTTAGTATCTCTTCTTTCATTCTTACCTGCTTGTTGTCTAGCTGACTCTCTATTAAATATGCCACGCTCACCTGACTTACTTTCAACAAGAGACAGCCACTCACGCATAAATGTTTCCATACTAATCTTACCTTTGTATGCTACACTATTATTAGCCAATGCTCTTTGTCCTTCATTCTCCCACCATTGACCTGACTTAGCATATCTCATTTGGTCATCACCTAAATTTGAAAGACTGATGAGGGCAGAACGTCTTACCCCACCAACGACTACAACCTCACCAATCTTACACATTATGTCGTGACATTCTATTGGATACAATCTTCTACCTGCTGCACCTTTAAATATACCGACACAAAACCGATAAAAGTCTACGAGGGGTTCAGGACCTGATGCTCTCCCACCAAATGTTTTAAGTCTAGCACCTGCAGGTCTGACATCTTCAACATCAAACTCAGGAACTTGACCAACATATAGCATCGCAATAAGTTCTCGTACTGCCCTTGCCCAACCTGACCTAGAATCGGCAACTTTAATTACTGTTGTACTATCTTCAAAATGTTCATTAACAATAGGAAGTTTATCTACATTATCTCTCTCAACTGAGAAACCTACACCTGTTCCACACATAAGAATATACATGCACTCATCAAAAGCACGAGGACTATCTACAGGTAGATACGAACAGTTATATCCTGCTACATTACATTTATCTAATGCTTTACCTGCAGTCATTAATGCTCTCATGCTTGGCATAACATTTAAGTTAGCTATATTGCTAAATATTTTATCTTGTAAATCTACAGACAAATCAAGATTATGTTTTTTAGAGACATGTGTAACCATGTATTGCACATATCTATTGACAGTTTCTGTCCATGTTTCTCTTCTTCCATCTTCTTCTAACCATCTAGCATAGCGTGATAGTGCAATAAAGTTTTGGTAATCTGTTGGTAGTTTTATGTCATTATTCATCTTTTATCTCCTGTGTTACTCTTATATTTTTAATCTTAACTCCATCTATATCGTGTATGTATTCACGCATAGCATCTTGAAACTCTTCTGTGACATCTCCATCTGATGGCATCATATACTCATCAGGGTCAATGTCTAGGCTAATAAATATTTTAACTTGTATTCGCATTTGTAATACCTATTAACCTACTCAAATACCATTGTGCTTTCTTTAAATCTTCAACACCATTTTTATATCTATATCTCCAAAGATATTTAATTATATTACCTTGTAAGTAATACTCATATCCATCACCTGTTGCAGCTTCGATAGCATCAATACATTCTATACCACGTTGATTGTAATGTGGTGGATGATTAACCATATCTTTTTTTGTCTTTATCTTTTTTGTTTCTTTTATAGTCTCACCCTTTTCAAATTCTATTAGTTCTTTTATTGTTGCATTCATTAAGCACTCCCCTTTGTTTTTGATTTAAAGTTTAGTTTGATTACATTACCTGTTTTACTTTCTATTGTCAAGCTATCTTTTTCTTTTTCTTCTGAAAAATCATTGTTTGATGCGTACTCATCTAACATATACATAAGTTCAGCATCTTCATGCATTATAGGTATAACACTACACATCATTCGACATAGATGCCATAGGTCAGATATATCTTTTTTATTCATAGGATTTTTACCTGACGTAGCTATATTTATAACTACACTCCCACTCCATTCAAATGTATTTGGTTTTACTATTGGAGTTAGCTGTATAATAAAATCTTCTTTTCTTAGTATCTTTGTATCAATCATATTTTTCTCCTCTTTATTCCTTTAAAAGCTATAAAACTTTTATGTTTAGTACGTTTTTTCTTTTTCTCTTTTAACCAATCTTCAGGTATGATTCTATCATAATATCTAAAACCATTTTTAATACACCAATCTGCATAATTAGATTTAGCACCCTTACGTATCTTAGACCTGCTATTTGTAAATACAAATCTTATGTCTAGTTCAGGGTGCTGTCTTTTTATACACACATGTTTACGTCTATCTATTGCAGTAAACCTACCCTTTGTTTCTATTATAATACCATTAGGTAATATAAAATCAGGGGTATAGGTGCGATATGTTAAATCTTCCCATTCAATCTTAACCTTTTCATATAAAAACTTTACACTTAATTCAGTTAAATAATCTGCAAGAGAATGTTCTAACCCACTCCTATACCCATGCTTACGTGCTATTTGCCTAGCACTATATGCAGACATTAGAAATAAAATCTAAATGGAAGATTAGAAGAATGTGTATGCCCATAACCTAATGCTTTCATTTCATCACGCACTAGCTTTTCTGCTTCCTTTCTTTGTTCTATAGCACTACGCAAACCTTCTGTTCTACGTTCTCTATATTCTTTTTTCATTTCTAAGAGTTCATTTTCTTTTTCTTTAATCATTTCAGCTAAATCATCTATTGTTGTAGTCATAAATTACTCCTTTCTTTTAAACATAACCCACTATCTTTGGGTTCTTTGCCTGTGACATCACGGCAGGTTTCTCTTCTAAAGTTTCCCAACACTCAAAACGAAACTCACAAAAGCTGCAATCTTTTCCGAGTATCTTATTGCCTGTTAGTTTACCTCTGAAGGTCTCATCTTCAGCTTTAAAACATCTTTCAAACTTATTCTTTGCAAGACGCTTAGCTGTATCTTTTAATTTAGTTATTTCTTTTGATAAGTCAATGCCTGTAGCAGGAATATATTTAAAATCTGCATTATTTTTATTTATAACCCACCAACCACCGACTTTCTTGCCTGATGCTTTTGCATAACCTGCAAGTTGTCCGACATATCCGAATGGGTCACTCTCTGATACAGTATCAAAAGATACAAATTTATTTGTATAAGACCATGTGGATGCAGATTTAATATCATCTACTGCACCATCTACTACTAGGTCATATGTACCTTTTATATTTGACTTACCTAATTTTAATTTGACTTCTTTACTATCTTCAAAGTCTACACCTGCTTCAGTTAGCAAACCTTTAAATACAGCTTCAACTATATCACCTAGCATAAAGTTAAGTATTCTTTTAGGTGATTCTACTTTCTTATCAGGTTTGTTTTTTTGAAACCAAAGTTGGCAGTAGGGTCTGCCGATATTAGACATTCGTAATCTAAATGTACTATCCTCTTCACGAGAGAATTGTTTCTTTAGTGCATCACGAATATGTGACACAACCATTTCGATTGTGTCATCACTCATACCTGCAAGACCCTTACCTGCTTTTTCAAGGTAGGTATGTAACTTTAATTCAGCTACTGAGTTCATTAAAACTGTCCGTTGAACTCTTCGTCAGTAACTTTTACAAAGTCATCAACTACCTTCTCATCCTCTTTGCTAATAGCATCCTCAGTGTTACCTGCCTTATCCTTCCAAGCGTTAAAGATATATACGTTGTAGTTTTCAATCCACTGCATGAACTCAGCGAAATGGTCTTGGTCTTGGTCTACAATCTCAATTGTGTCTTTATTAACAGTTGCTACAGGAATATAATAAGTGTTACCACTTGGTAGCTTTCTTTCTTCACTTGCAAGTGCTATCTCGTGTTGCAAAGTAAGATGTTTCATAGAAGCTATCTTAGATACAGCATCACCCATAACCTTGAAAGCATCTCTATTATCTATCTCCCATATGAAAGGTAGATTTGCAATCTCCATTGCATCATTACCATCAACATTGAGTACATTACTAGCTGATAGAGTACCGATTAAAACACGAACTCTCTTAATACTTTTTAAGAGTGCTTTTGTTTTATCAGGTAGTGAAGCATAGTCTTTGACGAAACCTGTAGGTTTGCCACAGTTAAAACCACCCATGTTATCCTTTAAATCTACATTTAGATTATCGGACATAACAGTTTTAACATAAAAACCTTTGCCACCTTCAGGCTTTACAAACTTTTTGTACATAAATCTCTGTACATAAGGTCTGATTTTTACATCATCAGAATAGAAAACATTATTATTATTTAAGTCATCTATTCTATAGACACCACCATTTACTATGGCAGCTTGGGTTTTTTTACCCTTCACTTCAATCTCACCCATGATTGGGGAGTGAGATATTTTTAACCTCGCAAGTTGCGAAGTCTGTTTATTTTGTGTCATGTCTGCATTCATGCCCATTTGTTGTGCCATTGCAGAGAAGTTATTTGTATCAATTGTATTATTATCTAACATAATTATATGCTCCTTTCTAATTTGAATGTCTAGTTATATCAGGCTATGTCTTTCGTGTCAAGCCAATTATTACCTATTTTTGCTTCTAGTTCTAGAGGAACATTCAGATTAATATTAAACTGACTGTCAATAATATCTTTAAGATTACTATTTGTATTCTTAATAACATTAATAACATCTTGTTCCTCATTGGGGTGGACATCTATAACAATACTATCATGCACAGTATTTACGATACATGATTGTAATTTATCTAATTGTTTTTCAATATCCAACAACACCACAGGTACAATATCTGCAGTTGCAAATGATTGTACAGGAAAGTTTTTTATCTGTGTAAAGAATGTAACAGAACCATTTGACCTTCGTTCTACAAAGGGAAATGAAAACTCTCTACCTGATGGTGTTGTTATCTTGCGTGTACTCATAGCTTCTTCAGCCAACTTAGAATGCCAAAGGGAAATGCCTTTGTATTTCTGCGTGAACTGTTTATAATATGTTGCTTCAGCAGGAGTTCTCCCAAATCCTGTTGCTCCATAGAGGGGTGCAAAGGTATGGGCTTTTGCTTCCTGTCTCGTAGTCTTCTGACCACTCTCCGAAATAACTTTTGCAGTGTAGCTATGTACATCAAATCCATCTTCAATCTCCTTCATTGCTGTTTTATCCTGTGACAAATATGCAGCAGTCCTAAACTCTAATTGTGCAAAGTCTGCTTCAAGTATCTTGCCACCTTCCCACCTAGATATAAATACTTTCTTAACAGGAAATGTACCACCTCTAGGCATGTTCTGCATGTTAGGGTCTGCTCCACTGAACCTGCCTGTGGCTGTTCTGTGTTGTAATAATCTAACATGCAATAAATTATCTGATTTTAAATTGTTATCTATACCATCTATAAAAGAAGATAAATAACTATCTAGTGCTGACAGACGTATGGCTTTTGATAAGAATGTCTCAGCTTTCTTCATGCCTTTCTGCCTAGCTATGGATGTAAGTAACTCTAGATTAGCCTTAGATGTACTCCAACCATGTGCAGAAATCCACTTAGAATTAGGTGCTGTAAACTTCATACCTGCAATTTCTTTTGTTGGCATAAATAAATAGCCTAATGAATTACATGTAGGACATTTATTCTCCTTAGCAAAAGGTGTACCATCTTTTCTAATCTTACGTATCTTTCCTTTGCCATCACATTTTTGACATCTTATCGCCTTAGTTTTATAAAGTATATTAGAATGTTCTTTAACCTTTCTTTTATACTCTTCAATGTGCATATGTGGAGATAACATAACTGTCCATTGTTGTTTATCTTTTGGCTTTCTACTATATATTAACCAAGATAATTGTTCAGGACTATTGAGATTGATAGGTGTGTCACCCATGAAATCTCTAACCTCTGCCTGTAAGAACTCTTCAATCTCTTTCTTTTCTTTTGTAAATTCTTCTTTAACGCTACTTAACTTAGCCACATCCACACGAAAACCATTTCTATATATATTAGCCAAAGTAAGGGCGACACGATTAGTAAGACTAACTGTATTAGTAAGCCCACTATATTCTTCGGTAGAAAGTTTATTAGTAATCTCATTATATAACTCCTTTGTAGCATGTAAGTCACTACTTAAATAAGATGATAACTCATCAGGTGGTATCTCATCTACACCCATGCCTTGTTTAAAATATTCTTTTAGTGTGTCCTGCTTCTTTGTATCTAGGTTATATCTTTCAGCACACATCTCTAATGACAACGCTTGTTTCTGTCCACGTTGTAATACATACTCACCTAGCATAGTATCAAACACATCACCATTATATTTAAAGTTACTTTCCCATAACCACATTAAATCGTGAACGATATTATGTCCTATAAGAACTGTTGTCTTATCTAGTAACTCTTGTATTTTGTTAAAGTAAGATGCATCCTCATCCATTCTGTATAAGTATTCATCTCCACTTTCAGTTAAAGCACCCACCATAATCAGACTATTGTCAGATTCAAATGGGTCTAAATGTAACTTACCCTCACGTTCAGTTACAGTATTTTCTACATCAAGAACTAATTTCATTTTTTATACTCCTTACTACTTCTATGGCACTATCTAAAGGCATCTTAAACCACTCACATTTTTCTTCTTCAGCTATCCAACTAGCCCTTTCATGGGCTGTGCTTTCAGCTACTTTTATATCTGTAACAGGAACAACAAACTCTACCTTGTAGTCTCTGAAAGGTGAACAAGTTTGATAGTTTAATAGCCTTTTATTAACATCAACTGCCATACCTATTTTTACCCAACCTTTCCATGCAGGATTGGATATTACGTATACCCACTCTTTTGAGTCGCTCATGCTGTATACCTTGCTAATTTATAATCAAGTTCACAATGCACACTTCCATGCCAACCTGATAATTTATTTTTAACTACGTTTAAATGTCTTTGTGCATCCTCTTCCTCTTGTCCTTCAACTTGAGGATTCTTAGCAATCAGTATCATTAAGTCTGCTTCAGCAGCTTTACCTGTTCTACTACCTTCCATCATACTTTGATTTAATACTATCTTGCCCTCAGCTTCTGCACTTAACTGAGACATATATAACACAGCACATTCATATTGCTTTGCTATTTGTCTTGCATGTATAGCACATGCTTTTAATGCTTCATCTGCTCTTGCAAATCCATTATAAGTAGCAAACTTATCACCCATATCTAATACAACTATGTCAGGTCTAGAAGATTTAACTGCTGACTCTACCCAATTCATGTCATACATTGTTGTATCTTTTATTCGTATGTTATCTCTTATCTTGGAATATAATTCCTGTGCTTGAGATGGGTTCTCTTTCACCTGATGTAGGTTCATACCTGTACCTGCTGTCAGATACCTAGCACCTACCCTGTGATAACCCTCTTCATTACAAAGCACTATACACTTAGCACCTTGCGATGCAAACCCACCCGGACCTGCTATAAGACTAGCATGGAAAGATGTTTTACCTGTGTTGGGTCTAGCACCTATCTCAACTAGATGTCCTGCATTTATACCCTCTACCTTTCTGCATAGAGATGGTATATTAAATGACCATCTTGCTTCCAAATCATTCTTTGCAAGTAATGTTTCTATACTTATATCATCCCATTGTATATCCATGCTTGGTGTAAAGTCATCTCCGTATTGCTCTAGCAATGCTCTCAGAGGTTCTAAAGAACTCTTTGCACCATTTACATAATCAAATCCAAGATTAGCTATGTCCTCACCTATAATCTGCTGGAAAAGTTTTGATAAAACTTCTTTAGCTATATCTTCTCCTAACTTCTGTTCTTTTTTAATCTTCAAGAATAAAGAACTATATGCACCTTTCTGTGCTGTAGTCATAGATGGATTGTTAGACATAAACAATGCTTCAATCTCATCAGGTGTGACAGTCCTGTCGTACCTAGTCATAGCATTATCTATGACCTCTTTTATTTTTCTTACATCTTTACTGAACAATCTATTAGGACATCTTGCTCCACGATGGTCTTCGTAGAACTCTCTGTCCATCAAACTTCTAATTAATGCTAATTCCATATCATCTCCTTCAAATTATTAATATCAATTTCTTTTTCATACTTCAAGTCATCTGTTATACGAAGCACCTTAGCAGTACGAACCCAACTTTGCAACTCTTTTCTTATCTGCAATGTTTTCTGTAGTGCATCAGGGTCAAGTGCAACTACAACTGTATCAAAGTTATGACATAAAAATCTCTTATGTTCTTCTAATAAACTTGTGCCTAACAATGCTACCCCTGTGATACCATGCTTGGCAACAGTACATGCACTATAACAATCTTCAACTAGCACACAGCTATAGTCAAGGCTATCTTTATATGTACTCCATGTTACAAAAGGGTGTTTACCCCTGCCATATCTCTTCCATTTAGGTAGGCGATTATCTGTTGATGCACCTATAGCATCTACAACTCTACCTTTTTTACTTTCCTTTATCAGGAACACTGCTCTATCTTCTTTTACATCATGTAAGCAATGCTCTTTCCATATTTTTTCTTTCCATGTTAATCCACCTATAGGGTTCTTAAATCTATCCTCTTTTATAGGTACAATATATTCAGGAAGAACAAACTTCTTATCTTGTACAGTATCCTGTTTTGATTTCTTTATTTGGTCTACAGTAAGGTTTACTCTTCTAGTGCCACTAACTACACAACTAGCTTTGTAACAGTTAAATAGTACAGAACCCATACTATTTGTTATTGTAAAAGTATTTTTACCTTTACAAGATGGGCAGTCCATCCTCTTTGTAGTACCTATATCTAGGTCAATATCATTTAATATATCATCTATGTTCATGTGATAACATCCTTTCTGTTAACAGAGTTAATATCATATTTTTAACTTAAAGGCAAGTACCTCATACGTAAATCTTTTCTAAGTGTGTCTGCACTTTTAATTATTCTTCGTGCAACTTTAGAAAATCTATACTTTGTGTATGGTATATACTCACCTCTAAATGGTTTTATTTGTGGTGCAATGTATTGCTGAAAACCAAAGTCTTCTTTCTGTTGTTTGAGTGTATGCAACAAATTTGCACTCCACTCATCATCTACATCTTCCCATGTCCATTCAAATATTTGTTTGAACTCTAGTCTTGGTGGCTGAAGTTCGTATACAATTTGCGTGATAACACCCACATTCCTGTATTCAAATTTACTATATGCGTGTTGCAAAAATGCAACAACTTCAGCCTTTGTCCAAAGATTAGTATGCACGTTCCCAAGCCGTTTCATCTGAAGACAATACGTAGTCTGAATAAATATTTGGTTGGTCTGTATTAGGATTTTTTGTTGGTGAAAAACTTAATGACGTGTGTAAATGATGCACCAACTCTTCCATCATAGATAAATCAGATAGACGTAAGTCTTTACATTCTGATGCGTATTCTACTGCATCCTTTAATTTGTTATGCAGCTGTAGGAATCTCATACGTTGCTCCTCAGTTACTAGTATATCTTTGTTATCCAAGTTTACCTTGAATTGATTTTTTGTATCTCTCATAATGCTACTCCTTTCATCCAAGTAGGTTGTTGTGTATATCTATATCGTGCAAATCTAGCTTTGTCAGCTATGTAGAAAGCACGATAGGCTTTGACAGGATAGAACTCATCAGTCTTTAGTTCATCCATCCCACTAAAACATTGTGGGTGTAGTGTTATAGATGTTGTAGTGTCAGGTATATATTCTGCACCTAAAACTATTGCATCATAGTGTTTACTTGCACCATGAATTTTTTTATATCGCTTATTATATTCTTGTAGCATTGATATATACAAGTTGGTTGCCCACATATAATTCATGCGACATTCCATTGCCCATAGTGTACAAGGATGCTTTTGATGCACAGGTTTATACAAACCCTTTTCCTCTGCATAACTAGGTGCATGATGCCATAGTGTAGTACACAACATCTGAGCCTCCTCTAGTGGCATCTTCACTATATGTTGGTCACACAAAGATTGTGCAATCTCTTGTGGTGTATCTTCTATAATAAATCTATTCATGTTCACCCCCATTTCCTCTGCCTAGACCACGTTCTTTATACCAATGGTCAAAGTAAGTTGATTTACGTTTAGCCGTTTCAAATACTGCCACTGTCATTACAATGGCAAAGATAAGTATAAGGTGTACTATAGCAGTAAAACCAAATACCCACATACTACCTACCCATAAAGAGAATGCTATGCACCACATCCATGCTAGTAGCTGCATGACCATGTGTCTTACGTGCAGGTCCTGTATGTTACTTAGTGGATTGCGTTCATAATTCATAACGACATTCCAACAATCATATATAAATTTATTCATAATCAATATCCCATCTGTAAAATATGTGGTCTTCAATACGTGTAATGTATGTCTTGGTACTCGCCCATTCAGGTGTAACGTAGTGTGCATGGTAGTGTGTCGCACCCTCTACTAGGTCATACACTTGACCATGATATACACCACTAGCTACTAGCATAGCTTTCTCCCATGCATCTAGGTCTCTAGGTGTGTCACTCTTACCATCACAATACCAACTGAATTGACATCTGTTACGAACTGGAAAGTCAGGCTTCCAACTGTAAGTTGGTCCTTGCTCCACCACCTCGCATATTGTGTTAGGGTATCGCTCATCATACACTCTGTTCATCACTACTTGTGCTACTGCTATCTGTCCAATCATAGATTGATTTTTAGCTTCGTGATATACGTTGAGTGCTAAACAAAATAATGCTTCAGCTATCATCATCTTCCTCTCCTAAAAATTGTTTAAGTTTTTCGTATGTTGAAAAGAATGAGTATCTCTGTTGGTCTGCGTGGTCATTTAGCCAACGCATGAAGTTACTCTTGCCAACGATTTGAAATGTCTCTTCTTCATCATGGTCATATATATGAAATGCAAAATTATGTTTCATTATCTTCTCCTTTTTATTGGTTTAAAGTTTCTTTCTTGCCAATCTTTACGTTTGATTTGCCATTCTTTGTCAGTCCAATGTGGCATAAGTTTAAAGTTTGCGAGTGTTATTTTATGTATATCATTGTATACATTACCTGCTTCACGCAGCCAAACCCACTTACGTTTAAACAATACCCACGTTTTCCTGTATCCACTACGAGGTAGCCTACCACTCCAATATACTTCGTATAGTTCAGCATCTTGCCACCTCTTTGCTTTAGGTTTAGTCCACGTCATTATCATACTCCTTAATGTAATCAAATTCAATTACTGCATTAGAGTGTTGTGATTGCACTAAATCTAATCCAAAGGTTATAGGTTCTCCTTTGTAATCAGCTTTCTGCATATCATCATCTGAAAATGTACAGTTTGTTTTATGTATATTATTTATTGTAACTCCTATTTCATATATCATTTTTTATTCCTTTCATTATGTGTGAAATTACATCAACTGTCCAACCATTGCCTAACATTTTATATCGTTGGCTATTGGACACATGATTCGTGTAGTTGTCAGGTACAGTTTGCAATCGCTCACACTCAAGAGGTGTTAGCTTTCTCCATTGCATTCCGTTCACAAGAACATTATCTTTTGTGAACGTAGTCAAACAATTTGACTTACCTGTATCGCTGACTTCTAATTGTTTTGTAAATGGTAGGTCTAACTGCCCATCTTTACGGACACCATGCTCATCTAATCTACGATTAACAATCCTACCTATAGCAACCTTTGGTTCTGTATTCCCACCACCATGAGCATTAAGTGTGGGTGATTTCCCACTAGGTGAGTATATACGTTTTAGTATATCGTGTCCATTAATAGTATCGGCTTCGCCCACTTGCACCATAGTACGTTGCTTACGTTGAATACTATTCCACCATACTGCACCATTGTATCGTGCTGTAATGCAATGTGACTTGCCTAGTTTGTTAGTCATAGCTTCATTAGCTATGCCATCTTCTTCTAGTATGTCCTGCAACACTATACATTTATCTGCCGTAGGCATTGTATCAAAAGGTATATTAGTCCAATATAATCTCTTTCTATTCTGTGCTGAAAATAAACTACTGTTTATCATCACAGGCTTAACACCAAGATATTCAGATATAATATCTTGTGACTCCTGTTTCATAGGTACATTCTCCATGAGAAAGTATTTAGGTTTTAAGTCATCTTTCAACCTAACAAACTCAAAAAATAGTTTGCTACGTGGGTCATCAAAGTTTAGTTGTTTACCTGCAAAGCTAAAGCCTTGACATGGCGAACCACCCATGAGCAGGTCAATACCACCAAAGGGTAGCCTTGTATGGTCTACCTGTGTAACATCACCTATCTGTACTGTGTTAGGATAATTAGCCTGTGTAACTTTGATAGCATACTTATCAACTTCAGATGCAAAGTATGCATCATACTTTATACCTGCTCTGTTGAGTGCTATCTGTCCACAGGACATACCATCAAATAAACTTAATACATTCATACTATCTATCTCCCTGTATGTTTATAAATTTTGCTCTGCCTATCTTCCCATGCCATTGTATTCTATCCTTTAGCAAGGCAAACTTCAAGCCTTTTACATCATCACTATCACCCTTGCTATCCATACCTAGTATGAGCGACTTACCTGCATAGGTCTGTAATAAATACTCACCCATTCTACCATTGCTTGTGTCTTCGTTAAAATGATACACAGGAAGTGAATAATAATAGTTGTACTCTTTGAGTAAACCCTCATCATCAACATACAAGCCGTCACCATAGCCATTGAGATTGACTACATCAAATGTAGTTGCATCAATCCATTTGTATATCTGCTTGTAGTCACCTGCAAAGTCTACCTCAGCTACGAACTGAAGTATTGGGTCTATATAATATGCTTTCAATGTATTTCTCATTAGTCTTTCTCCTCTATGTATACACGTAAGTGTGTTGATTGTTCTATATTCTGCCCATGCTCTGTCAGACCTCTGCCTTTTAGTTCTTCTTTAATATGCTGACCTCGTACTTTCATAGTATATCTGCTTCTGTTAAGATACTTCTTAAGTGCATCTACAAAGGCATCACCATACATATTTCTAGGTATTTCGCTGAACATATAACGTGGTGCAGTTACTTCTCTGTAAGACTTCTCCTCAAGCCTTTTGTGTAAGTCTTGATTACGTTCATTCATCTGAATGTTTAATTCTTGCAAAGCATGATTTTGTTTATTCAAATCTTTTATTCTCATTACTCTACCCCTTTCTTGGCTAGATAATTTTTCATGTACATCTGCAAGTCTCTCCTCTAGACGTTCACATTTATCAAACAACATCTCATACACATCTTTGCGTACATAGTTTTGTTTGATATCTTCTTCGTGATTAATTTTTAAAACTGATTTATCTAAATCATGGTCATAGTCTTCCATATCTCTTAGTCTCCTTTGTTCTGTTCTAATTGCGTGACAATTAGCACATACTACATCACATTTTCTCATTTCTTTTTTAATGTTTTCTATAGAATGTCCGTCCATTCTACATATGTTATGCTTTTTTTCTTCACCATCTCTGTGGTCAAATTGCAAAGCAACATGACTAATATCTCCTTGCCATGTACATTTACCTGTAAGTGTACCTGCACAACCTCGTAATCTAAACACTAGCCTTTTAACTCTTCTTCGAAAAGTTTTGTTGCGTTCATACCTACGTTTCTTACAGGCTTGGTTCATAGCTTTTATTTTATATGGCATACCTCACCCCTATATTGTGTTTGGTTCATCATCATAGACTTCTCCGAAGTCCTGCCACTCCTGTTCCCATGATGGTTGCCCATCATCTTCAGGTATGTCAGCACAGTCTATGCACACCACACCCTCGTCAGTTTCGTGACTTACCCAATCGTTCTTGGTTACTTCGTTACATTCAACACATCTTTGCATATTTATCTCCATGATTTAAGTTGATTAGTTTGTTTAAGTTGACGTTGTAAACGTCTGTCGTTCTTATAACTTTTGCGTTTGTTTTTATCTTGTGACTTTCTAGTCACTCGCATCTTTCCTAAGTTTTGACTTTGCATTTTTCTGCCTTTCTTTTTTCTTGTTGTACTTTTTGTCAACACCCATAACCCTATTGCGTGTGGCTATGTGTAGCATTCTTGCAATAGGATTACGGATATTTTTCATTGGTTAGGCTACCTTTTTTTGAATAAGGTTAGCCTTGATAGGCACATAGTTGGTTTGAGTATATCTACTCTTGCCATTCCTATCGTAGGCTTGGAAAGAGGAATACCAACTACCGAAGTTGAAGCGAACTAGAGGTTCGCCACTCTTGCCACCATAGCCCTTACGGACAAACCACCCACGTTCCTGCTTGGCAGGTCTGCAGATTACAGGCTTGTATCCCTGTAGCTTTAGCTTTAAAGCAGTTGAGATTATTTTGAAAGGTGTTAAACCACCTTGTACTTTCTCGCCCTTTGGCAAGTCATTAAAATTAATAAACATAAATGTTTACTCCTTTCTTGGTTAGTGTCCAATGTTGGACAGTTGAGAGTAGTGCTTTCACACTACTCATTATTAAGTTTCTTCTTTAATAACTCTATTGCAGTTATTAATAGTCTGTGGCTATCTTCGCCACTAAACCCACCATATGCTTTGTTATGGTTAGGGTATTCACCCTTACCTTTGTGCCATATGTAATGGGTTGTTTCATCACCCCAACGCTCATAGTTACCTATGTAACCTTTGGAGTATTCATCTCCAAGCAACTTCATTATTTCATAAGTCGCTTCTCTGTTGGTTTCTGCTACTGTTGGTGTATCACTCATTGTGTATCCTTTCTAAATATTTATAAAGTTATATATTACTTTTACATTACATTCAAGTAATATATAACAATAAATATTAATGTTCTAAATATGTTACGTTTTTTATGTTGGTATCCCAACATGCTCTACAATCGCCACACTTGTTGTCCTGCTTAGGTGCAGGGCATAGATGACCTATTGCTAGGTCATTGCTAGTGGCTACTGTGCTACTGTGTTCATGGAACTTATGGGGAACTCCGTTCACCATTGTAGCACTAATCCTAACTACAAGATTGCTAGGGAAATCGCCAAACAATTTCTTGTATTCCTGCACAATGCCTACCTCACGTGTGGGCAGCCAATGTTTTACATTAGGTGTACACTCTGCAATATTTACAATATTGATTAAGTGTCCAACACTTTGCAGGTCTCCACTATCATGCCATCTAAAGACTTTAGTCTTTGTGCAATAGTGTAGGATAAGGTATATCATAGCATCAACCCATTTAGGGTTGTTTTGTAGCTTATCCATTCTCCTATCCAATGCTTCCTGCACGTTAGGGAATATGTACCTGCCCTTAAGTGCATAGCAATTTGCACAGGTAGAGTTCAAAACTTCACGAAGTTTACTCCCTACCTTGCATTTAAATGCACTTAGTGAATAGCCATAAGATGGCATCTTAGATGGCTTGGATAAGCCACCTACTTCAGCCCATGCTTCTTTAACTGTATTAAACATATTGTTTACTCCTTTGTCCATTCTAATACTCTATAATCTTTATGGAATGTATCCCAACATTCCAATACTACATCATCATAGCCTTGTGCTACCCATTCGTCATAATGCTCCTTTGCCTTTGCATAGGTAGTGTAGTAATCATCTACACCACCCACCCAAACGATATATTGCCATTGACTTATGTTCATGCCTACTCCTCTCCAAAGTTATCAGCCCACTCCTCAGGAGTGATGCCTGTCATAACGAACTCACGTTCGTCAGGTGATAGGTGTGGCATGGCAACTTGAACAAGTGTACCTTGCTCCCATGCATTGTACTGTTCTTCCGTAATAGGAAGAGACATTGAGTTTATGTTGCCACTTATAAGTGACTTTCTAGTAATTAACATCATATTTAACTCCGTTAAATGTTAGTGTCCAATGTTGGACAGTTAGTAAGACCAAAGGTCTTGATTTACGTTACGTGTTGGCACACTAGTGGGTTCTATTGCCCAAGTACCCATTCTATCTGCGTCTCTACAGAAACAAACATAGGTTGTTTCATTTAGCCATTCTCCACCCAAGCCATCACCTACATGATTTGTAACAAATCGCCTAGCGTCTTCAAGGTTGCTGAATGAGCCACCTATTACCCACCAATTATCTAATTGGTTTGTGTCGTCATTCCAATCGCATTCCCAAACTAAATATCTCATTTCAAAACTCCTTATAAGTTACATATATATAAATAAAACACTTTCATATACATTTCAAGTGTTTTATTTATTATGTAACTAATTACTTTCTACACAACGGAATGGCAAGAATACAAACCATACCAAACACTATTAAAATAGTGCCAAGTATGGTCAATGCCATAGGTTGTACGTTTACGTTCAACACTACATCTATGGACAAGCATAGAAGTGAAATAGTGCCTAGCACTATTGTAAGATTACAAATAAAATTATGTATAATGTTATACATTATAAATTCTCCAATAAGTTATCAAGAATGTTAATACATTCTTCTGTTTCAGTTGGTTGTGTAAACAACCCTTTGCTCCCATGACTATATACAGCCATTGACTTCATGTCAATGTTCATGCTTTCCTTTTCGTATTCCGTAGGAAAACAAGATGTTACATTAGGAATGTAATCAAAATTGTAGTTACGATTGCCCTTCTTGGAACAAGAAGTCTTACCCCATCTACGATTGTAAAACAATCGAGGGTCAGGTGGACACTTAGTTACAGGTACTGTAGTCATATGTAATTCTCCTTTGGAGAGTGTAGCCTAAGCTACACCCTCAGTTGATAACAATTCAATTTGCTCTTTCAGAGCAAGTAGTAATTCCTTTGTAGGAATTGAGTTCTTCTCAGCTTGAACTAGCATTTCAAATGCTAGGTCACTTGCTGAAAGCAAGGACTTAGTTTCAAACTTACCAAAGTTTTCTACTTTGGTGTCTGCTTGTCCAATGTTGGACACTTTAGATGCTTTAGCATCTACCTTAGGCTTATCAGCTTTAGCTGATGTGTCAGCATCTTTAGATGCTTTTCTCATTGCATTCTGCAATGATGGAATAGATGTACCACTGAACTTCGTCTTCTTAACGAAGTCAGCTACAGTTTGACTATTGTCAATCAGCCATTCAGCTTCAGACGTTCTACGTCTGTCAATGGCATCAATCTTGTACTTCTTCCTTATCTTATTGGATAAGGTAGAAACACCCTCAGCTTCTTTAATCTGTTTGATTAAAGTGCCAAGTCTGAAGTCAAAGCCTTCAGTAATGCTTTTCTTAAAAGCAGTAGTCTGCTTCTTAAAAGCAGTAGTCAGAGCCTGTCCTTCATTCTGAAGGGTAGTGGTTTGTGATTTGTTGTTTTGTTGTGTCATTCTAATCTCTCCATCTTTTTTAACACTCTTCATATACATTCAGAGTGCTTAAAAAAGTGGAGAGTTAAGAGGTCTGTTTGAGTGTCCAATGTTGGACTGTTTTGTACTCCTCCCATTCAACACTCTCAACTCTAGGAAATCAGCGACTTTCCCTCATGCTTGTGTAGGCAACTCAAGCGACTGGACAGATGACCCATGTCAGGTGACCACATAGCAGGGGTAGGCATGGGCAGGTAGGGGGGTGTGGGTATACGTG